>Ga0182018_10003324_pt1 | contig 14621 bp, 9 predicted proteins | sample 812P2MmetaG_FD_120490 | JGI IMG/M metagenome (GOLD analysis project Ga0182018, IMG submission 120490) | Permafrost microbial communities from Stordalen Mire, Sweden - 812P2M metaG | ecosystem: Environmental > Terrestrial > Soil > Wetlands > Permafrost | place: Sweden: Stordalen | collected...
ACCGGCTATGCCTTTAGTGGCTGGAACACCGCAGCTCTTGGGACCGGCGCTTCCTACATCGATGGCGCCACCTACCCCTTCACCGCCGCCGTCACCCTCTTTGCCCAGTGGACGGCCAACCCCGGTGGTGGTGGAAGTACCACGTCCCCGCCGGCAGTCACGAGTATCAGCCCGGCTTTCGGTTCGACCGCCGGTGGCACGAGGGTGAGCATTACCGGAACCAACTTCAGTGGGGCGACTGTCGTTAAGTTCGGAGGCGCCACTGCCATCAATATCGTCGTCGTCAACTCCACTACAATCACTGCGGCGAGTCCGGCCGGCACGGCGGGCATTATTGATGTGACGGTTACGACACCGGGTGGCACCTCATCTATCAACCATGGCGACAATTTCACTTACGTAAGCGCGGTCCCCATCACCCTGATCCAGGGTAGTCCGATCTCGGCGACCGTAGCTGATGGCGGCGGCTACAGTGGGCAACGCGCCGTGACGAACGGCACCGGTACCGTGAGCTACACCGAAACAATTTCGGTGGACTCCACGTACGTCGTGGTTACCTCCACTGGGGCGATCAGCGCGGCCATCTCGCTTTCACCAGGTACCTACTCGGTCAGTGGCAACGACAGCGACACCAACGGCGACACCGGCACGTGGATCTTCGCACTTACTGTCACAGTAGCGACACCCGGCGCCCCGGCTGGCACGACCGGTGACTATGACTTGGTCGGTTCTGACGGTGGGGTTTTCGTCTTTGGGCAATCGGGCACTGGCTTCTACGGTTCTCTGCCCGGTATCGGGGTCCATGTGAACGACATCGTGGGCATGGTGACCACTGCGGACAACAAGGGCTATTACCTCGTTGGTAGCGATGGTGGAGTCTTCGCCTTCGGCGACGCTACTTTCTACGGTTCTCTGCCCGGTATCGGGGTCCATGTGAACGACATCGTGGGCATGGTGACCACTGCGGACAACAAGGGCTATTACCTCGTTGGTAGCGATGGTGGAGTCTTCGCCTTCGGGGACGCTACTTTCGACGGTTCTCTGCCCGGTATCGGGGTCCATGTGAACGACATCGTGGGCATTGCTCTGACGGCCAATGACGGGGGCTACTTTTTGGTCGGCAAAGACGGCGGCGTCTTTGCTTTCGGCGACGCTCCTTTCGAGGGATCGCTTCCCGGACTTGGCACCCATGTGAACAACATCGTCGGCTTCGCCGCCACCACGAATGACCAGGGCTACTGGATTGTGGGATCAGGCGGTCACGTCTACGCCTTCGGCGACGCGCCGTTCGAAGGGTCATTGCCGGGTATGGGGATCAAGGTCAACAACATCATTTCAATGGTGCCGAGCAGCGATGGGAAGGGATATTTACTCATCGGAGCAGATGGTGGAGTCTTCGCCTTCGGGGACGCTACTTTCGACGGCTCTCTGCCCGGAATCGGGATTCATGTGATCAACATCGTTGGGGCGGTATCAATGGCAACTGGGTTAGGTCAGTGATAGCGACCGCGATTACCCAGCTGGCGAAATGGGTCGACCCGGCTAGCAACGTCGGCGATGCGGCCGTTCCAATCACAATATCTGAGACGGTCGTCGCGAAGGTCGTTGGCTTCCCCCCGTTGGGTTTCTCCGTTATTGGCTCGCGCTCGGTCCTGTCGTGACTCTCTCGACTATGGCGAGGGGTACCCCTCTCTCTGACGCTGACTTTCGGCTCATTGCCGAGTCGAGTCCTGACATTGTCTGGACGACGAACCCAGACGGGTCAATCGAGTACTTCAACCAACACGGCAGGACCTATACCGGGCATCAAGAACCAAGTCTCGGGTGTGACTGGGTGTCGTTCGTCCACCCGGACGACGTCGATCAAGCTTGGCTCAAGTGGGGGCATATCACTTCGACGCTGACCCCGTATCAAATGCACTATCGAATCCGGCGGTTCGATGGTGAGTATCGGTGGCATGCGGTCCGCGGCGTTGCGATCCGCGATGAGGCTGACGTTGTAGTCAGATGGATTGGCATAGCAACAGACATCGAAGATGCCACGCAGCTAGAGGCCGATCTGCGACACGCACAGCGGCAGACGGCAGAGACGCTGACGCTGCTAGAGACACTGTTGTCTAAGGCCCCGGTTGGCTTTGGCTTCGTGGACTGCGACTTCAGGGTGGTTCGCCTGAATGAGACGTTGGCTCGTATCAATGGTTCGTCGATTGCCGACCAACTCGGCCAATCTGTCTCCGCCGTGGTTCCACTGCTCTGGCCACAGCTCGAACCGCTCTACCAAAGCGTCCTTGACAGCGGCACCGCCGCTCTCGACATCGAGGTGGATGGTCCGTCACCGGCTGACCCGATGCAGATGCATCACTGGCTTACCAGCCTCTACCCGGTCTCGCTGGAAGACGAGATCATCGGGATTGGCGTCGTCGTTTTTGACATCACTGAGCGCAAGAAGGCCGAGGAAGCTCGCCGACAGCTCGCCACTATCGTTGAGGGTTCTGGCGACGCCATCTTCGGTGTCACGGGAGACGGAATAGTCACGAGTTGGAACGTCGCTGCCGAGGGACTATTCGGATATGCCGCGGCTGAGATCATCGGTCGTCCGGTAGCGGTGTTCGCGCCCGAGGGTCGGGTTGCTCAAGACGAAGAGATTCGGGTTCGCCTCAACGCTGGTGGTCCAGCTGAACATCTTGAAACGACGCGCCGCCGGAAGGATGGCAGCCAGGTGGACGTGCTCATGACCGCATCACCGGCAACGGATGAGGTTGGGAAAGTTGTGGGCCTCTCGGTGATCGCCCATGACATCACCGAACGCCGCGAGGCACAGCGAGCACGGGACGCAAGCCAACGACGTATGGCCGAGGCACAGCGAATCGCCCATCTCGGGAGCTTCGAGCTTGATCTGCTGACCGGAGAGATGGCCTGGTCGGAAGAGCAATACCGCATTCTGGGAATTGATTTGAGCATGCCGGCGACTGCCGACTTGTTCTTCACGATGATTCATCTTGACAGCCGGCCAGCGTTGGAGAAGGCCTGGGCAAACGCCATCGGACAAGGTGTTTCCTTCGACCTCTTGCTCCGGATCATCCGTCCCGACTCGGACGAGCGTTGTGTTCACGCCCGCGCCGTGCCGGAGATGACGAACGACGGTACCGTCGTACGGCTAGTCGGCACCCTGATGGACGACACTGAGCGAGTCGAGGCCGACAGGGTGCAGTTGGCAGCCGAAACACGCATCGAGATCGGCTTCCAACAGGCAGGAATTGGTGCCGCAATCTTCGATCTTGAGGGAATTCCGATTCGCGTGAACCCAGCGGTGTGCTCCCTCCTTGGCCGGCCGAAAGAGCTATTGGTCGGGCGACACTGGACCGCTTATACGCATCCAGACGAGGTGCCGGCGTGGCAGTCCCTTCTCGCCCGCGTGGCTGCCGGTCACGACACGTACGCGGTCGAGGGGCGTTACCTGCGCCCGGATGGCACCGTTGTGTGGGCATCTTCGCACGTCACACTCGTGCGGGACGAGTCGGGGGAACCGCAGTATTTCTTGGCACAGCTTCAAGACATCACCGATCGCAAAGCGATGGAGCACGAACTCGTTCATCAGGCTCTCCACGACTCCCTGACCGGTCTTCCCAACCGGGCACTGCTCACTGATCGTTTGGTCCACGGCCTCGACGGATCTCGGCGTCGAGGCTCGAAGCTGGGGGTCCTGTTCCTCGACGTTGATCATTTCAAGACGATCAACGATACGTTTGGACACGCCACGGGTGACGATCTGCTGAAGCAAGTGGCGAAACGGATCGCTGGAGTGGTCCGACCTGGAGACACTGTGGCACGCAATGGCGGCGATGAGTTCGTGGTGGTCTGTGATGACGTTACGGTGCTCGAGACCGAGCAGATTGCCGAGCGCGTCATTTCGACACTAGGTAAGCCGTTCTCGATCAGAACTCACAAGATGACCATCACGGCCAGCGTTGGCATTGCCGTCTCTGATGAGGATGCCACTCCTGAAACCTTGTTGCGGGACTCCGACGCCGCCATGTACCGAGCCAAAGAGCGTGGCCGGGGATGTATCGAGCTCTTTGACGAAGTGCTGCGTAAGAAGGTCGAGCGCAGAATGGCGACCGAGTCTGCGTTGCGCCGAGCGCTCGAGCGCGAAGAGCTCAGTGTCTATTACCAGCCCGTCGTCGACCTCACTACAGGGGCAATGGTGAGCGCCGAGGCACTCTTGCGGTGGGAGCATCCCGAGCGCGGCTCAATCCCGCCCGACGAGTTCATTCCCCTGGCGGAAGAGACTGGGCTCATCGTTCCCATCGGCGCCTGGGTGCTCGAACAAGCATGTCGGCAGCTGGTCAAATGGCAGCGCACTGTGCCGTCTATTTCGGTTGCGGTAAATCTTTCAGTGCGACAGACGGCTGCTCCCTGCATCGCTGGTGTGATTGAGGATGTGCTTCGGCGTACCGGGGCGCGTCCTGAAGATCTCTGTCTGGAGTTGACTGAGAGTATCTTCATGGAGGACGTCGTCTATTTCGAACAGGCGCTGGAATCTCTCAAGGCCTTGGGAGTCAAGCTTTCGATTGATGACTTTGGGACGGTGCTACTCATCGCTGAGCTACCTCAAACGTTTTCCTGTCGACGCCGTGAAAGTGGACCGAACGTTCGTCGACGGTCTCGGTTCCGATTCGCACGATTCAGCGCTCGTTGCCGCGATTCTCGCTATGGCCGAAGCGCTCGACCTTGAGGTGACGGCCGAGGGCGTTGAGAGGCAGGATCAACTCGACAATCTCAAGAACCTCGGGTGTCAGCGCGCACAAGGCTTTTACCTCGCCCGCCCGATGCCTGCAGCCGATCTTGATCGTCTCATTGCGAAATCGCATCGCTGGGACGTCGGATGATTAGAGAGGTGTCTTGTACTAGGTGACCGGCGCACGATCGGCATAGGAAGACGGATCGCGATTCGCGGCAACGTGGCGCAAGAAATACTGCAAAGCGCGCCAGGCGCGACCGGGTCGAGATCTTCAGTTCAGACGGGACGGTTTTTCGTTTCCGGGACCTGAATTCGTTTTCACGAATGGGCGATCGAACCGATTCCAGTGCCGCAAAGGAGCCTGCCTATTGCGGTTTGGTGCAAATCGTCAGGGGACCTGTTCTCTGGCGGGAGGGGCGTTTCCAGGAGAGAGAGGAATGCCACCTCGTCTAGAGTAGGAGCACTGTTGGTGACCGTTGGCCACGCTGGATTCATGCTCTGTTTGAGCGCTGGCCTCGGAGATTGACAGTTCTGCCTGGAAAGTCCTGGTAGAGGTACAAAAAACCAGCGCTCGTAGCTCAACGGACTAGAGCATCTGACTACGGATCAGAAGGTTGGGGGTTCGAATCCCTCCGAGCGCGCCGGATTTTGAAGATGTAGTTCCTGTTCGCGGGCCTAAGACGGACCGGGATCGACAATAGGCATCCACCCGTGACCCTACATATGACCCTATTTTCCTTCTATGGGTGCATGGGGTCGGGGGTCGTTACGCGAACGTCGCCCCGGAGTCTTTGAGATCCGCATCGCCGTCGGCGTGGACCCGGTATCAGGCCGGACCGTGCAGCGTTCGTTTTGGTACCACGGGACAGATGACGGGGCCGAAGAGCGTCGATCTGAACTCGCCGCTCAGTTTGCTGCATACCGAGCGGTCCGCCGCGCTGCGCCGTTCCTCACGGTAGGCGATCTGCTCGAACGGTGGCTGTCAGCCCATCACGACTGGCGGCCGTCGACGTGGAATTCCGCCCGCTCCAATGTCAAGGCCTTGTCCGCAGATCCCGTAGCGCAGAGGCGGGTATCGTCCCTTCGGCCTGAGGTCGTCCGTGAAGCGATGGCCAGGTGGAAGGAATCGGGCGCCGGAGTATCCGTCGTGTCGGGCCGGTTTCGAGTTCTCCGATCGGCTCTCGGGTGGGCCCAGTCCGAATCGGTCCTCGAGCGCAATCCGATCGGTGACATGCGCGGGCCGCCCCGACCGGGCACTCGAATGCACGTGCCTGTCCCTGATGTCGCCACACTCATCGAGACGTCCGAGAGGATCACCGAGAAGGCCGTGGGTGCCCTCGACGGGACGCTGAGCTCGCTTCACGCGCTGCACAAGGCGGAGCAGGTGCGACTCTTGGTCCACTTGGCAGCCGACTCCGGTGCGAGGCGGGGCGAGTTGGTGGCCCTTTGTTTCGGCGACTTGGACCGTCGTGTGCTCACCATTGAGAGGGCGGCATCGGCGGAAGAGGTGGGCCCCACCAAATCCAGACAGGCACGCCGACTCACGTTGGGACGCACTACGGTCGAGCTCTGGAGGACCAGTGAAGCGGCCTGGCGTCAGCGTGCGGTCGGCTCTCCTCAATTTGGTGCATGGCTGTTCTCGAGGGATCTCGACCATGGTCGGCGCTTGACGACGAGCGGACTGGGTCACTGGTTCGCCGAGCTTCGGGACGAAGCTGGCCTACCTGGAGCCAGCCTCCACCGGCTTCGACACACGGTGGCCACCTATCTGGTTGGCCGGGGAGACCTCCTTCAGGCGCAACAACGCCTCGGACATCGCGATGCCTCCACGACATTGCGGAACTATGCCCACGCCATGCCATTGGAAGATCAGGCGATCGCCGACCCCATCGACGAGATGCTTGGGTCGGGCGGAATCGCCTGGCGTCAGCAGTCAGGCCGTGCTGTAAACCTCTGACTATCTGGATTTCGGGAGGTCGAAGCCAAGGGAGGTATAGGCGCGGCGACGTTCGGCGTGCATGCGGGCCAGGACGGGGATGCGAACGTCGACGTAGTCGTGGACCTCGACTCGGGTTTTGGTATCAGTAGGTCGTAAGACTCGGCCTACGCACTGCACAACGCTGCCTTTGAACTTGATCGGGAATGCCAGGAAGAGGGTGTCAAGGGGCGGGCAATCGAAGCCCTCACCGAGCAGGCTGGATGTGGTAACGAGAACCAGGCCGAGTTCGCCATGGGGATGGACAGCCAACCGTTCGATGACCGCCGCCCGAGCCTTCTTGCCCATCTGACCCTGGAGGACGAGCGCCTCGATCCCTTTCGTGGCAAGCAACTCGGTGATCGAGTCGAGGTGCTCGGTCCATCGAGTGAGCACAAGGCAATGCCGGCCAGCCCCCCTGGCATTGGCGATGTCGTCGCAGATCGCCGCGGTCCGTTGACTGTCTTCTACGAGACCGCGGAAGGTCGTCTGTATGTGTTGCCCCTCCTCCGCGGTCTCGTGATCAGTTTCGTGGACGATGAGGTTCAGTGTTCGTAGCACTGGACCAGTGCCGATTGTCATCGTGTGGCGCACGAGACCGCAATGCATTGCCATCATGGACTGAAGTCCGTCCCGACGGTAGGGCGTAGCAGTGAGTCCCAACCAACGCCGAACGGGTATCTCGCGTGCGACCCGTTCGAAGGTCACCGCAGGGACGTGGTGGCACTCGTCGACGATGACCAGTCCGTATCCAGCCGTGAGCTCTCTCAGATCGTCGCGTCGGGCGAGGCTCTGGATCATCGCTACGTCGACCACGCCAGTCGCTTTGGCGCGACCGCCGCCGAGCTGCCCGATTTGCTTGGGATTGAGGTCGAGATGGGTGACCAACCGATCGCGCCATTGTTCCATTAGCGGCTTGCGATCCACGATTACGAGCGTTGGAACTTGATGCCTGGCAATGTGGGCGCAGCCAACAACAGTCTTGCCCGATCCCGGAGGAGCGACCAGCATTCCGAGGTCATCCTTTGTGAGGTCCGCTGAGGCCGTGGCCTGTTCGGGTGTCAGTGTCGCCAACAGCGCGGTTGTTAGGGAGGGCGCGTTCGCACATCCATCCGTGATCACCAGTTCGCTCCCGGCATCGGCGACGATTCCATGTGCCTTGTCTCGCAGACCGCGTGGCAAAAGCAGCTGGTCGAGGGTCTCTCGGTAGCAGCGGATGAACCGGGGAGTGTTCCACGTCGAGAAGCGGAGCCGCTCCTTCTCGTAGAACTCCGGGTTGTGCAGGGAGGCCAGATGTTTGAGTGCAGCCAGCATCGCCGGTGGCATGCCTATCCGGTCGACGGCCAACATTGCCTCGGATCGCGCATTGATCTTGGGCGGTGGTTTGGGTCCTACAGACCCGTTGGTCGGCCGGCGATACGTCGAGGCATCGGGACCAGTCGCCAGTTCCCCGAGCGCATCAGCCAACTCGATTGCGGAGTGGGCCGACAGGGGCTCGAGTGTTGACAGGAACGCCCACTGGTCTTCGAAAGGCTCCAGGGTGGCTGGGTCGATGAACACGGTCATACCGCGCTTACGGCATTCGCCATGAAGGGGAAGAGCGATCAAATTCCCGAATGATCCCTTCGGCATGAAGTCCTGCGCAGGGAACAACCGGTCGTAGCTGACCAGGTCGAGCTCAGCTCGTATCGTCATTGCCTCGCGGAGGAGGTGCACTCCGATACGCCGGGCGGACGCGGCCGGAACGTTACCGTCAAAGAAGATCCACACATGGCTGCCGTCACCAGATCGGGAGCGTTCCAATGCTGCTGGAACTCCACTGGCATGAGCGGCGTCAAGATACGCGAGTGAATCGAGAACCCAACCCGCGTCGTCGAAGTCGCAGGCCAACACTCGACAGCAATCGCCATTCTGGAGCGGGTACAGGCCGGCATGGATGTCACCGCCGAGATGCCTCAAAATTACGTCGTTGGTGTATGGGAGGTATTCCCGATCTGGACGGCGAGTATTGGCCCATCCGCCTCTCACGGCTGGACCCCATCCCGACTTGCCGGTTCGCTGGTTTTCCCACCGAAGGGCGTAGACATCCTTGCGCCCAGCGAAGAGAGACCTGAAGAGGGCGACCTTCTCCTCCCGCGATGAATGGCGGTCGATCGATACGAGCGGCCGATCTATCGATTCTGTGTTTGTGAACAAGGTCGCTTTCCAGGGGGTGGTCGGCTCTCGACGGGCGGGATCATCGAGGCCAAGCAGACCCCTCAGTCGAGCATTTTCCGCCCGAAGCGCTTGAATCTCTGTTTCCAACCGGGCCGCCCGTTCATCTCCAGCGGTGTCATCGGGTGGGTGGATCACGTTCGGCTCAAGAAAGCTCGATGGTCAGCGCTGCGTAGCCAGGTATTCCGCCCGAGGCGTCCGGATCGAGATCCTCCGCCCGGGTCAACGGCACTTGTAACGCGCCACCCATTGCATCGATTACCCCAACCACGTCCCGAGGGTACAACCATAGGAGTTCTGTGAAGAACGTGTCGGGGTTGCGATGACGCGCCGGCGCCGACGGATGCCCGACGTTGCCCGTGGGCAAGACGGCCAATGCATCCCCGCAACAGCAGCAGCGCTGTGCACATGGTCATTGGGTCTGGTCCTGCGACGAGGTGATACTCCTCTGGCGGATTCCAGGAAGTCGACGGCTGCCAGTCGTCGAGACCGTCACCTATAGGCCGGCGAAATCGTAAGGTAGATCCGCATCGGGGGCGAGGGCTCAGATGCTCGACAGGCCCGACGCTGCAACGCCGGTGGGGTGGTTGCCATCACGTTATAACTGAACGATTAATCTGTTATAGTTACGTTCCGTGGACCCAACAAGATTTGTAGCCCCGGAGATCGGCCAGGCGGTCAAAGGTCCCGGACGCTGGGGCTTCTATCGATTCGTCCCTGAGTCGCTGCCGCGGGGACTGATACTTGACGCGGAAACTGTGCTCGCCCTCTCCGCCGCAGACACGGCCCTTGGTCGCCTTGCGGGCACGGGTCGCCTGCTACCCAATCCGCACCTTCTCGTCGACCCGTACATGACTCGTGAAGCCGTCGCTAGCTCGAGGATCGAGGGAACTCAGGCATCGCTGAGCGAGGTGCTGGAGGCAAGTGCCACCGGTCGGAGCTCTCCTGGTAGCGACGTCCGAGAAGTTCAGAACTACATCGCTGCATTCAATGCCGGGCTCCGACTTCTCAAAACCATGCCACTGTGCCTTCGGCTGATCCGAGAGGTGCATGCCGCACTCATGGAAGGCGTTCGCGGTCAAGAGCGTCGACCCGGAGAGTTCCGGACGACGCCGAACTGGATCGGATCGTCGACGGACACACCCGAGAACGCCGCCTTCGTGCCACCGCTCCCCGACGAGATGGGTGCAGCGCTGGACGACCTGGAACGGTTTCTGAACGAGGACGTTCGCCTCCCTGTCCTGGTTCGGTGTGCTCTTGCCCATTACCAGTTCGAGACCATCCACCCGTTTCTCGACGGGAACGGGCGGCTCGGCCGCCTGTTGGCAGTGTTCTACCTTGTCCAGCAAGACCTGCTTCCACAACCGCTTCTGTACTTGAGCGCCTACTTCGAAGCTCACCGAAACGACTACTACGACCGCCTCCAAGCAGTGAGGGAGCGTGGTGAACTCCAGGAGTGGCTCCAGTTCTTTCTGACCGCCGTGGCCGTCCAGGCTACCGATGCCATCGAGCGGGCTGAGCGGCTGGCCGATCTCAGAGAGCGCTATCGCCGGGACATTGCTTCGTCGCGTAGCAGGGCTTCAGAAGTGGTCGAACTCCTGATGGCGAACCCATTTGTCACCGTCCGCAACGTGCAGGCAGCTTTGGGCGTAACCCAACCCGGTGCACTCAATCTGTTGCGAGGGATTGAAAAACGCGGTTGGATTCGTGACATGGGCACTGTCGGTCGAGGTGGCCGCATGGTCTGGGTAGCTGACGAGGTTCTCTCGGTCATCGCCGACGTCGGGGAGGAGTGAAATTCCAAGTCCAGGTTTGATTCGACTGACATCACGTGCCTTGTCCACAAGTGTTGAGAACCGGCGTGAGAACCAAAGCTCGGGAAACCGTGGAAACTCGTGGCAACTGCTGGCCGCAGCTGACCGACAACTCGTCTGCGTATGTCCAGTCTGTCAGGCAATTCCGGCCCCTTCTGGCCACTCGTGCCATCTCGTGTCCAACGCCCGGCCCGAACTACGGATCAGAAGGTTGGGGGTTCGAATCCCTCCGAGCACCCCCGAGCGCGCTTGAAAATCCTGGTCAAGTGGCGTGAAGCGTCGTTGGCCAGCGATGGCGTTCTTGCCGAAAGCAGTAGCAAGGCCATGTACACGACGTGTGTCGGTTTCTCCGAAGATCCTGGTCGCCGTCATGAGGGCCGAACCAAAACCGCTAGGTGGATGATTGGCATCTGAATCTCCGTCCGACTCCTCAACACGGTTGAGCGCCGCGAGCGCCGCGAGCGGCGCAGAGCCGCCGCCGCCTGCGTCGGACGGTTTCGTCGCTCAGTCTCTCCAGTTCGCTGCTCCGTCGCCTTCATTGTGACTCTCGACGCGGAAGCTTTTACGAGAGCCGTCGTCGCACCCACCACGTCGCAGCGGCCGAGAGGAGAAGCGCTAGGACGATGAACAGCCCCAGTTCCATCCACTGAAAGGTCCAGTAGCGGCTTGCGGGTTGGTACGTGACGACCTGGTAGAGGTGGAATCTGGCGATGCACGCCTGCTGCACGGCCTGCGAGATGTTGCCGGTGCGCAGGCTGGCGACCGGAACCTTAACGTGGCACGCGCCCGCACCCTGGAAGAAGAGAGTACCAGCGTGGATGCGGAAGCCCTCAAAGAGTGAGCCCTGACCAGGCTGCCCAAGTGCGCGGCCTGGTGGCGTGTACACCTCGGTCGACATGACCCAATCAGCGGCATTAGGGGGTCCCAGCGTGAAACCCGTGGGTGTCGCCAGAAATGGAGACGTCGCGCGCAATGGCGGTAAGAGGTGCTGGCGAATCCAAGTACTGAACGTGATGTGAACCACGAAGTAGACGAGGAATGTTGCGGCCATCGCCGGGACCGTCCTTCGCAGGATCACCCCGAGTGCGACGCCAAGGGCGAAGGCGAATGCCGCATAGCCGATGAGCACGATGCCCCGGCTGTCGTACTGTTGGAACGGGCTGTCTTGCAGTTGGTCGTACATGCTCGACCACCACGTCACGGCCAAGCTGAACAGCCCCGCTGTCAGCATGCTCGCGGCCCCGACGACTCCAAGCTTTACGAGCATCCAACGCGATCGTGTGACGCTCTGTGTCCACGCCAGCCGGAAGGAGCCGTTCTCGAGCTCCCGTGCGATGAGCGGCGCGCCCCAGAACACCCCAATCAGTGCCGGGACCGCGACAGCGAGCGAATTCGCGAGGTGCCTCAGCAGTGAGTCTTTCGCGAAGAACTCGCGCCTCGCTGAGTCACAGGCCTGCGCGCCCTTGCAATGCAGCGCGATCTGAAAGGAGGATGCGAGGCCAGAACGCGTCACGGCTAACGTAATCGCGACAGCACTTAGCAGCACCAGCCCCGCGACTGCCTGCGTGCGGAACTGCCGCCACGCGAGCCAGGTCATGTCTCGGCCCCGGATTCGGACGCCTGGGCTGTGGCGTGCGACCTGGAGCCACGTGCCATGTACGCGAGCACGAGGTCTTCGAGGCTCGTCGGTTCGATCGTCCACGCCGGATCAACGACCGGCCCGTCGGATCGAACGATCAGCGTTGTTTGCCGCTCGGTGTGACTGGCATCGATCACCTCCTGGCACGCTGGGGGCGGAGCTCCCGGGTCGCGGGGGCCGACCAAGCGGTGGTGCGAAGCGAGCAACTCGTCGACGTCGCCCGAGACCTGGACGCGCGAGTCAACCAAGACGACGAGGTAGTCACAGACGCGCTCGATGTCGGCGACGAGGTGCGACGAGAGCATGACGCCGAGGTCGTGAGCCGCTACGTCCTCCATGAGCGTCTGCAGGAACTCTCGCCTCGCAAGCGGGTCGAGACTCGCGACCGGCTCGTCGAGAATCAGGAGGTCCGGGTGCTTGGCGAGGGCCATGGTGAGGGCGAGCTGGGCGCGTTCGCCACCGGACAGCTTTCCCGCGTGTTGCGCAGGATCGAGGCCGAGCTTCTCGATCCGGTGCCGCGCGGTGTCGCCGTCCCACCTGGGGTTCAGGTGCGCTCCGAGCTTTAGATGATCGGCGATGCTCAACGAGGAGTAGGTCGGCGTGTCCTGCGCGACGAAGCCAACGCGTCCGAGGATTCCAGCATCCTCGGCAGGTGGCTTGCCGAACACCTCGATCGTTCCTGACGATGGGACAAGCAGTCCGACGGCGAGCTGGAGCAGCGTCGTCTTTCCGGCGCCATTCGGTCCGACGAGGCCGACGACGTGCCCGGTCGGGACGGTGACCGAGCAGTCCGACAGCGCCCAGCGTCGCCGGTACCGCTTTCCGAGGCCGCGCGCCTCGACGGCGGTGCTCATGGAGCCTCTATCGGTGAGGACGCCCGAAACCGCTCGCGAAAGAGAGCCTCGATACTCTCTTCGTCGAGCCCCGCCGCACGCGCCTCGGCGAGCCACGACTCGAGCCCGACGCGCAGCCGACCGTGCTCGGCGATTGACGGATCGCTCAAGGTCTTGATCACGAACGTCCCGACGCCGATGCGTGCGGCGACGAGTCCCTCATGCTCGAGCTCTCGGTACGCCTTGGCCACCGTGTTGGGGTTGATGGCGACCGTGCCGACGACCTCTTTGATGGTCGGCAGCTGGTCACCCTCGCCGATGAACCCGAGCTTGATGGCGCGTCGAACCTGCTGGACGAGCTGTAGATAGGGGGCGACGCCTGACTTCGTGTCTAAGTAGAACTCGATCACGTCACTCCCATCTTATCTAGTAACCTAGGACCCTAGTAAAGATATCGGATGCATGGCGGGCTGTCAATCGGGCCGAACATTTCGACGCGAGGCCCGACACCTGCCGCAGCAGCGAGTGAGCTCCAGCCCAACGATCGAAGGTGAGCATTTGCAGTGCAGATGCCAGGCAGCAACCTTTGAGCTGCTACTGACTTGCTACTGAACGGGGTGGATCTTGGACTACCGCGACGTACGGACAAGACTCGACACCCAACCTGAACAGAGCAGGCAGATTGCCTGGCACGGAGCAGACCGACGGAATCGCTCTACGGATCAGAAGGTTGGGGGTTCGAATCCCTCCGAGCGCGCTTCATCATAAGTCCAGGTCAGACGCTTTGAACCAGCCCGGCTCTCGACGGACCGAGTCCCTCGGGCACCGTTTGGGTCACATCGTGTTCCCGTCCGTGCAGTCAACCGCGAGCAGGCGTGTGCGCGCTGGCGACGGGTAGCAAGGTACGAGCTTGCGACTTCATCTTCGAGGACTATGGATTCAACAGTTGGAGCGCTTCGCCAGCTCGTCGTTCCACTGTCCTGTATCCCTGGGTCGCCGCGAGGGTGTGCGCCTTGGTGAGCAGCTCCAGCGCCTTTTCGGCGTCGCCGGGAGTACGGCGCGAGGCGAGCATTCCTGCCCACGAAAGGTTGGTGCGCGCAGCAAAGAACTTCGCGCCCACCCGGTTGTTGAACGCGGCGGCTTGGGTGAAGTAGGTGTCGGCCTCGTCGTAACGGCCGAGGACGGCGGCGAGGCCACCAAGGAAGTGGTCGACCGGTCCTTCGGCCGTAGCGGGGTTATAGGACAAACGATGGGTATACGGAATGAGTCGCTCGAGCAGCTAGGTGTTAGCGGCCACGCTGTCTGCACACGGACCGGCAGCCTTCGGTGAAGATGGTTCGGCAACACTCCACGGTGACGGACCCTCAGGTCTGACAGTGCGGATACAGAATCAAGCCAGGCGCGG
>Ga0182018_10003325_pt1 | contig 14614 bp, 19 predicted proteins | sample 812P2MmetaG_FD_120490 | JGI IMG/M metagenome (GOLD analysis project Ga0182018, IMG submission 120490) | Permafrost microbial communities from Stordalen Mire, Sweden - 812P2M metaG | ecosystem: Environmental > Terrestrial > Soil > Wetlands > Permafrost | place: Sweden: Stordalen | collected...
AAAGCGCTCCGCTGTCTGTCACCGCGTCGTCCATGACTGTTCCCCTCCAAGCGAATCCAGAGGGTCGTCATAGATTCAACGTTTCAGGGATTTGTCACGTACTTCTTCACCCGATTGCCGTGGCCACCAGGACTGGGTATGTGTCAATGTTCAGGTGGGCTGGTATGACTCGTCGTTCGATTGGACGAACGCCCGTCGAATACTAGGCATCCGGGTGTTGGGCGCTTTGGCGACGATCCGGCAAGGCAGGCGGGAAAGCCGCATTTGCATGTCAGGCAAGTCGGGCACATAAGCGAAACCGGGCGTCGGTCACCTGGCCATGCGCGGTCCCATCGTGCTCGCGTCACCGGCGCGTCGAACCTGATGCCCATCGGCAACGGCAACCCAAGGGAGTGCGGCGTCATGCGATCATGGATTCAACACGCGCGCGGACGGCATGTGCGTCAGGCGCGGGTCGGCCTCGGCGATCTGCGCGAGGAACATATCAGCCGGCAAGGATTCTTCGGTCCGGTGGCGATGATCTATCGCGAGCACGGGCCGAATGAGGTGGTGCGCGTCGAAGGCTCGCTGCTGCCGCGCAGCGTCGCCGATACCACGCGGGTGGAATCGCCGGACCAGTTCGATCCGCGCGGTGGGCCGGAGGTGATGCTGTCGAACGCCGATGTCAGCGTCGCGATCAGCCGGCGCACCGCGGCGATGCCGTACGCGTATCGCGACCTGGATGGCGATCTGCTGTATTTCGTGCACCGGGGCACGGGCATGTTCGCCACCGAGTTTGGCCGCCTGGTCTACGAACCTGGCGATTACGTGCTGATCCCCAAGAGCGTGACGTTCAGCCTGATGCCGGACGCGGGCGAGAGCCACATGCTGGTCGTCGAGTCTCCGGCACCGTTGGAGTTGACCGAGCATAAGCAAACGGGCCGCCACATGCCGGTCGATACGACGGTGCTTGGGTTGCCGGAACTGTGCGACTATGGATTTCCGCGCGCCAAAGAATACGAGTTGCGGGTGAAGCATGGCGGCGAGCACAGTTCTATCTTCTACCGAAACAATCCGCTGGTGTCAGTGGGTTGGAAGGGCGATCTGTTTCCGTTCAAACTGAACATTCGCGACATCATTCCGATCAGCTCCGACCGGATCCATATCGCGCCGTCGGCGTGGTGCACGTTCCAGGCTTCCGGCTTCGCGGTGATCTCGTTCGTGCCGCAGGTCGCTGTCGCCGATCTGAACGCCGAGGAACTGCCGTCGTATCACCGCAACGTCGACAACGACGAAAGCGTGTTCGTGCATCACGACGAAGGTAGCGCGCGCAAGCCGGCGACTTTGTCGCACGTGCCGCAGGGCATTCTGCACGGCGCCGACGAGGCGGCACGCGCGGCGTTCAACGCGCGGCGGGTGCCGGGGATGCGGCGGACCTTGTGCGGGGTCAGCGTGGACACGGATCGGCCGCTGGCGCGGTCGGCGGCGTTTCAGCGTGTGAGCGGCGGTTAGCGCGCGAGGAAGGATCGCGGCGACGGGAAGAATGCTCTGAGCTCTCTGAGAACTCTCGGATGAATTCTTTCCGTCGCCGCCGCGCGCTTCGGTATGAACGATGGCGCTTGATTGGCGCGGCCCGTGTCGCCGCCAGGCATAGCAAGAATTTATCTGAGAGTTCTCAGAGATCCAGAGAGCTCAGAGATTTTCGGTCGCTCATCCGGACTTGCGCGGACTGATTCTATACCCCGCCCCACACATCGCGCGCCACGTCAACGCACAGGCGGAGCTTCGCCCATTGCTCGTCCTCGGTCAGAGTATTGCCTTCCTCGGTCGAGGCGAAGCCGCATTGCGGTGACAGCGCGAGTTGTTCCAGCGGTAGATATTTCGCCGCCTCATCGATGCGGCGTTTCAGTTCGTCCTTGGATTCCAGCGCGCCGGTTTTGCTGGTGACCAGGCCGAGGACGACGATCTTTGGTCCGCGCGGCACGAAACGCAACGGCTCGAAGCCGCCGGCACGGTCAGAGTCGTATTCCATGAAGTAGGCATCGGCGTTTATTTGATTGAACAGCACTTCGGCGACCGGTTCGTAACCGCCGGTGGCGACAAAGGTGGAACGGAAATTGCCGCGGCAGAGATGCATGGAGATGGCCATATCCGCCGGCTTCGCCTCGATCGCGCGGTTCAGCATGGCGCCGTAGATGTTCAGCAGGTTGTCGACGTGCTCGCCACGGGCTTTCAGCGCGGCGATCTGTTCGGGATCGCACAGATAGGCGATGTTGACCTCATCGATCTGCAGATATTTGCAACCGGCGCCGGCGAAGGAGGCCACGGCTCTATTATACGCCTCACCCAGATCGGTGAAGAAACCATCCAGTGTGGGATAGGATGTCTTGTCGATCGCGTTGCGGCCGCCGCGGAAATGCACGACTGATGGCGAGGGAATGGTTTGTTTCGGCTGTGCATTGTGGACGTGAGAGGCGACGTATTTATAATCATCCAGCATGATCGGCTTGCCGAAACCGATATGGCCGTTGACGCGCAGCATATGGCCCAATGGAACGCCGCCTTTGAACTGGATTTTTTGCTCGGGTTCGTAGATTTCGACGCCATCCAGGCCGGCGACGAAATCGTAATGCCAGTAGGCGCGGCGGTATTCGCCATCGGTGGCGGCGCGCAGGCCGATTTCCTCCTGCTTCGCGATGGCGGCGGTGATGCAACGATCTTCCACCGCGCGCAGGGCATCGTGGGTCATGGTGCCCGCCTTCCAGGCGGCGCGGGCGGCCTGCAACTCCTTCGGCCGCAGCAGGCTGCCGACATGATCGGCCCGGAAGGGCGGGCTGGTGCGAGCGGTCATGATCGCGTCTCCTCTGATGGCGTTGGACCGTCTGATCGCATATTCCGGCGCTTCCCACCAGGACACCGCGGGCGGCGTGGGGTTAATTCCCACCTGGTAGCGCGATGACGGTGGGTTTGGCGGGAAGCGTCATGCGAGAGACGTCAATCTCCGGGTCGTGACGGACCTCGATCGCGTAAGTATCGCGCATCATGTCCAGAAACCGCGCGAGGTTGTTCATTGTGAAATAATGCATCGGCAGCACGATGCGCGGATGGATCTGGTCCAGCACGATGCGCGCGTCGCCCTGGCTGATGGTGAAGGCTCCATCGACCGCGACCATCACGATGTCGATCCGGCCAAGCGCGTCGAGATCGGCGGGATCCAGCAGATGGTGCAGATGCCCAAGATGGGCGATGCACAGTCCGGCGGTTTCAAAGATGAAGATGGAGTTGCCGTTGATCTCGGTGCCACCGTTCCAGTCGCGGATGTTGGTGGGCAGGTTGGTGACGCGCAGATCGCGCAGGGTGATGTCATGATTGGGCGGTTTCGGACCCTCCTGCCAGCCGTGCAGAACGATGCCGATTCGAGGGTCCGGATACAGCGTGTAGTGCGACGAATGCGCGTGGTTCATGGTGACGAGGTCGGGTGGCGGATCGGTGGTGTAGACGCCGCTGTAATCGGTGATGGCGCGCACGTGCTCCGGGGTTTCGATCAGGAAGCTGGCGTGGCCGAGGAAGGTGATGTGGACGGTGGGGTCTTCCTCGGCGACGCGCCAGACGCGCGGTTGTTCCGATGCGACGGGCGCGCAGGCGGCCCAGACCCTGACCGGGGCGATCAGGACAAGCAGCGTGGCGAGAAGCCGGGTCACGCCGCTGCTTGTTCCAGCACCGTCGGCACTCCATCCGACACCGTCGTCCGATGCATGTCCCTGATCTGGGCCGCGTCATACTCTCTGGCGCGATGCATGGTGCAACGATTGTCCCACATCACCAGGTCGCCGACGCGCCAGGTGTGGGTGTAGACGAACTGAGGCTGGGTCGCGTGCTCGGTCAGGTCCATGAGCAGCAGGCGTGCTTCCGGGTCCTCCATGCCGAGGATGCGGCCGGCGTGCGACGATAAATACAGAGATTTGCGACCGGATCCGGGATGGGTGCGCACCAGAACCTGAGGTACCGGCGCCATTTTCTCGAGTTCTTCGGGAGCCCAATCGGTGAAGCCGATTTTGGCGCGGGAGAAGAGTTGGGTGTGTTCACAAATCAGGCCTTCTACACGGCGCCGCATGGTTTCGGGCAGAGTGTCCCACGCGGCGCGCATGTCGGCGAACTGGGTCTCGCCGCCGCCGCCGGGAATGGTGCGGGCGGAGAGCAGGGAAAACCGCGCGGGGACGCGTTTGAAGCTGCTGTCGGAATGCCAGAGGCGATTGCCCAGTCCGTTGAGGCGGCGGCGGTCGTTTTTGGCGAGGAGGCGGTTTTGCTCGTCGAGGTTGGAGACGTCGCTGACGTGAATGTCGAGCCTCGGCTTGTGATCTTTGCGGTAGATTTTGACGGTGGTTTCCAGGTCGCCGAAGTTCCGGCTGAAGGCTTGTTGTTGCTCGTCGGTGATGAACTGATCGTGGAAGATCAGCACGCCGGCTTTGTTGATGGCGCCGTTGATGGCGGTGACCGTGGCTTTGCCGATCGGCTCGCGCAGGTCGACGCCGCCGATCTCGGCCGCGAAATCCGGGGTGATCGGGTGGACGGTGATGGTCATGCGATGGTCCTTGTCAGTTCGGCCATGGGAGGGGTCGCTTCCATGACCGTGGTGCGGTGCAGTTCGCGTATTTTGGCCGCGTCGTATTCGCGAGCGCGGTGCATGGTGCAGCGGTTGTCCCATAATACGAGGTCGCCCGCGGTCCAGCGATGGGTGTGCACGAACTCGGGCCGGGTGGCGTGGTCCATGAGTTCCTTGAGCAGGATGCGGCCTTCGGGCACTTCCATGCCGTGGATCATCATGGCGTGGGATGCGAGGTAAAGCGTATTGCGCCGCGATCCCGGATGCACGCGGACGATTGGTTGCGTCGCCGATCCGAGGCGTTGCTTTTCCTCGTCGCTGAAGTCGGTAAAGCCGATTGTGCCGCGGGAGTAAAGCAGGGAATGTTCCGCTGTCAGACCGTCCAGGCGCTGTTTCATTCGGTCCGATAGCGCATCGTAAGCGGCGCGCATGTTGGCGAACTGGGTTTCGCCGCCGTCCTCGGGGATGACATGGGCCGCGAGCAGGGAATACATCCCGGGCGTTGGCTTGAACGTGTAGTCGGTGTGCCACAGGCGGTTGCCGAGCGAATTCATCCGGCGGCGATCAGTGGCGGACAGCAGGGTGCTGTTTTCATCGAGATTCGAAATGTCGGCGACGTGCGGATCCAGTCGCCCCTTAAATCCCGGTCGGTACGCCTTGATGGTTGTCTCCAGGCGGCCGAAGGGGCGGCTGAACGCGACGTGTTGCTCATCGGTGATGTGCTGATCGGGAAAGATCAGCACGGCGTAAGTGTCGGCGGCCTCGACGATCGCGCGCATCAAGGCGGCGCCGGGCGGGACGCGCATGTCGAGGCCGGTGATCTCGGCCACGAAGTCGGGGTGCAGCGGGCGGATGGTCAGAGGCATGGAAGGATCCCTCAACGCGGCGCAGGATAGAGGCGTGGGTGGGGAACTGGCAATCGCTTGATCGCGGTGGCGATGCGTGGTTGTCAGGGCCGGCGTATGGTGATAATAATCTCGTTGCTTTAGTGAATAGATCATGCCGCGCCGGAGGTCATGGAGATGCAAATCGCCTGCCTGGGATGGGGGTCGTTGATCTGGGATCCCCAGAAGCTGCCACTTTCGCCTAAGCAACCGCCTCGATGGCACCGGGACGGTCCGACTCTTCCGATCGAATTCGCGCGAAAATCGAGCCGCGACCGGCTGACGCTGGTGGTTCTGCCGCAAGGTTCCGAGGGCGCGGTTCAGGTCCTCTGGGCTCTTTTGGATTGTTCAAACTGGGAGACAGCGCGCGACGAACTGGCGTTTCGGGAGTTTCGCCGGGATCCGCCGCCCTCGAGGGCCTGGAAAGAGAAGAATATTGGCCTTTGGACCAAAGGGGCCGGCGGGATTGCCGTGCCGCATCGGGAACAGATAGGACAATGGGCCATCCAGAAGGGGCTTGATGTTGTCGTTTGGACGGCGCTCGGTGCCAACTTTGGGCCAGATGGGGCCGAACGCGTGCCCACGAAGGCGGAGGCGCTGGGATATCTGCGGGACGTGAAGACGAAGGGAATCTCCGCGGCGGCGGAAGAATATGTCCGTAGAACGCCAGTGGAAATTAACACGTCCTTCCGGAAGGATATCGAAACCGCGTTTGGCTGGCCTTATGATGGTTCGAAAACCGGTGTGGAGATTTGCCCCTGATGGTGCGGGGGGACGGGCCAGCCAGGGTATGGTTTGAGGTGTCCGGCGTTTCGGACGCCGGCGTCGGACACGAGGCGGCAGCCGGCGATCGGCGATCTGCTACCCCACCCGTTCCATCACCGCATTGATCAGCAACGTCCGCTTCTCCTCCTGATTGATCTGTCCGTTGCGCATCTTCTCGCGCGCGCCTGGTCCGACGATCAGGTGGATCCCCAGCAAGGGCGGCCCTGACGGCGAGCGCATCTGGGCTCGTTCCGTGGCCGATTCAATCAGCGCGGCCTCAGAGTTGTCGATCCATTGCGTGACGCGAAAGCCGGCGGCCTCGAAGAGAGCGCGGGTTTCCTCCGGTGTGCGCAGGAAGCTGATTTCCGGACGGTCGGCCCACATTACCGGAAACACCACCGGTCCCCCTGGGCCTTGCGCGACATCCTGGATCGCGAGGCGGCCGCCGGGTTTCAGCACCCGTCGCATCTCGGAATAATATCGCGGCCGGTCCTGAATGTTCATCGCCACGTTCTGCGACCAGGCGAGGTCGAAGCTCGCGTCCGGGAACGGCAATTCCAGCGCCGAGCCCTGACGAAAATCGACTCGATCGGTCAACCCGACAAGGCTCGTCAACCCGGTCGCGGCGGCGACGAATTCAGGTGTCAGGTCCACCCCGCTGACCTGGCAACCGTACGTCTTCGTCAGATAGCGCGACGGCCCGCCAAGCCCCGAGCCGACATCGATCACGTGGTCGGTGGATACCGGCGCCAGCATGCGCGCCAGCTCCTCAGTGGCGCGGCGGCGGCGCGAGTGGAACTCATCCACCAGCGCCAGATCGTCGATCGTCAGTTTGGAGATATCCTTCCCGGACGCGGTCAGCGCGGCCAGGATGCGATCGAGCAAACCTTCGGTGCCGTAATGCGTGGCGACGTCGTCTGTCATCGTGGGGCCTCCTCCGGAGAGAACGATCCGCAGCCGGATTGAACGGTCATACCGACCACGTATTGATGGAAGCGGTGCTGCCAGGCGCTTCTGATGTGGTTGATGACGCCCAGGCTCTCGGGCACGTCGGGCAGGGCGACCTCGAGGATCTTGGTGGGTTCGGAGATGGTGACGCGCGTGCGCGGGTTCATCCAGGCGCCCTGGCCGTCCAGCACGGTGTAGCCGTTGGGCAATGAGGGGGTGATGACCTGGTCGCGGAACTCGCGCCATTCCTGGTCGCTGACCGCGGCTCGGTTGGCGACGGAGCGGCCGAAATACAGGTCGTAGATTTGCGTCGCCTGGCCGCCGCCTGGCTGGCAGCGAGGGGCGCCACAGGCGGCCAGCAGGGCGCAGGCCAACAGCGGCGGAAAGACCTTGAAGCGGGACAGCGGAGATATTATCATCTGACCAGATTAGTCAGTAAGGAAATTCTAACGTGTCCGTGCCACAGAATCCCGCCCAGGCGGCGCATGATTCCACCGTCTGGAAGCTGGAAGACGCCAAAGCGAGGTTCAGCGAAGTGGTCAGACTGGCGGAACAAGGTGTGCCTCAACGCGTCAGTGTGCGCGGCCGGGAAGCCGTCGTGATCCTGTCGGCGGAGGCATACGCGCGGCTGGCTCCCGCCGCCAGGGGCAGCCTCGCCACGTTGTTCGGTGAAGGCCCGTTCGCGCGGCTGGACGCGTTCGACGACGCGGTATTCCGCGAAGCCGGCCCGGACCGTGAGCCGGCGGCGTTCGAACCGTAATGGCGGCCTCGGAGCGAGGCTGGCTGCTGGATACCAACGTCATCTCGGAATTGCGCAAAGGCGCTCGCTGTCACCAGGCGGTCCGGTACTGGGCTGACGGCGTGCCGCAAGCGGCGTGCTTCATCAGCAGGGTCACTCTGGCGGAAATCCGTTACGGGATCGAACGCGCTGATGATCCCGGCTTCCGGGCTGAACTGGAGGCGTGGATGCGAGACAGCGTGCTGGCCTGGTTTGGTCCGCGCGTGTTGGACGTCGATGAAGCGGTGCTGGTGCGCTGGCGTCATCTGGCGGCCGAGGCGCGGCGTAACAATTACACGTATCCGCAACTCGATGTTTTGCTCGCCGCCACCGCGCTGGTTCACGAACTGGGGGTCGCGACGCGAAATGTCGCGGATTTCGTTCGGGCGGGGGTGCGGATCGTCAATCCATGGGAAGTGCCGCTTCTCTGATTCTCTTCGGCTCGATCTGCCTCTTGAATAATGCTTCGCGGAATCGCGGAAGGACGCATGCGGGCGATTGGGGGGCACGGTTGGCGTTGCGATGCGCGGAAGCGAGGGGAAGAATTTATTTGGGAGACAGATCGAGATTTGGAGATTCAGAAGGTTGTTCGGGTTGCGAGGTCATGTGCCGATCGCTGGCAGTCCGGCCTCGCGGAATGCGTCCCGCAGAGCGAGGCGGATCCCGCCGCGGTCGCGGCCCATCGAGGACAGCAGCGTCTGGTAGTTGCGGATCGATACGTCGCGATACTGATGCGCGTGACCGGTAGCGCGTTCAAACTTCAAAAAAACCACAAGTAGTCGCCGCGTCAGAGGCTCTGCTTCTGCGAACCGACCGGTGGCGTGCAGCAACCGGGCAAGGTTGCTGAGGCTGATCGCGACCTCTGGATGGTCATCGCCGAAGCTTGCTTCGTGGATGGCGAGTGCGCGGCGCATCAGCAGTTCTGCCTCGCAGATGCGGTCGGATGCTTGCAGTAATGAGCCGAGGTTGTTTAGGCTGATCGCGACGCTCGGATGGTTATCGCCGAGGCTTGCTTCGTCGATGGCGAGCGCACGGCGCATCAACGGTTCCGCCTCGCCGAACCGGTGGATCTCTAGTAGCAATCGGGCGAGGTTGTTGAGGCTGATCGCGACGATCGGATGGTCGCCGAAGCTTGCGTCGTCTATGGCGAGCGCGCGGCGCATCAGCAGTTCCGCCTCGTCGAACCGGTTGGTGTCTTGCAGCAGCCGGGCGAGGTTGTTGAGGCCGACCGCAGGAAGGCCAGCCGTTCCAGCAGCACCCGCGCCGGGTCCGAGACCAACGCGACCGACGTCTGCCAGGTCTGCCCGACCGCGGTGTGGTAGCCGGTGATCACGGACTCGTTCCACCCGCGCACTTTCTCGCGCGCCTCGGTCCACATCACGCGGTACTCAGCGAAGGAACACTGCTTCACCCGGATAGTCGCCACCGCCAACGTCAGCGCGAGCGCCAGCCGGCCCAGGTCCTCGGCCAAAGACAGTGACTGGGCCGCGTCCTCGGGATGCTTCGTACGCCGCAAGTCGGTCGCTTCGCGCAACAACAGCGCGGCGTCGTCAAGGCCCAGGATGTCGAGGTCCAGCGGCTCGGCGAAATCCCACAGACCGGCGTCGAGGCGGGAGGTCAGCACGACGTGCCCTCCGCTGAGCTGCCCCAGAATATGGCTGGCTGCGTCGCGTACCGTTTCGGTGTCGACATCGTCCAGGATCAGAAACCAGCGGGGATGGTTCCGCGGCCACGCCAGCACGGCTTGCAGCTTGAGGTCCGGATTGGGCTCCGACGCTTCGCGCAGCCGCAACGGCGCGGCCAGTTCGCGCAGGTTGGTTTCCAGGCTGTCCGGTGTGGCGGCCTGCGCGAACAGCAGCGCCGAGTAGGCGTCGCGATGCGCCCAGGCGTATTCGACGGCGGCTCGGGTTTTGCCGGTGCCGCCGGTGCCGTGCACGGCTTTGGAAACGATCGCGACGGAGCCGCCGTTCTCGCGCGCCAGGCTGTCCTGTAGCCGGGACAGAAATTCATCACGGCCTTTGAACAAAAAGCCCAATGAGGGATATGGCAAACCGATCGGTTGGCGCGGTGCGGGCGGTTCGAACCGCCATTCAATTTTATCGACCTGCATAAGCAGTTCGCCAACGGAATGGAATTCGCTCCAGCGTTTGTCGAGCGTGGCGTCCATCCAGGCGAGCCAGGCGGCCTGGCGGTCGGTGAATTCCTGATCGGGAGATATTGGAAGCTCGGACGCCATGTCATTGGCCGCACGAAACAGCCGGACCGGCTTGTTCAACGCATGGGCGAATAAGAACTCCCATTGCGTGCGCGAGGCCTGGGCGATCTCGGGCGGCCGCCAATAATCGAACCGCGCGGCGATGGCGGGGGGCGGACAGGTGCCGCCACGCCGGCCCTGCATTCAGATCACGGCGTCGGAATTGTCCACCAGGTCGCGCAGCATGCTTTGCAGCGAGTCAGCGTTGGCGTGGTCGAAGAACTCTTGTTGCCAGGTCGGATCGAAACCCTGGCGTTTCAGATGGTTGGCCAGCGCGGCCCGGGTCTGGCCGAACTCGCTGGTGACGGCTGACAGGAAGATGCGTCGTTTCGGTTCCATCGCGCGGATCCTGGTCGCGCCGAGACGTTACCAGCGGTATGTTTGGCGCGGAAGGGCAGGTTCTCGAATGTTCGTCGCGCGGTGTTGGATCAGGTGGCCCGGACGAGCCGGGCCATGACGATAAAAGCACGCCGGGCCATGACGATAAAAGCACGCCGGGCCATGGCGATAAAAGCAGGCCGCGCCATGGCGATTGGCGTGATGCCGGGTCGTCGCGATGCGGTCTAAATCATCGCGATCGGCCGTGCCGGAGACCCCGTCGCTCCTTTGAACTTCGTCGCCAGCAGAATGAAGCACGCGGCGTGGACGCGGTCCTTCGCCATTTCCTCCAGCATCAGGTTTTCGATCAGGTACACGCCGCATTCCGCGAGGCAGAACTGATGCACCGGCATCGACAGAGTCTTCTCCGGGTTCGGCAACACCTCCACCGCCATGTTGTCCGCGCCGATGGCGGCGATGCCCTGATCGATCAGCCAGCGCGCGCCGGGCACGTCGATGCCGGGCTCGCCTTGCAGATATTTCGCGTTGTCGACGCCGAAGTACCGGCCCCAGCCGGTGCGGATCAGCGCGATGTCGCCAGGCTGCACAGAGAATCCGCCAACATCGGCGGCGCGTTGGAGATCCTCAGGCGTTACTGTCCGGCCTGGCGGCAAATGCTGGCCACCATCGGCGCCGGCGACGTCGAACAGCAGGCCTCGGGTGATCATCGGCGGCGCGTTCTCAATGCCCAGACGGTCGAGGCCCCAATCGGTGACCACGTCGGCGGCGCAATTGCCGTTGTACAACATGTCGCCTTTGGAGAAATGTCCGAGCGCGTCGATGTGGGTGCCGACATGCGTCGTCATCTCGATCCGTTCGAGGTTGGCGCCGGCGTCGTTGGTCGCGCCCAGTGTGCGGCGGCGAGGGATGGTGTGACGCCACGAGGTCCAGATCGACATCAGATACGGCGGCTGATTGGGCGCCAGCGCCGGTGCGCCCATGGCGATCTCGTGACTGACGTCATAGACGCGGCCGTGCTTCACGCTCGCCAGCGCGGCGAGGCGTTTTTCCGCGGTCAACAGATTACCGGCGCCGACCTGATCGGTGGGCCCCCATTTCGCATGGTCATGGATCATGGCGCGCCGTTCTCCTCTGGCCGGCCCGCCGTCATGGCCTTTGCCGGTCATCGGATCAAGCCCGGAGGATGCGCGCGACCTGTGGCACGAAAGAACTCAGACGGCGACGTGAGAGGCCTCGCCAGACGCGGCCGGGATCAGGCCGCCGGCGTCGCCATCAGATCAACCTTGGCGATGTATTCCCGGAAACCCACATAATTCAACGCCAGATTTTCGCCGATTTCCCGCAGATCATCCAGCGTGTATGTGGTTTTGTCCTCGTAGTCCTCGATATATTCCTTCGTCCCTTTGCCGATATCGTGCACCGGTTTGACAGCCTTCATCGGCCCATGAGTCAACCAGATCGGCGAGACCGAATTTTGTGGCGCACCCTCGGCCCAGGTCGAATGCGCGATATCGTTGCGCAACGTGGTGTAAGTGCGCGGCATTTGCAAATAGTTCCGAATGTGCTCGAACTGATTGAGCGGCACCGCGCGATGGCGCAACAAATTCAGCAGCGCTTCCCGCTTTTCGGTAAAGCTGAGCCCGCTCGTCAGCAGTTTGATGGAGGTCACGTCGGCGCCGCTGACCGCCGCCATGATTTCCTGCATCAGCACCTCATGACGGACGAAACATTGGATGATCGTGCCGAAATGGATCAGGTGCTGGTCGGTGAGGCAACCCATTGTCTTCTGGCTCATCGCCGAAACCTTTCGTGATGGTGCGGCCGTTCGCCGTCTCGGTTTTGGTGATAATGATCGCGACCCGGCGCGGTGTCGTTGATCTCAATCAAAAACGTGACAGGTTGCGCGCCGGCTGTCCAACGGTCACGCGCATCGTATGTCCGGCTTTACCTTGTTCATCAACTCACGCCACGGGACTCCGGGCATGGTCACTCCGCACGCCGCCGGATTTCGCCGCGCCAGGGCCGAGATCACGGGTTGGGAGGGTTACGCGTCGACCAGGCTGCTCGATCTGCCGCCGCCCGGTACGATCCGGTTGAAGGACGAGTCCGGCCTGGAGACGTTCATGGCCGGTCTCGCGTGCGGCGAGCCCGGTTTGCTGGCGTGGCGGGAGCTGGAATGCTCGGCGACCGCGTTCATGGGGATCCCGGACGCGGCGGCGATCGACACGATGCGGTTCCTGGCGGATCAGGGGATCGTGGCGGGCGAGTCGGGGGCGGTGGGTCTGGCGGGCGCGCGGCTGGCGATGGCGGACAAGGAGGCGTCGGCCGCTCTGGGCCTGGACGCGGACAGCCGGATCCTGACGTTCAGCACCGAGGGGGCGACGGACGTGGCGGTTTACGCGGCCTTGATCGGCTCTTGATCCGGTCTGGATGATGCTTAGATTTCGAGGCGGGTTTGTCATCCGCGGCTGGTCTCTGATAGCGTCGGATGAACGAACCGGGAGTCTGAGATGCGAGCCAGATGGCCAATCCTCGCGGCGTTCGTGGTTTTCGGGGCCGGGTACCTCGGTTATCCCTACGCCACGCTATATCAACTGGACGCCGCGGTAAGGCAGGCGGACGCGGAAACCTTGCGGTCGTTGGTGGACTGGTACTCGGTACGCGAGGGCCTGAAGGAAGACATTTCCGACCTGGTTCTGGATGAGCCGGCGAACGCCCGGCCGAGTAACGAACTGGCTCCGTTCGGCTCCAGTTTCGTGCGCGGAATGACCGGCAACATGCTGGACCGGAAGGTGACGCCGGAGAGGCTGGTGTTGATGAGCCGGGGCGACGCTCAGATGACACCGGTGGACGCACATGTGGTGTGGGCGTTTTTCAGCGATCCGATGAGTTTCTCGGTCAATCTGCGCGCCCGGGGAGCGGCGGAGCCGATCCGGGTGCTGATGGAGCTGCGGCATCTGCGCTGGCAGGTGCGCCGGGTCTGGCTGCCGAACGAGTTGCTGGAGCGGGTGCCGGCCGGGACTTAAGTTCGCGGCTTTGGCGGTTCCGCGGGGCCGCCGGCTTTCTTCCAGGCGGTGAAGCCGCCTTCGACATGGGCGACGTTTTCCAGTCCCATCTCTTTCGCCGTCTTCGCGGCCAGCGCCGAGCGCCAGCCGCCGGCGCAGAAGAAGATGAAACGTTTGTCCTCGGCGAAGATCGGTTTGTGGTAGGGGCTTTCGGGGTCGATCCAGAATTCCAGCATGCCGCGGGTGCAGGGGAAGGCGCCTGGCATCTTGCCCTCGCGGTCGAGTTCGCGGGGATCGCGCAGGTCGACGAAGACGACGTTGTCACCGCCGCGCTCGGCGATGGCCTGTTCGACGGTGAGGGTTTCGATTTGTGCCTCGGCCTCGGCGAGGAGTTGCTTGTAGCCTTTTTTGATTTGCATCGCGGGCGTGTCCTGGTGTGGCGGAGGTGGGTTTGGAGTTTGGCACGATGCGGGGTGTGGGTCGAACGGGGTGGGGTGGCGTCTGGGGTTGTTACGGATCAGGTATGTCCGCATACGTAAGTATTCTCACACCAGGGGTGGGCCGGCCCGCGAGGCGAACCGGCCCGTCCCCTATCGCTTTCGCCGGATCAGCCTGATTTTGACATCAAGCTTGACTTTTACGTCGATGATCGCGACTATCAGCAACAGGAGGAGTAGATGGTGGTTGAAGCGCATCTAATACCTCCTTGTGTTGAGCCGGCGGGGCCATCCCGCCGGCTTTTCAATTTTGTGGCTGAGGTATGAAGGAAACGTTGACGAGGGGAGCAATCAGCCGCGGCGCGATGAACGCTCTGAGTCTCTGAGTCTCGATCTGTCTCTCAGATAAATTCTTGTTGGCGTTTCCGCGTGTTCTGGCCTGATATTTTGTCTCCGCCGGCGATGTCCGCCTGCTCCGTCAGCTTCGCCAGATTTTATCTGAGAGACAGATTGAGAAGAAGAGACTCAGAGGTCCTTCCGTTCGTGTCCCGGAATGTCTGTCATTCGACAATGGTGTTCACGGAAATATTCACGCGGCGCGGCGCATGACGAAGGTACGGCC
>Ga0182018_10003326_pt1 | contig 14605 bp, 10 predicted proteins | sample 812P2MmetaG_FD_120490 | JGI IMG/M metagenome (GOLD analysis project Ga0182018, IMG submission 120490) | Permafrost microbial communities from Stordalen Mire, Sweden - 812P2M metaG | ecosystem: Environmental > Terrestrial > Soil > Wetlands > Permafrost | place: Sweden: Stordalen | collected...
CCGAATGCCACGCAGAGCAGATCCGGCGCTGCCTCTGCAATCTCTCTACGCATCCGGCCCAGTTCAGCGGGATCGCTTTCGAACCCCTGTGGCGGCCAGTATGTCCCGCATATCTGCAGTCCCGGATATTGCTCTCGCAGGTTATGCGCCGCCAGCACCGCCGCTCCTGGCAGCCCTCCCAGAAGGAACACGCGAAATCCGTAATGCGCCGCCTCCGCGCACATCCGCTCCATCAGATCTCCGCCTGTTACGCGTTTCGGAATGGGAACACCGAGCAGGCGTGACGCCATCACCACGGACACTCCGTCGGGAATGGCCAGATCCGCATCCTGCATTGCCTCTGCAAAGCGGCTGTCCCGCTCCGCCATCGTTACCGAGTACGCATTCGGCGCGACCACCGTCAGGGGCGGCAATTCTCCGCGATGCTGCAGCGCCTGCACGATCAGCACCACTGCGTAATCCATCGAGATCCGGTCGATCGGCGTCTTGCCCACCACGAATCGTGGCGGCAGTGGCAGCCGCATAGCCTCTTTGTCTTTCTCCGAATCGACCGTTATTGTCTCTTCCGTCAGTTCCACAGCGCTTCCTTTCGTTCGAGAAAAAGTCGTGGCGCCACGCCATTTGCAATCGCAGCGTGCCGCATTTCATCCGCCGCTCGCTTCAGGACATACCCTGGCGAGACCCATACCGCACGCGCCAGCGCTCCCATACCGCGCATGCGCCGGCCCTGCGCAAGCTCCATGTTGAAGCGCCGCAGCGACTCTTTCGCCGCAATCGCCGCAGGCCGCAGAAACCCCAGCAGCGGTTCTGCAATCTCCCTGAGCGGTCGCGGTCGCAGTCCCCATAAATCCGACAGCAACAGATACTGCACATAAATCCCCGCCAGCTGCTGCTTCTCCAGATACCGCGAGCTCACGCTTTCCGCGTTCAGACGAAACCCCACCAGCGCCTCGCCAATCAAATGGATCTCGTACTGCCGCGCCATCCGCCACCATAAGTCCGCGTCCTCGGCGTGAAGATCCATTCGGTATCCGCCGGCCGCGAGCGTCTTCTCCACGTTCAGCGCAACCGTCGAATGACAAATTGAAAGCAAATAACCGCTCTCTACAATTGCCCTCAACTCTTCAGCACTCCCTCGCGAGCAGCGAAACTGTCCGGCGCAGCGTTCCCGCGGATAATAGTCCGCCAGCGAATAAATCACTCCCGCGTCCGGATGCGCCTGAACGGCCGCCTGCAGTTTCTCTATGCGTGTGGGATAGGAAATGTCGTCCGCGTCCATCCGCACGAGCCACGGCGTTTGCGCCTCGCTGAGCAACCGGTTCAGCGTCGCGGTCACGCCTCTGTTTTCCTGTTCCAGCACACGCAGACGCGGATCCCGCAGGCTCCTCAGGTATTCGGCGCTTCCGTCCGATCCGCCATCGACGATCGCCAGGATCTCAAAACTTTTCGCAGTCTGCTGAAACAGGCTTTCCATCGCCTCCGGCAGCCACGGCATAGCGTTGCACACCGGCATCCCCGCTGTGAGCCCGACGTCTGTTGTCCCCATAAGTGGCCCGTGCCGGCGCTCCCGGGACGCGTTACTTCACTGGCGCCCGCCGTATTTCTCGAGGTTATGCATGACTTATATCCTCGCGCCTCCGCCCGCGGGGGCCAAATCCTGCTGCGTTCATAACACAGGTAATGCCTCCGATTGGCCATAACCATTGAATTAACCTGACTTGCGTAACGATGCGGACGCCGGAAAAGGATTGCCTTTCTCCCTAAGCTCGACCCAGCATAGAAAGCATAGTTCCGGTTCGGGCTACCAAGCCCCGGCCAGGTTTCAAATCAGATTCAGATAACCGTCCGTATCTTTCAGGGGACCATCGAAATGTTGCTGAACGAGGCTAGCTATTTCATCGTCGGAGGCGCCGGCTTCATCGGCAGCCACTTCGCAGACGCTCTCCTCGCGTCTTCGAAAACCCGCCGCGTCACTATCTTCGACAATTTCTCCTCGGGGCGCGAATGGCACTACGAGCGCCATGGCAACGATCCCCGCCTTCACGTCGTCCATGCAGACGCCATCGACGTCAACGCTCTCACCGCCACGATGGAGGGTCACGACTGGGTCATCCACCTCGCCTCCAATGCCGACATCGCCCGCGCCGCCGAATGCCCCGAGATCGACTTCTACAAGGGCACTCTGCTCACCAACAATGTGGTCGAGGCGATGCGCCGGGCCGGCCTCCGCCGTCTCCTCTACGCCTCCGGCAGCGGCGTCTATGGCGATGCAGGCGACACGCCGGTCCCCGAGGACTACGGCCCGATGGTGCCCATCTCCACCTATGGCGCCAGCAAGCTCGCGTCCGAATCTCTCATTGCCAGCTATTGCGCGATGTTCGGATTCCGCGCCTGTGTCTTCCGCTTCGGCAATGTGGTTGGTCCACGCCAGACGCATGGGGTTGGTTTCGATTTCCTCCGCAACCTCACTGCGAAGCCCAAACGGCTCCGCATCCTCGGTGATGGCCACCAGAGCAAGCCCTACATCCATGTCTCCGACGTAGTCGAGGCCGCGCTTTGCGCCGCGAAACAGGCCAGCGCGTCATTCTCCGTCTTCAATGTCGCCACCGACGACGCTGTCACCGTCACCGAAATTGCCGACCTCGCCGTCGAAACCCTCGGCCTTCCCGCCAAACCCGCCTTCGATTACACCGGCGGACCTCGCGGTTGGCGTGGTGACGTTCCAGTGGTCCGTCTCGATTCCACGCGCATTCGTTCCCTTGGCTGGTTCCCGAAACGGAACAGCCGCGAGGCGGTGCGCCATTCCCTCCAGGAGCTGATGGCTGATGAACGCACAATTCGCAACTAACTCGATTCCAGCTTCTCCCGTCGTGATGAACGCGGAATCCGGCGCGCAGCCTGGCTCCCCCGAAAAGCAGCGCGACACTCAGCTCTACGGCGGCTGGGGAGAATCGCTGTGGCCTCCGCGTCTCGCTCTCCTGGCCGGCGGCATCGCAACCGGCCTGCGCCCACTCACCAACAGCACCCCCAAATCGCTCATCGAAGTGGCTGGCGAACCCTTCCTCGCGCATCAGCTGCGCCTCATCCACGCCGGTGGCATCCGCGAAGTCGTCCTCTGCGTCGGCTTCCTCGGCGACAAGATCGAAGCGTTCGCCGGCGATGGAAGTGCCTTCGGTCTCTCCATCGCCTACAGCTATGACGGGCATCTCCCTCTGGGAACCGGAGGAGCGCTGCACGCTGCCCTTCCCCTGTTGGGACGGCGCTTCCTCGTCATGTATGGCGACAGCTGGCTCACCGAACCCATCGAGCCCATCTGGCGCTCCTTTCTCGACTCCGGCAAGCCGGCGCTCATGACCGCCTTCCGCAACCAGAATCGTTGGGGCGCCAGCAACGTCGAGTTCCGCAAAGGCGCTGTCGTCCGGTACGACAAGCGCCATCCCTCCCCCGCCATGCACCACATCGACTACGGGCTGGACGCTCTCGACGCCAGCGTTCTGGCGCATTGGTCCGTGCCCATTTTTGATCTCGGCGACGTGTGGTCCGGCCTCGCCCACTATTCCCTCCTCGCCGGATACGAAACTGCCGATCGCTTCTACGAAATCGGTTCCCTGCCCGGACTGCGTGAGGCCGAGGCGGTCATCGCCGCGTCTCCTCGTGCTCGCCGCGGCCTCTCCTTCGTGAGGGGGTTCCGTCTCCCTCAGCAGGAAACGGAGGAGCTTGCCTGTGCTCCAGGTGTGGTCGACGGCTATGCCGAATCTGAAGCATCCGTCATAAGCGGACCGCACATCGCCGTTCCGCGCCGAGCGAATCGTGAGCGGAAAAATCCAGAAGAGGCGCGCCCGTGATCATGACGCGAACTCCCCTGCGCATCTCCATCGGCGGTGGCGGCACCGATCTGCCTTCCTACTACACGCAGCACGGCGGCGGATTCGTCATCTCCGCCGCCATCAGCAAATACGTCTACATCACGGTCAATCGCAGCTTCCTTCCAGGCTATTTCCTCAAATATTCCGAAACCGAGCACGCCGACACCTGCGATGAAATTCGCCACCCTCTTATGCGCGAGGCCATCCGCATGCACCACGCCGCTTCGCCGCTCGAAGTAGTCAGCGTCGCCGATGTTCCCGCCGGCACCGGACTCGGTTCTTCCGGCACCTTCCTCGTCGGCCTGCTCCATGCCCTCTATGCATGGCAGCGCGAACCCGTCACCGCCGAAACCCTCGCCCGCGAGGCCATTGAGATCGAAATGAACCGCCTCGGCGAACCCGTCGGCAAGCAGGACCAGTACATCGCCGCGTACGGCGGTCTCCTCTGTCAGGAATATCTCCCCGACGGCGAAGTCCGCGTCACGCCGCTCCATATGACCGAGGAATCGCTCCACGAGATGCGCGACTCGCTCATGCTTTTCTTCGTCGGCGACACTCGCAGCGCCTCATCCCTCCTCGGTGAGCAGAAGCGCCTCTCCGAGGCCCGCGATCCCGCCATGATCGATAGCCTGCACTTCGCCCGCGCTCTCGGTCATGAAATTCGCGACGCACTCGAATCCGGTCGCGTCGCCGAATTTGGCCGGCTCATGCACGAACACTGGATGCGCAAACGCGCCCGCTGTTGCCGCATATCCACCTGCCGCGTCGATTCCCTCTACGATCTGGCCCGCTCTGATGGCGGAGCCACCGGCGGCAAACTCGTCGGCGCAGGAGGAAGCGGCTTCCTGCTCCTTCACACCCAGGATCGCCGCCGCCTGCGCGACACCATGCTCCGCGCCGGCCTCAGCGAAATGGATTTCAGTTTCGACTTCGACGGATCGGTGGTGCTCCTCCGCAATGCCTGACCTCGACCCCATCACCGAAGCAGGAAATTGTCATCCCGGCCGGACCGCGCCCAATTTTGGCACGGGTAGCGGAGAACCTGCCCTGAGAGAGTCGGCAAAGCCGGTGAGTCGAATGGGTACCTGCTTCCGGTCCCGCAGCGCTTCCGGAGAGGCGTGCTTATGACCCCGCACATCGCTCTGCCCAGCAACGATCCGCCCGTCGAGTGGACCATCCTCGATCTCCTCGCCGTCTTCTCACGACGCCGCGCGTGGATTCTCGCGCCCCTCGCCCTCTGCTTCACCCTCGCCCTTATCTACTGGGTCTGCGCCACCCCCCATTACCGCGCTACCGCCGTCATCGAGATCCAGAAGGAATCACACGGCGCCTTCGGTCTCGATAACGCCATCAGCGACAGGCAATCCACCGCTATCAGCGACTCCTTCGACGACAATCTCACCCTGCAGACCGAAATCGGCATCCTCCAGTCTGACGCGCTCACCCTCGACGTGATCCGCCGCACCGGACTTGAGAACACTCCCGACTACTTCGCGCCCCATGCTCGCGGCTTCTCCTGGACGCATCGGCTGTTCTTCTGGCGGAAGCCCTTCGAGCCGCTCTCCATTCCTCTCGCAGCCGCTCCCAACCGCCGCTACGTTGCTCTCAAAACCTTCGCTCATCGGTCGAAAATCGCGCCCGCCTCTGGCACTCGCCTCATTTCAATCGCCTATTCCGATCCCGATCCCACCCGCGCCGCTGCCGTCGTCAACAACCTGGTTCAGTCGCTGTCCGACTACGGATTCCAGTCACGCTCCTCAGCCGCCGCACAATCCGCCTCCTGGCTTTCCGTGCAGCTTGCTGGCCTTAAACAGCAGACCGAAACCTTCGACGCGCGCGCCGCCGCTCTCGACCGCGTCTCGGGTTCTTACGGCGACGACGACGCCCACAACGTTGTCCTCGCCCGCCTCGACTCTCTGAATGCCGCGCTCTCCGCCGCCCAGTCCAATCGCATCGTCCGCGAGGCCATCTGGCGCGCGGTCCAGAGCGGAGACCCGGAAGTTATCTCGAGCCTCGCAGGCAATCCCGCCGCCGGTCCGAACACCCAGAACTCCTTTGCCCTACTCCAGTCTCTGCGCACCCAGGAAGCCGCGGCCAAAATTCAGATTGCCGAATCTGACAATCGTTACGGGGAAAACTGGCCAGCCGTCGCCGAACAGCGCTCCCGCCTCGAGGTCCTCGAGGAGTCCATCCAGCAGGAAGTCCACCGGCTCTCCGACCGCGCTCACAGCGACTATGAAGTCGCCGTCCAGGCCGAGAACTCCGCAAGCGACGGCTTCAATCAGCAGAAGGACCTCGCCTCCCGCCTCACCGGCAACGCCGTCGCCCTGCGCCTCGCTCGCCAGGAAGCCGAAGAAAGCCGCGCCCTCTACACCTCTCTGCTCGGCCGCCTCCAGCAAACCGGCGTCCTCGAAGGCCTCCACTCCGGGAACTTCGCCGTCGTCAGCCCCGCGCTGGTGCCTCCGCCGGACCACCCCACCAGCCCCAGCCTTCCCTTGCTCGCATCCCTGGCGCTGGCCGCCGGAACCCTCCTCGGCTGCGTCTCGGCTGTCACACGCGACCTCACCGACACCGCTATCCGCACTCCGGCCGACGTCGAAATTCTTCTCGACGCGCCCGTCTTCGCCGCGCTTCCGTCTTATTGCACCGAGCAGCCGTGGTACCGGCGCATCCTCCCCACGCCGTCTCGGTCCGTGCTTACTCTGCAAGCCGCCGCGCAAGGCGACCTGCCGATTCCCCCAGTGGAAACTCCCTTCGTCGAAGCCCTCCACTGCCTGCGGGCTTCGCTCCTGCTCTCGCACAGCGGGCGCGCCCCCCAAATCATCACCTTGATCGACTGCGCCGCTCAGGATGCCCGCAGGCCGAAACGCAAATCCGAAGAGACCTCGCCCCCTCTGGCCCTCACGCTGGCCGCAGTCCTCGCGCAGCACGGCTCTTCCGTGCTCTTTGTCGATGCCGACCTCCGTTCCGCACCCTCTGCCTGCGACTCCGCCGATCCCGGCCTCAGCGAAATGCTCTCCGGCGATGCGGTTCTACCTTTCACCCAATCCATTGCCGGACTACCGCTGCTCTCTGTCGTTCACGCCGGCGCTCGTCCGCCTTGCCCCTCCGAGCTCATCGCCTCCTCGCGCATGACCGGCCTTCTCGCCGCATGGCGCGACGAATTCAGTTTTATCGTCATTCACAGTCCAGCAGCCGTCTTCTCTGACGCTCTCGTGCTCGCGCAGTTCTCCGACGCTGTTCTGGTCACTGCCCAGGCTGGAGAGTCGAAACGCAACGACATCCTCCCCGCCTACCAAGCCCTCAGCCGCCAGGTACCGGATCACGCCGTCCTCGGCCTCGTGCTCCAGGGTGTATCTGAGGGACTCCTCTATGCGCATGCTTAATTTCCCGCTTCATATGTCAGTTCGCCTGGCCGCAGGTCTCGCCCTCTCGTCCGCCCTGCTCTGTTGTTCCTGCGCCGCAATTGCCCAACAGCCAGGATCCTCCGCCCCTGCAGCCCAGATCACATCGTCTGAACAAGCGCCCACCACACCCGACGTGGCTTCCGCGCCCGAGGAATCCGCAACCCCGGCCACACCCACCTACCCAAACACCTCGCCCGAGAGCCTTCTCATCGGACCCGGCGACCTCCTCCACATCACGGTTCTTCGCGAATCCGAGCTCGACCAGCACACCCGCGTCCTCGACTCCGGCGATATCACCCTCGCCCTCACCGGCACCCTCCCCGTCCAGGAACTCACGCCCGCCGAAGCGGCCTCCCGCATCGCCAAAAAATACCTCGATGGCGGTTTCCTCCTCCACCCGCAGGTTTCCGTGTTCGTCGAAGAATACGCAACACAGACTGTTACAATTCTCGGCCAGGTCGCCCATCCCGGCACCGTCCATCTCTCCGCTCCCCGCACTCTCATCGACGTCCTCTCCCTCGCCGGCGGCCTCACCGACTCCGCCGACCGCCACATCGTCATCGAGCGAAAGGACAAAAACGGCGAACCCGCCGAACGCATTAAGGCCTTCATCCCCAACCGCGCCGATGATGCCCTGAATGCCGACGTCCTCGTCCGCCCCGGCGATACCGTCATCGTCCCCAAAGCCGGCATCGTCTACATCCTCGGCGACGTCGCCCACCCCGGCGGCTACGTCATGCAGAACGACTCGAAGCTTACCGTCCTGCAGGCGATCGCCCTCGCCGCCGGCGCCTCCAAAACTGCCAGCGAGAAAAAAGTCCTGCTCGTCCGCAGTGTCGACGGCATCTCCCAATCCGTCGACCTGCCTCTCCGCGATATGGAGCGCGGACGCGATCCCGACGTTTCCCTACAACCCAACGACATCCTCTACGTCCCCTTCAGCCTCATGAAAAACATCTCCCTCGGCATTGCCCAAATCACCGCCTCCGCCAGCTCCGCCCTCATCTACGCAGCGCACTGATTGACCCCACCCCGATGACCCCACGCAACCATCCCGCCCGGCTCACACCGATCCACATTCTTCCCCTCGAAGACCTGGCCTGCGCCAGCCTCGTAGCTTTTTTTGCTATGCAGGGTGCGATTCCGGGAATCGCACCGGCTCAGTCGCTCGAGATGACCGCCTCAGCCCCTACCGGCCTCACCACCATCGGCGGCATTGCCTCTCAGGCCGTCGCGTACACCCTCATCCTTGCACTGATCCTCCGCCGCCCTCGCCTCTTGTCGCGCCTCATCGTCGGACTGCCGTGGATCGGCCTCCTCGCCGTGCTCGCCATCGCCTCCACCGCCTGGTCGCTCGACCCTCTGCTGACCCTCCGCCGCTCCCTGCCCTTCGCTCTCGCCGGACTCTTCGGACTTTATTTCGCCGCGCGCTTCCCCCCAACCCGCCAGCTCGCCATTCTCCGCTTCGCCATGATCGCCCTGGCCCTCGCGACCATCGCCGTCGCCCTCTTCGCGCCCGCCATCGGCCTCGACCACTCCCCAGGTCACGCCACCGACTGGCAGGGAGTATTCACCCAGAAAAACGCATGCGGCCGCATCATGGTCCTCGCTACCGCCGTCATTCTCATCGGCGAATCACCCACCGTGACCCGGCCCTCTCGCCTCCTCAGCTTCGCACTCTTCGTCTTCGTCCTCGTCATGAGCGGCTCCCGCGCCGCGTGGATCATCGAAGCCGCCGTTCTGCTCCTTTGGCTCCTGCTTGCCATCGCGCGTCCCGCCGGTCCTCGCCCGAAGCTCATTTTCGCGATCGCCACCCCCTTTGCAATCCTCGCTCTCGGAATCGTCCTGTTTATCGCATTCCCATACTTAGCCTCGTTTCTCGGCCGCGATGCTACGCTCTCCGGGCGCACCGCCATCTGGGCTCAGGTCAGCCAGTTCATCGCGCACCGTCCACTCCTCGGCTATGGATACGACGCTTTCTGGCGCGGTATGCAGGGCCCATCCCTCCAGGTCGCCGCGTCGGTCCACTTCATCGTCGCCCACGCCCACAACGGCTTTCTCGAGATCACTCTCGAACTCGGCGCGGCCGGCCTGGTCCTTTTCCTCCTCAGCTGGCTGCGCGCCTGGCGCCTGCTGTTGCCCCTCTGGCGTCGCGGTCACATCGACCGCATCGCCTGGCCAATCGCCATCCTCATCCTCACCGCTCTGTACGACCTCGACGAAAATACGCTCCTCATCTACAACGGCCTCTTCTGGATCCTCTACGTCGCCACCCTCGCCACGATCGAGTTATCGGCCAAGCCGACCCTTAGCGAACCATCGCCCCAACGCGCGCAGTCCGGCGCAACTGACCCACTCTGGAAAACTGCTTTTCCTCAACCCCAGCCCCAGCCCCAGGTGGCGCCATGAACCCCACTGTCCTTATTTACCGTTCCGAGCTTCTGCCCCCCTCGGAAACATTCGTCGCCGCCCAGGCACATGCTCTGCGCCGCTACTCTCCGCGCTTTGCCGGCCTCCGCCTCGCTCGCGCCGGCCTCCGCCTCGACGACTGCGAAACCGTCCTTCTCACCCGCCAAAATACCTTTTGCGACAAACTCCGCCGCCATTTCTTCCTCGCCACCGGCATCGCCCCGCACTTCGTTCGCGCTCTCGAACGCCGCCATCCCGTTCTGCTGCACGCGCATTTCGCCGTCGACGCCGCCGCTGCACTTCGGTTCCAGAAGAAGCTCAATATCCCCCTTATCGTCACGCTCCACGGCTACGACGCCACCATGACCGACCAGGCACTGCGCCGCGATGCGCCCGGCCGCGTCTATCTCCGTCGCAAAACCGAACTACGCATCCGCGCCCGCCTTTTCATCTGCGTCTCCGATCACATCCGCCGCCGGGCCCTCGAACGCGGCGTTCCCGAAGAAAAGCTGCGTACCCTCCCTATCGGGGTCGACCTCAGCTTCTTCACACCTGACCCCCTCCGCTCCCGTGCCCGCGATCCCATCGTTCTCTTCGTCGGCCGTCTCGTCGAGAAAAAAGGCTGTACCCACCTCATCCGCGCCATGTCCCTGGTCCAGCAGCATCATCCCACCGCGCAACTTCTCATCATCGGCGATGGTCCCCTCCTCGATCCCCTCCGCCTCCAGGCCCGCGCCATGCTTCGTGGGTGCACTTTCCTCGGATTTCTACCCCCCTCCGTCGTCCGCGACCTCATGTACCGCGCCAGCCTGCTCGCCGCCCCCAGCATCGTCGCCGCCTCCGGGGACAGCGAGGGCCTCCCCATCACTCTCTGCGAAGCCCAGGCTATCGGCCTGCCCATCGCTGCCTTCCGCGGCCCCGGCGTCTCAGAGGCTGTCGTCGAAGACGAAACCGCCCTGCTGGTCCCTTCGGGCGACGAATCGGCGCTGGCCCGCGCCATCTCCGCGCTTCTCGAAAACTCCGTTCTCGCCGCGCGTCTCGCCTCCAACGGCCGCCGCCGAGCAGAAGCTCACTTCAGCCTGGAGAAGCAAACCGCCCGCCTCGAAGATCTCTACGATGAAGCAACGGACGCGCGATTCACTCTGCCAGCGCAAGAATCCGACCTCGAAGAACTCTGTGCCCAGGCTCAAAGTAACTGAGCCCGAGGAATCTCTCCGCCAAAGCTCCCTCTGGATGATCTCCGGCCAGGGCATTGCGATGGCCGCCCAGCTCCTCTACTTCGTCCTCATCGGTCGCGCGCTTGGAAGCCGCGAATACGGCGCCTTCGTCGGCGTCGCCGCCCTCATCTCCGCTCTCAGCCAGTTCTCCCCACTGGGCATGGAAATGCTCCTCGTCCGCAACGTCAGTCGCGACCGCAACTCCTTTGCGCGAACCTGGGGCCACGCACTCCTCATTACCTCTGCAGGATTCCTTCTGCTCCTCGTCGCCGCTGTGCTCTACGCGCACTATGCGCTACGTCCCGAGCTCCGCCCGCTCGTCCCCTGGATCGCTCTCGCCGATGGTCTGCTGAGCAAGTTCATCCAGCTCGCTGCCCGGGCCTTCCAGGGAACAGGCCGCCTCGCCTGGACTGCGCGCCTGACCGCGGCCATCTACATCGGACGTGCCCTCACCGCCGCCCTGCTCTTCTCATGGACCCGTGCCCACGGCATCCAGGCCACCGCGCTCCTCTGGGCGAAGTTTTACTGGATCACCACCCTCGGCGTCGCCCTCTTCGCCCTGCTCCTGGCGTCCCAGCAACTCGGCCTTCCGCGCTTCTCCCGCATCCGGCGCGTCGATCTCAGCGAAGGCCTCAGCTTTTCACTCTCCAGCTCATCCATCTCCGTCTACAACGACATCGACAAAACTTTCCTCATCACCCTCGGCCAGAATTACGCCGCCGGCATCTACTCCGCTGCCTACCGCGTCGTCGACGCCGCCAGCACCCCCATCTACGCGGTCTATGCCGCTGCCGCTCCCCGCTTTTTCCGTGAAGGGTCCCGCGGAGTCCGCCCCGCCCGCGACTTCGCCCGCACCACGCTCGCCCGCACGCTCCCTTACTCCCTCGCCGCAGCCGCACTTCTCGCCCTCGGCGCCCCATTGCTGCCTGCGCTCTTTGGCCCATCCTTTCGAGGATCGGTGGCAGACCTCCGCTGGCTTTGCTTTCTGCCCGTCCTGCGCGCGCTCCACTACGCCTGGGGATCGGCCATAACCGCCTCCGCTTCACAGTGGAACCGCACCGCTACCCAATTCGGCGCAGCCGCCCTCAACCTCTCCCTCAATTTTCTGCTGATCCCGCGCTGGTCCTGGCGAGGAGCCGCCGCCGCCAGCCTCCTCACCGACGCTGCGCTCGCCGCCGCCAGCCTCTTCGTCCTCACCCGCCTTATGCGGCGCGAGTCGGACTCGCAGCCAGCCCCAGCTCCGGCATTGTGCAATGAAGACTGGAACTCATAAACCAACCCCGACCCAGCGAAGGCCAGGTTCACCCCATAGCAAGAAGCAACTCCCCTGCCACCCGAACATCAACACGTCTCGATTCCGGGTCCACCTGAAAGTACTGTCTTGTGCCATTTTGAAAGACCGCAGTCCCGAACGCGGAGCCGCTTCTTACTCCGCGACTCCGAGCTCCCGCAACAAAAACACATAATCCAGCGCAATTTCCTTCAGATAGTCATACCGCCCCGAAGCCCCGCCATGTCCCGCCGTCAGATTCGTATGCAGCACCAGATCGCGTCCGTCTGTCGCCCCCGACGCGCCCGCTCTTGGCGTGGTGGGGTGGCGCAGCGTCCGCATCTTCGCCACATACTTCGCCGGCTCCCAATACATCACCTGGCTATCGTGCAACGACGTCTTCACCAGCATCGCCGGATAATCTCCGGCTTCCAAATTGTCATAGGGCGAATAACTCAGCATGTACTCGAACGCCGCCTTCTCGTTCGGATCGCCCCACTCTTCGTACTCCGGCACTGTCAGCGGCAACGTGGGATCCAGCATCGTGTTCATCACGTCGACAAACGGAACATGCGCCACAATTGCCCGGTAAAGATCGGGCCGCAGATTCGCAATCGCACCCATCAGCAACCCGCCCGCGCTCCCACCCTCAGCAGCCACGCGATCCGGCGCCCCGTACCCCTCGGCGACTAAATGCTCCGTGACTGTTACAAAATCCGTGAACGTATTCCGCTTCTGCATCAATCGCCCAGCATCGTGCCAGGCCTTCCCCATATCGCCGCCGCCGCGCACATGCGCATACGCCAGCACGAACCCGCGATCCAGCAAACTCAGCCGATTGCTGCTGAACCCCAGCGGCAGCGAATACCCATACGCCCCGTACCCATAAACCCACAGCGGATTGTTGCCTCGCTCTTTCTTATCCTTCCGCCACACCAGCGACACCGGAATCTCCACCCCATCCGCCGCCCGCGCAAAAACCCGCTCAGACTCATACAGCGTCCGATCGAACCCTCCCGGCACCTCCACCTGCTTCAGCAGCTTCGACTCGCCGGTCGCAACGTCGTACTCAAACACCGACGCCGGCGTCACCAGTGACTGGTATGCATACCGGTATTTTCCCGTGTCGAACACCCGGTTCGCATGTGGATGCGTGCTGTACACCGGCTCCGGAAATTCAATCTCCCGCCCCTCAACCATCTCCGGCCCGCGTCCGGCAAACGGAACCGCCCGCACATGCTGCAACCCCTCTCTCCGCTCCCACACCATCGCGTGCCCCGCGAAGAGATCCACCTCCTCCAGCATCGCCTCCGCCCGCTGCGGAATCAGCTCTGTCCAGTTCTGCCGCCCCGGCGCCTCCACCGGCGCCGTCACCAGCCGGAAATTCCTCCCCGTATCGTTCACCCGGATATACAGCCGCCCATTCCGGTGATCCGCGTAGTACTCGATCTCATCGCGCCGCGGCTCAATCAGCCGCCAGCTCCCCCGTGGTTCATCCGCCGGCAAAAACTGCTCTTCCGTCGTCGTGTGGCTCGACGCCTCAAGGATGATGTACCGGTCATCTCGCGTCCGCCCCGCGCCGATGTTGAACCGCTCGTCCTTCTCCTCGTACACCAGCTCGGCTTCCTCAAACGGCTTGTCGATCACATGCCGGAAAAACTGGAATTGCCGCTTCTGCTCCTCGTCCTCCACCGTGTAAAACAGCGTCCTGTTATCCGCCGCCCACACCACCGACCCCACCCGATCCACGAGCTGCTTCAGTACCTCGCCCGTCCGCAGATCCTTCACGTACAGCTTGTATTGCCGAAAGCCCCGGTTGTCGCACGAATACGCCAGCAGACTCCCGTCATCGGAAACCACCATCGTTCCCAGCGCCATGAACGACTCGTTCGCCGCCAGCTCATTCACGTCCAGCAGAACCTCTTCGTCGCCCTCCGGCCCCTCCGCTGTCCCGCGCTTCCGGCAGAAAATCTCGTACTGCTTTCCCTCCTCCGTCCGCGAGTAATACCAGTACTCCTGCTCGCGAAACGGCACCGAGACGTCCGTCTCCTTAATGTGGCTCCGCATCTCCTCGTAGAGCTGCTTCTGCAACTCCTCGGTCCCGGCAAACACCGATGCGCACCACGCGTTCTCCGCCTCCAGATAGGCGATTACCTCGGGATTCTCTTTCTCCCGCAGCCACGCGTAATCGTCCACGAGCGTGCGCCCGTGCACCGTTCGTTGCGTATGCCTGCGCGCTGCAACCGGCGGACGCGTTGCGGTCTCGCTGCCTTCAACGCTCATCGTTCCTCTCGTGTTCTGGAAAATTTGAAACGCAATCAATAGATGCGCGAAGATCAGCCGTGTCCTGCGTGCACGCCTGGGTCTTTCCGCTCTCTTACGGACAACCCTCTCGCGTCAGCCACAACTGGCTACTGGCTACTGGCTACTGGCTAC
>Ga0182018_10003328_pt1 | contig 14602 bp, 13 predicted proteins | sample 812P2MmetaG_FD_120490 | JGI IMG/M metagenome (GOLD analysis project Ga0182018, IMG submission 120490) | Permafrost microbial communities from Stordalen Mire, Sweden - 812P2M metaG | ecosystem: Environmental > Terrestrial > Soil > Wetlands > Permafrost | place: Sweden: Stordalen | collected...
CCAATTCGGATTCGTAAGTGAGGGATAGAACCGGTCCCGGCCGATGTCTTGGACTTGGCTCGGCGTTTCAGTGGGGGACATGCAGGTGTAGGACACAGAACCGCAACTAGATGTAGCCCAGATCCTTGAGCCTTTCTTCCACGAGGCGCTGCTCGTTCTCATCCATTTGAGCGGAATCGTCGCGCACCAATTCCCGCAATACAGAGTTCAGAAATGGTTCGAGCCCGCCAAAACGTGCGCCAAACTTCTTCTCCGCCGCATCGCAAAGTGAGGAGGCCAGCTTCACATCGCGCGTACCTTCCGCCATCACAAGCCCACCTCTATCTTCCGATATACGCCGTGCAGCCGCTCCCAGATAGCTCGGGCAATCAAGCGGTCGTCTGCGCCCAGACCGACCAGGAGTGCGACGGCAACAAATGACAGGTAGCCCAGCACCAAGGCGAGCCCTATCACCACCCATTCCGGTCGAAGTCCGCCGAACCCGGCGCGCAGCAACCACAATACCAGCGCCATAGCGGCAATCGGAGGCGCCAGCCTTATATAGCTGCGCGTGTACGGGAACAATCCCATCGTGGCACGGACCTCTTTCAGGTACCAGAGGTTCGAGGCCAAATTCGTGACTGCCGCCGCCACCGCCGCGCCAATGATGCCCCACCGCGGAATCAACAAGAGATTGAGCGCGATCATCGCTGCGGCCATCACCGTTTGAATTCTGATCAAGCGGCGTTCCCTGCCGGACATGAGCAACAGATAGCCCACCGAGCCAACTCCGCAGTTTACCAGCTGCCCCAGAGTTCCAATGACCAGAATCGGCCAGCCCGCCTCGAAATCGTGGCCGAAAATCCGCATCAAGGGACGCGAAAAAAGTATCATCACGCCGGCCAGCGGAAGCGTAAGCCCCAGGATCCACTTGGTTAGGGTTTGAAAGATTCGGCTGAGCAATTGCGAATCCCCACGCGCGTGCAGGTCAGAAATCGTGGGCGAAAATATTTGGTTGACCGATTGCAGAATAATCGGGACGAAAACCACTAGCGTCGCTGCGACTGCATAAATACCCACTTCACGGGCGTTCAAATAAAAGCCGATTAGCACCTTGTCGGCCTGCCCCATAGTGAACTCCAGAAAGCTGACGCCAAACGCCACAGCGGAAAACGAAACTACCTGTTTCTCTAGACGCGGCAGCGGACCGGAAAAAGATCGCCCCGCCCTGGGGGTAAGCTTCCAGACTGCAATCGCCAAGAGCACGAGCACCACCACCGGAGCTGCTGCCTGAGCAAAGATGTAACCCCACAGCCCCAGTCCCAAAGTGACCAGCCCAATCGTCAGGACCATGACTAAAGGTGTGCCGATGAAATTTGTGATCACTGTCCGCCGCGCGACGTCCTTGTACCCCGCCAAAACTTGGCCTAGAAACGTGGTCAGCGCCCCTAAAAACATGATGAGTGCGAACAGTCCCAAATATTGGCTCAGCGCCGGGGTGTGGTAGAAGTGAACTGCAATCCATCGCCCAGCCAGCAACATTCCCCCGCCCAGTAACAGATTGGTGGCCAGAAGGAATAAGATGCCGTGGGCAATGAACCCCCGCAGCAGTTCCATTTTCCCAGTAGCGGAATAGGCAGCGACAAAGCGCACGGCCGTTTGAGGAAGTCCGAGCGCATTAAAAACGCCCAGGAAGCCCACGAGTGTCATGCCCAAGGTATAGATTCCCAGGGCTTCAGCACCCAGAACCCTGGCCAAATAGACCTTGAACAGGTACCCCGCCGCCGCTGTGAAAACGGTGCCCGCAAAGAACACCGACGAATGGCGGGATATCTGCCCCATCTGTTGCTGAAATTTGTGCTCAGCCGGAGGGCTCGGTCGTAAGTCCGGAATCAGATTAGCGGGCGCCATTTCTCCCTTAGTGAAGCCAACCCAGATCCTAGCCCGCAGAAGATACCTCAGAAAGAGGTTCCGCAGTTATCAGGAGCCGTGACCGGACTGACGCGTCCATAAAAAGCACGCGGCTACGACACAACGAGAATCTTCGCACAAACCTGGTCTTCTCGATCCCGCGGAGGGACGAAACATTGGTAATGCTGGAGAAGATCCATGGCCGTTTCCCCGCCGCGCGCAACTGTGCGGCTACGGCAGAAACTGCCATGCCGTAGTAGCCCCGGCCCCGGGCTGAGCGGGGCGTGAAACAATCGAACAGCAGCACTGAATCGAGCGATGGGGCCACGAGCTTATGGTCGAGTTCCGACATGTGGAAGTCGTTAAAGTCAGCCACCCAGCAGAGATGTATCGGCATGCCTCCCTCGGCAACCAAAGCGAAAGCCTGACCGAACTTTGCGCGCAATCTGCCTGCTGCCCGCAATAGGTACGCCAAGGTCTCCTGATCGTCCGTATCCATGGCGATCACGGCAAGGGTTTCCAGGTTGACCGGCTGGAGCGAGAGCGAATGTTGCTCCAGTAGCTCCGCAGCCACTTCCCCATTCTGGGGCGACTCGAAAAAGAATATTTCCCGTCTGTCCAAGAGCTCCCTGACGCACGAGCGTACCAATCGGCCGGATACACTTGAACTGCCTCCGGCTTGGGGGCTGCTGCGCAAAGAAGAAAGAGAGTGCAATGCTCTTCGTACCGACGATTCCAGGCGCGGCACCGACTTGACCAGCTCCGCCGTGTGGTAGCGTGCCGCCTCCTTAACACTCACCAGCAAAGAACGAGACGCGGTGATGTACAGGGTCCGACGCTCGCCCGTCGCTATTTGTTCTTTATAGCCTTCGGCACCCAAGCCGAGGTCCACCAGATTGATCTCTGGGTTCTCGCAGGCCTCTTCCACAATTTTCCACAGCAGGCAAAGCCCCGGAGAGTGTAGCTGCCATCGGCTGTCGAACGTAGGCTGATACCAAAACCAACTCCCGGCAAATTGGAAACCGTAGTTCCAAGCCACCGGCTGGTCACCTATGAGCAAATGACTCAGCGCAACCCACCCAGGCACCGAGAGCAGCCGAGCCAACTCGGCCAGAAATACCCGCCGTTCTGGCCGAGCCAGATTGCTGATCCGTCCTGTAGCTAGGAAACGGGCAACATGCGCTTCGGCAAACCGCGGGAAAGCGCTCTCGATTTGTTCCCACGATCTCAAATGTCTGAGCGTAACGGGAGCCGTTTTTGCCATTACTTTGAAACTGCGGGCCAACTTTCGGTTTCCCTGCACCATCTGCAGGACGGATTCCCTGCGTTCAGGAGAAGAGAGGACAACCTGAGCGCATCGATACGCGGGCTGCGAAAACACAGAGTAGCGGTGACGGGCGGCAACGTCTCCCAACGCCGTGGCTGTCAGGGAGTCAGCCGGCAGATTTGCCAGTTGCAGGTTTGCCAGATTCAGCCTGCGCAGTTCGGCAAAAACTGCATCCATGAACTCCAAGTGGTACCGCGGAGCGCACAGGAAATCGCAATAGTCCGCGGTCGTGTAGGCTAGGAAGAATGCCCTTCGGCGCAAGCTGTCGGTGGCTAGCGCTATGACACCCACGAGAGAATCATCCTCGTAGGCAAGAAACAACAATCGCGGCATCGAGGCGCGATAGGCGCGATCTACGGCCAGTGCCCACTCATAAGTGTAGAAAACCTCCGGACGCGCCATCTGCAGCACCAGTTCATTCCACTGGAGACGCAGATTCTGATCTTCCGGAATCTCACTATGGAGGACTAAGCGCAAAATACCTCACTGACCGAGCAGTTCATTTCTGGAACACGTAGTAATACCAGTCTGTCACCAACAAGCGGCTGGCTCGCGGGTAGTCATCTCCCATCCACTTGACCACCTGAAAACCAAACTGAGTAAGTTCAGCGATGACGCATTTCGGCACCCAGCAATGCGTTAACAGACCGCCGTGGGAAGAATCGAACAGGTTACCCTCTCCACGCCAGAAAGCCGGTTTGCTCGCGCGCTGGATCACACGCGCGGCCGAACTGCCTGCGGCGCGCAAAAACGAGTACACTGATTTTGCCACGGTAAGCGCAAAAACGAGTGGCTTGAAGAGCACATTCCAATCGGCCACGAATTCTCGCGCGAAGGCACGCAGCCTTTCCTGGTTCCAGGCAGGGCGGACCAGAATCGAACGCGGGTTGTGCGAGGAGAAAATCAGCACCCCTCCAACCCGGAGCACGCGCCCGCATTCGCGCAGGCACCCCCAGCGCTTCTCCTCCGGAAGAACATAGTCGATCGCGTTGAAGGCCATGACCACAGCATCGAACGAGCTGTCCTCAAACGCTGAGAGATCGGATGCATCGGTTACAAGAAACTTCAACCCCGGGAATCGATCGCGGCAGACCCGAATCATCGCCTCGGAATAGTCCACCCCAGCGTAGCGGGAGGCCATTCTTGACAAGAATGTGGTGGTGCGGCCTCCGCCCACCCCAACATCGAGAATCGCCGAGCCTGGCTTGATATAAGTGGAAAAAAGCAAATGCTCGCAGGGAGTGAGGTAGTCCAGAGATGCGTAGTGCGCCGCAACTTCGGGAGCGTCGTACGCTCGCAGATTGGCTGCACTTTGATGGGCGCTCATGGGCTGAACCTCAACTCGCAATGCCGAGTTCTTCCCGAAGGAGACGTTTCCGTACCCACCGATAAAAGCCGGAAACGTGAGCTTCGAATTCCGCCAGGCTCATCTCACTGGTCACGTGCACGCGCGGCCAGGCAAAGCGCAGTGTTTTCGCTCCGAACCCACCGCCAACATTGAGAAATGCACACTGATAACCCGCCCGTTCTGCCATTTCGAGTTCCCGCCTTGTGACCGATCCAGGATCGCCGAAGGGATAGGCTAGCGCCCAAACTGGCTGGCCCAGGGCCTGCTCGAGCTCGCGTCGGCTCTCCGATATTTCGCTCCAGCAAACATCCTCGCCTGACTGCGAAAGCATGGGATGAGAAAGCGTGTGCGCACCAATAAACATCCCAGCCGCCACCAAGCTTTGCAACTCCGTCGCGTTTAGCATCAGGAATCGCCGGCTATTTGCGGTGTCCTGAAGGTATTTCACGTTCCAGTCTTCGGACAGCCCGAGCTGCTGTCTGATCTGCTCAAGAATTCCCCGCCGGCAGCTACCGTCGTACATCGAAAGCTTTTTCAATAGACTAGACCACAGCACCCGTTTCTCTTCCCGCCCCGCCGCGCGTACCAGTGTGCCAGTTTCTGGCACTTCCAGGGTGAGCGTCTCCGGAGCTGCCAAGAACATCAGATAAAGTTCCTCATACCAGAGCATGGAAGCCGCCTCACTCAAGGACGCTCCAGTGACGAAAAACAAGCATGAGAGCCCCATCTCCTGAAGAATGGGTAGCATTTCGGTCAGTGTATTTCGCAACCCGTCGTCACAGGTCAGCAGGACGGAACGCGGCGGCAGTTCCTGCTGGGACCGGCACCATTGGAGAAACTGCTGCGGAGAAATCACATTGTATTGGTCTTTCAAGAGCCGGAGCTGGCGGCGCAAGGAATCGGCCACCACCAGACTCCCGTCCAAAGAAGGATCCGTCATCCTGTAGCCCCGCGGCATGACGCCGTGGTAAGTCACGACGGACGGACCGGCGCCGTTTCTGCGGCGAAGATATCCTGCCTTCGCCAGGCCGGGATAAACAGCGTGCTTGAGCAGAGGACTGATCAGCCTCATTGGTCCCCGATCAGGCTCCAGCTCAGCGGAGTACCGCGCTGAATATCATCCCCGGCGGGCTTGCCGAGAACCTGAGGTAAATGCCGTGTATGCATTCCGTGGCCCGGACGAATCGACCGAACGTTATCGGCGGTGAAGGATTCCCCTCGTTTCATATCTTGAACGACGAAAAGGGAGCGGCGGAAAACTCGGCTGCTTTCTTCGTGAGCGCTGACTCCAAAATGAATCGTGCCCATCGCTCTTTCCGCCGTGCGAACTGCCTCCACCATGGCTTTGAATTCCTCCGGCTCCAGGGAAAAGGCGCTGTCGGGACCCTGCAGGGAGCGGGACAGAGTAATGTGCTTCTCCACAACGCAGGCTCCCAGAGCCACCGCAGTGACGGGAACGGTGATGCCCATTGTATGGTCGGACAGACCTATGGGAACCTCAAATCGCCGTGCCAGTTCGGGAATGGTCCGCAAGTTCATTTCGTCAGGCACTGCCGGATAGGCGCTGGTGCACTTGAGCAGCGCGATTTGTGAGGCTCCCGCTTGACGAGCGGTTTGCATGGCCTCCTCGATCTCTTCAATCGTCGCCATGCCGGTAGAAAGAATGAGCGGTTTGCCGGTGCGGGCCATCTTCTGAATCAGCGGAATGTCCACCAGTTCGAAGGAAGCCAACTTGTACGCCGCGACCTTCATCTTCTCCAGAAAATCCACGGCGGTTGCATCGAATGGCGAGGAGAAAAGATCCAGCCGCAGATCCTCCGCCACCTGCTTGAGCTTGGGCTGCCATTCCCAGGGCGTATAAGTTTCGCCGTAGAGGTCGTGCAGAGTGCGGCCGTCCCAGAGCGTCCCGCCGCCAATTTTGAAGTATTCGCGGTCACTGCGAATCGTGATCGTATCGGGGGTGTAGGTCTGGAGCTTGACGGCGTCCGCGCCCGCCTCCTTGGCGGCGTGAATGATGCGTACGGCTTGCTCGAAATCCTGGTTGTGGTTGGCGGAAACTTCCGCCACCACGTACACGGGTGCTCCAGGACCAACAGATCGGTTTCCAATTTGGATGTGCATCGTCATCGGTGATTCGTTGCTCGCCGCACGGACCGTACCAACTCGAATGCCTCTGCTGCCTGACATCCCATCACGCTTCCCCAGCGTGCGGCAATGGCCCGTAGTGCTTCGGGAGAACGCGGATGAGGGAACTGCCGGGTTTCCGTGTCATAGCAGGACATGGCGGCGAGCTTGGCTTCGAGCGTCGCGGTTACGTCCACAAAGACGTTGGGACGGAATGACGGCTCAATACGCTGGAATGCCCACTCGGTGGATGAAGGCACCTCAAAAGCATAGATTTCGCAGACCGGCTGACCGGCCATGGGGCGGGTAGCAGTCAACACCGCACGATGCACCACCCCGTGATCGACATTTAAATCGCCGGGGTGATGCGTATAGATCACTTCCGGTCTGAGCTTCTCCACCAGGCCTTCCACCAGCCTCACGACGTCGAGCAAAGGGACCGCGTCCAGACGATTGTCTGGCAACTTGTATAGCACGACGTCCTTGGCTCCGATTTTGGCGGCAGCCGCCTGAGCATTCCGGTGCAGGAGTGAGAGTTGACTGGCATCGGCCTTCTCTCTCTCCGCATGCCGCGAGGTGATGCCTTCTCCCACAATCGCGATATGCACCTCATGGCCTTCCAAGGCCAAGCGGGCCGCGGTGGCTCCGCAACCCAGAATCTCATCGTCCGGGTGAGCCGCAATGACCAGAACGCGGTTAGGCGCGTGCATGGCTCATCTCCACCATCATCACCCATTTTTCATTGATAAACTCTCGGCACTTCTCAAAGTGCGCGCGCAGCAACTGTTCGAAGACCGGGCGCTTCGCGGCGTCATAGAAGGTCGTGTTCTCCCAGTAGTTGAGGACCCTTTCAGGCGCCGTCCAATGTACGCGATTCACCATGGTATAAACTGAGAGTACTTCGAAATTCGTGGTGCCCCATTGCAAAACCGTTTCCAGCATGAAACGGTCGCTGGAATCGATAACCGGTTGGGGAATGATAATACCGCTCTCACGAACCATGTCGAAAAGCGGCTCATTATTGGGTCCAAAGGGACCGACTATGGCAATCCTACCCTCCGGCTTCAGCCAGGAACGTACTTCGGTGAGTCTATGGCGGGCGTCGGCGCTATAGTACAAACCGTAGGCGCAGAATGCCAGGTCAAAGCTAGCTGGCCGCAAACAGGCGGTCTGGAGAGACGAGCCGAAATCATCCAGGTTCCCTTCAATCAGAACGAGTTTGTCGGCCGCCGCCGCCTCTGCCTTGGAGGCAAGCGTCTGCAATGCCTTCTTGGAGATGTCCAACGCGACCAAGCGTCCTCCCTCCCCAAGATGTTCCAAGAACCGCAAACTCTGGCCGCCGGTCCCGCAGCAGAGTTCCAAAACTCGATCCTGTGGCCGTAAGTGGATCCGTTCGAATATCCACGTGCCTAAATCGACTTCCTGAGCAGCAGCGTTTTCCAGAATCCTCTGCTCCAACAGGTCCGCCTGGGTTGCCCTGGATGACATCAGAACTCGCTCCTCAAGTTTGGTCCTGTTCTCTGGTGCGAACATAATCAATGGCTCTGCATCCACACACTTGCTCTTCACCCGTCCTCTTGTACCCGGCTCGCTCAAAAGCACGCCAGGAGGCCTCATTCTCCGCCTTGACAAAGGCGTGCAGCCGCAGCCACGCTGTTTCCGCGAAGGCGCGCTGAGCTCCCAAAGCAACCAACAAGCCTCCGTAGCCACATCCGCGGAACTCCCGCGATAGACTTACGTCGATCTCGCCTTCCTCACTCGATCGCTGGTCGACCCGGATCTGGCCGACAGGAGTGCCTTCGTCGTTCTCGCCGATGAAGATATAGCAGTCGGGGTCCTCCATCTTACGCAAGAACCAGGATTGGTGTTTTTTCCAAGGAATTTGTTCGGTCGAAAACGAGGCTGCACGGACGTCAGGATCGTTTACCCATTCCCAGAGCAGCCGGCAGTCCTTTGCTTCGGCGCGTCGAAGACGTAAGCCGCCGCTCTGAATGGCCGAAACCACTCTGATCACACCCTTGCCATCTATAACTTCCCGGGCGCGTTGGGAAATTGCGGCTCGCGTTTCTTGCGATCGAAGCAGCCCCTCCAGCTCTGAGGCAATCTTTTCCGCGGAGACCTCGTGCGTATTGCCCAGATGGATGCCCACTCCCCTACGATCCAGTTCTTCCGCGATGGGCCGTTGGTTTGGCGCCAAGTCAATCAGAATTGCAGGCAGGCCGAGCAAGCACATCTCCCAACAGGTCGTGCCCGCCGCCGAGACTGCCACATCTGCCCAAGCCAGTAACTCGGGCATGGTGGAAGCATTCCGTAGCAGCCGGATGGATCCGCCGCACCGCGCGGCCAGCCGCTGCAGGGACTCGAAGTGGGGATTGCTGCCGCCGACCACGACGGTAGCTTCCAGCCCTTCCACTCGCACCATGCCCAAGGCCTCGATCACCCGCGAGGTTACGTTATCCGGGTCGCTGCCCCCCATGGTAATCAATACCTTGCGGCCGAAGCGAGCAATCTCAGGCTTCCAGTCTCGCCAGCGGGCGAACTCGCGACGCAGCAGGGCATAGCGCGGCCCCAGAAGCAACCGAGTGTACGGTTCTCGGCGAACATACAAACCGTCGCCCGCGTGGGCGTTTTGATTCAGGACGAGATCTGCGTAGTAGTGCGCGGATTCGCCGTTGTCGTCAACCCACAAAAGCTTTAGCTCAGTATCTTTGAGCCGGCGCTGATACTCCGCGTCGAAATGATAGCCATCCACTACCAGCCATGTAGCGCCTCGCGCCCGGGCTAGTTCCACAAGTTGGGCGGCATCCTGCGAGCTATCTGGAATTGTTTTCCGAAACCGGACAACCTGGATTCCCTCTGCCACAACCCTCTCCTCGACCGCCGGGGTTGGCTCCGCCATGGCAAAGACGCATGATCCCCCGGCATCCTGCCAGGCCTGCGCCAACGCCAGACAGCGCATCACATGCCCGGTGCCTATGACAACCGTGGCATCCGCCCTGACCACAAGTGTTCTAGAGCCCATTGGCATCCATGCGGCCAACTTCCAGAAAACAAAATCCCCATACAACTCCCCGAATCACTTCAGCGCCCCCGGCCCGTTCCAGTCTAACGAACGCTGAGTGTGCCATCGCGCTTCCCACTTCCCGAGAGCAACTCCTGGAAACGATTGGGGCTTATGGGCTCCCACAAATCTTTCGCGATTTCCGGCTTGACGGCATAGCTCTGCAAGATTTTTGGGATCTCCGAAAGTTCTGCTACCGATCTCAACAGATAGCCCACGCCGAATTTCGTATATTGCTCGATGTAACCATAGGGCGAGAATTCCAACCATCCGCATAGAAAACACGGGATGCCGTGCAACGCGCATTCCATTACCACGGTGGAAAGCACGGTGATCCCGAACCAGGTCTTATGCAGCAAGCCCTTGGTGAGCGGCCCACTCACGACTGTGGTCACTCGCCGTTGTTGGGGAGAAAGGATCTTTCTCACCAGCTTTTCTCGTTCGCGCTGCATCTCGAAAGGATGCAGTTTAATAATGAGTTTACGATGATGGAGGATCGCCAAATCCGCCAGGCTGGGGAGAACGTCCCGATAAAACTCCTCCGTCCTCCCGGACGAAACCTCGTAGCTTTCCGAGAAAAATACGATGCTGGAAGCCGCCCCCGATTCCTTCGCACTCTCAGTTGAGGGATCTGAGGATTTTTTCGCCGGAGCCCCTATTTCTACTTGGACCGGAGGCAGCCCACAGACTCGAAGCAGATAATCTTCTTCCATCTTTCCCTTGACCAGGATTACGTCCGAATAGTTGGGCTTAATCAGATGACGACCGTCGAAAGCACCATGATGGGACGTCAGGGTTGGGAGATCTCGGTTGCGAGCCAACAGCAGCGGTATGTGTGTGTATGGGTTGCTATCGTCGCCGCAGAGCACGGCTCTTACGGTCTCCGTCTCGAACACCCCGCGCCATGCGTCTCGAATGGCAAGACCCTGCCGGAAAAACTTGGGGAAGGAATCGAGAATTCCCAGGTGGCCCAACATCGCGATCTCAGGAACGGATTGGAGATCAGGACGAAGCGCACGCCATTTTTCGAGCAGTTCCTCATACTCTTGTCTCCTCCGCCGGCTCCCGTAGGCATAGGAGGCCAGCCATGCCACCCCAACATTCGGTGGCGGGTCCGGAACCCACCCGCTTCTGCGCGTCGCGACCAGCAAAAAATCGGTCCCCAAAGCAGTTTTTGCATAGGCAACCCCCAGGCGCGAAACATTTACGTAGCCGCTGGGTAGCAGCACAACAGGCTTGCTGGACGCCTTTCGCCGCTGACGGAGAACCCCGCGGATGGAATAAGAAGCGTCGTATTTGTCGCCGAGAATTTCGAGCAACTGCGGCAAAGGAAATTTCCAAGCCGTCCGCAGATAGTGCCGCACCCCCTGCCGTTGCGAAGATGGCTCGGTGGAAAAGGATTGCAAGCGGTTGCTGAGCATCTCGCGGAGGGCATCGGCGTGAAAACCTGGGCGCGTCACGAAGACTTGGTCCGATCCTCCCAGGCTGTCGGTCAAGCGGCACAGGATTCCCATCAGTTCTATCTGCTGGTGAAAAAAGATCGCGGTCAGCTCCCACCAGTCCAGTTTTTCCTCATCCAGCAGCCGACCCTTGCCGGCAGCCAACACTTCGCGAACCCGGCGAAATTCCTCAACACCAATCCGGAGTGAATCGAGCGGTGCAACTGGACAGCCAAATTGCCTGGTCCAGCGTTCGTAGGTGAGCTCGCCTCCCCGGCCCAGGTCAATCACGCGATCCCAGGTCTGCTTGACCCAGGGACCACGCTCTGGATGATCGTCGGGATGGACGAGAAGAATTCTCACGAGTTCAATGATTTTTGAGCAACGTGCGCGTTTAGTTCGCGGAGCTCGGGCTCGTCTTCCATCAATGCAATGACTTCACGCCAAGTGAAGCCGTCTTGGTTGCCAAACCGGGCATAGATCGCGCGCAGAAGGCTTAGGTCCTCCCTCGTGTCCAATGTCCAGCGGTATTGGCTGTAATCTGGGTGGCCACTCGTGGACGCCTGCCGGAAAAGTTCCGGGTGTACATACAAGTATGGAGTCACGTGTTCACGCTGCGATGGTTCCCGAGCCTCCCGCCAAGCGCGCTCAAGTGCTGGCATGGAGAAGACCTCCGTGTCTAACCCACGCGGGTAGGTGCGAGGAGAAATGTTGCTTGCATAGTCGGCTCGTTGATCCAGAAAAATCCGGATAGTCTTGTCAATCAGTTCCCGATCGATCAAGGGGCAGTCGGAGGTGACACGCACTACAGCTTCCGCGTTACAAGTGTGGGCCGCCTGATAGTAACGGTCCAGGACATCCTCTTCCGAACCGCGGAAACAAGGGACATCGAATCGGTGACACTCGCGAACGATGGCGTCATCAGCGACGGATTCGGTGGTAGCAACCATCGCTCCCTGGATGAGTGTCGCGCGGCAGGTACGGCGCAGCACATGGGCCAGAACCGTTATTCCTCCTAGGTCCATTAGGACCTTGCCCGGCAAGCGCGTGCTGCCCATTCTGGCCTGAATGATGGCAATAACTTTCATGCTCGCTTTTTTCGCAGAAGAAACATGCAATCCACGTTTGCGTTGTCCAAGTAGGGAAGCTGTTCCATTTTTACTGGCTCCAGGTCATCAAAGCGGTTGAGATACAACCTTGCATAATCCATCTTCCAAAGCAGTTCTTGGTGCCCGCGGTAGCTGACCTCTGTACTTTCGGACGAATAGTATTCAAGGCCCCATATGTAAGCGCCAGAGCAGCGATGTATTTCGGCGATTGCCCCGGGAAGATCGTCTGGGGCGATATGAATAAGTACGCCGGAAGTAAAAACCAAATCGAAATATCCGTCGGAGAAGGGGATCTCGAATGCCGCTGCCCGCGTAAGCTGAACGTTCGGCAGGCGGGCACGGGCCTTTGCCAACGCATAGTTCTGGATCTCGATGCCATAGAGGTTGCGATATCCCGCCTCCTGAAGCAGCAGGAGCTGATTTCCAGAATTGCAGCCGACCTCAAGAATACGTGCATCGACAGGGATTTCTGCAAGAAAACGCCGGTTCAATTGACTTCTAGTTACCCCATAGTTCTTCTGAAAGAGTTCGTTCGCCGCAGCGGCGGTCAAAGAGTTGCGGTCGGTGTATTCCCGACCGAACTCACCCGTCCAAGTTTCCATCTGAGGTGTATTCATCTCCAACCTCCGCCGTCACTTCGTAAAATGTATCAAGACCTTCTCTACCGCCTGAATCACATCCCCCATATCTTCATCATGCATGCCATGGAACATGGGCAAGCTTATCAACCTCTGATAGGCGTCCTCGGCAATGGGAAACTCGCCGCCCTTATAGCCGAAACGATCGCGGTAATACCGATGCCGGTGGACCGGGAGGTAGTGTACGTTCACTCCAATATTTTCCGCCCTCAGCGCTTCGAAAATTTCGCCTCGTCCCACCGACAATTTTGCCAGGTCGAGTCGAATCGGGTACAAATGCCAAGCTGGATTCACCTCAGCACGAGTACAAGGTGGAACGACTCCGGGCATTTTGCTGAATGCTGAGGAGTATCGAGCCGCGATTTCTCTGCGCCGCGCCAGATTCGGTTCGAGCTTCTGCAGTTGTGTGATTCCCAGGGCGCACGCAATGTCCGTCAGCCGATAGTTGAAGCCCAGTAGGACCATTTCATACTGCCACTGGCCCGCGCTCTGGCGCTGGCGGGCATCGCTACTGATTCCATGGTTGCGGAAGGCGCGCAAGGTTTGCGCGAAGTCGGGGTTGTTGGTGGTTACCATGCCGCCTTCGCCGGTGGTGAGATGCTTGACTGGATGAAAGCTGAAAGCGGTCATGTGCGCGATACTACCAACCCGCCGGCCACGGTATTCCGCGCCCAGCGCGTGGCAGGCGTCCTCGACCACGACCAGCCCACGACGTTCGGCGATTTCGAGGATGGAGCCTAAATCCGCAGGATGGCCGGCATAGTCTACGGGCAGAATAGCTTTGGTTCGCTGCGTCACTAGCGCAGCGGCCGCTTCAGGATCGAGGTTCAAAGTATCCGGCGAGACGTCGGCAAAAACCGGCGTAGCCCCCTGATAGAGTACGCAGTTCGCGGTGGCGGCAAAGGTCATTGGCGAGGTGATGGCTTCGTCGCCCGCTTTCAATCCAGACGCAAAAGCCGCCCCATGCAGCGCAGCGGTTCCGGAACTGAAGCTGACCGCGTGCTTGGCGCCAACCCATGCCGCGAATGCCTCTTCGAACTCTCCCACCTTGGGGCCAGTGGTAAGCCAATCGGAGCGCAAGACATCAAACACGGCTTGGACGTCGCTCTCGTCCACCGACTGCCGTCCGTAGGGGAGAAGCGCTCGACGCACCGGGGGTCCGCCGTGGATGGCTAGGACTTGCAGACTGGCGGGAATCGTGGTCATCTAAATTTCCTTGGCACCGAAACTGGCCGCATGTGTCACTTGAGGAAACTTTGGCGCCACGGAAGGAATCACTAATGCCTGCAGCTCCTGGTTCGTGAGCCAGCTTGAATTGGAATCGCTGGTGTAGCGGAATCCGTCGGCGAGAGCACGCGCCCCGCTCCAGTTGTCCTTGCGCCACCAGGGGTGCGCTGGCTGGATCACGTACATGTCGTCTAGTTCCACGGTATTCCGCGCTTCGTCTTCCGAAACCAGCACCTCGTGCACCTTCTCTCCAGGGCGGATGCCGATGTATTCCACGGTGCAGCCTGGAGCGATTGTCTCGGCTAGTTCCGTCAGCTTCATGCTCGGGATTTTAGGCACGAAAATCTCGCCGCCGTGCATCTCCTCGAGACAGCGCACCACGAAACGCACGCCTTGCTCCAAGGTGATCCAGAAGCGAGTCATGCGCGGATCGGTTAGG
>Ga0182018_10003330_pt1 | contig 14591 bp, 13 predicted proteins | sample 812P2MmetaG_FD_120490 | JGI IMG/M metagenome (GOLD analysis project Ga0182018, IMG submission 120490) | Permafrost microbial communities from Stordalen Mire, Sweden - 812P2M metaG | ecosystem: Environmental > Terrestrial > Soil > Wetlands > Permafrost | place: Sweden: Stordalen | collected...
CGCGAGACTTCGGATCGTGGCCGGATACAGCGGAACATCCCTACCGACAAAGCTGGGTGTCAAGGCGGGAGCGACGCTGGTTCTGGTGAACGCCCCCGCCGGTGTGATCACCGCCCTGCCGCCGGGCGTCGTCGTGAGCCACCAAGCCAGAGGCAAAGCGGACCTCGTCGTTGCGTTCTTCACCAGGCGAGCCGAGCTGCAGCGGCGTCTGGGAACGCTCGGGCGCGTCATCTTTCCCGCCGGGGGCCTCTGGATCGCCTGGCCGAAGCGAGCTTCCGGTCTCGACACCGACATCACCGACAACGTCATCCGAGAGGAGGCACTTCCCCTCGGCCTCGTCGACAACAAGGTCTGCGCCGTGGATGAGACCTGGTCGGGCCTCCGGGTCGTGTGGCGGCGCGAGCTCCGCACGTCGGGTGGCTGAGCACACCCGCGGAACCGATCAGCTGCCGTCGCCGACCTTCGCAGAAGTCGAGGCGGTAAACGCTGCCTTCGGCTCGTAGGCTTGGTGCCGGCTCGCGCCGAGCCCACATGGGATCAGGATGAACGAGGAGGCCCGGTGAAGGCAGCGGTCTACTACAAGGCAGGCGGCCCTGAGGTGTTCGCCTACGAAGACGTCCCCGATCCGCACGCTGCCGAGGACCAGGTAGTCGTCAAGGTTGAGGTGATCAGCATCGAAGGCGGGGACACCCTCGCCCGCGCCGGCGGCGAGCTGTTCGCCGTACCCCACATCGTCGGCTACCAGTGCGCCGGCACCGTGGTGGACACCGGCACGAAGGTGCTCGGCCTCGCCGTTGGCGACCGCGTCGTCACCGTCGGCCCCGACGGCTCGCACGCGGAGCTGAGGGCGACACCGGAGGCCTTCTGCTGGAAGATCCCCCCGGGTCTCGCCACCGAGGAGGCGGCCTGCGTGCCGGTGGCGTACGGGACGGCGCACGACTGCCTCTTCGAGTTCGGCCACTTGGCAGCCGGCGAGTCAGTCCTCGTGCAAGCGGGCGCGAGCGGCGTCGGGATCGCCGCCATCCAGATGGCCAAGCAGGCGGGCGCTCGCGTGCTGGCGACCGCCTCGCGTGACGACAAGCTGGCGCGACTCAAGGTTTTCGGGCTCGACGATGGCATCAACTACGCGACGTCGGACATGGTGGCAGAGGTTCGCCGGCTGACGGGAGGCCAGGGCGTCAACCTCGTGCTCGAGTCACTCGGCGGCGCCAACCTGCAAGCGAGCTTGAACTGCCTCGCCTATCGGGGACGCTGCGTGTCCATCGGCGATGCTGGGCGTGACAGCACCACGCTCGTCGACACCTCGGTCATGCGGCCGAACAGCCTCACACTCAGCGGTTACTTCCTCGGGATGGAGCTGCTCACGAGCCCGCGTGCGCACGGGACGATCGCAGGCATCATCGAGGATCTCGCCGCCGGTCGGATCCGTGTCGTCATCGACCGCACGTTTCCGCTGTCGGAGGCGGCCGCTGCTCATGCCTATCTCGAGAGCCGTGCTGCCTTTGGGAGGGTGCTGCTCATCCCGTGAGATGAGTGCGAGACTGTGCAGGAGCCGGTGATGAGTGCTGCTTGAATGTTCGAGATGCCCGAGCTCGTAGTGCCCGCAGTCCTCTTCCAGAAGTCCTACCTCGCCGCCGTTGCGGAGCTCGTGGACGAGGGCCGTGCGGGCACCGGCGACTCGACAGTGGCGCGAGAGCTCCGGGAGTTCGGGGGGCGTTGGGAGACGGAGGAGGGTTTCTCGGCGTACGTGCGCCAACTGCACGCCGACGCACAGGAGTCCACCAAGCGGGCGGCCTACCTCGTGCCGAGTACCACCTGGTGGTGGATCGAAGGGACCGACTACCTCGGCCGCATCTCGCTCAGGCACCGACTCACGGAACGATTGCTCGAGATCGGCGGCCACATCGGCTATGACGTACGCCCTTCTGCCCGCCGTAAAGGGCACGCCACTTCGATGCTCGGGGCGGTGCTGCCGCACACCTACGCCCTCGGAATCGACCCGGCGCTCCTCACCTGTGACATCGACAACGTCGCCTCCCGCAAGGTCATCGAGGCCAACGGTGGCGTGTTCGAGGACTCGAGGAGCGGGAAGCTGCGTTTCTGGGTGCCGACCCGCGCCGCCTGACAGACGTAGCGGCGCTCAGGCGTTGCTCGCGCACACGCTGCCCTGCGGCGGCCGAAGGCCAGTGACGAGGTAGCGATCGACCCAGTTCTGCACGCAAGCGCTCGAGAAGTACCCGGTGTGCCCATCGCCGTCCCGCGTGAGCAGCTCGGCGCCCGAGAGCTGATTGGTCAGCGCCCGCGCCCAGGCGTACGGAGTGGCGGGATCGTGGGTCGAGCCGACGATCAGGATGGGAATCGGCGCTGCGAGATGGACTGGGGCGGCCTTGCCTGTGGGCGGAACGGGCCAGTAGTTACAAGGAAGCGAGCCCCAGGCTTCTGCCGGGCCGAAGTCGGGCGCCGTGGTGGCGAACGTTCGGGCAAGGAGCGCATCGCCGGAAATCGGAGGTGACGGGCGGTCAAGGCAGGCGATCGCGAGGTTGGCGGACACGAGGTTCTCCACCGTGCCGTTGGCAGCGAAGCCGGAATAGTTGTACGCAAGGGTCGCCAGGTCCGACCCGTTGCCGGAGCCTGCTGCCGCCCAAAGAGCCTCGGCCAAGCTCGGCCACTGGTTCGTCGAGTAGAGCGAGGAGACGACTCCGGTCAGGGCGACGCCGTAGTTCGTCTGCTGCTCGCCGCCGAGCGCGGCCGGGAGGTCCGCAGTCAGCGTGTGACCGGCCTCGAGCGAGCTCATCACCTCGTCGTAGGTGGCGGCGGCACCCTTCGCCAGCTCGCTCCGGCAAGCGGTGTTCGTAGGGCACCAGGCAAAGAAGTCATGGAGGTCCACCTCGAAAGCATCAGCCTGCTGCTGTTCGGTCGCGGCCTCACTCAGCGCCGGATCCACGGCGCCGTCGAGCGCCATGTTGCCGACATGGGTCGGGAAGGCTTGCGCGTACAGCGCCCCGAGATACGTCCCGTACGAGAAACCCAGGTAGTCGAGCCTCGGCGCCCCGAGCGCCGCCCGTAGGCGATCGAGATCACGCGCCGTGACCGCCGTTGACAGGTTGACAAGGACATCGCGAGGGACTCGTCTCGCGCAGGCGGAGTCGAACGCCCTAACCGCCGCAATGGCAGCGACGATCTCGGTGCGGGTGGCGGGAGCAGGATCGAGCCCGACCCAGCGGCGCAGCTCGGGGGGTGAAACGCACTCGACCGGATCGCTCCCGCCGATGCCACGTGGATCGAAGCTCACGAGATTGAAGGCCTGGCGAAGCGCCGCCGGGAAAGCAGTCGCCGCCTGCAGCAGGAACTGCACGCCTGATGCTCCCGGGCCTCCGGGGTTCATGACGAGATCACGCGCCGTCGCCGGGTTGCCGGTCGTCGGAAGCTCGATGACCGCGAGGGCCAGTGTGCCGTCGGCTGGATCTGAGTACGAGACCGGCACGACGAGGGTCGAGCACCGGAAGTCGGCATCACAGGCGTGCCAAGCGAGCCTGCTGACCAGCGGCAGTGAACCGCTCGAACCGCTCGTCGGCGGGGGCGTCGAGGCGTTGGTCGTAGAGGTCGTGGTGGTGTCGATGCGACGGGCGTTGAACGTCACGGTGCAGGCCGCGCTCACAACGGCCAAGGACGCCACGAGCGCGACGCCAACGACGTGCCGACCGCCTTTGTCGTGTCGCATCAACGCGATCTTTGCATCACGGGTTCCCACGCCCGGCGCGGGCGGTACATGCCGTGCAGCACGACTCAGCGGTGGACCGGTGCCGGGCACAAGAAAAGCGGGGCCCGAAGGCCCCGCTCTCTGAGATTCTTGTCAATCAGTGATCAGGTGCTGGAGCGGAACCGCCGACGGCGACCGACCTCGAACAGACCGAACCCGGCGAGACCGAGACCTGCAGCCAACACCCAGTACAGGAGCCCGGACCACGGCTCGCCTGTAGGCGCCACCGGCACCGTTGGGCCGGAGGTGATGAGGACTGATGTAGATGTGGTCAATGTCTGTCCGCTGGATCCCTCTCCAGTGGCGGTGATCACACAGGTCGCGCCTGGCACGGCGCCGGACGGGATGGTGACCGTGGTCGTGAAGTCCCCGTCGGGGCCGGTTGTCACGGTGATCGTCTCAAGGCCGCAGAGGTCGATCGTCACCGTGGTACCGGGCGCATAGCCCGTGCCCGTCAATGTGATCGTGCCGCCGGGGGGCGCCGTTCCGGAACTCGATGTCAACGTGCCGCAGCTCATCGGGTACGGGCACGTCGCCGCGGCGGCACCTGCGCCGTGACTTTGCGCCGAAGCCGTGCCGCCGGTGAAGGCAACCATCATCGATCCGAGGACAAGAAGGAGCCCACCTAGAGCCAGTAGCGAGTTTCGCATCCGTAGCACGTGTGCCCTCCCTCATCACCGTAACGTCGCTCGACGGGACGTTACGTTGTCGTCCACTCTATATACCTGAGGCACCTACCGTCAACCTCACCAGGAGTTTAGCCGCTCGGCGGGCTTCAGATACGCACCCTAGTCGCGCAAGCTGATTCGCGTACCGATGTCCTGTTCGCTACCACGGTCAGCTGGTCCATACCGGTCAGCGAGGCTCGGATCGGCACCGGAGAGAGCCGGGAGCGGCCATGATAGGCCGCCGTGGATCCGCTCCCGCCGACGGAGGACGACGGGGAAGCCCGTGCCGTCGTCATCCCGATCCACCGCTCCGAGCGAGTTGACGAGCAGTTTCGATCAGGGGCGGTACCTGCGAGCCGTCACCGCGGGCCCACGCCATCGCAATTGACGGCTCTCACCCTGCTCATCGCCGGCGGTGCCGGAGCCGCCGGCGGGATCGCGTCAGGAGCCCCGACGCGGCTTACTCCTCTCGACATCGCCTTGAAGACGCTCCTGCCCGCCGCATGTGTGCTGGCAGGACGTCGAACTCCATGGCCCTTCGTGGCCGTGGCAGCCGTCGTCGCGACCGCAGGTTCCTACCGTTCGCCTGCTGCACTGGTTGCTGTCGTCGCCCTCGGGCTGGCGCTCGGAGGATGGCGAGCCGCCCCCCAGTGGAGCAGTCTCGACCCCGGTGATGTTGAAGAATTCCTCTCTTTGGGCAGGGCGGCCGTGTGTGGATCTCTCGCCGACATCGCCCTCCGGGCGACGTGGCCGCGGCTGGCGCTGGCGCCGTCGGCGCTCGCAGCAGTCATCGTGCTGTCGATCCTCGTTCCGGCCGTCGTCGGGGCATCGCCGCATGTCCGCAGGCTCGTCGTGCGTTCGAGTGCTCTCGTCGCTCTCGCCGCGCTCCTGCTCTGCGGTGTCGCAGGATTCAGCATCCTGCGGGCTCACGCACCCCTAGGCCTCGCCCTGGCTGCCACGGGAAGAGGGCTCAAGTACGCCGAGGCTGACAACCAAGCCCAAGCGATTGCGCAGTTCAAGATAGCTGACACGGCCCTCCATTCGGCTGACAGCGATCTCGATTGGGCCCAAGGGGCCGAGGCCGTTCCTCTCATGTCCCAACAAGTCCGCGCCGTCCGGGCCGCCGCATCGGTAGGAACGTCCGTCGTGCAAGCGGGCATTACGACTGCGTCCTCGGCGAACGTTCAGGGCCTGAGTCTCGTCGACGGAGCATTCCCCGTGCGGCGGCTGGAGTCCTTTCAGCCATTGTTGAGGAAGGACGTGGCGGTCCTCGCCGCAGCACACAACGAGATCGGGTCGTTCTCGTCTCCCTGGATCGTCGGACCGCTCCGAGCCAAACTTGCGTCTGAAGAATCGAAGTTGCAGCACGCTCAACATGACGTCGGCATCGCCCTCCTCGGATCCGAAGAGGTTCCGGGCATCCTCGGTGCGCGCGGGATCCGGAGATATCTCGTCCTTGTCGAGAACCCGGCCGAGAGCCGGGCGAGCGGGGGAGTCATCGGCGATTATGCAGAGGTGAGCGCCGATGCCGGGCGACTGAAGCTGCTCAAGGTCGGCTCGGTAGGTCAACTCGACCACGACGGCGTTCCGCCGCTCAAGCGGACGCTCCCGCCCATACCTGACTTCGTCGATCGCTACAGCTCGTTCCTTCCACAGGACAACTGGGAGAACATCTCGATGTCGCCAGATTTCCCGACCGTTGGCGCGGTGGCGGAGTATCTCTATCCGCAGTCAGGCGGCGTCAAGGTCAACGGCGTCATCTCTCTCGATCCGGTAGCGATGGCGGGGCTCATCAAGATCACCGGGCCCGTCAAGACAAAGGCTCTCAAGCAAGAGCTCACCTCCGGCAACATCGTGCCGTTTCTGGCCAACCAGGAGTTCATCCACTTCAAAGACAATGCGGCTCGTATCCGCTTCGTCGAAGGCCTTCTGCGACAGGTGTGGCATGAGCTCACGAGTCGCCGCTTGCCGCCTGCGCCGTCGCTCGCCAAGGATCTGGAACCCGCCGTCAGAGGCGGTCATATCCGGATGTACAGCGCCCTGCCCGCCGAAGAGACGTTCTTCGACGACGTCCACATCGGCGGGGCCATGCCGCCGGTTGCAGGTGACTTCGTCGGCGTCGTCACACAAAATGCCGCCGGGAACAAGATGGACTGGTACATCCGGCGAAAGATCGCCTACCACGCCACGCTCAACGTTGACACGCGGACTATCACATCCACGCTGGCCCTCACGCTCCACAACTCGTCACCGTCCTCTGGGCTGCCACCCGTGATCATCGACGCCCTGCAAGGGATCACCACGAAACCCGGCGAAGACCTGATCTGGGTGTCCATCTACGCACCGTGGCTCCTCGGATCGGCCACACTGAACGGAAAGGCAATCACGATGACGAGCCAGTACGAGCTCGGCCGGCCGGTATACGGGGCGATCGTCCCGATTCTGTCGGACAGTACCGCCGTGCTCGAGATCCATCTCTCCGGAACGTGGCCCGGCTCGCTCTCGCACTACACCCTCGGCTGGTACCACCAGCCCGAGCTCTTTCCCGATCAGATCTCGACCAAACTCACCGTGGTGCACTGACGGCGACGACGCCTGGACTCGTCGGCGACCGCTAGCCGCAGTCCGGCGATTGCGCACTGCTGTGGATCGCCTACAGTCTGCGGGGTCGCATCTACAAGGTGCGACGTCCGCCCGGCGTCGTGCCGCGGCGGGAGTCTGGACCTGTGGTGCAGCTCGGAGTGCACGCCGGCCTGTCAAGCCGGAGGTCGCGGGTTCAAATCCCGTCAGGTCCGCTCGCGAAGGTGGGGCCGCGCAGCTGCGGCAGCGTGTTCCATCGCCGTAGCGAGGTGCGGCGTGAGCCGTGAGGTCGGGTAGCTCAGTTGGTAGAGCGCGCGCCTGAAAAGCGCGAGGTCACCGGATCGATGCCGGTCCCGACCACCGGTAAAGGAGCTGGTCACACGGTGTTTTTTGGCGATGGCTACCGCTTCAACGAACGACGACATCGGTTTCGTGCCACACACGTGCCACACCGAATCGCGTAGCCAAGCGTGCAGCGGCCCCCCAGAGGGTGACCGAGGACCGCTTCGTCAGAGATCGACTTCCGGTTGGCCATCACTCATAGTGGTCGCGTCCGCGGTGCTCGGGGTTTCGAAGAACGGGGCGCTCGCGGACACGGGGTTTCGTCGATCCCGACTGGTAGCCAGCGTCCGTGGACAATGACGTGTCGCACGTCGGGACAGGTCGTGTTATCGACTGTCCGCCTCTGACCGCTTCGAAGCGGCATTGATGGGCACGACCGTTGCCAATCCGGCCTCGACGGTCATGGCGGCGAGACCCTCGGCGATCGCACGATCGCGATCCTCGGCAGCGTGCTGGTAAATCATCGCCGCGCGTGGGGAAGTCTGACCCAGCCGAGCCATCAGCTCTTTGGTGGTCGCCCCAGTGCGGGCGGCCAGTGTCCCGGCCGTGTGGCGCAAATCGTGAAACCGCAGGCCATCGAGGCCAGCCCGCCGGGTGCTGGGCAACCACACGCGATAGCGGAAGTTACTGGCTTCGATGGGGAGTGCGTCCGGCGACGTGAACACGTAGCCGTTCGACCCTGGTTGAGCGAAGCGCGCCAGGTGCTGCTCGAGTTCGGTCACAAGCGGAGCGGGCAGGACGACTCGCCGGCGGCCGGCGGCGGTCTTGGGGTCATCCTCGATGACTTCGCCCGAGGCGAGTCGCAAGCGCTTCCGCCGCACACTGATGACTCCGTGAAGCAGGTCGACATCGCTCCGACGCAGCGCGAAGAGCTCACCGCGCCGAAGTCCTGACAGCCCCGCCGTGAGGACCAGCGCTCTGTACCGCTCCGGCACCGTATCTGCCAGGTGGTACAGCTCATGAAGGGAGGCGAACTGTTGCTCGGGATGACGCTCCGCACCACCGCCATCGATACGGCAGGGGTTCTTTGCGATGCGGTCATCGTCGACCGCTTGGGTAAGGATCTGGCGCAGACGGGTGTAGGCCTTGGCGGCTACGGAACGGCCCTTTGCCACCCGCAGGGCGCCATACCAGCCCCGAATCAACTCCGGACCGAGGGCGTTCAGGGGCATCTCGCCAAGTGCGGGGACGTCACCGGCTATGGCAGGAAGAATGTGGAGCCGCAGCTGAGACTCGTAGATTTCCCGCGTCCGGGGTGCGAGGGTCACCTTGCCGTTGAGCCAACCGCCTGCGTACTCGACCAGCGTCAGTTGGCCACCTGCCGGGTCGAGCCACAACCCGCGGTACTGGTCGGACTCCGTGGTCGCAAGCCAACGAGTCGCGTCTGCCTTGGCGGCAAACGTCCGTGGTGCCGTGATCATCACACCAGCCCGGTTGCGATATCGAGCCTGCCATCGACCCGACGGCAGGCGACGCACACTTCCGAAGGCCCGTTTTCGGTTCATCGTTGTCACCTCTTCGACCGCAACGGTGCCGGTTCCTGCCACCAACGGGGGCGGCGCTGGTTCACGCTCACGACGTAGCGGAGGACCGGGAGATCACTTGGGACACCGGAAGGGTCCGGGCCTACTCGGCCGTCGGAGCCTTCGAGAAGGGTGGAACTGTCCAGATCGTAGCAAGGAGGTGCGTCGAACAGGCACGGCCCGACGCCCGCAAGCTCACGCCCACCACGACGCGTTCGCCCAGGCGGACATCGGCGACGATCACGGTGCCACGTGCCATCGACGCGACTGGGTCGGAAGCTCCACCCTGTTTGCTTCGACGTACGCCTCGATGTCGGCTTCGGCCAGCACGATGCAACGACCCACGCGGCTGAAGGCGATCCGACGCTCCTGTACCAAGCGTCTCAAGAGCCGAATCGTGAACACTGGATACTCAGCGGCTGCCTGCTGCAAGGTGAAGTAACTACCTCGGTCCTTGGCAGCGCCGTGGGCCACTCGTTCGCCGGACATCAGACGGCTGGTCCTGTTGTCGTCCCCTTGGACTCCAGGGTTCCCGCTTCGACCGTGATGACATCCTCGACCTCGGCGACCGCCCCCCACCAGCTTGCCGGCTCGCGGCACCCTTCCGCGAGCCCTCGTCCTACGTGCGGCACGAACCGGCGCAGGACGGCCTCACCGCTGATATCAGTGGCGCGAGCGAAGCGCGCCTTCCGCTGCGCGTCGCGCACAGTCTCGCGTACGGGCATAGGACTCCTTCCTGGCGCGTTCCCAGTGACCACACCACTTGGGAGCCAACGGGACCGACACGCTATTCGGCGCGGCGTCGGCGTATGCCCTCGCGGCCGCACCCGGATTCAACGAGTTGTGACAGCGACAGCCTTAGCTGGGCGACGAGCGAACGGGGGGGCTCTGCTGCGATAACGCCGCTGACCTGCCGACCGATGCTTCCCTACCCGAGCACTGCTTCGTTTGCTCAGCCAGCCTCAGCTTGGCGGCCAGAACGGCCATCCTCGGTTGCTCGGCGCCGGTCAGCCTCCGGACTTGACGAGTCGGCGGACCGTCAAAACCTCTCCCGCCTTTACTGGGACACCAACACCACCAAGGCCAAGATCGAGAAGCAGTTCGGCATCCCGCCCGGCAAGGTGCACGACCATCTGCTCGGACGGCCGGCGCTCATGAACTGCGAGTTCTGCGGGACCGACATGGAGTGGCACTCGCGTAGCGCCCGCGAGAGTCGGGCGGCCAAGTGCCCAGCGTGTCTGCACCGATCTGCGGGGCACTGCTACTGCGCCCGCTGCAAGGCGGTCGTAGCGAGGAAGGAGGCATCTGAGGAGGCAAGCAGGGCGGCGGCACGCAAGGCTTAGCAGGACACCTACGCGAACGGCGACTATGTCCTGAGGGCTCTGCGTCAGCTCACCCCGCAGCAACGGCTCTACCTCGACCAGATGTGCGAGACGCTCGCCGAGATGTCCCAGTTATCCCCACACGGCGGACGGTTCTCCTGGGAAGTCATCGCCGCGGAAGCCGGCATGCCTCCCCCGTTCGTCGACGGCTGGGTCAGGAAACTGGTCACGCTCCGCCTTATCTACTTCGACGGCCAAGCATGGAGCGTGAACGGCGGCCTGGCCGGATTCGATCTCGTCGGACCACTGCCAAGAAGCAACCGGTGAAGGCGTGCTGTCTGCGTCAGACCAGCGAGAGCGAGCCGCCAGCCAGTGCCACGCTCGCTCGAACGCGAGGTCCTGCCAAGGACCGTACGGACGGGTTCTAGCTCGGCCTCGGCGCAGACGGCTGAGCTCTTCCTGTGTCTGCAAGGAGTGCCAGCGGCCGAGCGTCCCTACTTCGTGAAGCGGCGCCGGTTTGGTGAGGGTAAACGGCTTGGTGGCGTCATGATCCTCCTCCTCCTTGCAGCTGCCCTGGCGCTAGCGGCCTGCACTCCTGGGCCTGAGGCCACGAGCAAGCATGCTCCCTCTATCGTTCTCCGTTCGGCCGGCACTGATGGACAGAGGCCGAGGTCTGCCGAACAGCCGAGCACGTCGGTGAGCACGACTTCGACCACGGTTGCGACCTCTGCGATCGGCGGGACATCGGCGACGAAGATCGTCAGTCGCGACCTGACCTACGTGTCGTGCGCTTTGTCCACGAACTGCGTCGCAGTCGGTGATGCCTACGGCGGTGGAGGCGGCATCCCCTACCTCCTGGCCGCCGGCTGGAATGGCCGGTCCTGGAGACTCACTCATCCGGCCGAGCTGCCTGACACCTTCCAGGACCAGTTCAACGCAGTCTCGTGCTCGTCCGCCACCTTCTGCATGGCGGTCGGGCTCGACAGCCGCACGTTTACAAGCGGGTACGTACCGTTGGCCGAAACGTGGGACGGCGCCAAGTGGCGCATCGTGAGCCCGACGGAGCCTTCTCACGGGAGCGCGGAGGCAGTCTCGTGCACGTCGAGCTCATTCTGTCTCGCGGTCGGCGAGCGACTTGAGACTGCCGGCGCCGTGCAGGCCGCATGGGGTTGGAACGGCAAGGCATGGCAGGTTGAGAAGGCGCCGGTGCCATCCGAGTGGCAGAAGGACAAGCTCGGCCCGACCCTCGACGGTGTTTCCTGCCAGAGACCCGACGAGTGCGTGCTCGTCGGCGGCCGCTCCGCCAGCTTCACCGCATCCATGCCGCAGGAGTCGCCCGCGTTCGTCGACTACCTGAACGGGAACCAGTGGACGAGCGCTGTCCTTGCCACGCCGGCGAACAGCCAGGCGACGATCCACGCGCTCTCCTGCTGGCCGGCGACGGGGTGCATGGCCGTCGGGACCTGGGCGCCGGTTCCGGGTCCGAGCGTCCCGCAGAAAGAGGAAGGCTTCCACGCTCTCGCGGTGTTCGCGTCCGGCAACCATGCGCCTCTCGGAGGACAGGCCATGGCGGGTGGACTCTCCGGAGTCTCATGTACGAGCGCCGACACCTGCGTCGCCGTGGGCAACTACCTGACCGACGATGGTCCGAACAGATCGGCCATTTGGCGTGGCGCCGGCTGGACCGTCGTGCCCGAAGCGCCGACGAACGGTGGCTTTCTGTCGGGAGTCTCCTGCATGTCGCCAACTGCGTGTGTGGCCGTCGGGGGAAGGTACATCGGCAATAGCGACGACGAGCCGACGAGCCAGATCTGGAACGGCTCGCGCTGGCGCACTGTTCCCGTGCCTTCGTAGTTTGATCTGTTCAGTCGACGCGGTGCGCGGCGGTGGCGGGGCCGGGTGTAGCCAGTCCCCGGCATCACGCGGGCACCGATCGATGGGTATTCGTGGCGGCGCCGTCCCGCGGCACCGGCTTTCTACTGCTCGGTCGGCTGAAGATGCGAAGGCAAGAGGATCCAGCAGGAGTGCATGAAGAGGTAGGCGCTGTACGCCTCTGCGGTCCACTGTGCCTTGTCGCTGAGCCACTCGTAGCCGGTCGGGAGGTACAAGACCTCGAGTTCGTCGGCGAGCTCTTGGGGCGGCCGGTCACCGCGCAGCCCGCCGCGCTCGCCGACCATCATGACGAGCCGCAACGTATCGATCCGGACGCGCAGGCTGAGCGCGTCGAACGCCTCTTTGATCGCCCGGTCGGCGGCGGCGGCGTGGTAGAAGGCCAACCACAGACGGGCGCTGCGGGCGGCCGCGTCGGCGAGGAAGGCACACGCGACGCGTAGGAACTCGACCGGATCGGTCAGTTGCACCGAGAGCTCTACGATCTCGGGCCGGTCGAAGATCGAGTGCCGCCCTTCGCTGAGGGCAAAGGCCTGCTCGAAGGCTGCGAGCAGCAGCGCTGGCTTCGGCCCGTGCGCGTTGACCGACTCGACCGAAACCCCGGCTGCGGCGGCGATGTCGGCAAGGGTGGTGCCGACATACCCGGAGGCGGCGAAGCAGCGCCCGGCGGCGTCGAGAATCTGTTGGCGGGTCTGGGCGGCCTGGGCGGCGCGCAGAGGAGAGGCGTAGGTGCGGCGTTGCCTCCTCTCTTCCTGACTTGACATCGACGACATATTCAATACACTACTCCTGTAATCGATATCTCCAACGTCAATAGAAAGGCCCGGGTCGCATGGCCTCTTACCTTCTGGTGAGCAGTCCCATCGGCGGCCACGTGGCACCGGTCCGGGCGGTTGGAGCGACGCTCGTCGCCAACGGTCACAGAGTACGGATGCTCACCGGTTCCCGGTTCGGGCCGGCGATCGAGCGTGACGGGATGTCCTTTACGCCATGGCCAGGATCGGCCGACTACGACGACCTCGACCTGAACGGCTTCTTCCCTGGTCGAAGAGGCCTGAGCGGTAGCAGGGCCGTGCGTTTCGACATGTCCAACCTGTTCGTCAAGGCGATGCCCGCGCAGTTCCGCACCGTGCAAGCCGCGCTCGACGAGGAGCCCGCCGACGCCATCCTCGCCGATCTGACAGCCATCGGGCTGTTGCCGCTGCTGGTCGGCACCGAGATACGACCTCCGGTCCACGTGCTCGGGTGTACGCCACTGCCGGTCGGCAGTCGCGACACGTTCCCCTACGGGCTCGGCCTTCCGCCACCGGTGTCCTGGTTCGGCCGGCTGCGCGCCCGCCTCATGACCGCGGTTGCCGAGAAGGTGGTGCTGGGCAAGGTGCAGCGAGAAGTCGACGGCCTCCTGAGCGGCCTCGGACTTTCGTCGTCGCCCGTCTTGTTCATCGAGTGGTTCACCCTCGCCGAGCGCTTCTGGCAACTCACGGTTCCGAACTTCGAGTACCCGCGCAGTGACCTTCCGGCCAACGTTGCCTTCGCTGGGCCGATCCTCCCCGAGGCCACGGGCCAGCTCCCCGAATGGTGGGGCGACCTCGACGGCACCCGGCCCGTCGTCCACGTCACCCAGGGCACGGTCGACAATCATGACCTGTCGATGCTCGTCGGTCCGACGATCGCTGGGCTCGCCGACGAGGACGTGCTCGTCGTCGCCACGACCGGCGGTCGACCGATCTCGGACCTCCCGGTCGCGCTGCCCGGCAACGCTCGAGTCGCCGAGTTCATCCCCTATCACCTGCTTCTCGAAAAGGTCGACGTCATGGTCACCAACGGCGGGTACGGCGGTGTCCAGTTCGCACTCGCCAACGGGGTGCCCCTCGTCGTCGCCGGCGAACGGGAGGACAAGCCCGACATCGCAGCCCGCGTCGCCGGGAGCGGCGTCGGACAGAACCTCGGGACGGGCCGGCCGACACCCGAGAGGGTCGCTGCCGCGATCCTCGACGTACTCGGCCGAGCCTCCTACCGCGATGCGGCCGAAAGGATCGCAGCGCAGGTGCGGGGCACCGACGCACTGACGACGATCGTCACCGCACTCGAAGAGGCGACGAGCCATCCCGATCAACGACGAAGTACGAGCTAAGGAGCAGAGATGGCGAAGGAACAGTCGGTAGTCGCGTCGGTCGAGATCGAAGCCCCTCAAGAGGCGGTATGGGAGGTCGCGTGCGATACGGCGCGCTACGCGGAATGGGTCGAGAGCACGATCGAGGTGGTGCGCACGGACGGGCCCGCTCGGCTGGGCGCCACCTATGACGAGCTGACCCGCATCTCCGGCCCCTGGAAGGCGTCGACCCACTGGCGCGTCACGGAGTTCGACCCGCCCCGGCGGCAGGTGCACGATGGCGAGGGCGTCGCAACAGCGCAGGGGATGGCGGTGGTCATCGAGCTCACCTCCGCGGGCGAGAACACCCACCTCACCCTCACCATCCGCTACGCGCCCCGGTTCGGGCCGATC
>Ga0182018_10003334_pt1 | contig 14576 bp, 11 predicted proteins | sample 812P2MmetaG_FD_120490 | JGI IMG/M metagenome (GOLD analysis project Ga0182018, IMG submission 120490) | Permafrost microbial communities from Stordalen Mire, Sweden - 812P2M metaG | ecosystem: Environmental > Terrestrial > Soil > Wetlands > Permafrost | place: Sweden: Stordalen | collected...
AATCGGCGGCGGCGATTGCAGAGGCCGCGCTCAAGTACGGACAGGCGGACGACATTACGGTGGTGACGCTGATGCGAACGAAGGGCGGGGCGGCAACCCTGGCGGAGGTCCTACACGCCGAGGCGACAGCGCAGGAGTGAGCGGGAGCGACCACTGGTGCCCGGAGGGGGACTTGAACCCCCACGGAGTTTTTAGCTCCTGCGGATTTTAAGCCGCGCCACTCCCAAGCATACGGGGCTGTGCGCCGTTATACCGGGCGATCTGCCAATAAATCAACAGTAGCAGCCTCGCCTACGCGCGGAGGTATACCGCGCTATGCGACGATGTCCTGCTCCATACGCTGCGTAAGCCCCCGCGCAGCCTCCCAAAGAAAGGAGCATGTCGCATGACGAAACGGCCGCCTACGGCCTCTAAAGGCCGTTCCCGGCGCGATCCACACAACGGTAAGGAGCGCAAGCGCGCCCAGGCGGTGGTAGCGCTGCTGGCTGCGCCGTCACTCTCCGAAGCCGCCGCGCAGTGCGGCATTGGGGAGCGCACCCTGCGGCGCTGGCGCGGCCAGCCAGCATTTGTGGCCGAGTACAGCCGCGCCCGACAGGAACTGCTAGAGGCCGCTACCGGTCAGCTGCGCGCTTCCATGACAGGCGCTGTGGCTGTGCTAGTGCGAATTGCAAACGAGCCGAGTGCTCCGCATGCCGCGCGGGTCACGGCAGCGGCGCGGCTTTTGGAGCTTGGCTTCTATGCGCACCGCGTGGAAGACCTTGCAGCGCGGCTGGAGAAGCTGGAAAGAGAGAGAGCGCATGACCCATGATCTTGGGAACCTTGAGCGCCGCCTTGCGCAGCTGGAGCGCAAGAGCGGGGGCGACATTTTCTTCACCATGTCGGACGGCACGGTCGAGAGTATGAGACGCCGATACATCCTAGCCGCCCTGGACGACGCCATCAATAAGCGGTCCTGCCGAAACACACGCTTGTTCCTGACTGCTGTTGAAGTGCATGGCGCGGGGAACTTACATGAGTTGGCTCGCGCATTAGCCGAAGGGCCGGTGGGACCTGAGGTATAACCAGAACCTTTGCACGAAGGTCCTTTGCCCGATTGTTTTCGGGGGCCCCTCGCGTTGACTTCGTTCGGTCTGGCCGGATTGTTGCGTTGGCGCTTCCTACGCTGATCCAGTTGCGCATCGGAGCGCCTAAATCGGATTGTCATGCAGACCGAATCATTCCCACCCTGCTTCCGCAGAGGGGCAGAGCCTAACCCGCCTTGCGGGTTGTCGGCGACTTCTCTTTGCGCTAGGGAAGAGTGCGAAACTGCGCTCTCGAATCGCCGGATGCCTCGGTCGGCAGTGTTATCGGCTCGATGATTTCCTCTATTTTCGGACAGCCTGGCTCTACGTTGAATCTAACGCGGTTGATGCCGGTGGAGTTCACATGCAATTTGCGTTCTAATGCGCAAAGACCGCGCCACGCCAAGTCTATCGAGCCAAGCGATTTGTCAGAGGTCGGTGGCAGCCGAACCCCGGCAGAGACTCGTCAGTCAGATACGCGGCATGGCGGCCGGGACAGTATAGCTATAATGAGCGTACACCTTCACGTCCACATCGCATCCACTTCCAAGAGGTCCGCCGCCCGGGCCGCAATAGGTAGTAAGCGTGAATTTGTCCGACTGAAGAATGGGATTTGCCACTGACCAGTAGTATTTTCCGCTGACAACAATCTCGAGCCCCACAGGAACACCAGCGTTCGTAGTCGGCGATTGCGCTCCTCCTCCGCAGCAAGTGAAGTCCGATTGACGAAACGACTGATCCAGTTTATTCGCATTTGGGATAATGCAGCTGTCGTTCCTTAGCCAAGCAGAATTTCCCGAAGCTGATTCTCCATGAAAAGTGCACGCCAATGTCCGTTCGGGAGGCTGCGTAGTTGACCATGAAATAATCTTCCCTCGTACTTCGTTAACAACACTATCCAGTTCCTCCGCTTGGGGCCCAGGCAGAAGCCGGCGCACCGTTTGCAGCTCCGACAAGCACATCGACATTATGGCTGGCTGGCTAAGATAGGGATTAGTCGCGGTCATGTTGTGGGCTATCTCTTGGAGCGCGGCCTTGAATTTTTTATCGTTATGCTCGTCAAGCCAATACGCCGCGGCCAAGTAAGGCTCCTTGGACATCCACACTTCGGAAACCTTCAGTGCCTTTGCCTGTTCTAATAGCTTGATAGTCCAATCGTAATTACCGCCTTTGAACGCCGCCTCGCCCAAGTTGCTCAACGCCACTTCGTCAGTCCGATTCGTCTCGAACAGTGCGGCATAATTGATGTTCGGTGTCTGTAGTGTCAATGGCGCATGAGGATCCGCTTCAGCGCTCGTGGTTTCCGGGCTAGCATTGGGATGATCAGCTATTGGAACTGTACTTGTGTCAACAAAGATTTTAGGCGAGCTACCTGGGGTCGTGTTTAGGGTGCTCGCTTCCATTGCAGGGACTGAGAACTGAACGGCTATCGGCACATGTGCGAAGACCAGGTCCTGTGCAAGGTACCCGTCAATTTTTACAAAGGGTAATTGAACGTCGCCCGGGTGATCCTTGCCGACCTTAAGCGGAACATTCTTCTGGATATAGGTGGCCAGTTGACCAAGAGTGACATTGCCATTTTGGTCCGCGGCCGCGCCTTGCACACCTTCAAGGAGGAATTCAGTCAGATAACCGAGGTTTGTGTTAGCGTCAACCCACGCTTTGCCGCCAATGCTGCTTGCGAAAATTTCCGCCGATGCGGCAATACTTTGGTTGTGAAGTCCGAAATCGAAGCCATCGACAAAGGACTTCGTCAGCCCGTTTGGCGATAGCCCCTTCGAGTTGCTGGGATCATCCCGACACGAGTCAAGAATAACGAGAGCTTGTTTTACCTGAGTAGCTGCGATGGCTTCCCTAACATCTTCAACAGATAAAGAGGTCTGCCCCAAAAGAGTAACATCTCCTGTGTCGACAGCATCTTCGGGCATGAGAAACGATTTCTCGTCCTTGGTAATGCCATGGCCGGAAAACATGAAAAGCAAAAAGGCATCGTCCGGGATTGTGCTTTTTAAGCCCGAAAGTACAGTAAGGATTCTAGTCCGAGTCGGATGGTTCCCGGATGCTGCGGTTGTCGACAGGACGGTGATGTTGTCATCTACGAAGCCACCGTACGTGACAAGAGCTTCGCGGAGTAATGCAACGTCGTGCGATGGGTCGGTCAGACTGTAAAGATTGAGATCAGTATATTTATCAACCCCGATCAAGACTGCATATCGGTTTGAAGATGGCGGCAACTGCTGGACGGGTGTCGTTTGAGCGAGAAACGTCAGTGGCCACGCCACGCATGCTACGAGGGAGGCTAGCGCCCGAATGATCATGTCTTACCCTACCGTGAATTGCAGCACAAAGTAGAATGAAGAAAGCCGCGTCTCCGCGAGGGTCGAGTCGACGGAACCCAGCGGAAACCCGACTAGAGCTCCGCTACTGGGGAGTCGTCTTGGGTTTAGTAGGGGCTTTCGCTCCCGAATTCGGCGTCGCCCCCGTTGCTGGTTTACTTCCAGACGTTGAGGTCGTATTAGTTGGCTTTGTCTCCACCGGCTTAGGTTGTGATCCGTCCGTAATCTGCGCCCAAGATTGCCAAGATGTGGCCGCATCGAAGGCGTTCGCCGCTGTCGTTCGTTGCTGCGTGATTTGTGTGCTGATTCCGGTCCAGAGTTTTAGCCCCAGATCAGCGAGGGACGCTAGAATGGTCGTGACAGCCTTCGCTTGTCCATTCGTATTTGAATCGACATATCCGGTAAAAGCAATAGCACTATGGGATGCGTCAGTCGCGATTGCTTGGTAGTCCGGATTGTTGGTGAGTTTCTTAGAACGGCCTGCTCGAAGCGCAGAACTGACGTAGGCATCCCACGCACCATATTTGGCGTATGCATCCGCGTACAGCTTGAACGCGTCCGTATACTCGGCGCTCGATGGCTTAAACGCTTGTTTCGCCAGAACTACGTACTGTGCAGTGTAGTCGCGCGCTTCGACTATCTGGGCAATGGTTGCGTCAATTGAGTTTTGGTTGCTCGCGACCGCTCCAGTTGGCAACAAGATAGTTGCAGTCGCCGCGAGGGACAATAGAAAACGCCGCCTCTGCACAAGATTGAACATAAGCTGTGTCCTCTTCCGTAAATGGGTCCGAAGCCAAGTAGCCCGAAATTGTGGCCGAATTGTCAGGTCATGTCAAGTAAAAAGTTGAGGGACGGGCTGATAATGTGAGATCGTCGAGACGTCTCTGACGAGGGCTCTCGTCGTCACTGCTTACTCTCTTGGAATAACGGCAGGCGGCTTTGCTAGTAAAATCCGCGTGAAGCCACTGCTTGGACGTGACTGAGATGCTCGCGAAGGGGACTCTCGGTTACTGATTCTAGAGTCCTTTTAATTGTATGATTACGAAAGGCGTTAACAAGAGAGATGCTAATGTGATCCCTAAATCAAAGAAAGGCATGATGCAATTTTCGACGAACATTTCGCAAGCAAAGGAAACGTGTGATCTTGTGAACTGGCCAACTCATGTCGAGGGCCCGCTATAGCCGCTCTGGACGACGCCATCTACAACCGCCCCAGCCGCTACGGACGGCTGATGCCGACGGCCCGCGGAAGTAACGGGCGCAGGGTGCTTACCTGAACTGGCTCGGGCTCTCGCTGATGGGCCGGTCGAGACTCAACCACAACTACAACCGGGAGAGGAGGAATAGCGACCAACACGGGGGGATCGCACACAGGGATGCATGCCAATTCCCTCGCCCGTGTATCAAGTTTACGGGGACGAGGAAGCGAATTCAACGAAAATGGGGGGAGAGCTATACAGACGGGAAAATTCACCCCTCTGGCGGTTTCGGGTCCCCCGGCGGGGCGAATCACACGCCAAGCCGTAGAATTTGGGTCATACACCTCATACGCCAATGCTGACGACTTCGTTATCGGCGCCTCTGTTACCTAATGCAATAGCCGTCATTCTATTCTTGTCAGCGCCGTTGTTTGCGCAGCAGGCGTCTACTCCGTCATTCGAACTACCGCAGGAACTGCGTGCGAGCATCCCCGAAATAAACAAGTTTTTGGATGATGCGCGCAAAAACATCGAACGCGGTGACTACCGCGCAGCTACTCAGGAACACCAAGACGCACTGCAAATTGCGATTGCCAGGAACTTCACTCCAGATGTCGCAGTCGCAAAGAGGGCACTAGCCGTCGACAATTTCAGAGATGGAAATTTTCGGGACGCAATCGCGCTCCTGCATTCTGCTCTGGAAGAGGCTCTGGAAGCCCGCAATCTAGCCCTCGAATCGGAGATTCTGGTTTCCCTTTCAGTTGAACAGCAGATTAAAGGTAATAGTTCGGGCGCAGCAGATCTCCTGCTGAAGGCACGGGACGTTGCAGACCAAAGCAAGGTTCCCTTCGTGGTTTCTAATGTGCTCGGCGAGCTCGGCTGGAGTCATGTTCTCTCTGGCAACCTCGATCAAGCTCAAGGTGAACTGAAGCATGCCCTTGAAATCGACAGGATCAATCGCTACCCCTCTGAAGCACTTCATTTGGCGTACACGGGATGTCTTCTTTTCTTTCAGCACCATGTGGATCAAGCAGCTCAAACGCTGACCGAAGCACAATCCCTTGGTCTAAAAGACTCCGACCTCGGGGCGTATGTTTTGGCACGACGAGTTCTGGCGCTGACGCATGGTGCACAGGGCGATACCGACCGAGCTATCACAGACCTTGAGAGTCTCCATCATGGCGACGCGAACGATTCGGGGCTCGGAGCTGATGAGCTGGCAACGATTCGCGCCGCCCTGTCGACGCCACTGATCCGTCTGACCGTCCTTGAGACACTTGGCTCGGCCTACACGACCTCCAAGAGGCCCGACAAAGCGATTGAAGTCTGGAGCGAGTTGTATCGACTGAGTACCACTCTCGACCTCGCAGTCACACGGGCTGAGGCAGCTGCAAAACTTGCAGAGCTACAGGCGCAGAGCTCCCACCCTGAGGCCGCGGTTGAGTTTTATTCGATTGCTGTCGACCTCTACCGGCAAACCGGGAACGATTTGCAGCTCATTCAAGCACTCAAGGGCCGAGCCCTGCTGCTGATGAAACTCGGCAGAGGCCAAGAGTCTCTCCCGTCATTGGCGGAACTTGCAAATCTCGTCTCAAAACGGAAAGATATCGGCGCTGAGTTCACGGCGTACGTTGCCATGGCAGAAATCTATCAACAATCTAAAGATCAGACACGGGCAAAGGAGGTACTCGAAAAGGCTACAAGCTTACAAGACCCAAATACTGATGTGTTGCAGGTGGGCACTCAAATACAACTTGAGGGCTATGAGCGCCTAGCGGAGGCAGAAGAGACGCTCGGAGACCCTTTAGCGGGTTTGATTGCTGAGGAAAGAGCGCTTCACGTCGCTCACGTTGAAAAGGACAACAAAGACGAAGATCGTCTCATAGCTCAAGTTCGACAGAAGATCGATTTCGCGCACCTTCATGACTTGTCAAATGCCGCATTCGAGCACGGTGAATTGAAGAAGGCGCTCATGGCCTCGGAAATCATCGTCGTATTTGAAGGTGCATCGTCTGAATCGGATTGGAACCGCACCACAACAATACCGTTCGTCCTCATTAACCAGCCGGGCGGCTCTGAAGCCCTCGAAGAAATTTTGACGTCAATGGGGCCGATGTTGGGAATCAGTCGGCTGCCTCTGCTCGACGCGCTGGGGGATTTTCTCCAGACTGCTTCGCGTGATCTGCATAAAGCAGAGATATATACGAGACAGGCGGATCTCCTTACCGAGGCCATGAATGATTCGGCGATCTCACTCAAGGTGCGCACCGCGTGTAAGCTCGCGTTGATCCTGTCGCAGGAGGGCTCTCACGACCAGGCTGCGACGGAAGTTGCCACTTGTTTGGATCTCGCGAACAAATCGACGGACCAGAGCGACAAGGATCGTGCCAATGCGACGAATACTCTCGTTAGAGCAGCAGCCAATGATCTAGGTGCGGCGGAATCCTCGTTGCGATATTTATTGGCTGCGCGTCCAGATGACGCGACCATTCATGTAGGGTTGGCCAATGCGCTTGCGGCGAATGATCGTTATGACGAGGCAGTGCTCGAATTTCAGAAGGCTATTCAGTCGCAGATCCAGCAGGGGAAGAAGCAGGCAGCGGCAGACACATATTTCCAAATGGGTTTTGCATTGAACAATGACAAGCGCGTCAAGGATGCGAAGGAACCAATTGATGCATTCCGATCGGCGCACGATCTGTATGAAGCAGTCAGAGCCTACTCCGGGGAAGCCAAGGCATCTCTCTTTGAAGGTCTCTATTTCCAGAAAATAAAGGTTTTGGACAAAGCTCTCGAATCCGCGGACGAAGCGTTGAGTCTGTCACAAAAGGGCGGGGATCTGAATGTATTTGCCCATTCTGCGTGGCTAAAGGGAGATCTTCTTGCAAGTTCCGGTCAGCACCCTGATGCGCTGTCGTATCACCATCAGGCGTACGAATCGTTCAAGACAATCAAAGACAATAATTCCGCGGTTCTTGCCCTCTTGGCCGTAGCGCAAGATCAAAATGCCTTGAAAGAACCAGCGGACGCTGCCAATTCGTGCCTCACCGCCGATACGATGCTTACTCCTGAGATCCCAATCACAACTCGCATATCTGTGAAACGTGACCTCGCTTGGCTCTACGTAGAGGAAGGTGACTTCGAAAAAGCGATAGCCACATTTAACGAGGAACGCGATCTTGCGATCGCCTCGAAAGATGTGAGCAGCGAAGGTTACGCGGATGTCGCACTCTCCGACACATTTCAACTGATTGGCAGCTGGGATGATGCATTGAAGACCGCTCAAGAAGGGCTCCAACTTTTCAAGAATAGCGGTATCGTCGCCGGACAGGCTTCGGCCGAAGCGCAGTTGATGAGCCTCTATTGCGATCGCACTTCACCTTCGAAGGATTTTGGCAAAGCCACACTCCACTACGAAGAAGCAGAACGCCTCGGCTACGGCCCGTCATTGAAGCTAGATTTTGTTGAAGTCTACTTGCAGCAACATAAGTATGAAGAGGCAATTGGCTTGGTTCAGAATATGCTGGCCGGGTGCGTCAAGGACAAAGATGTCGATTGCCAAGCGGGCTCACTCATCAGCAAGTCTGAAGCGCAGAGGATGGGAGGTGATTTTAAGGCCGCTGCGACAACTCTGCAGTTAGCCGAGAAGCTCGTGTCTCCAGCGTCTGACTTTTATCTGCGTGGTCGGCTTCTTTACGGCGAGGCAAATCTTCAAAGATCGTTCGGCAACGTTGACGAAGCCGTTGAGCGCTATGAGCAGTTGATCGGCTTGATCGATAACGTCAAAGGCTCGATCACTTCAAGCGAGCAACGCTCCATGCTTGAAACATATGGTTTCATTTACGACGAGCTTGTGGAGGCTCTTTATTCTCGTGCTCAGGCAAGCGCTGACAAACGGCGGCAATCGAGTTCTGAGGCGTTCGTGTTTGCTGAGGCCGACAAGGCTCGCCAATTTGCTCAGGCATGGGGCAGAACTTTTGTTGAGAGTATGCGAACGACGTTATCTCCGGCCGTGCAGGAAGAGGAGCTTTCTTTGTCCATGCAGCCGCGGAGGACCGACCAAGCTGATGGTGACGACGTCAAATCAAAAGTGGAAGCTCGGCCTGTGGAGAACAACAGGACGGAATTCGTACGACGAATACGAGCCCAATATCCTGCGTACGCTGCTATTGCCTATCCGGAACCCGTGGCAATTGACGAATTGCCATTGCAGTCGGGTGAAACCATAGCGGAATTCAAGGTAACGACGGACGCTACGTTTGTGTGGCTCGTCGGGCGGGATGGTGTTGGAAGAAGCGCGTTGCGAGCCTTTTATCGGGTTCCGCGAACACGAGAGTGGTTGAAATCTGAAATTGACAAATTGCGAGAGGCGATTGCAAGTGGTAACCAGACTTCCGAAAGCTTGTCGCCTGCCGAATCGATCTTCAATGCTCTGTTTCCCGGAGAATACGCACCGATCGTTCTGCAGTCCAAAGAAATCATTTTTATACCAGATGACATTCTCTTCCTAATTCCGTTCGAAATTCTCTCGCCGTCAGCAACGGCAGAGAATTTTCCGCTTGTCGGAATCCCCACACACTATTACCCATCTGCGGCGGCACTGAAACTGGCTAGCGAGATGGTGAACGCGCATGAATGGCCCGAAACCTTCTTAGGTATCGGGGATCCAATTACCAGCAGCGCGGATGACCGATTCAGTCTCGTAAATGTGCTGACACGATCGGGCATTGGGGCGAATACCAGTAGGGCAAAAGGTTTGATACCGTCCGGTGAGCCCAACGCACAAATGATGCAGATGAAATCACGAGGGCTGTCGTTCGAACGTTTGCCTAAGACTGCAACGGAGCTCGCAAACATTGCTCAACTAGTGCGTGAGCACGGTCAGATTGCGGAGACTAGAGATGGCCTTGATGCAACAAAGGAGAATTTAATCGAAACTGACCTTACGCGGTTTCGTTACCTGCATTTTGCAACGCACGGAATTCTTCCCACTGACCTGGATATTCCAGATCCGGCCCTTGTTTTCTCATACGACGGTGTAAGCATGGACGATATGCTGCTTCCGTCCAGCCAAGTGTTGAAGTTGAGAATTCGAGCCGATTCCGTGGTCTTATCAGCCTGCAATACCGGCTCAGGTGATGTCAGTCGAGCTGAGGGCGTGATGAGCCTCGGGCGCGCATTCCTTTTGGCCGGAGCATCGAGCGTTACAGTTAGCCTCTGGGAGGTAGACGACGACTCAACGGCAGCATTCATGACCAAGTACTATAGTTCTCTTTTGTCGGGTGAAAGCAAGCCTCAGGCTCTGGCGGAGGCGAGACTCGGCTTAATCAAGGCAGGATATAAAGACCCCTACTATTGGGCACCGTTCATCTTGGTCGGTAATTAATGGGACCGATACCGCAGTGCTTCTCTTAATCCAATGCGCTACTGATTCTTGCGAGAACGGTTTGTCGAACTCGCTCGCCGCGCAGCATTTTCCTGATCGTGTTGCGATCGACATCTACTCTGCGAGCGATCTCTTTAATCGGTACATCCTTCGCACGCTGGATAAGATCTGGTCCAGCCTTTGCCATTGTGCCGATCCCGTCAAACTGAGCTGGCCTGAACGTCAGTAGCGAGAAGTCCTCGCCTCGCTCCCATTGTCGATCGGTCTCCTTTCCGATATAGCGCACACGTGAAGCCACCACATGCATCCGTTGCAGAAGCCCCTTCGTTGCGCCGGTCGAGGCAGAGCCGTCGGGACCGAGAGACTTGGATTCCGGATGGCGCAGATAAAGTCTGAGGATGTACGCGAACGTTTGCGGGATTACCTTGTCGAATCGTGGCGTCTGGATGAATGCAAGAGAATAATGCAATCCGTCGTGTTTGTTGATGAAATCCGCATTCAGCCATGCCCTACGATTTTTGGTGAATGGAGCTATGAGGGTGAATTGTTGCCGGTCGATTCCTGCGGGGTAGCCTGCGATGCTGTCGATCAAAGGAGAGAGAACAAAGCTGTACGGTCGCGACAGCTTGCGGAACCGCTTCAGCATATGAGGTGTGCTCAGCCTGATCGACATCATGGCTGGGAGGTCAAGCCAAGCCGGTTCAACTGTCGGCAATCCGAGTTCCTTGCGCAACAGCCACTCCCACGCCTCAAAGGTCCAGTCGGGCTCTCCGTCGCGCCGATCCATGGGCGGATATAAATATCCTGTTGCTCTACACGGTTGGGTACGTGCCGTTCTTGCGGACGTACCCGGGTGCGCGAGTGCCACAACCGTTGGAGGTGTTGGAGCACACCGGTGACAGCCCTTGGGATGTCGTGCTGAGAGAGGTGCTGGCGCTAACGAAAATGAATTGGAACACCGCCGATTTTGCCTGTTGGGACCCCATCACGACCGCTTTTTCGCGACGCGTCGGACAGATCCTTGCGGAGGTTCCTGTAGGCATGAAGATCCGTCCTGAGTATCGGTTCTATATGTGAGATGTGGGACCCGCAAAAAATTCGCGACGCTGTGCTAGCGATTGGTTGGCCCAAGGCATCGTTCTGTGCAGGCCTGGTGCTCCTCTACCGCGGCTCGATTACATTCGATCAGGTCTCCTGCTGATTCTCTGCGGTGCGCTAATTCATTTCTTGCCAGATAGTGGGCGTCCGAGGAAGGCTCCGATCGCGCGCCGCCAGACAAAATTGTCTCGCGTGGTAACTGAAATTGCGCACGTTTCCGAGCCTTTGTCCGCCTTCCGCTGTTTACCAAATTTACGATATTGGGGAGCAGCAAAAAATTCTGTTGACGACCTAGCAGGGCGATTTTCTATTGCGCCAGTGTAGCAAAGTCGAAGGAAGCAATTGCGATAACGAAGTCATCAGCATTGGAGGTGTGGGGTTCGTGGTCCACATTCTACGGCCAGCGTGCGACTCGCCGCCGGAAGGCCCGAAACACACCGGGGGTGAATTTTCCCGTCTGTATAGCTATCCCCTTCAACGAAAATGGGGGTAGGGGGATAGCGGCCGTGGAAAGTGCACCCCCTTCGCAGTTTCGTGCAATTTCGAGTTGAGGGGCGGATGGTTAAAGCCCGAGTTCTTGTCTCAACCTCGTCTCCAATTCATCTTGATTATCGCCAGTGGTAAGCGGGAGGAACCGCGCAAATTCGATCCTCTGGTTAATTGATTCGATTGCGGCGAACAGCTTGAACTCCCTTGCGACAGCTCGCAGCACTTCCTCAAAGGCGACTGCTCCGATCCTAAAGCCTAAGGCGCAGATGTGTGCGAAGCCGCGCCAGCATCGCTATTGCCTGCCAGTGGCTGATGTTTGTCATCCCCATGAGGGTATCGACGTTGGTCGCGGCTCGCCAATAAGACGCCAAGAAGCAATTTTCACGGTCCGAGAGGTTTAGCTGGCCTTGGATCACACCTTTCAAACTCAGTGTCATTGAAAGCCCTTGAGACTTTTCAAAATGGCGTGAAACAGCCCCGCATTCTTCAACGCTTCGTCTACTTCAATCGGGGCTTGATCGGAGTTCATAATAGAGAACGGAAGCCATTTATCTACTGAGGAGTCTGGTTCACTAAGTCAATCACTTGTTTGAGTTCTTCTGGCGTCAGTTTCTCGCCGAACGAAGCCCATTGGACCAGCCCTCCTTTGTCGAACGATAGAAAGCCCTCCGGCCCGACGATGGCTCTGGGCGTTTCATTGGCGTCACTGATCGCAACGCCGGGACCCATCTCATGACCGGCCGGATCTCGTATCGTAATTGCGGTTCCGCGGCTATTGTCGGTGATTAAAAACATCTCCTGCGATGAAAGGGGTCGCATGAGTCCAAGATCTTCGCCTGCCATTGTCGCGGTGAGCGAGACCCTTGCCCCTCCCCCGGAGTCATAGATCACAAGTCCATTAGCATCGTTTGCAGCCGCAAGTGTGACGCCTCGGCTCCCATTTACATTCTGCAACTGCAGAGCCACCGAATTGCTGTTGCTGGAGAGAACGGCTCGTTGATGCCCAGCATCATCGACGAGTATAAAGCTGGTCGCCCTAAGAGTACGCGGGGGTTCATTGGCACCCATCAGACAGATGCCGCCAGCAGCCACCAAGCCTGCGCCGATCACTGCTTTCAGGCGGCGGTTCGATTGCTCCATCCTGATTCATCCGTTCCCTCCTCTACAGCTCCAAAATGACAAATACAAACACTCTGCTCTCGACAGAAACGAATCGCAGGGTACTCTGGAACCTTCCGTCAATGATCTAAGATGCTAGGCAATTTGAGTAAGCGCCGCCCGGTCTAGCGGAACACATGAGTCGCGTGGAATTCAAGATTCTCTTGTGAGGGACGAAACGCCAGTTCGCGTGGGTCTTTGATGGGCGTTCCTTGAAGCGCATAGTAATCGCGCCCGTTTTCAAACTCCTCCTTGATTCGCTTGCTGACCAGGAGCTTTCTCTCTGACGGCTCAATTGTCAGATACCCCTGGTCAAAGAGTCGGTGGAGATCGCTCCTCATGAGGAGACCGTTTTGCAGGTCGTGGCGTTGGGCAACTGAGTAGGGTTTGATGTGGGCAGCATCCAGAACTGGGAGCGTTCTTTCTCCTGTGATTGCGCATCTCTTGTCGTAAACCTCAGTCACCAATATGCGGAACGTTCCTTGACCAAGCCGAGGCAGTATGACTTGGGGCTTCCCAAAACCGCTCGATTGAATGGCCGCAATCGTAGCAGTACCCGGCTGGAGGTTTTGCGGGTTTGCGAGCTTCAGCCGCTCCGATACCGCCAGCCAGAGGTCCCGGCCGACTCCGGTTTCGGAATCGTAGCCCTTGCCTTGCACAGTATTCAGCTTGAAGTCCGATGGACTCGGTATCCACAAGTCTTCGCTCCAGAAGAAAGGCTCGGCGAGCAGAATGCACCCGATTACCGGATCTTCATCCGCGCCCATGACCTTGTGACGGTAGTATGCGATACGTTCTCGCATCGCGGCCAATTTCAGAACACCGTTCGCTTCCTTGAACACTTCCCATGCCAGGCTGACCGGAAGTTGGAGGAAGCGTGCGAAGAAGCCGCCCCCCGCGATGTAGTTCTCCGGCGCGTGGAGCTTAAAAAGCAGTAGTTCGCCTGCCTCAAGCGCCTTAAATGACCCACTTGCGGAGGGACGCCAGAAGTTCACCTCATCGACGAGGGGAGTCGAAGCGTGCAAGGTGAACCATTCACTGTCGGTAACGGCGACGTAGATGTGCATCTCTCGATCAAACAGAGTCTACGCCATAGGCCGGGCAGAACAAACCGCAATGACAGTGCTATAGCCGTTACGGCATACCAAACCCAATTAGGGGTATACTCGCGACGAAGGAAATCCCGCCATGCCGAGAGAGCGTTGCATGTTGTGGGTCGCACTTCTGGTGCTATGCATCTTAGCGATTGGCTGCTCAGGCCGTGCTTATGCCCCAATTGGCGCTTCCGAGCCCACTGCACCGAGCATCGCCCCTGCCCCTGTTTCAAATAAGCTGATGATTTTCGGCGGAGTGGACCATAAAGTCTACTTGGGATTCCTGAACTGTTCGGAGTATGCCACAGATTCCGTGTTTAACCAGTACGGCACATACGGCTCTCAGTATTCTGCCACCAGCATATTCAATCACTACAATGAATATGGATCGGCGTATTCAGCGGAAGGTGCTTGCAATAAGTACGCGAGCGACCCTCCCGTGATCGTGGACGGGAATGGAAGATATTATTTGAGACTCACACTGAACGAGTACGCGAGAGATTTAGGAATTGGCACACGGTTTATGGGGTGGCTTGCTGCGATCTGTGAGCGGTGACGTGTTCTTTCGCCTTAGCCATCCGATTCCACGTTAGATTGGGCCACTTTAAGCCGAGAAAACAATCATGCACAAACTAGAACCAGTCTCATAAATACCTGAGAGGCGTTTTCGTGCGATCCTGGGGCTGCTCTGTGATCTCCGCACGCGTCGATGACGGGACGCTGGGAACTGACCGACGAACAGTGGGCCGTGGTGG
>Ga0182018_10003335_pt1 | contig 14572 bp, 13 predicted proteins | sample 812P2MmetaG_FD_120490 | JGI IMG/M metagenome (GOLD analysis project Ga0182018, IMG submission 120490) | Permafrost microbial communities from Stordalen Mire, Sweden - 812P2M metaG | ecosystem: Environmental > Terrestrial > Soil > Wetlands > Permafrost | place: Sweden: Stordalen | collected...
ACGCCCGTGTTATAAGCGCAGAACGAAATCTCGCCTTCCTGCGTCGCGTACGGAATAATGCACTGCTCCGTGCGTCGGAAGTCGTAGTTGAACAGATCCTGGAACCACATTCCCGCGATGAACAGGAAATTCCACCGGTCTTGCCGCCGCTTCATGACGTCTTCCACGCTACGGTCCGGCCCCACCTTCCCGTAATTCTTCCCCGTCGCATTAAAGTTCTTATCGAACTTCCGCAACAGATCGATCAACTTGAAGTGCTTAGGCGACTGAAACGGATCGTAATTTTTCATCAAACAAAGCGCCATTCCAACCACAGTCAGAAACTTTCCGCGCGCCGCATCATTCACTTTCGCAATATCTTTGGCGAGTTGATCCCCCGCCAAAAACGCAGTCACAGGCACAGCTTCCTTCGTTTCCTTGTCAATCATTACAGCCATGCCAGTCCCGCAATTCGGATGGCAGCCGCAGGATAATTGTCCCCAATCGTTCTTCACATCGTTGACGTGCATCAGATCAGCCCAGTCGCTGAACGTTCCCATGAATGAAATCGGGAACCAGTCTCGCGACGGCTCGCCCAGGCCCGTCTGATTTTTTACGTCATGGGCCAGGTGCGACAACGTATAGCGCTGCGCGGCACGACGATCGTCGGTAACGGCTTCGTCGCGGCCGGTGAAGCTTACTGGTTGGAAGCTGAGGAAACTGATGGTCCTCGGATTATCCAGCGCGAACTTGATGATTCTTCCCACCTGCTCGTTATTGATTCCGTTCACGATCGTAACCACCGGAACGATTTCCACGCCCGCCTTGTGCAGGTTCTCAATGGCCTTCAATTTGACATCAAACAAATTTCCCACCAGGCGATGCGCATTCGCTGCGTTGCCGATGCCGTCAAACTGCAGATAGGCATAGCGCATACCGGCTTCAACCGCCTGCTGGCAGAATTCAAAACTCTTCGCAAATTCAATGCCGTTGGTTGCAGCCTGCACCGAGTTGTATCCCACTTTGCGTGCGTAACGCACGGCATCCAGGAAGTAGGGCGACAACGTCGGCTCGCCGCCGGAAAATTGCACACTCATCTGCCGTCGGGGCTTGATGGTGATGGCGTTGTCGAGCATCGTCTTGATTTCTTCCCAGGTCAGCTCATGGACGAACCCCACTTGGTTGGCGTCCATGAAGCAGGGATCGCACATCATGTTGCAGCGATTCGTCAGATCAATCGTCAGCACCGACCCGCGCCCGTACTTCACCGTCGACGATCCGTGATGATGAAGCTTCTCGTCGTTATGCGCCGCAATATCGCGGCCGGGGAACACGTCCTCGAGATGCTTCGAGAACTCAGTGTCGATCGACATTACATCTTCGAAGTGACCGTGGGTGGGGCAATCCTTCACCATCAAAATCTTGCCGTCGCGTTCGACGATCTGCGCCTTGATCTCGCCGACCTTCTCATTCATCAGAACTTCATGCGGCAGGTGCCCGTCAAGAATCTGCTGCCGAATCTCCGGCACACACTTCGGGCACAGCGAATCGGTCGTCCGCGGCCAACCCAGCGGCGGCTTCGATTTCTCGTACGACTTGAGCAGCGGCTTTTCCGACCACTTCGGCGTAGGCGACGGATTCGGCTTAACTCGATTCAAGCGCTCGAATACCGCCCAGGTCCCCTTGGCTGCGATGACGACTGCTTTCTCTACGTACTTGATCGGCTTGCGCATGATTAGCGTTTGGCTCCTGGCTTCTAGCTTTTAAGGAAATCTGTTCTTAGGCTTTGGCTCTACTTTTATCTGTTCCTTGGGAATTGTGACGGGTCCTACGACCTGGTTTCGTACACTTTTCCTAGGTATTGATCTGCTTTCATCCTATTGCAGCCGTTAGCAATGGCGCATCCTTATCCCAATGAACGGTGCAAATTCGAGGTTTAGCGGCACCGTAGAGGATTAGACGGAGCTAAACTGTTGAAAGCAAAGGTCGTGTGGGACGGACTCTGCTGTCCGCCGGCGCCCGGCAAACCGCGAGCCGCAACCTCCGCCTCACCAGATTCGAGCCCTTTCGCTACGCCGTAGTCCTCGATCGCCACGACGTCGACGACACTCCCCTGAATTCAAAGCCCTGGACCGACGAAGACTTCGAGGAAATCGACGAAGAAATAGACGAGGAAGAGCAGGTTTTGGCTGAGAGTTGACGGCCTCCTTTAAAAGGTCACGCCCACTCCTGCCGTGATCATGTTGCTCTTCCAATTGTAGAGATTGCTCGGATTGTTGGGGTTCTGATCGAATTTGAAGTAGCGGGTTGCGTAGGTTCCCTGCGCATACCACTTGCCAAAGGTGTAGCCCACATTTCCGCGCAAGGTATAACCATGGTCGAAGTCGGGATGGGGCAATACTATGAGGAGAGTGGCCGCGGCGGAGCGGAAGCGGGGTGTGAATTCCGGCCCGCCCTCGACATGCACGAAGGCGCGCTTGTCCGGTCCGAATTTGTATTTGAGAACGATTGGGGCTTCGATCAATTGCATGTTGTAGCGAACCAGAATTTGATTATTCACAGTGGCGACGGGGAGATCGATCTTGCGGACCTGAGCGTGGATGGCGATGGAGAAATTGCTGTTCACCTGGAAGGCCAGACCGCCGAAGACGGCGAACTCCTTGGCATGATTGGTGTCGTCGGAGGGTACTCGGACTTCGCCTCCCGCGACGATGCCCGGACCACCGTTCTTGACGGAAGGTTTTTTCACCATCACGTCGCCGTTGAGATCGAGGTCAGCACTGGTGACCGGGGCCAACGCGCCGAATTTGTCGGAAGTCTCGCCGACGTTGAGGTCGATAGTCCCGCGTTGACAATAGCCCGGGACGGTAGCCGATAGGAATAGGAGAAACACACCCATGCGGACCAGATGCGGCTTGCATGCCTTCATTAAATACGTTCCCTCCCTTGTGGGCAGTGTACACTCCCGCGAATGCAGGCGAACAGCCAGCGCCCGTTTCCCGGAATTACTCCGGAATCACGAATGTCAGAATCATCACGTCTGCAGCTAATTGTCTGATGCGTGGGATGGGGCAATCGTTTTGTGCATCTGGCATGTACAGTCGTTTGTGCCTCTCGCGGTCAGGCTGCCGCGCTAGGCATTCCGGTGGCTCGGACGCTGAGGTCCGCGATGATACGCCCGAGCCGAGGACGATACGCCCGAGGCGTTCGCGGATTCCTTCCAGGGTTTAGACCGACGCCAGGTTTCAAGCCGCGGAAACTACTACGAACCTTGCTTTTCGAGAACGATCTCGGCCTTCCTGAGGGCCAGCTTTTCCTTGCGGAAGGCGCGGGCAACATCACCCAGGGGTGTGAGCGACGGCGGCGGCGAGGCGGGGCCGAACTCCCACAGCGGGAGTTCCCCCTGGGCATAGGTGTAGGGATTGGAGGAACTCAGCAGAGAATGCTCGGGCGCCATCGCGTGCTCATCGGCATGCAGGGGATGGTCAGGGACCTGGAGCATTTGCGCCTGGCTGGAAATGGTGCCAACCGCCTGTCCAAAGGCGGTGCCGGCAACTAGAAAGAACAGTGCAACGAATGTAATTTTCATAGTGATCTTCGCCTGACTCCAGTGCAATAGAAGCAACCGCGACACCAATTTAAAGCCTTATGAATCGTTGAGTTACGAGAAGGCAAACTGGGATCGTGCAAGACTTTGCGCATATAGGGAACTCGCGACATGGAGAAAATCGGCGAAAGCTGAAAAAATTTCGGGGTTCGAAGTAAGGTCGGCACGCACGGTTTGCAGATCAGGAAATTATGTGGCGAGAGCGCGCCAAGCGATTACATACGTGAAACTGTTAAAGTCCAGGAGCCGCAAGCGGTCGGGGACGGCCGCCGCCCAACCGGCACCCAGTTCCGGAGTTCAATTGGCACTTGAACCGGGATTTCAGATGTGGTGTACTGCCATTCTATGGCCGAGGAAAAAAGCCGCAGCAAAGACATCATTCTGTGGATTATTACGGTCGCTCTTATCGCGTTGGCGATCTTCTGGTACAAGCGGTAGTTTCTTGGCAAGCGGAGTGGCGCTAAGCGTGGGCCGTTCTATGCCCGGACACCGCCTGAACAGCGTCTGAAGAGGATGCCGGAACTATTTCGCGGACAGCGGTGTCTACGAATCCAAGATTCATCTCCGCGCCAGAAAATCAATTCCAGGAGTTGCATATGAGATCATGGCTGGTCGCATTGGCTCTGGTGATCTGTATTTCTCTTCTTGTTGCGTTCGGACCTTTGGGCGCTCGCGCGTCTTCTGGGAACATGAGCGAGGACGACTTCCGTAAACTGGAACAAACTTGGCTGGACGCCGCGTCCGTTCCAGATTTGCCGCTGCTGCGAAAAATGTTTTCCGAGGATTTCATGGGGACATCGTTCGGCGGAGGAGTACTCAGCAAGAACGATGTGGTTCCCGCGGATGGAATAACCGCGACTCACATGCCGAAATGCGTGTTGAGAGATTCCACTGTACGAATCTTTGGGGACACGGCCGTGCTGATGGGCGACTTCGAAATGCAGGTTCCGCAAAAGGCGGAGGACGTGCGCATGACGACGGTGTTTCAGAAGCATTCTGAGGGCTGGCAGATTATTGCCGTACACATGTCGAAAGCACCGGCGGTACAGTAGTCCGCGTGCGTTGTCAGTCCGTCCTGGCAGCTTTACAGGCTAATGGAGTTGCCCGCGCAAGATCCCTCGCGCCGCAGCTAGCGAAGGGGTTCGTCGAAATTCAGACTGCACCATCCCCCACCTTTCCTATACTAGGGTTTCGAGCTTTCATCGGGTAAGATACTTCGGCTGCGAAAAGAGAAAAGAAACGTTGCCAGCAACGTGTCTCGGGACCGCATCGCACATAAGTTTTCCGCCGCACGATGAATCGCGAATATCACAGAGCCTACAGCCAGGAACTGCACCGGGACATAGAGGCGCTGGTTTTTGGGCATGCGGGAACACCGCTGCTCGTGTTTCCTACTTCGCAGGGACGGTTTTTCGAGTATGAAGATCGGGGAATGATTGGCGCGCTGGCGGGAAAGATCGATCGCGGCGAATTGCAGGTATTTTGTCCGGACGGCGTGGATGGCGAGAGCTGGTACAACAAGGGTGTGCATCCGCGGGTGCGCGTGCGGCGGCACTTGCAGTATGAGCGCTACATTCTGCATGAATTGCTGCCATTTATCCGCTGGAAGAATCAGACACCGCGGCTGGCCGTGACGGGATGCAGTTTTGGCGGGTATCATGCGGTGAATTTTGCGTTGAAGCATCCGGATGTAGTAACCCATTGCGTGAGCATGAGCGGGGCGTTCGACATTCATCAGTTCCTGGATGGGTATTACGACAATGACTGTTATTTCAATAGTCCGCCGGACTTTTTGCCGAACCTGTCGGACGACTGGTTCTTGAGCCGGTACCGGCAGATGAAGCTTGTGCTGGGATCGGCGGATTGGGATATTTGTCTGGATCAGAATGTTAAGTTTTCGGCGATTTTGAATGGGAAGGCGATTCCGCATTGGCTGGACGTTTGGGGGGATAACTCCAAGCATGATTGGCCGCTGTGGATGAGGATGGCGGGAAAGTACTTTTAGGGTGTCGTGGGTCGTTGGCGCTTTGTCAAAGGCGCGGTTGTGAAAGGGCAGGGCTTCAGCCGTGCCGTCAGCGCGCCAAAGAAGTGGGCTTTCAACCCCTGCGGGCGTGTGGTACGGGGAAAATACCTTGGGGGTTGAGGGCATAGGGTTCCTTCGACGGCGTAGCCGTTTCGCTTCGCGAAGCAGCTATTTCGCTCGGAATGACACATTAGGAATGGAGATGGAGTCGTGAAGAAGATTGGGATTTTGTTTGGGATGGAGAATACGTTTCCGCCGGCTTTGGTGGAGAAGATTAACTCGATGAAGGTCGAGGGGGTCGAGGCGGAGTTTGTGAAGATCGGCGGCATTCGGATGGATGAGCCGATCAAGTATGCGGTGATCATCGACCGGATTTCGCAGGATATTCAGTTTTATCGCGCGTATTTGAAAAATGCGGTGCTGCACGGGACGATTGTGGTGAACAATCCGTTCTGGTGGACGGCGGACGACAAGTTTTTCAACTATGCGCTGGCGCACGAGATGGGAGTGGCGATTCCGCCGACGATTATTTTGCCGCATAACCAGCATCCCGAGGGCACGACCGATCAGTCGATGCGGAATTTGATTTTTCCGCTGAACTGGCAGGAGTTGTTTGATTATGTTGGCTTCCCTGCTTTCCTGAAACCTTATTCCGGCGGCGGCTGGAAGCATGTCTACAAGGTGCATTCGCCGGAGGAATTTTTTCATCACTACAACCAGACGGGCGATTTGTGCATGACGCTGCAGCATGGCGTGGAGTTTGAGGAGTATTACCGGTGTTACGTGGTGGGGCAGGAAAAGGTGCACATCATGAAGTACGATCCGCGGGCGCCGTTCCATGAGCGGTATGTGAAGCGGAATCCGGCGCCGTCGTCGGAGGCGCTGCGGGGGCGGATGGAGAAGGATGCGTTGTCACTGTGTCGGGCGTTGGGATACGACTTGAATACCGTCGAGTTTGCTGTGGAGGGTGGAGTGCCGTATGCGATCGACTTTTTGAATCCGGCGCCGGATGCGGAGATTACATCGGTGGGGCAGCAGAATTTTGACTGGATCGTAAATGCGGTGGCGGAGATGGCGGTGAAGATGGCGTTGCGCGAGGAAAGTCCAGTGAAGGAGATGAGGTGGGCTGAGTTTCTGGCGGGAACGGCGGCGAAACCGGCGCGCAAGGGGGAACCGGCTTGGGTGGCGGAGCGGAAGCGGGGAAAAGTGACGAAGTAAAGCCCGCCGAGCTGCGCTCGGCGGACAGCCGGGGCGGCTCTTCCCACATAAATCTTTGTGACAAAATTTCCCGATAGGCGGAGCGGGCGGTGAAGGCAAAAGTTCCTGCAAAGAGCGTGGATGAATACTTGGCGCGAGTGCCGGAGCCGGCGCGCAGCACATTGCAACACATTCGTGCCGTGATTCGGTCGGTGGTGCCCGCGGAGGCTACCGAGGTGATCAGCTACGGGATTCCGATGTTCCAGTACAACGGGATGCTGGTAGGGTACGCTGCGTTCAAGAACCACTGCAGCTTGTTTCCGACGGGGTCGAGAGTACTCGACCAATTCGAGAAGGAACTGCGTGGCTACCGGACTTCCAAGGGCACGATTCAGTTTCCACCGGATCGGGCCTTGCCGGATGCGCTGGTGAAGAAGATTGTGAAGGCGCGGGTTAAGGAGAATGAGGAGTGGGATTGAGCGGATCGGATCGGTTTTCGGTCCTTGTCTGTTCCGCCCTTGTTTATACTGTTAGGGCTTAAGTTCGTTCCCGCTTCCCGGCAAAGGACGCGAGAAATGGGGCAGCAAGAGACTTGGCGCCGCCGGGCGAACCGCAGATTCCTCGGCTTCGCTCGGAATGACAAATTATAAGCATCTCGGAATGAATAAAACACCGAAAAACATAGAAAGGTAAACAGCGAGCCGTAAATGCAGCCTACTTTCACGATCGGGATTGAAGAGGAATATCAGACGGTTGATCCGGAGACGCGGGATCTGCGGTCGCACATTCATGCCGAGATTCTGGAGAAGGGGAGGATGATTCTTCAGGAGCGGGTGAAGGCCGAGATGCACCAGTCGGTGGTGGAAGTGGGGACGTCGGTCTGCAGCGGCATTCAGGAAGCGAAGGTCGAACTCAAGAAACTGCGGCGCAATATGGTACGCCTGGCGAAGGAGAACGGATTGCGTCTGGCATCGGCGGCGACGCATCCGTTTGGAGACTGGCGGGAGCAACAGATTCATCCCGACGAACGTTACAAGAATATTGTTGAGGATTTGCAGCTAGTGGCGCGGGCCAACCTGATTTTTGGGCTGCACGTGCATATCGGGATTGAGGATCGCGAGACCGCGATCCACATGATGAATCATGCGCGCTATTTTCTGCCGCACATGCTGGCTCTGTCGACGAATTCCCCGTTCTGGCTGGGGATGAATACCGGGTTGAAGTCTTACCGCTGCAAAGTCTTCGACAAGTTTCCGCGGACAAATATTCCGGATTATTTTCCCAGTTGGGGCGAGTACGAGAACTTCATCAAGCTGCTGATCAAGACCAACTGCATCGATAACGCGAAGAAAATCTGGTGGGACATCCGGCCACATCCTTTCTTCAACACCATTGAGTTCCGGGTGTGCGATATACCGATGCGGGCCGACGAGACCATCGCCCTGGCGGCCTTGATTCAGGCGACGGTGGCAAAACTGTACAAGCTTTATACAGCGAATCAGGGATTCCGCTTGTACCGGCGGGCGTTGATCATGGAGAACAAGTGGCGGGCCTCGCGCTACGGACTCAATGGAAATCTCATCGATTTCGGCAAACAGAAGGAAGTGCCGGCGCGCGATCTGGTGCTCGAGTATCTGGAGTTTGTCGACGATGTCGTGGATGAACTGGGCTCGCGCGAGGAACTGAATTACATCCACGAGATTCTGCAAAACGGGAGTGGGGCGGACCGGCAGTTGCGGGTGTTCCGGGAGACTGGAGATTTGAAGAAAGTGGTCGATTACATCATTGAGGAGACGGAAGCGGGGCTCGACGAAGAACCGGTTGCCGTTCGAAAAATCGGGTAATGAGCAATGAGCATTCCTGTAGAACCAATTAAAATCCCCAACCCTTCGAGAACCTCAGGGCAGGCTCTGTCGCCAAAGACGCGACCAGGGTGGGGCCCCCTGATTCCCTTCGATCCGGAATATTCAGCGGGAGCCTTCAACGCGGTCAACGTTTGCCTACGCCTGCAGGCGAGCGAACAAGTTTGCGTGATCACCGACAAGGCGACGATTGAGATTGCGGCGTCGATGGTGCGGGAAATCGAGAACGTCGGCGCGCCCTATCATGCCTGGGTGCTGGAGGAGTTGGTGGAGCGTCCGCTGAAGGATTTGCCACGCGAGATTCTGGATGATTTGGAGACCAGCCAGGTTTCGATTTTTGCGGTGCAGGTGCAGAGGCAAGAACTGCGGTCGCGGATCCAGATGACCGACGTGGTGAACCGAAGGAAGATTCGCCATGCCCACATGGTGAACATCAATCGGCAGATCATGTTGGAGGGGATGCGGGCGGATTTTGGGCGCGTGGACAGGCTCAGCCAGAAGATTGTAGAGATGGTGAGAAAAGCTTCGACAATCCATGCGAAGACCGCGGCGGGAACGGATCTGACGGCGGAGTTGAATCCGAATTACAAGTGGCTGAAGACCAGCGGAATCATTAGTCCGGAGAAATGGGGAAATCTGCCCGGGGGGGAAATTTTTACGACCCCGGGCGAAGTGAAGGGGACGTTTGTGATTGACGGCGTGGTAGGCGATTATTTGTGCGCGAAGTTTGGGAACCTCGAGGAAAATCCGCTGACGGTGCGCATCCAGGGGAACCGGCTGACCGAGGCGCATTCGGAGAATCGCGAACTGGAAAGTGATTTCTGGAAATATACACACACCGACGAAAATAGCGATCGCGTAGGCGAGTTTGCCATCGGGACGAACATCGATTTGAAGGAAGTGATTGGGCACATTCTGCAGGATGAGAAGTATCCGGGAGTGCATATCGCGTTTGGAAACCCTTATGGGGCGCACACGGGCGCGGAGTGGGATTCGACTACGCATATTGATGTGGTGGGGCGGAAGTTCAGTATCTGGGTGGACGACCAGCAAATTATGCGGGAGGGGAAGTTTCTCGTCGAGGTTTAGGGCTGCGGCGCTGCCAGCAAAAAGCAGGTTCCTCGCTTCGCTCGGAATGACAAGCTTTTTTTGAATATCCTCGTCACCTAGTCGGCACGCACAGAACTGCCTATGATTCCTGCCTTGCGCCAGCAATTCAACGAGAACTTTACTGCGGATAAATATCGCGCGTTCTTGCGGCGGGTGGATGATGCTTGCGGGACGCACGTCCAGTTTCGCCTCTCGGAGACGCCGTGTTTTTTTCCTAAATCGCTGCTCGACCGGATGGCGTCGGATGGTCAGGCTCTCATTCGACAACTGGTCGACAATCCTGGATATCGTGCGCAGTCCGACGATGCGGTCCCGGCGGCGTTCAAGGTTCCGAACGAAGCTCCTCATCCCCTGTTTGTGCAGGTGGATTTTGGGCTGGTGCGGGATGCCCGCGGAGAGTTGCAACCGAAGCTGGTGGAGTTGCAAGCCTTCCCTTCTCTGTATGCGTATCAGGGGCCACTGGCGGAGGCTTACATCGAGGCGTATGGATTAACCGCTCCCGGCTTTCGGCTCCCGGCTGCCGGGCGGCTCAAATATCTTTTGCGTGGACTGGATACCGATTCTTATCGCGAACTTTTACGACGCGCCATTGTAGGGTCGCATGATCCCGAGAACGTGATTTTGATGGAAATCCATCCGCAGCAGCAGAAGACTCTGCCCGATTTTCTGCTCACCGAGAAGATGCTAGCAGTACGGACCGTGGATATTGTCAACATCAGGAAAGATGGCACGCGTCTTTATTACGAGCACGGTGGCAAGCGCATCCCGATCCGGCGGATTTATAACCGGACGATCGTAGATGAACTGGAACGCAAAGCGGTAAAGCTGAATTTTGACTGGCGCGCCGATCTCGATGTGGAGTGGGCGGGGCATCCCAACTGGTATTTTCGGATCAGCAAATTTTCGATTCCATATTTGAAGCACAGATCGGTGCCGAAGACCTGGTTTCTGGATCGGCTGGAGCAGATTCCTGCCGACCTGGAGAACTACGCGCTGAAGCCGCTGTACTCGTTTGCGGGATTGGGCGTGGTGATCGCTCCGACGAAAGCAGATATTGCCGCGATCCCGGCGGAGAAGCGTCCTTATTACATCTTGCAGGAGCGGATGCATTTTGAGCCGGTGATTGAAACTCCGTTTGGTGGGACCAAGGCGGAGGTGCGGGTAATGTACATATGGTTGGAGGAGTTAACGCCGGTGTTGACGATTATCCGCATGGGGCGGGGGCTGATGATGGGCGTGGATCACAACAAGAATATGGAGTGGGTGGGGGCGTCGGCAGGCCTGTATTTGGAGGAGTGAGCTAGATCGGGGGCGTCTCGTTTGCGGACCCCCATTCTGCAATCTGCCGTTTTGCAGTTCACTGTTTTGCCATTCCGGGCTGCATTCATTCGGCGGGGGCGGGCGTCAGTTGGCGGCTGATCAGAATCCCACTTGCAATCAACCCAACCACCAGCACCAGAGAAATCACCAGCCAGCCCCAATGTTGCGTAGGGTGGCGGAGCACGCGGATGAAGCCGCGTCCGTAATAGCTTGCGACGAAGGCGAGGCCTGTATAGCGGGCGGCGCGGCCAACGGTAACCACGATCAGGAACTTGGCTAGGGGGTAATCGGAAGCACCGGCTGCCGCGAAAAACATGCTGGTCGGGGTAGGAACGGGAATGGCCGCTGAGGCCAGCAGAGTTCCGGTGCCCCACCTCTTGAACAGCGTCAGAAACTTGGACACGGTGCCTTTCTTGAATTTGCGGTCTAGATAAGCAGTTCCGGCTTTGCGAGCAAGTCGAAATGTAAGGTATGCCCCGATGATCGACCCTGCCGTTGCGGTCGCGGCATACTCATACCAGGGATTGCGGTGACTCGCAGCCAACACTGCGGTGAGAATATCCAGACCACCAAAAGTTGGAAGGGGAGAACTGTCTAGAATTGCGAGGAAGAAAAGCCCCACTGCCCCCAAGTGCATGAGCGTCGAGGTAAGGGTCCTCGCTCGCCGCCGACTTGCAGTCTGAAGGAGCAGATTCAGCATCTTTGCAATATATCAAGTTAGCCCTGCGGGAAGAGCGATCCGGTGTGAATCGTTACAGGAATCTCAAACGGTCTTGACGATGGTGGTTTCAAGCACTTTGCCGTTGGGGCGCAGTATGAGCATCTTGTTGCCGCGGAGGCGCACCGGGACAGAAACGCCCGGGCTGAATTCGCCGGGCACGTAGCCATCGGACGTTTGCTGGTTGTACTCGCCGATATACTGCGCGCCGTCCACTCGAATCACGATCGCTTTGCGGGTCGCAGGCTCTGCGGATTCGCGCCGGATTTCCTGTTCGGCTTGAGCCCAGTTGTCCATATCGCGGCCAGGAGTTCTTCCGTTGCGGATGTAAATTTCCTGGGCGCGTTGGCGGATAGCCTCTTCGAGGTCGTGCTGAGGCTTTGGCCAGGGCTTAGAAGTCTTAGCAGCGAGGTTCATGAATGGATCCCTCTTCTCGGCGATTTGGCATGGGGCAGTTTGGTCTTACCTCGCAATAGTATTACGTAAACTGAATTGAATTGAAGAGCATCTCAGGAAAGGACACAGGAAGGCCCGAGTTTGGGAAACGAGGGTGAGAAAGGCCCACAAGGGCATTCCTTACTGGAATCCCTAAGATTCCCACTCTCGTAATGCGTGGCCGCTTTCACGGCTTTGACGGCATCGGGAGTTGACCGGACTCGACCGGGGGCCTAACATTACCGCCGAGCAGGGTCCCACGCCTTCATGATTGGTCAGCAGGTATCCCATTACCGTATCCTTGGCAAGCTTGGGGGCGGTGGTATGGGCGTGGTGTACGAGGCGGAGGACCTAAGCCTGGGGCGGCATGTCGCCCTGAAGTTTATTCCCGAGAACCTGGCCGGCGACCCCAAGTCGCTGGAGCGTTTTACCCGCGAGGCGCGGGCGGCATCGCAACTGAACCATCCCAACATCTGTACCATCCACGGCATTGAAGACAATAACGGGCATCCCTTCATCGTCATGGAGAAGCTCGAAGGGGAAAGCCTCAAGCAGCACATCGGCGGACAACCGATGAAGCTGGAGGAAGTCCTCGACGTGGGAGTGCAAGTGGCAGACGCGCTAGCGGCGTCGCACGCCAAGGGAATCGTGCATCGCGACATCAAGCCGGCCAACATCGTTTTGACCCCAACCGGGCAGGCGAAGGTGCTCGACTTCGGACTGGCAAAACTGGTGCACACGGGAGCGGAAGAGGACCAGTCTTTGACGGCAGTGGGGATCATTCCAGGCACGGCGGTATATATGTCGCCGGAGCAGGCGCGCAGCGAAACCGTAGATGCTCGCAGCGACCTGTTTTCCTTTGGCGTGGTGCTGTATGAGATGGCCACGGGAAAGAAGCCGTTCACGGGGAATAATTCTCTGATGACCCTGGATGCGGTGCTGCATCAGAAACCGACGCCGCCCCATGACTTAAATCCCAAGATTCCGATCGAATTGCAGGGAATCATTGGCAAGGCGATCGAGAAAGACCGCACGCGCCGCTACCAGAGTGCGGCGGAGATTCGGTCTGATCTGGCGCAGCTGAAACGGGAGACTGAGTCGGGAGCGGTCAAGGTCGGCAGTAATTCGTCCATGCTGCGGGCGGCGTCGAAAACCTTCAGCAGGAATTCGCGCTTCCAGACTTATTTGGTGATTGCGATGGCGGCGTTGCTAGTTACGGTACTGGCGTCGGTGGGAGCATGGTGGTTCAAGCATCGGGAAGTAGCGAGCGCGGAGCAGAAAAACGCAATCGCCGTGCTGCCTCTGCAAAATCTGAATGGAGATTACAACATCGACTACTTGCGCTTCGCGCTGGCGGATGAGCTGACCAGCGTGCTGACCTACTCGCGCGCGCTTGAGGTGCGGCCGTCGTCGGTCACGCGAAGATATGTGGCGTTGGATCTGGAGCCGAAAAAGGTGGGACAGGAACTGCGCGTGGGGCGCTTGCTGCAAGGACACTTCATCAAGCAGGGAGACCAGTTGACGGTAACTCTGGAGGCGATCGACGTGCCCACCGAGCGGCTGCTGTGGCAGACCACGGTCACGGCGAAGGCCGAAGACCTGATCGGCTTGCAACAGCAACTGAGTTCGCAGGTGCAGCATGGGCTGTTGCCGATTTTGGGAGGCGCGGCCGGCGCCGCGGAGTCGGCGGCGTCGCGACCGAAGAACCAGGAGGCATATGACTTATATCTGCGGAGCATCGCCGTGCCGCACGATGCGGCTCCCAACAAGGCAGCAATCAAGATGCTGGAGTGGGCAGTAGGGATCGATCCGAGTTATGCGCCGGCGTGGGAAGCGTTGGGACAGAGATATTATTTCGATTCTTTGTTCGGCGGCGGCGGCGAAGACATGTTCCAACGGTCGAATTCGGCGTCTGAAAGGGCGGTGACGCTCGATCCCAATCGGGTGATGGCGGCGAGCAGCCTGATTACGAACCGCGTCGAACGCGGCGAATTAGGGCGCGCCTACGATGCGGCAACCGACCTGGTGCGGCGGCGTCCGCAGAGCGCGGATGCCCACTTTGCGCTCAGCTACGTGCTGCGCTATGCGGGAATACTCGATCAGTCCACGCAGCAGTGCAACGAAGCGCGGCAACTCGATCCCGGGAATTTCACTTTCCGTTCTTGCGCGTGGTCGTTCCTGGAGATGGGCAAGACGGATCGGGCGATGGACTTTGTGCATCTGGATGCCGGCTCCGAGTGGGCGGCGTGGGTCACTCCGTATGTCTACCTGACCGAGGGCAATGTGGCGGAAGCACGGGAGAGCGCGAAGAATATGGCCAG
>Ga0182018_10003336_pt1 | contig 14567 bp, 14 predicted proteins | sample 812P2MmetaG_FD_120490 | JGI IMG/M metagenome (GOLD analysis project Ga0182018, IMG submission 120490) | Permafrost microbial communities from Stordalen Mire, Sweden - 812P2M metaG | ecosystem: Environmental > Terrestrial > Soil > Wetlands > Permafrost | place: Sweden: Stordalen | collected...
ATTTTCGCCGTTCATTATTGCGCTCAATGCAATGCATATTCCCGGCGCCGCGCCGGTGATGTCGGTCATTGTCCTCACGGCGGTTCTTTCCTGCCTTAACTCCGGAATCTACATTACCTCGCGCATGCTGCACGAGCTTGCGAAGAGCGGCGACGCGCCGCGATCCTTCGCCGCCACCGCGGGCAATCAAGTGCCGCGGCTCGGCATTCTTCTCGGAAGTGTCGTCGGCTTCCTCGCAGCAACCGCATCGATCGTTTCGCCGAACGGCGTCTTCCTCTTTCTGATCAACACCTCCGGCGCCATTATCCTGATGATCTACATGGTCGTTGCCATCGGGGAGATCAGGCTGCGACACCGGCTTGAGAGCGAAGGCGAGCATCTATCGCTCAAGATGTGGCTCTTCCCTTGGCTCAGCTGGGCGGTCGTTGCCGGTATCGGCGTAGTACTGGTCTTGATGGCGATCACGCCGGATTTGCGCAAGCAGTTATTGTGGAGCGCGATGAGCGTTGTGATCATTGCCATCGCGTACGTCGTGCGTAGGCGCGCAGCGCCCGTGAAGCTCATTTGAGCCAGCCTGCCGCACGGGCCAATCGGCCCTGCGCTTGAGCGCCAGCTGCCGACGTCTCGAGCGTGCAGCTCATTTGCGCCTGCCTGAGAGGCGCTAAAGTCGAGTGATCTTGGGATTGACCCCGAAGGTCGTGTCAGCTCAGTATGCCATGGCTGACCGATGGCGCGGGTGCCCCAAATTGTGCTGCTCGGGGCCCCAAGGCCCCGGAGCGCTCGTGTCTCAAGCCCAAAGGAATCAGCCGACGTGCCCCATAAATGCTCTGCCGTACGGCACGTCGTCGTACGTCGCATCCAAATTGGCCAACCGGCTCGCACGATCCTTGGGGAGCGGACGCATGTCTGCGGGGGCAAGGTATGAGTGGTCACTATCACGCACTGGTCTGGATCGATCACCGCGAGGCGAAGGTGTTTCAGTTCAATGCGACGGAAGTCGATCGCGCGACCGTGCGCAGTACCCACCCGGATCAGCACATTCATCACAAAGCGAATGCCGGTGATAGCGGCCATGCGCCGATCGATCAGGAGTTCTTCAAACGCGTGGCTCAGGCCATCGCGCAAGCCGGGGCGATCCTGATCACGGGTCCAGCGAATGCCAAGACCGAGCTCGTGGCTTATATCAAGCGAGTCGAACCGCATCTTGCCGAGCGTATTTCCGGCGTTGAAACTCTCGATCACCCAAGCGACGGTGCGCTGCTCGCGCTCGCCCGGTCCTTCTTCAAAGCCGACGACCGGATGCAGCCGCAGTCGCATCGCTAAGTGAGAGCGGGTCGGCGCCAATAGGCGACATGGGTGCAGGTGCCCCGCGCCAATTCCGAATGGGCGACCTTGAGCTTGAGGAAAACTGCAAGGGTTTCGGCAATCAAATCCAAGTCAGGCGGCCAGGGTTGCCGCGGCGCGGCCGTCAGATCGGTTGGCAGCGAGCGCTGCGCGGCGCAGCCTCGACAGCCACGCGCGAAAAATGTTCGAGCGTTCCCGGAAAACCCATTAGCATCAGGGCGACGCCCTACGAATAACGCCGTGACAGAGTACCCCCAAAACGAAGAAGCCCTCGATGCGCGTCTCGATGAAGCGCTAGATGAGACTTTTCCCGCGAGCGATCCGGTCGCAGTTCATGCGGCAGACGCGCCTGCGCTCAAGAGCGTCTTGCGCTGCCATCCTGCGCACCGTGACGACATAGGCAATCTGGTAACCCGTCGGCCGGTCCCAGGACCCGGATTGGATCGCCTCGGCGCATTTTTGTTTCTCAACCATCATGGCCCGCAAATCTATGCGCCCGGCAACGAGGGCCTGCTATTCGGTCCGCATCCGCATCGCGGCTTCGAAACTGTCACCTTCATTCTCCAAGGAGTACTTGCCCATCGCGACACCGCGGGTCACGAAAGCGTCATCAGTGCCGGCGGCGTGCAGTGGATGACGGCAGGTAGCGGACTCATTCACGAAGAAATCTCGCCCGAAAGCTTCAAAAGCGACGGCGGACCACTCGAAATCCTGCAACTGTGGGTCAATCTTCCCGCCCGACTTAAGAGGACTCCACCGCGTTACATCGGCCTGCAGCGGGACGCGATCCCGGCGATTCGCGCCGATGCGGGCCGCGCCACCGTCAATCTCATCGCCGGAACCTGGCACGGGAAAGAAGGCCCGATCCATTCGCTGACCGCGGTATTTATGGCCATCGTGGAGTTGAAGGCCGGAGGGCGGGTGCGCTTTGACGGTCTAGCCGGGCGCGATGTGTTTCTGTACGTCGTACGCGGTGAACTGAATATCGATGGAACCGCCGTGCACTCGTTTAACCTCGTTGAGCTCGGCGAAGGTGCTGCGATCGAATTCGAGGCAACCACCCGAGCCGTTGTCCTATTTGGCCATGCGAGTCCGATCGACGAACCGGTCGTTTCCCACGGACCTTTTGTCATGAACTCAGCGGATGAGATCCGTCAGGCGTACGCGGACTATCGGGCGGGTCGCTTCGAGGTTTCAGCCTAAGACTCATGATCCCGGCGCGCATTAAACGATGCTCAGGCGCCGAGAATTTATTAGCGCTTAAGCCGAGGACCTGTCTTCGGTAAGGGGGGGTCGATGAAAATCGGTTTTCTTGGACTTGGACAAATGGGCGCTGCCATCGCGGCCAATCTTGTACGCGCACGGCATGATGTCGTCGTGTGGAACCGGTCCGCGGAGAAAGCCCGTTCCCTGGTCGATGCAGGCGCCACGCTTGCAGCAAGTCCCCGGGACGCCGCTACCGCCAGCGACGTCGTCTTTAGCATGCTTGCCGACGATGCAGCCCTTAATGCAGTACTGTCCGGAGAGGACGGCGTCCTGGCAGGCCTCAAGGCGGGCGCGCTCCATGTCTCGATGAGCACGATCGCCGTCGCCACAGCGGGCGATGTCGCGGCGCGCCATGCCGAGCGCAGGCAACGATTTCTGTCGGCACCTGTATTTGGCCGGCCGGAAGCCGCGGCGGCGGCGAAATTGTTCGTGGTTGCCGCTGGCACTGCCGCGGACCTGGAGAGCGCAAGACCGCTGTTCGAGGCAATCAGTCAACGGGTGTTCTACGTTGGCGAGACGCCGTCAACAGCAAACCTTGTGAAGCTGTGCGGCAATTTCATGATTCTGGCGGCTATCGAGGCGATGGCAGAAGCGATGACACTCGCCGAGAAGGGCGGCGTCCCAAAGGCCAAACTGCTGGAAGTATTGACCGGTACGCTGTTCGATGCTCCGCTCTTTCGGACCTACGGCACCATTCTTGCGGAAGAGAAATTCCGGCCGGCGGGTTTTGCCGCGCCGCTTGGCCTGAAGGACATGCGTCTGGCGAGTCAGGCTGCGGAAGGCGAACGCGTACCGATGCCGCTGCTCAGTCTGCTGCGCGATCATCTGCTGCAGACCATCGCCACCGAAGGCGAGGACATTGATTGGTCGGGGATTGGACGCACCATTGCCAGAAACGCCGGGCTGTAGAGCGAGCAGCGACTCGGACACTAAAATGCCGGTATCATCGGGTCCTGATCCGTGATGCCCAGGTGATACTGCGCGACCTTGCGCAGGCGGTCACACAGTTTGCGCAAGCCTTCATGGCGCAGAACGGCGTGCGCCACGGGGATTTCTATCCCCTTCCGATCGAAGCGGCCGCCTCCGGGTCCAGACATCGCCACATTCACGCGCGCCTCGATACGTAAACGCTTCCGTAGCAGCCCGGCCTCGGGTTACCAGGCCTTAGAACATCCCCTGCGTCGCTCGAACCGAGCTGCATCCAATTCGTCCTCTCGTTCGTATCCTGAGTGTTACGAATTTCAGGTTCATCATACTATGACGCGGCGATTGCAAAGCAACCATAGAGGACAGTCGGAAAATGCGCCTTGCAAGACGTTGCCGATTAACACCGCAAGCGGCGCATTGCAGGCGGCTCCCCAAAGATAACACTGCTGCGTTCCTCGCCGCTTTGGCTGTCCGCACCGCCGGCTGGGAAGGCGTGCGATGGTGGCGGCAGTCACAGCAGTCTTGCGTTCGCCATATTTGAATAGGACTCCCGGCGGACGTCCATTTGCGCCTGAGCTGCAGTGCGCCGAGCGCAACAACACGCAGCGCGACAATTCGTACCTCGTGGAATCAACCAACACATGCAGTTTGGCGCAGGCAGAAGTAGAACGCCCCGTGCCGTTTGACCACTTGCTCCGACGTACGATTCGCCCCGGCCATGCAGCCTTTATATGCGCTGTCAGTGCCTTTTGCCATTCATGGGCGAGCGCGGAACCGGCCCCCGATACGCAACTCGCTGCGGCCACGTCGTCACTCGAGCAGGTTACCGTCACGGCTAAACGGATTGAACTTCTGGGCACGGCCGACACCGCGAGCGTCGGCGTAGTGACCGATGACGAAATCCAGCTCACCCCCACCTATCGTCCGGGCCAGCTTCTGGAAACCGTTCCGGGTTTGATCGTGACCCTGCATAGCGGCGAGGGCAAAGCGAACCAGTATCTGATGCGCGGTTATAACCTCGATCACGGGACGGATCTTGCGACGTTCGTCGACGGCATGCCCGTCAACCAGCCAACGCACGCGCACGGTCAGGGCTATACCGATCTGAATTTCATGATCCCGGAGCTTGCGGACGAAATCACGTATACGAAGGGGACGTACTATCCGAGCGTGGGGGACTTCGGTGCCGTCGGCTCGGTGCGAGTCGGCTATCGAGACACGATGCCCGATCAGGCGACCACTACGGCCGGCACGCTCGACTTCCAGCGCATTCTTGCCGGCGGTTCCAGCGCGCTCGGCGACGGCCGCTTGTTGGCGGCCGCGGAAGTGCAACACTACGATGGCCCCTTCGTAACGCCGGATGATGCCCGCAAAGAGAACGCCGTGCTGCGTTACAGCGAAGGCGACGAGCGCAACGGCTACTCCGTAACCGGCATGTACTATCACCAGCTGTGGACCAACACGACAGACATCCCGCTCCGGGCGATCGATGAAGGGTTGGTTCCGAACCGCTTCGGGACACTCAATCCGACCGACGGCGGCCGCGCGCAGCGCGCGAGTTTCTCAGTTCAATATCATGAGAGTCTGGGCGCCGGGCAATTCTCCGCCAGCTCGTTTTTCATCTACAATCAATTGCATTTGTACAATGACTTCACGCACTACCTCGTCGATCCAGTTCACGGCGATCAGGAAGACCAGTTCGAGAACCGCCGCGTGATTGGCGGCGCGGCGGATTACACGCTGCCGGTACCCCTGGGCGCTATCAAAAACGAGATCTCGGTTGGCGTCTTCACGCGTTACGACTCCTTGGGGGTCGGGCGTCTGCCGAGCGAGGATCGCGTGCCACTCGCTCCGCAGAATGATCCCCCGTCTTTCTCCAATTCGGATCAAGTGTATCTCTTTGCTGGCGCTGCGTATCTGCAGGCGACCACCCACTGGAGCTCCACGATTCGCAGCGTGCTCGGATTTCGCGACGACTATCAGCATGGGACCGACGTTGACTATCTGGCACAGCTGCACGAGACGCTCGGGTATACCAATGGCGGCAAGGCGGCCCAGTCACTCCTCCAGCCTAAGGGCAGCCTGATCTATACGCCCATGGACGACCTCGAGTTCTACTTGAGCGCCGGCGAGGGTTTCCACAGCGCCGATCTGCGCGGCGTCAATCAGGACACAAGCGTGGACTTGGGCCTTCCTCATACACCGCTGCTTGCGAAGCAGGAGGGCCAGGAAGTGGGCCTGCGCGCGCACGTTCAGCGCGATCTCACATTGACGTTCGCGGTCTATAACCTGTGGCAGCAGTCCGAGACCATCATTGACCCGGATGTGGGTGCGGATACGGCGGGTCCTCCGAGCCGACGCTACGGCTATGAGGTCAACATCACCTACGAGGTTAACCAGTGGTTGGAGTTCTACGGCAGTTATTCAGGAAATCACACGCGTTTCACACGGGACTTTGATGATGGCACCGGACATCTCGGCAAGTACATCACCGACGCGCCGGTCGCGACCGGCGCGCTTGCGTTATATGTGAAGAACCTCGGCCCGTGGAGCGGCGGCCTGGAATACCGGTATCTTGGCAATTATCCCCTGTCATCGGGGCCGTGCGCCGACACAGCAGTCGCCAAGGATTTCCCCGCCACTCCGAGCTGCGCCACCGCACCGACCGCTACGGGACAAGTTAACGGCAAGGGGTTCGGAGAACTGAATCTCGACGCGCATTACGCATTCACGAGCGGCTGGAGCGCCGCTATCGGCGTCTATAATCTGCTGAACACCCACGCTGCTGCGGCGCAGTTCTGGTATGTAGACCGTCTGAAGTCCGAGATTGCGGCTTATCCCAACGGGCGCGCGGACATCCATGAGCACCCTCTCGAACCCATCATGGCCCGGTTCACGATCTCCAAAACATTGGGTATGTGACGGTCGCAATTCAAACGCGCTCACGTGGCGGCTCGATTCCGAGCGGCAAGCGATTTGCCGATGCGCGCGGAGCCTGTCGCCGCCGCGCCGATCGGCCCGGCCATCCGGGCTACCTCCCCTCGCAACGTCCGTTGTGTCGCCGCTGTCATCTTTCTGCCACGCGGCAGGTTCCGAAGGGTTCAGCACGTCTCGGTTCGCACGGAGGCGCAGATTTAGAATAGACTGGTACGACAAACGGCAATCTCCTGCAGAACATGCGCACGGGTCTGACACGTCAAGGGCGTCGCAAGCTTATCGCCGGCATCCTGCTCCTCACGTTGGCGCTGCGTGCGCTTGTGCCCGCAGGCTTCATGCTCGGGGCAGACCACCCATTTTCTGTCGAGATTTGCCCCGACGGCTTCCCGACACAACTCCTGCATTATGGGATGGACCATGCGCACGGAATGCACCATTCCGGGGGCGTTTCGCATTCCCATAATTCCGCACGACCCGAGCATTGCGTATTCGCGGCGGCCGCTAGTGCCGGACCGGCTACGCACGCGCTTGCAGTGCGCCTACCGCTCGATAGCTCCCTAGCGCCGCTGTTTGATACCGCTCGTGCCGTCCATTGGACAAAGCGGTTTCATGTTCAGCAGCCACGCGCCCCGCCTCTAGCCGCCTGAGTCGAGCTTCGTTCGCGCCTCACACGCCCGGTGAATACCGGCCGCGCTGTTGGTGTGCGTGCTTTCCCCGCGATACGCCGTTCGCTGCAGCGAACGCAGAAGTATCCCAATGCAACACTCGCGCAACAGATTATTTCTCCTGCCACTGGCAGGTATGCTCCTGAGCGCGCGCCCCACGGCGAGCCCCGCCTGCGCGACTTGCGGCTGCACCCTGAGCGCGGATGCGGCCATGGGCTATTCGGCCGTCGCCGGCTGGCGAATCAATCTCGAAGACGACTACATCAACCAGGATCAGCTGCGCGGCGGCACCGGCGCGGCGACCCCGTCGCAAGTAGTCAATGCGCCCTCGAACCCGGCCCTCGGTGGTGGTGAGATCGAGAAGCAGACGATCAACCGCTATCTGACGCTGGGCATCAATTACAGTCCAAACTCGAGCTGGAACCTCAATCTGTCGGTGCCGTATGTCAATCGCGACCACACGACCTACGGAGTGCAGCTGGCGCCGTATAGCGCATCCGAATCGTCCCCGGATGAGATCAGCGGCGCTCACGTCTCAGGGCTGGGCGACATCCGGCTTATCGGCAGCTACCAGGGTCTGCTGGCAACCCACAACCTCGGTCTTCAGTTCGGAGTAAAGCTTCCGACCGGCCAGTATGGAACCCGGGTGGATTTCAGCTCTGGCCCGAACGCTGGAACGCCGTTGGACGCCAGCTTGCAAGTGGGCACGGGCAGCACCGACGTGATCGTCGGTGCGTACTATTATCAGGCCGTCTCGCAGGACTTCGATGCCTTTATCAATGGTCAATTCCAGGCGGCCGTCGCAGAGCGTCAGGATCAGCCGGGCAACGACTTCCGGCCTGGCAACTCGGCTACCATGAGCGTGGGCGTTCGGTACGAAGCCATTCCCCGGTGGGTGCCGCAGCTGCAGCTGAACGTGTATCGCAAGAGTGCGGATCAGGGCGCGCTCGCCGACACTCCCGATACCGCCGGCACCGTGGTCTATTTGAGCCCCGGCTTGACGGTGCCGGCCGTGCAGCATATGCACCTCTACGGGTTCGTGCAGCTGCCGGTCTACAGCAAGCTCGATGGCTACCAGGTCTTTCCGCACTGGACGGCGAGCGTGGGAGTCAGTTATGCGTTTTGAGCGTAGCCCTTGATGACTCATTACTCGCGCGACAGATCGCCTGCGAGCATGCTCACCGCCGCACTGATGGCGTGCGTCAGTATCCTCGCGACGGCCGGCCATTCGGCTGATATCACGGTAGCGGTACGTGTGAGCAATGCCTGGATTCGCTGGCTGCCGGCAGATTTGCCGGCGGCGGGCTATGCGACGCTGCGCAATCTCGGAGATCGGCGTGCGACGCTAGTCGGAGCATCGACGCCCGACTACGGAGTCACCATGTTCCACGAGAGCCGCAATCGACGTGGCGTGGATCAGATGGTGCCGATCGAGAGCGTCCTGATTGATCCCCACTCTCAGGTGAGCTTCGCGCCTGAGGGCTTGCACATCATGCTGATGCAGCCGCGGAGAACCATCCAGCCAGGAGATCATGTTTTACTCACTCTGCACTTCGCCGACGGCCAATCGTTGCCTGTTCAATTTGAAGTTCGTAGGAGCGACGGCACCGCGATCAAGCGTGCGCCCGACGCGAGCGGCGGGTAGCCCACGATGGCACGGCGGCTTGAGTCGGGAAGTTATGGTCCGCCGCTGCGGACAACGCGGCGCACCCTGCTGCAAGGGGCGTGCGCAACCGCGGCGCTCGCTGCACGCGGGCTCATGCCGCGACCGGCGCTGGCGAACGCGCTGCGCATTGGTGAGGCGGCGCCGCCCGCCATCCTTGTTACCTTGGACGGCGAGCACATCGCAACGCACGAACTCTTGGGCAACGTCGTGATTTTGACATTCTGGGCGACGTGGTGCATTCCGTGCCGCGACGAACTGCCACTTCTCTCGGCCTACCTGACGCAGCACAGCGCCGCAGGCCTGCGCGTATTGGGATTTGGCCTAGATGGTCCCGACCACATCGATGCCGTGCGTGCGGTAGCGCAGAAGCTCGGCTTTCCGGTTGGATTACTGGGAGACACGAGGCTGCCGGGCTACGGGCGCATCTGGCGCATTCCGGTGAATTTCACCATCGATCGCCAGGGACGCCTGGTTGACAACGGCTGGCGGGATCCACATCCGGTGTGGACTGAAGAGCGTCTGGAACGCATTGTGACTCCACTAATGCGCGAGCCGTAGCCGGCCCGGACGGATGGGCGCGCGCACCTTGCACGAACCCATCCGCCCGAGCGCACCGTCAGCGCCGCACAGCGCAATTCCATCATCCATGATTCGTGCGGGCGCCATACACCTCAGCAAGTCGCGGGCTGCGAACGTCTTGGACGGCCCGGCTAATGGCCTCGGACTGGCACGCATTGCTGCGGACAAATGCGTTGAGGTCGTGCGGGTTTGCCTCTGGACATACGGCTTGTGCTGCATTGGCGATGCGGCGGTACAGATTGCGCGCGCCTTCATCTGACGCCAGGTCGAAAGCAGAATATTCCACCTTGACCGCCGGAACTTCATCGGTGGCGGGCGCCGCGTGCGCCATACTTGATCCGATTCCGAGTGCGCAGCCAACAAGCATCAAGGCTCGCACGCGCGCCGCCCGCATGGATTGGCTGTTGAGATTGATTGCAGACATCGTGGCTCTCCTAAGTTTCACAACAAGAACATTTGTTTCATCTGCCGCGGCCTTGCGCGACGGGGATATAAAACTCCCAATGTCGCCTGCCGCGAAGCCATCGCCTATCGAAGTTATCCCTCCAGCCGACGCGTTCGTACCAACGTCCCTCGAACCCGCTTTGGCGCGCCGGGCTCGCCCGGCGAGCGGTTTTTTGCTTCATCGCAGGCTAGACTCGCTTCGCCGCGGCTTCGTCCCTCATTCCAACGGGATCGTCCCCGGAACTTCGGCGACGGTACATCGCGCAGGCGCCCGCCGGAGTAGGCTATGTGCGTCAGATCGACCGCTCAAAGAGTGAGGAGGCGCCTAAATGAACGCTTGGCCAATGGTCCAACCGACCGCCGGCGCCGATCGGCTCGGTTCCGAGCTCGCGCACAATCCGTTGCTCGCGAAGCTGACTATCTCGCCCTATTTCGGGATTCTCACAGCATTCTGGGTATACGTTGCGTTATCCAACGTGCTATACGCAAACAGCATGCAAGCGATGCTTGCCGAGCTGCGAGCCGGGTACGTGTTTGCGCCCTGGGACGCACGCCTCCTGCAACACATCATCCTCTATCCGGCGCTATTGACGTGCATCTGGGCATCACTGCGCGTGGGATGGCACCCTTTCTGGCGAGCCATCCCCATCCAACTGACGTGCGGTCTGGCATTTGCTGTGTTGGCTTCGCCGGCGCTGACGCTCGCAGAGATTTTGGCCGGCGATATGCCCTGGCATCACTGGCCAGCACATGCCACGCATCCGGGTCTCTCGGCGTTCGTATCCGGGCCTGTCATTCCTCTGTGGCTCGCGAGCGTCACGAGCTTCTTTCTGACCTATGGATTTGGCCTCGCTCTGGTCGCCGGCTTTGACTTTTACCGGCGTCTGCGGGATGCGCAGCTGCATACGGCTGCACTCGAGCGCTCACTAAATGCCGCACACCTGGCTGCGTTGCGCATGCAGCTCTCTCCGCACACGCTCTTCAATCTACTGCACACCATACGCGGACAGATCGATTGGGATCCCGTTTCGGCGCAATCGATGGTCGTGCAGCTTGCCGACTTGTTGCGGCGCCTCCTGAAGGCTGGAGAGCGTGAGCTTTCGCGCCTCTCCGACGAGTTGCAATTCGTGCGCTTGTATCTGGACTTGCAACAGAAGAGATTTTCGGACCGGCTCACGGTGCGCGTCCCGGCTCAAGATACCCTCCCCTCGGCATGGGTGCCAAGTTTGATACTGCAGCCTCTGGTCGAGAATGCCGTCGTTCACGGCCTTGCAGGAGATGCGGGTGCCGTTGTAATTCGTGTCGAAGCGTTCGTCGATGAGGAGACGCTGTGCCTTCGTGTCATCAATTCCGTGGTGCCACAGCAACTCATGGGGCTCGGCGGAATCGGCCTCAAAAACGTCCGGGAGCGGTTGGCCATTCAATTCGGAGGGCGCGCAGTATTTCGCGCCTCACCCGGCGACGAAAATGATTGGATTGCGGAGATTCGCATGCCTTTCTTACGCGATGGGCCGTAGGCAATTGGCCATCGAAGTACCTGAGCGCTGTCGCAAGGTCCAATCCTGAAGATGGACGTGGTCATCGTAGATGATGAACCGGCAGCACGCCGAGCGCTGCGCGAGTTTTGCGCGCGTGAGAGCGACCTGCGTATCGTGGGCGAGTACGGTGACGGCCGCAGCGCGCTCGACGCGATTCGCGCGCGGCCGCCGAACTTGTTGTTCCTCGATATCCAGATGGATTTGCTGAACGGCATCGCGCTCGCACGCGCGCTTGATCCGCAGACCCTGCCGCTGATCGTGTTTGTGACCGCGTATGATCACTACGCGCTGGAGGCATTTGAGGTCTGTGCGATCGACTATCTTTTGAAGCCGTTTGACTACGAACGCTTCGCAAAATCTCTCGAGCGCGTGCGTCGCAGACACGCGACCGAGAGCTTCACTGACCGGCAAGCGACCTTGTCATCGGCTCTGCAACAGCTGCAATTGCAGGTCGCAGCCGCGGCGACCGCTCCCCCTCGCATCCTGGCGGAGTCCGGCAGCCGCATGCATGTTCTCGACGTGACTCATGTCGAAGTCGTGGAGGCCGATCGCAACTACGTGAAAATCACTGTGGGGCGCGAGGTTTTTCACGCGCGCAGCACACTGCAACAGGCGGAGAAATCCCTGCAATCGCAACCCATGTTGCGGATTAGCCGATCCTGCCTCGTCAATATGCGTCACGTCCGCGAGATCAGTCGTACTCCACGGGGTGATGCCATCCTGGTGCTCATCGGGGGCACGACCGTGACGAGTAGCGAAGGCTATCGCGAATCTGTAAGACAGTATCTCGACACCCTGAAAATGAACCCGCTGTGACTTGCTGGATTCAAGCGCTACTGGGCTTGTCGGCATGCGCTAGATGATCTGTAAGCTATTGAAAGTATTATAATTAATTGGCGCATCGGTCGGCAGGCGAGCCGATTGCGGCGAACGTGCCCGTCGCGGATTTCCTGTTGGAACCTGTTCTGCGTGTCGCCGTTAATGCTTCGATCGGCAGAAGACGCGACTTTGGATGCTTTGGCCGCCCGGCGGCCGCGATTCTGACCTATCATCATTCTTTCATACGAAACCGAACCACTTGTTGCTGCCCCGCTGCGTACCGCGCGAGGTCGTCGTCGAAGCCAGCGTCGCGGAGGGTGATGCACTGCTGGAGCCCCCACCGGGGCAGCTGCCACCAAGGGAGCATCCGGTAACAAGTATATGAAAGAACCGGAAACCGCTGCGAGTCCGGCAGACCGCGATGCGAATCGCAGTCGCATTCACCAACTGGGCTTGCGAACCAAAAGTCACTGGGTGATTTCGGCGCTCATTGGCGTTTGCGTGCTGGTATTGGCATGGCTGCTGATCGCCTGGCTGTCCAAGCCAAAACCCAAGCCCGCCGCTCCACCACCGATCCCCGTGTCCGTCGCGCCGGTCGATCTTGGCAGCATCAATATTTACCTCGACAATATCGGCACCGTCACGCCCGTATATACCGTCACGCTGGCGAGCAGAGTCGCAGGCGCACTGACTGAAGTCCGCTTTAAGGAAGGTCAGATGGTGCAGACGGGCGAGCTCTTGGCGGTGATTGATCCGCGGCCGTACCAGGCTGCCGTGCTCCAGGCCCAAGGCCAGCTGGCGCGTGATCAAGCCTTGCTGAAAAACGCGCGACTCGACCTTGTGCGCTATCAGAACTCTTTCAAAGAGCACGCTGTTCCGGAGCAGCAAGTGGCGACGCAACAGGCCCTAGTCGAGCAAGATATGGGGGTGTTGAAGCTTGACGAAGGCAATCTCGCGGCGGCCCAGGTCAACCTTGACTACACGCATATTGTGTCACCGATCAACGGCCGGGTAGGACTGCGCACGGTCGACCCGGGAAACATTGTGCCAGCAGACGGCACAACGGGACTCCTCACCATCACGCAACTGCAGCCGATCACCGTCATTTTCACCATCGCCGAGGACGATCTCTCGCAGGTTACGGAGCAGATCGCCACTGGCCGTACACTGCCCGTCGACGCGCTGGATCGCACCAAGGTACGCAAGCTCGCAGCTGGTAATTTGCTCACATTAGACAATGAAATCAACACGACGACCGGTACGGTCCGCGCGCGGGCAACCTTTCCAAATACGCACAACGAGCTCTTTCCAAATCAATTCGTCAACACACGACTGCTCGTCAAGACGTTGACCCAGGTCAATCTCGTTCCCGAGGCAGCCATCCAGCGCAACAACGACGTCGCCTTTGTGTATGTCGTGCAGCCGAATGCTACGGTGCTGTCGGTCAACGTGAAGATCTTGGCGACTGAAGCTGAGGTTTCTGCAGTCACAGGCGTGAAACCGAACGAACAGGTCGTGACGGACGGCTTCGACAAGCTGCAAAACGGCCTCAAGATCGTCATACGGCGGCCCGCGGCGAAACCCGCGGCACCGGATGCTGCGCAGCCTCCTGCGGCAGCCACCGCTGAGGTGAAAAAGACCGGATGAACCCGTCGCGACCGTTCATTCTGCGGCCGATCGCGACTTCACTCTTGATGGCAGCGATCCTGCTGATCGGAATCATCGGCTTTCGACAACTGCCGATCGCTGCGTTGCCCGACGTGGACTATCCGACCATGCAGGTCGTGACGTTTTACCCGGGCGCAAGCTCCGATGTGGTCGCATCCGCGGTCACAGCGCCGCTGGAAAGGCAGCTCGGGGAGGTACCCGGGCTGAGTCAGATGCTCTCCGCGAGTTCCGACGGCGCCTCCGTCATCACTCTGCAATTCGCCTTGAGTCTCGACATTGACATCGCCGAGCAGGACGTGCAGGAAGCGATCAATGCCGCGCAGAGCTATCTGCCGCAGCAATTGCCGATGCCGCCTGTCTACAGCAAGGTAAACCCCGCAGACGCTCCGATCCTTACTCTCGCGCTTACCTCGCAGTCGATGGCGCTGGCACAGGTAGAGGATTATGCAGATACGCGCCTCGCCGAGAAGATCTCACAGTTGCCAGGCGTCGGTGCGGTGACAATCAGCGGCGGCCAAAAGCCCGCTGTGCGTGTGCAGGTAAATCCGACCCAGCTCGCATCCTATGGCCTCAACATGGAGGACGTACGCGCCTCGCTCACGGCCACGAGCGTCGATACGGCGAAGGGCAGCTTCGACGGTCCCTCGCAAAGTTACCAGATTGGCGCCAACGATCAGATCACCTCGAGCGCTGATTACCGGCAATTGGTTCTGA
>Ga0182018_10003337_pt1 | contig 14564 bp, 9 predicted proteins | sample 812P2MmetaG_FD_120490 | JGI IMG/M metagenome (GOLD analysis project Ga0182018, IMG submission 120490) | Permafrost microbial communities from Stordalen Mire, Sweden - 812P2M metaG | ecosystem: Environmental > Terrestrial > Soil > Wetlands > Permafrost | place: Sweden: Stordalen | collected...
CTGGTGCATCCGGCCGGGGAAGCGCAGGCGGATTTCGGCGAGGCGCTGGTGGTGATCGCCGGGGTGGAGCAGAAGGCGCACTACCTGGCGATGGATCTTCCTCACTCCGACGACTGCTTCGTGGCGGCATTTCCGGCCGAGACGACCGAAGCGTTTCTCGAAGGCCATGAGCGGGCCTTCGCGTACTTCGGCGGCGTTCCCACGCGGATCAGGCCATCCGTATCCTCAAATCTGTGTGGGGGCCCGCTGGTGTCAGCCAGGAGCGGGCCTCGTTTTTCCGAGGGTGTGGCGGCAGAGGAGGAAGTTTGATGATGCCGATTGATGACTGGAACCGAATGGCAGTGCAGGGACTGTTGGCAGATACCGCCCGCGTTCTGGCACTTACCGACCTTGATGCTGTGCGAGGGGACCGCGAAATCGTGATGACGCGATTGCCAACGCTCAAAAGAATTACATCGATCTGGTGAGACGCCGCAGGCCACTCATGCTGGCAGACGCAGACGAAGCGAGATTCCAGAGTGCCATGGATCGCATCCTGGCCCGTATCCGCTTTTTCGGGAGAGCTGTTTAGCCACGTCTTAAATTCAAACTGTCGAATCCCACCTCACTTCGCTTCGACCCGATCTGGCACTTTGCGGAACACCCGGTTGAAAATCTCATGCGCCAGGTCTACGGATTCCTCAATGGCATGCCGCGTGGGAACCACTTGAGTGTTCACCTGTCGTTCCCTCGCTAAACGCAGCCCGGCAATGATGCACGCGCCCAAATAGACAAGGGGTCCGGTTGATTGGTGGGATTCCCGCGTCCCGGATCGAACACGAGGACAGGATAGGCGAATACAATACGAATGTCATCCACAGCAGCCTTATCGATGTGGTACTGATGGCAAGGGCAAGCGCGCGGTTCCGGCTGCACGCTTTCGGGCGGAGGAGGATCGGGCGCGACCTGTGCGGCGCAAATCTCCATCACGACCGCGCCGACCACCTATGCGCCCGGCCTTTTATGCAACCCCCGGCTGGGACTTTGCCACCGGCATTGGCACTGTCAACGCTTACAACCTGGTCTTTAATACCGCTTGGTGAAAAAGCCAAAATTAAATGACCACTTCTTGACTCTCGTCCGCAAAAGCAATGTTTTTTCGCTTGCGATAAGCCACTAAACTAAGGACGCCAGAAGCCGGCAACAGAATCCTCGAGAGAAAGCCAAGACCAGGAACATGAAACTCTCGCGAATTTCGTTTTCTCAAATATGGATCGCGCCCGTCGCATTCGCGGCAGCGCTGGCGTTTACCCCGTCGATGCGTTGCCAAACATCCACATCTCCTGGCTCTGCATACCAAGACACCGACGCTGCCGCCACTTCCAGCACCGGCGTCGTCTCCGATTGGTCGCACCATCACGTGGTCTACTCTCATCCGGGTGCGGCTAATGGCGCCCAATTTGCTACTAATCCCTGCCAGAGTCCAAGCCTGAGCAATGGCTGCATCATGGGATTTACCGCCAGAAGTAGTTGTGCGCAAAATCTGGCAATTGGCAACTTTACACTCTGCGGAGAAGCCTATAACGATGTCTCTACTGCGGGGAATGTAACAGTCGATTACAGCCCGTCTCCCAACAACGCTATTATCGCTTGGGCTACATGGTGTTTCACTTCCGCATGCAACACTTCAATCTCGGGCATCACTGCAACGATTGGTGACAACATCAATGCGACCGAATCGTGTTTTGTCGCAAGTCCTCATAGTCCGTTTATTACGGATGGCAACGGGGGCGCGCAAGGCAGCGGTGATTTTCAGCAGCACTATGTCTGGTATTGTCCAAGCATACCGTCCGGAGTGACATCCTTCACGGTGACCCCGACCAACCCGAACCTTAGCTACTTGCAGTTAAATATCACCGAATGGAAAGCCGGATCGTTGGCGCCGTCCTGTTCACCAATAAGCGCTTGCTTTGAAAATGTAGACAATCTTGGGCAGGCCGGAAATTCAACAGGTGGAACGACAGCCACCATCACCACCAGCGGTCCAACAGTTAACGCGAATGATCTGATATTCGCGGTCACAGAGGTCCCCTGCTGTAGTTTCACTGCCAGGCCTGGCACAGGATATACCGGAATAACCGTGGCGCCTGCTGTTACGCCGGGAATGGTTTCCGAAGCAAAAGCCGCGACTAATGCCGGAATTCAGACCGCAACGTCAACGTGGACTGGGGGGAGCACTTCCTGGTTTGGAGTAATCGTTCCAGTGATTACGGTGAACAGCGGTGCGGCCACCACCGCCACGCTGACGGCCACGCCGAACCCCGCGTTTACGGGCAGTCAGGTGACCCTCACGGCGACGGTGACGAGCGGCGGGAATCCGGTAAGCGCGGGCACGGTGACGTTCACGGAGAACGGCGCAGCGCCGGCCGGGGCCAGCAGCAACGTGGTCGATGTGAACGGCAGCGGTCTGGCCGCCATCACCACCAGCGCGTTGGTCGAAGGCGACCACAACATCGTCGCCAGTTACAGCGGGGTGACGAACACCTACGGTACGAGCCAGACTTCGCTGTGGGTGCGGGAGAACACCGCGTCGACGGTCACGGCCTCGGGCGCAACGGCGACTTTCTGCAATCCGGGAGGGTTCACGCTGCCGAACCAGGCAGAAAGCGCGGATAACATTGGCGCGGCGGCCCCGAACCCGTCGAACATCTTCGTGGCGAATATGCCGGGCACGATCAGCAGCGTCTCGCTGGAGCTGGAGAATTTCCAAACCAACCCAAACAGCGACACGATCTACTACACGTCCTCGCTGCTGGTGGGGCCGGGAGCGACCACCGCGAATACGCTTGATTTCTTCTCCGGGACCGGGACCACCGATAACGAGACAGAACTGGCGAAGGGCAACTACATCTTCACCGACAACGCCAGCGAGTTGGTGCCGCAGACGGATTTCGGGCCCGCCTCGTACCTGCCGACCAGCTATGACACCAGCGGCATCAAGGGCACGTACACCGCGAGTCCCAGCGGTTTCTACGCGCTGCCCAGTTCGTTCAATTATGCCGCGCCCCGAGGCAGCTCCACATTCAATTCCAACAGCGGATCCGTCTTCGGCGATACGAACCCGAACGGGACCTGGAGCCTGTACTTTTATCAGAACTTTTCCGTCGTCACCACCCAGGCGACCGCGAGCGCGTGGTGTCTGGACTTCGTCGAGAATCTGCCGGCCGTTTCCGTCACGGTGCCCGGCACCGGCACGTTCACGCAGGGGCAGCAGGGTGCGTCGTTCACGGTTGACGTTGAGGACAACGGGCCGGGGTCGACGGGGGACCCGAGCGGGGGCAGCAATCCAATGACGGTGACCGATGCGCTGAACCCGGCGTTGAGTTATGCGGGGTTCACGGGCTCTGGCTGGAACTGCTCGGCTTCGGGGCAGAATGTGAGCTGCACGAATGACAGCCCGGACACCGAGAGCAGCAGTTATCCGGAACTGACGATTGACGTGAACGTGAGCGGGACGGCGAGCGGGAGTATCTCTAACAGCGTAACGGTAAGCGGCGGGGGAGCCGCTTCGACGGCTTCGAACACCGACACGATCACCATTGACACACCGCCGGTGATTACCAGCGCCGGCAGCACTACCTTTAATGTCGGAACTTCGGGCACGTTCACCGTAACGGCTAACGGCTACCCCGCGCCTACCTTCAGCGAGACCGGCCCGCTGCCCAGCGGGGTTACATTGACGAGCGGGGGAGTTCTTGCAGGCACGCCGGCAGCGGGAACGGGAGGGTCGTATCCGATCACGTTCACGGCGTCGAACGGCGTCAGCCCCAACGCCACGCAAAGCTTCACGCTGACGGTGGACCAGTCGCCGGCTATTACGAGCGCGAGCAGCACGACGTTTATTCTCGGAAGCGCGGATAGCTTCACGGTGACGGCGACGGGCTATCCCGCACCTACTTACAGTGTGACGGGCACGCTGCCCAGTGGAGTTACATTGACCAGCGGGGGAGTTCTTGCGGGGACGCCGGGAGCGGGAACCAGCGGTACATACCCGATCACGATCACGGCGTCGAATGGAGTTAGCCCCAACACCACGCAGAGCTTCACGCTGACTGTGGGGTCACCTACCCCGATCGTTCCCTATATCCAGGATTACGAGCAGGACGGGGGAGCCTGGCAGAACGTTGCCAATCTGACGGTGAACTATGGCGACACAGTGAACATCGGACCGCAGCCGGCCAGCGGAGGTTCGTGGAGCTGGACGGGGCCCAGCGGGTTCACGTCCACGGCGCGGGAGATCGACGGGATTCCGCTGACCGCAGCCTCTAACGTCTTCACGGCGACTTACACGAATACCGGCGGCGCGAAGAGCACGCTGGCGTTTACGATCACGATCGGTCCCACCGCGATTACTCCCTATCTTCAGGTGAACAATGCAGCCTGGCAGGCAACGAACAACGTGACGGTCCCCGTCGGCAGCTCGGTGAATATTGGACCGCAACCGGTGAACGGAGGTTCGTGGAGCTGGACCGGTCCCGGCGGGTTTACTTCCAGTTCGCGGCAGATCAGCGGCATTCCTCTGAGCTCGGCCTCGAATGTCTTCACGGCGACTTACACTAATCAGGCCGGAGTTACGAGCACGGAGACGTTCACGATCGCGATCGCCCCCACTACGATCGTTCCTTATATCCAGGATCTCCAGGCAGACGGAGGAGTCTACCAGAATGTATCCAGTATTACAGCGAATTACACTGACACGGTGAACATTGGACCGCAACCGGCGGGCGGCGGTTCGTGGAGCTGGACCGGTCCCAATGGGTTCACGTCCAATGTGCGGCAACTCAACGGCGTTCCCCTGCCTTTGCTCTCGAATGTCTACACGGCGACTTATACCAATGTGGATGGAGTTACGAGCACGCAGGCGTTCACCATCACGATCGCACCCACCACGATCGTTCCTTATATCCAGGATCTCCGGTCTAACGGAGGGGCCTACCAGAACGTTTCCACTATCACGGCGAACTACACTGACACGGTAAACATTGGACCGCAACCAGCGAGCGGCGGTTCGTGGAGTTGGACTGGTCCTGGTGGGTTCACCTCCAAGGTGAGACAACTTAACGGCGTTCCACTGCCTTCGGCCTCGAACGTCTTCACGGCTACTTACACCAACCCGGCCGGAGTTACCAGTACACAGGCGTTTACGATCACGATCGCTCCCACCACGATTGTTCCTTATATCCAGGATCTCCAGGCGGACGGGGGAGTGTACCAGAATGTCTCCAGTATTACAGCGAATTACACCGACACGGTGAACATTGGACCGCAACCAGCGAGCGGCGGTTCGTGGAGCTGGACTGGTCCCAACGGGTTCAGCTCCAATATGAGACAACTTAACGGCGTTCCACTGACTTCGGCCTCGAATGTCTTCACGGCGACTTACACGAATCCGGCGGGAGTTATGAGCACGCAGATGTTCACGATCACGATTGCTCCGACTCCGATCGTTCCGTATCTTGAGGTGAACGGAGGAGCGTGGCAGGCGACCAACAGTATCACAGTGACGGCCGGGGGCACGGTGAACCTTGGTCCGCAGCCAGTCAATGGGGGGTCATGGAGCTGGGCTGGTCCTAATGGGTACGAGTCCAGTTCGCGACAAATCAACGGTATCCCGCTGAGCGTGGGTAGCAATACTTATATGGCTACTTATACTAATCCGGCGGGAGTTACGAGCACGGAGACGTTTACGATCACGGTCGAATAGGCTGGAACGTCGATTCGCTTCTGGCGCGTGGCCCGACCACTCAGCGTTGAGTCCACGCGATAGACCGGATCGGCAGCCGTGCGGGAGGCTCCGTTTGACGCCTGCTGGAAAGAGGTGGGAATTCGCACCGCCAGTCCGATTTTTCCGCCAGGCCTCGGGCCGTGGATTTCCCTGCGCATCGGCTCTGCGACCTGGCAGAATTCCCGCGCAATCGCTTCGCTTTAGATCGACTCCCAAACCGATGATTTTTCAAAATTCCTTACGGCCCCCTTGCGCCTTTATTCACTATGCTATCCGCCTTCCTCACTGTCACTCGCTGTTGCGCGTACCGCGATGATGAAGCAGCCCAGCACTTCGCCTCGACCCGATCTGGCACTTTGCGGAATACCCGGTTGAAGATCTCATGCGCTAAGTCCACGGATTCCTCAATTGCATGCTGCGTGGGAACCACCTGAGTGTTCACTTGTCGTTCCCTCGCCAGACGCAGCCCAGCAATGACGCACGCGCCCGAATAGACAAGGGTCCGGTTGATTCGTGGGATTCCCGCGTCAGGATCGAACACCAGAACAGGGTAGGCGAATAAAAGACGAATGTCTTCCTCAGGAGATTCGATGTGACGCTGATAGAGTGCGCAGGTTGTGACCGCGCGGGGGGAAAGTCCGCCATTGCGGATGGAAACTTCCCGACTGCCGACCAACCAAACATTACGGAACCCATGCCCGTTTGAACGAAGCCGCTGGCGCGGCGGACGCTGCGCGTGCGATACTCCGGGCATCATGGGCTGCCGAAGCGTCCTGAATAGACTTTCGCCTCGTGATTCTAACTCTATATCCATCTATATGTTGCGGGCAAAAATCGATTTAATTCCCATAGACTGACCGCATCCGCCGCAGACGCCAGCGGCTTAGTTCAAACGATCCAATCGAAACTGCCCGCCGGGACAAAGCGATGCAAAACCGGCTCTTCGCGCGCGGGCAGTTCCGATTGGAAACTAACGTTTATCGGTACTGATCTGCCAGGCACCCCGAAACCAGGCTGGATGAGTGCTTGTGCCAGGTCCCGAGGCGTTTGAGGCTGGCGCGAAATATCTCCTCGCGCGTGGCTATCGGTGAGTGGGCTCTGTGAGCCGACTGGCGTGAGTTTCTCGCTCAACTTTCCCCATTGTCGGCAATATGGACATTTCTCCCCGAGAGCCGGTTCTGTCCGGATTGCCGGTAAACCGTCCACGACACAAGAACAGATCATCTATAGCTCCTTGTTCTTGTGACGCAGATCACATCCAGCCCCGCTGCCGCGTGGCACTCTCAGTCATTCGTTTACTCAGACTTCGGCCCGTTACCCTTGGTGGGGCAGCGGGCCTCTTTTGCACCGCTCAACGTTGACTTCAGTTCGGGCCAGGCCCAGAATGTTGGGCACACGGAAGAGGCGGCCAGATGCCCTCGCCGGTTTTCACTCACCAGAAGCACGCGGATGGTGGTTTCTATTCGGTCTGCGCCAGTTGCCTTGAGATTGCGGCCTCAGCCCAAGGGAAGAGCAACTGAGCACCTCGGAATTGATGCACGTCTGCGATCCGATTCGGCTCTACCAGATAAGCCAAGGCCGGATCACCCCTCTCTGAGTGTGACGTACATCACATACAGCCAACCTTACCCCGTGCAACCCTATGCGGGCTCGCGTCTCGCTTGCGCCCAGAGCGTATCGAACGGTTCGCGGGCGGGACCCTGGCCGCCTGCCTCTCCAGTAGAAAGCAGTCGGCTCTAATTCTGCCCCTGTCACGGCGAATGCATCTTACTGAATACATGAAGCCCGACTCCCTCTCCATGGACGAGGCACTCACCCCCGAGCGCCAGGTCGAAAGCTCTGCGGGCTGCGGCCTTCTCCTTCGGCGACCAGTTCCACTCGCGGAACCCGATTCGCTGCTGGGTTGTGTGCGCTGGCCATGTTCCTGTTCTCCTGGGCGACATTTTAGCCCCGGCCAGCCCGGCGCCGCACCAGCGGCGCGACGGTTAAACCCCACGGGCCTCAGTCCGTGGAAATGCCCTCGCTAATAAAAACGGCCTTCAGGCCCGGCCATCCACGCCCGAAACTTCCTGGATGCCGGTGACACATCAGCTGCAAGTGGGGACACCGTCGGGATGCCGATTTGCCAGCCCTGCGGAATACGGGTCCATTTGCTACTGTGGCGACGTCGCTTTGTTCCAATGCTCATATTTCTGCATCTGCCCATCAAGGGAAGGTGTTCGCTTGAACCAAGAACCTCTGAAGAGGATGCGATCCGCGCGCTGCTGGGTCTCCAACACCTGTTCCTGACTTGGGATCGTTTCGCCCACCATCTGCACCGTTGCATACACTTTCCTCATTCTGATCTTTGGACCTGCAGGAAGCTACGTCCAACTTCCCGAATAGATGGTCTCAGCATCGCCCTCGCTCATGATTGGCGATTTGTGCTGCATGCTAAATATCGTTCCCGACCAAAGAATGAAGGCGCCGCTCGCTTCGAAGTAGACAATCTGTGCTCCCGCCGACCGCAGATCATGATTCATCTCTTTTGGTGCTGCTTGCCAGCGGCCGCACGATATCCAGGCTCCTGCTGGAGAATTGTCTTGGCTTTGTGCTGGGATTGCCGCAGTCACAAACAGCACAGCAAGAGCAAACGAACAGCGTAAACGAAGGGCCCTGATCATCGCAGACTCAGTCTACCTCTGCGATTCCGTCTGTATTGTCGGCAATACAGAAGTTAGAACTTAGAACTTACCGTCCAGGAGAACTGTTCCCATAGAAGGATACGCAGAGCACGGTGGATTGCGTCGATGCTGTGCCGCGGGCCGGAGAACAGCTCCGGGTTACTGGGAGCGGAGGGCGACGACGGGGTCAACGCGCATAGCGCGGCGGGCAGGCAGCCAGCAGGCGATGAGGGCGACGGCGATGAGCACCAGCGCGACGGCAGCAAAGGTGAGCGGATCGTGGTCGGAGACCCCGAAGAGTTGGCTGCTCATAAGGCGGGTGAGCGAGAAGGCCAGGAGAACGCCGATAGCAACACCCGTGATCGCCATACGGAGGCCCTGTCCCAGGATGAGCAGCAGGACTTGGCGGCGCTCGGCCCCGAGGGCCATTCGGACGCCAATTTCGTGGGTGCGCTGGCCGACCAGATATGCGATGACGCCGTAGATCCCAATGCAGGCGAGGACAAGCGCCAGGGCGGCAAAGATGGCGAGCAGAATCATCGAGGTGCGGCGGGCGGCGAGCGTATCGGCGACGACTCCTTTCATGGTGGAGACCGCGTAGACGACGTAATCGGGATTGAGCTGCGCGACGGCGCGGCGGACCGGGCTCATGACCGCGCTGGGATTGCCTTCGGTGCGGAGGACCACAGCGGTGACTCCGGCGAGCAGAGGCATGAGTTTGGGCGGCGTCTGCATATAAGGATAGAAGAACTGCGCCTCGATCGCGGCGCGCGGATCGCCGCCCTGGCCCCACTGGCGGACGTGGGCAACGACGCCCACGATTTCGGCTTCGGTGTCGAACTGCACAAGGTGGACGTGCTGGCCGATGGGATTCTCGTGAGGAAAGTACGTGCGGGCGAAAGCGTCGTCGACGTCAATGACGGTGGGCGTGTTCTCGTTGTCCTGGTCGGAGATCCAGCGGCCGCGCAGCAGGGTCATGCCCATCGCGCGCTGAAATCCGGATTCGACCAGATAAAAGAGCGACTGAGGCATGTCGTTATCGGTGGCGGGCCTCGGACGGCCTTCGATCCAGAAAGGCAAAGAGGAGTCGTGGATCATGGGGCGGGAGCCGAGGGTGACGGAGACAGCCCGGACACCGGGAACGGCGCGCAGGGCGGCGTCGAACTGGCGGAGGCGGGCGCGGGTTTCACCAGGGGTGGTTTCGGCGTTGGAGGGCAGTGAGACGGAGAAGGTGATGGCGTGATCGGGGTTGTAGCCGAGATCGACGCGCCAAAGCGCGGCGAGGGATCGGAGCATGAGTCCGGCGCCGACGAGGAGAACGAGGGCCATTGCGACTTCGACGGCAACGAACCATCCCTGAAGGCGATGACGGGCGCCGCTCGATCCGCGACCGGCGGTACGCAGGACGTCCTGAAGATTCGTGCGCGAGGTGCGCAGGGCGGGGGCGAGTCCGAAGACGACGCCGACGAGGAGTGAGACGGCGAGGGTGAAGAGCAGAACGCGCGAATCGATTGTGACATCGTAGGCGCGCGGAAGCTCGGCGGGCAAGGTGGCAGCGATGGCTTTGGTGGCGAGGAAGGAGATGGCGAGTCCTAAGAGGCCGCCGAGGCCGGCGAGGAGAAGGCTTTCGGTAAGGAGCTGGCGGATGAGGCGGGCGCGGCCGGCTCCAAGGGCGGACCGAACGGCGAACTCCGCGGAGCGGGCCATACAGCGGGCGAGCAGGAGGCTGGCTACGTTGGCGCAGGCGAGGAGGAGAAGGAATCCGACGGCGGCGAGAAGGACAAGGAGCAAGGGCTGCACGTTGCCGACGATGTCCTGCTTCATGGAAATGAGGCTGATGCCGACGCCGAAGCCCTTGTCGACCTCGGGGTAGGCGGTGGCGAGGTTGTGGGCGACAGTGTCCATATCGGCCTTGGCTTCGGCGAGCGTAAGGCCGGGGGCGAGGCGAGCCACAACGTGGGCGCTTTCGTCGATGCGGCGATCGCGGAACGAGGGGTCGGTCCACTGACCGATGGGGACGTAAACATCTCGGTCGATGCCATAGAAGAGAAAACCGGGATGCAGAATGCCGACGACGGTGTAGTCGGTGCCGTTTAGGGTGATGGGCTTGCCGAGGACGGAGAGCGATCCGTCGAACCGGCGGTGCCAGAAGCCATCACTGAGAAGGGCGACGGGGGCGGCGCCGAGGTGGTCGTCGGAGGCGTTGAAGTCTCGACCGAAGGCTGGATGCACCCCGAGGGTGGTGAGGAACAGAGCGGAGATCATGAAGCCGTTGACGCGCTGAGCGGGACCCTGCTGGCCGGTGAGGTTGTAGTCCTCGTGGCGATACATTGCCATCGAGGAGAGGGTGCGGGTCTGGCGCTGCCAGTCGAGAAAGTTGAGATAGCTGACGGGAATCTGAGGCACGGCTTCATTGGAGTTGATGGACACGAGCTGGTCGGAGTGGGGATACGCCAGGGGGTTGAGAAGGACGCCGTTGACGACGGAAAACAGCGTGGTGTCTGCGGCTATGCCGAGGGCCAGGGTGAGGACGGCGATGGCGGCAAAGCTCGGCGACTTCGCGAGCATGCGGCAGGCGTAGCGAAGGTCCTGCAGAAAGGCGCTCATGATGTACTCCGAAGCGACGGCAGAAAAGGTCTTGGGACGGCCGCGTTCGCTGGATGTTGATGACAATAGCAGACGACGCGGGATCTGTACTTCGACCAGACTGGTGAAGAAGAAGTCAGTAGTGTACCGCTTGATCCCTTATGGAGCGGCACATCGGCAGTCCTTATAGGGGACACCCGAAATCGGATCCATGTATTCTACAGGTGGCTGTGTAGTCGGCCTTCCGGCAACTACGCATGCGACAACAGTGCGCCATGGTGTTTACCAAATCGTTATTTCCGTATTGCCGGTAATCCGCCCAGAATCGCGATTATGAGCGCCGCTGTGCTCAAAAACCGCGCGGATTATCTCGCGTTACGGCAGCCACGGTCTTAGAACCACGCGAAAGGGGCTTCCGGTGATCGCAATGACGCTCACCAAAGCGGCTTGCCGCTCTCGTCCAGTGGCCTTCCGGCCTTGTCCGTCGGGAAGCCTTTTGAAATGCTCTTGAAGATCACGGCGGGGCGCTTGCCTTTGAGACGCGTGACTTGCAATGCGATTTCCATTTTCTGGTTGATTAAACGGTACGCGTAATTCTCAGTCCAAAGGCCATTCAATGCCGAGAAGAATATATTCAAGCGTTCCGGTTCGGTGAGTCCCGGCAATTCAAGTGTTCGCGACGTATGAACCGCGAAATCGCCCATCGGCAGAATTACCGCAAGTTGCTGAAGTTCAGAAAATGATGGCACAGGATGAAGCTTGTCGTACTGGTCGAATTTCGCAAGATCAACAATTTGAGCGGTGACGTCATGAAGGTTTGAATCGCCCTTGATCTCTGCGAGCCATATGGGGCGTTCGGTTGCTCCAGGGGATTTGGCGTTACCTGCTTGTTCGAGAACAACGAAGCTGTCGCCTCCTGTGATGTTGGCCAGACTCTTCTGTGTAAGTGAATTTGTCTGCACTTCCTCATTCATGAGGGCTTCGCTGTTTTGGATTTCGGCTTCCAACCCCTCCGCAGTAGCTTTGAAATCTTTGTCTTGCTTGTCACGGATTCCTTGGAATGAAGCAGCTTGCCGTTGCTGGTCCTGAAGCGCCTTTGTATTTGCATCCAGTCTGTCCTTTGAAATGGCGCGCAGTTCGACCACCAACAAAAGCGCGATTAATCCCATCCAGATCGCCTTTTGGGATCGGTGCATCTCGCCTTGTAGGCTCATCGCCGCTGCCACAGCTCCCAGAATTGCTACCGCCCACCCCGAACTAGGGGTGTGCCGCCATAGATGTACCGCCCAAATCGCCACGGCCAACTGAATGAGGAAAAAGGTGCGGTGATGCCAAGAAAGGGTGTTTACCCATTCCCTGATGCGGGAATTCCACCAGCGTCGTGGTTTGCGATGTTTCGTGGGCTGACCGGAAGCGTTTTCCATGGTCCATCGTGATACTACGCCGTGTTACTACGATCTCTGAATCTCCAGGCATCAACCGCACTACGGACTCAACGGTCGTCATCATAAGGGTTCCACGCCATTTTTCGCATCGAGAACTGGATTAATGCCGTGTGGTCGGCGATACGGAACTTTCAAGCCCCGGAGCCGGTTGTTTCCGGTTTGCCGGTTCTACCGTACTGAATTCGTATCGCGGTAATGGTTGCCGAAACGGGAAACAAGAAGCCGTGAAAAACCAATTGGACTTTCCGGTGGGCCAACCACGAATGCGGCTCTTCCGTTTTCCTTGAACGAGGACAGTCGAATGACCGCGAGGAACGCGACGAACTGCGGGGTCTCGCGCCCGCGCCGGGAACCTTCGCCCAGTCCGGAAAATGCAGGGCCTTGCAAGTCTGCACATCGACGAAAACACCTGATTACTGCAGTTCCATTTCTGCCAGAGATTCCGCGGGTCTCCCGCTAACTGGCGTCACGATGGATTCCGTTCCGTTGTGGACAGTTTCAGGGAAGGAGCTCAGCTAGAATGGACGCGGCCTACGAAGGAGCAACCTATGGCAGATGAAGACGGGACCGAGCTTCCAGCTCCTTGCGGAATATAGCGCCGATATCATCTGCCGCACCGGGCTGGACATGAGGTTCCTGTATATTTCCCCCTCCTGCGTTCAGGTTCTTGGCTATACGCCGGAGGAGATGATGAACATGGAGCCGTTTGGCCACGTTTTGCCCGAAGACCTTCCCGGCCTCGCCGCAATCGCGAACCGAAATCTGATCCCTGGCACGGAGTCTTCGCGGGCAACGGCTCGGATGCGAAAGAAAGATGGAACCGTCATCTGGATGGAAGTTACCGCTCGTGTGGTTCGCGATCCAGCCACGGATGAGCCTATAGAAGCCGTGATCGTGATGCGGGATGTCACGGAGCGCAAGTTGATGGAAGACCGACTCGCCATGCTGGCGCTGACCGACGACTTAACGAGGCTTGCAAATCGTCGCGCGTTTGACCAGGATCTGGATCGCGAGTGGAAGCGGACGTTGCGAGAGGGCTCTCAGATTTCTCTTTTGCTTTTGGACGTCGATCACTTCAAAGAGTTCAACGATAGATACGGGCATCAGGTCGGAGACGACTGCCTGCGTACAATCGCCATTGCGGTGCAGGGGGCTGTGCGATCCACCGACATCGCAGCCCGCTACGGCGGAGAGGAGATCGCGGTCATTCTTCCTTCTACCGACACTGCCGGCGCAGTCGAAGTCGCGGAAAAGGTGCGGTCTGCCATCGAAGCCCTCAAACTTACCCGTGAGGGCCATCCGGAGGGGGGAAAGTGGGTCACCGCAAGTATGGGCGTCGCCACGGCGCTTGCCCGCGATGGCGGAACGATGCGGATGCCGGAGAGCTTGCTCCTGGCCGCGGACAATGCCCTGTACAAAGCAAAGTACGAAGGACGAAATCGTATAGCGACGGCGCTGCTTGTGGCGTTCAAGGCAGGCTAAATCACAGGCGCATTCCGCTTGCCGCTGGTTGAGACTCCCGGCGTGGGTGTGTTGTCGGCCATACGGAACTTTCGGAGGCCAGCGTGCCGTCATTTCCGTATTGCCGGTCGCTCGGGAGGAATCTCAGCGATTGTCAGCAGCAGACTTCCGAGAAGCCGACTTCTGGACAACTTCACACTGTCTGGCCGAAATTATGCCCTTCGAGATGAGACGGCCTCTCGGCCGGTCTAAGCCTCTCTTAGCAGTTCGGTGCGGTACTTGGGGGCGAGCGCTTTTACTTTCTCGATGAATGCCGCCTGATCCTTTTCAGAGAGCTTGGGCGGAGGTGTGACACGAGTGGCGACCGGAACTCCAACCTCCAAGAAGAATTTCTCCTGCCCGGCAGGAGAGCAAATACAGAGCATGCGTACGGCCTCACCAGAAGCGTTGTGAACCTGATGAGGAGCGTTGGCAGGAATGTTCAGGGTTTCGCCGGCGCGGACGGTCGAATTCTGACCACGGAAGGTGGTTTCCATCTGGCCTTCGAGGAGGATAAAGGTCTCCTCGAAGTCATGCCGGTGCGGTGGCGGACCGCCGCCGGGCGGGATGTGCATGTCGATGACGCAGAAGCGTCCGGCAGTCTGC
>Ga0182018_10003338_pt1 | contig 14563 bp, 14 predicted proteins | sample 812P2MmetaG_FD_120490 | JGI IMG/M metagenome (GOLD analysis project Ga0182018, IMG submission 120490) | Permafrost microbial communities from Stordalen Mire, Sweden - 812P2M metaG | ecosystem: Environmental > Terrestrial > Soil > Wetlands > Permafrost | place: Sweden: Stordalen | collected...
CATTGGCTTTGACCACCGCGGCGCATTCGGCGGTGATCAGCTTTTGCGCCAGCGTGCGCCAGTTTGCCTCGATGGCGTCAAGATCGATGGTGAGCGTGCCGCCGGTCTCCGGCTCCGCGAGCGGGCCGGCCGATTCAGGCAGGGGTTCTGCGAATGCCATACCCGCGTTATGACGGCGGTCGCGGCGGCGGTAAAGGGGAAGAAAGCGCGGCCTAAAAACTCGACCGATGCGCGGAATCGAGATTGGCGAAGCGGGTCACTTCAGCATCAAACTGCAAGGGTACTGTTCCGGTAGGTCCGTGGCGCTGTTTTCCAATAATGACCTCAGCCTTTCCGTGCACGGCATCCATCTCCGCCAACCATGTGTCGTGTTCGGCGGTTCCGGTACGAGGCTCCTTGTTCGTCAAGTAGTATTCCTCACGGTAGACAAAGAGCACGACATCCGCGTCTTGCTCGATGGAGCCGGACTCACGCAAATCCGAAAGCTGCGGCCGCTTGTCTTCTCGCGACTCGACCTGCCGTGACAATTGCGAGAGCGCGAGGATCGGAATGTTGAGCTCCTTGGCGAGCGCCTTGAGCCGGGTGGTGATTTCGGTGATCTCTTGCACACGGTTTTCGCTGGAGCGGCGGGTCGAGCCCTGCAGGAGTTGTATGTAGTCGATCACCAGAAGATCAAGACCGCGCTGCCGCTTGAGCCGGCGGGCGCGGGCGGCCAATTGTCCGATGGTAACACCGCCGGTTTCGTCGACGTAAAATTGCAAGCTCTGCAGTTCGATCGAGACATCCTTGATTTTTTCGAACTCGGCTTCGTCGATGGCGCCGCGCCGGATCTTGTTCGAGGGAATTCCAGTCTGCTCGGAGATGATGCGGGTGGCGAGCTGTTCGGCCGACATTTCCAGCGAGAAAAAGCCAACGATGCCGCCGTTGACAGTTTCCCTGTGGCCATCGGCGCGAACGTCGCCCTGCGCAAATGCCTTGGCGATATTGTAGGCGATATTGGTGGCGAGCGCGGTTTTGCCCATGCCGGGGCGGCCGGCGAGGATGATCAAGTCGGAATGCTGCAAACCTCCCATTCGGGAGTCGAGGTCGGTTAGGCCGGTGGCCAATCCCGACAAATTGCCGTCACGCTGATAAGCGCGTGCCGCCATGTCGACTGCGGTGGTGAGCGCCTGGGCGAAACGCTGGAAACCGCTCTCATAACGTCCCGTTTCCGCAAGCTCGAAGAGCTTGCGCTCGGCCTCTTCGATATGGCTCTGGGGTGTCGCGTCGACGGGCGCGTCGTAGGCCAGATTGACCATGTCTTCGCCGATGTTGATCAGGTCGCGGCGTATCGACAGATCATAGACCGTGCGGCCGTAATCCTCGGCGTTGATAATGGTCGTCGCCTCGGCTGCAAGCCGAGCCAGATACTGATTGACCGTAAGTCCGGCGACATCGAGGTCCACCGGCAGGAACGTCTTGAGCGTGACGGGCGTGGCCAGCTTTCCCGCGCGGATGAGCCCGCCGGCGAGCTCGAAAATGCGCTGATGGATGGTTTCGAGGAAGTGCTTCGGCTCGAGGAAATCGGAAACCCGGTAAAACGCTTCGTTATTGACCAGGATCGCGCCCGGCAGCGCCTGCTCGGCCTCGATGTTGTGCGGCTGGGCCCGGAACATCGTCTCTGCGGGAACCACCTTGCGTGCGGTCGAATCGAATGCTGCCATGGTCCCAATCAGGGGATTTGCGTGTGGCCGATTTGCGGTCACTCAACATCGCGGATCACTCAACGACGGCGTCACTGTCGAATCTCGCACCGTTGCACTTAACCACGAGGACATCGTCGATAGTCGAGCGGACACCCGTTGGGAAATGCTCATTACGGCTTTCCCCGCTACTCACTGTGTGCCGCAGAGCCGCCGTTGGCAGGTGCGAATGACTCTTGACGTACCCGTTTCGGCAGCGCCGGTTTATCGCGCTACTCGCCGGCGAGTCGCAGCGGCTCGGAGTAGCCGGATTCGATCGCACGCAAGCGCGCTTCCTGGCGCGCAATGTAGTCGCGCGTCTCCGGCACGACGCCCTTTCGCTTCGCCATCTGGATTTGAAACACCACCATGTCGCTCTCGCGAAACGCCATTTCCGAGGACGCTAAATAGAATTCCCACATGCGCACGAACCGCGCATCGTAGAGCCGCTCGACATCCTCCCGATGCGCGAGAAAACGCTCGCGCCAGGCCTTGAGCGTCTCGGCGTAGTGGAACTGCAAGATTTCGACGTCGGTGACGATGAGCCTCGCGCGCTGGATGGCGGGCAGCACCTCCGATAGCGCGGGGATGTAGCCTCCCGGAAAAATGTATTTGGCGATCCAGGGATTGGTGACGCTCGGCGGACCGCTGCGGCCGATCGTGTGCAAGAGAAAGACGCCGTTGTCGTCGAGCAGTTGGGCGCACTTGCGGAAGTACCTGTCGTAGAAGCCGACGCCGACGTGCTCGAACATGCCGACCGACACGATGCGATCGAAGCGGCCGGCGACGTCGCGATAATCCTCGAGCCGGAAAATCGCGTCCTGCGCCCGGCCGCGTTCGTGCGCCCGCTGTTGGGCGCGGGCGAACTGTTCCTGCGAGAGCGTGATGCCGGTCACGTGCGCGCCGGCGATCTCGGCGAGGTAGAGGGCAAGGCCGCCCCAGCCGCATCCGATATCGAGCACTGCGGCGCAGGGTTCGGGGAGAAGCTTCGCGGCGAGGTGGCGCCTCTTGGCGAGCTGTGCGTCATCGAGCGACTGTTCCGGCGTCTCGAAATAGGCGCAGCTATATTGCTGGTCGGCATCGAGGAACAGTTGGTAAAGCCTGCCGTCGAGGTCGTAGTGGTGCGCGACGTTGCGCCGCGACCGGGAGGGCGGATTGAACTGGTGGATGCGCCGGATTAAATAGCGCCCGAACCGCGACGGCAGCGCCCACTTGGGCGGGGCGATGTGCTCTTGCCGCAACAGGATTTCCAGCACGTCCGCGATCGAGCCTTGCTCGACCACGAATGTGCCGTTCATGTAGGCCTCGCCCAGCCGGAGCTCGGGATTGAACAAGACCGTGCGCTGGGCTTTTGCGCTGGTAAAGCGCACGGCGGCGGACCGGCCGACGCCATCGCCGAAGGTGTACCTGTTGCCTGCCGCCGTGGTGACCGTAAGCGAGCCGTGGCGGATAAACCGCCGCAGAAATATCGATAGCAACCAGTCCACGATTGCCTCCACGCACTTCTACGGTCGCCGTACCAGCGGGACGGCGACGCTCCATCAAGGCTTGGCACCCACGATCTAGGTCTCCGCTATAATCGTGGCAGCCGACCTTCCCCTGCCGTCATTAAAACAAAATCCTCGTTGACCAGCAATGCGGATGACGATCGTTTTCTTCTCCCTGATCGATATGGCAAGCGCCGCTCACGTTTGGCCGGTTTTTGGGGTAAGGAATGGCCGGCCAGGCGGCGGTGATTTGAGGAGTTGAGGGTGACCCGGGGTTTCGCGCCCACAATAGGCCTGCTTGCAGCGTTGGCGCCGGCGATGGCGCACGCGCAGACCAACCTCGACCAGGGCAAGTCGGCGTCGCAAATCTTTTCGGCGGCCTGCGTGGAATGTCACAAGGCGCCGCACGGGCTCGCCAAAGGCAAAAGCGCCTCCACCGTGGCGGACTTCTTGCGCGAACACTACACGACGAGCCGCGACCAAGCGGCGGCGCTTGCGGCATATGTGGTAGGCGGGCGCGACATTGTTGCGGCACCGGCGCCGGGCAAGAAGCCGCCGGCAGAGAGTCCCAAGACCCCGGCCTTGGCAGAAGAGCCGAAACCACCGAAACATCAGGCCCAGAAGCCGCCAAAGCCGGGCGAAGGTGCATCCGCCAACGCCAAGCCGCAGCGGCCCGCGGACGCAGACGCCAAGCCCAAGGAAGAAGCGAGCCCGGGCGAGGTACCGAGCTTGGTCAACCCGATTGTGCGGCCCGAGGGCGGGCCACATGAGCGGCCGGCTACGGCCACCCGCAACCGACGCAAAGAGCCCAAAACTCCCGAGCCCCCGCAAGAGCCTGCCGCGGTGGCCCATGCGCCTGCCGCGGTTGTCGTCGAGCCGGCTCGCTCCGAGACGCCACTCCCAGAGACGGCTCCGAGTCCAACGCCGAGCGCCACCGCGCCGACGGACTCCGCTTCGGGCGAATCCGGCGAGAACGCGCCAGTGCCGCGCGACCACATTCCCGACTGAATAGATGGCGTCGATTAGCTCTTGGCCGACTAGCTCTTGTCGGTCGGGGAAGGGGTCTCGGCCGGTTCACCGTCTTCGCGGGCCCGCGCCGATTCTGCGGCCTCAGGCTCGAAGAATGCTTCCGCTGCAAGCACCGCGGCTTCTTCCGCCGTCTGCTCTTCGCGCAACCGGCTGACATCCTCGCCGCGATCGATGCGTGATGCTTCATCGGCGTTGCGGGCGACGATGATGTTGATCGACGTCTCGATCTCGGGGTGCAGCGCGAGCGGAACGCTGTGCCGGCCGATCGTCTTGATCGGCGCGTTGAGCGCGACGTGGCTGCGGTTCACATTGTATCCGGCGGCCGTGAGGATGCCGACGAGATCGCGTGGCGAAACCGATCCGAAGAGCTGACCTGCTTCCGAAGCTTGGCGCAGAACCGTGAAGCTTTTGCCGTCAAGCTTCTCCGCGACTTGACCGGCCTCGCCCTTAAGCGTGAGCGAACGCGCCTCGAGCTCGGTCTTCATCGTGTCAAAGCGCGTGCGGTTCTCCGCCGTGGCGCGCAGTGCCTTGCCGCGCGGCAATAGGAAATTACGGGCGAAGCCGTCCTTGACGCGCACCACTTCGCCCATCTGGCCAAGCCTGGGCACCCGTTCGAGCAAGATCACTTCCATATCGATCTCCCCTTGCTCAGCGGATCACATAGGGCAGCAGCCCGAGAAAGCGCGCGCGCTTGATGGCCTGGGCCAGTTCGCGTTGTTTCTTTGCCGAGACCGCCGTAATGCGACTCGGAACAATCTTGCCGCGCTCCGACACGAACCGCTGCAGCAACTTGACATCCTTGTAATCGATCTTGGGCGCGTTGGCGCCGGAGAACGGGCAGCTCTTGCGGCGGCGGAAGAACGGTCGGCGTCCGCCCGCACCTTGCGGTGACATTGCCATGTTCACTCCTCCGTCGCGGTCGTCGTTGCAGCTTCAGGTTCGTCAGCGCCTTCGCGCGGACGCCGGTCGCGCGGACGGTCGCCGCGGTCTCCTCTGTCGCTCCTGTCTCCTCTGTCGCCGCGGTCTCCCCTGTCGCCGCGGTCGAAGCGGTCGCCCCGGCGGTCGTCGCGGTCACGATCGCGCTCGACTCTGCGCATCATGGCGGAGGGACCTTCCTCGTGTTCCTCAACCCTGATCGTCAGATAGCGCAAGACATCTTCGTTCAGGCGCTCCAGCCGCTCGATCTCGTTGATCGCCGCCGGCGGAGCATCGAGGTTCATGAGTGTGAAATGGGATTTGCGGTTTTTGCGCAGCCGATAGGAGAGGGATTTCACACCCCAATATTCGGTCTTCGCAACTGTTCCGCCGAGCCCTTCGACGATGCCCTTCAACTGGGCGGTCAATTCCTCAACCTGCTGCACGCTGGCGTCCTGGCGCGCAAGGTAGACGTGTTCATAGAGCGGCATGAATGCCCTTTCCTCGTTGTGCTCGCTCGCCTCGGCGCGAAGCCCCTCGAACCCTTCGGGAAAGGCTCGAATGCTCTGAAGGCGGGAACACCGGACGCCGAACCCGAAGGTCCTACCGCGTTTTTCACGCAGCCGTCCGTTCAGCCCCCGGCCGGGGCGAGCGGAATGCGGCGTTATACGCGCCCGGCCCGGAAAGGCAAGCGGATCAAGGTCCGCTCGAGGGGTCGGCGGGGGTCTGGATCAGTTCCGCGAGCCGCACTGCAAGTGTTACGCCTTCGCGCATCTGCTTGTCGCTGGCGGCGGCGGAGCCGGACGCTTGGCGCTGCCTCTGCAGGCTGCCGAGTAAAGCTTCCAGACTTTGCTGCAAAAGCTTCTGCCGGAATGCGGGATCGCGGCGTGCGCGGTCAAGTTGGACCTCGGTGACTGGAGAATATAGGCTCATCGAAGCGAACTCGTGGCCGGCGTCTTAACCATGCGGCCGTTGGCTCATCGAGATTACCGATGTTCCGTTGTCGCTTTGTTACCGGACGCCGCTCCCTTGACACCGTCGTGATCGCGGTATCTTTCGCCCCTCCTTTCAGGGGCAAGGAATGGCGCTCGCTTTCGTGTTTCCCGGCCAAGGCAGTCAGGCGGTCGGCATGGGCAAGGGATTGGCCGAAGCCTTTGCGCCGGCGCGCCGGGTCTTTGAGGAAGTCGACGCGTCGCTTGGGGAGAAGCTCAGCCACACGATGTGGAATGGGCCGGCCGAGACGCTCACCCTCACCGAGAATGCGCAGCCGGCGCTGATGGCAGTCTCGCTCGCCGCGCTTCGGGCGCTTGAAGCGGAGGCCGGTGTCGATCTCAGTCGCGATGCGGCCTTCGTTGCCGGTCACTCGCTTGGGGAATATTCGGCGCTTGCGGCCGCTCAGTCCCTGACCATTGCCGATGCGGCGCGACTCCTGCGCATCCGCGGCCGTGCCATGCAAAAGGCCGTGCCCGTGGGCGCGGGCGCCATGGCTGCGCTCATCGGGGTTGAGCTCGACGCGGCCAAGGCGATCGCCGCGGAAGCCGCGGCGGCAGGCGAGTGCGCGACCGCCAACGACAATGGCGGCGGGCAGGTTGTCTTGTCCGGCGACAAAGCCGCTGTCGAGCGTGCCGTCGAGATCGCCAAGTCGCACGGCGTTAAACGGGCGATGATGCTGCCGGTATCCGCTCCCTTCCATTGCGCGCTCATGCAGCCGGCGGCGGACGCAATGGCCGAGGCGCTGTCGCAGGTTTCGGTCAGGCCGCCAAGCGTCCCGCTCGTTGCCAATGTGCTCGCTGAGCCGATCAGGGATCCCGCCGCCATCGTGCGCTCGCTTGTGCAGCAAGTGACCGGTACGGTGCGCTGGCGTGAGTCGGTGCTATTCATGGCAGGCGCGGGGGTGACGACATTCTACGAGGTTGGTGCCGGCAAGGTGCTCGCCGGGTTGATCAAACGCATCGCCGATACGGCGAATGTATCTTCGATCGGAACGCCCGAGGACATCACCCGGTTCAAGGCTGCGCACGGTTGAGCGTTGCGCGTTCGCGAGGACGGTTATGTTTGAACTTACCGGGAAGACCGCACTAGTTACGGGAGCCACTGGCGCGATCGGCGGCGGCATCGCCCGCGTTTTGCACGCGCAAGGCGCTACGGTCGCCCTTTCGGGCACCCGACGCGAAATCCTCGATCAGCTTGCCGCCGATCTCGGTGACCGCGTTCACGTTCTGCCGTGCAATCTCGCCGACGGCGCCGAGACGGATGCTCTGGTCCCGCGCGCCGAAGAATCGATGGGTCAGCTCGACGTGCTCGTCGCCAATGCCGGTGTGACCAAAGATAATCTTTTCGTGCAATTGCGCGATGAAGACTGGGACCACGTGATCGCCATCAATCTCTCCGCCACGTTTCGCCTCGCGCGAGCCGCAGTGCGTGGCATGATGCGCCGCCGTTTCGGACGTATCATCGCGATCACCTCGGTTGTGGGAGCGACCGGCAATCCCGGTCAGGCCAACTATGTCGCCGCCAAAGCGGGCATTACCGGGATGATCAAGGCGATCGCCCAGGAATATGCGAAGCGCGGCGTGACCGCCAATTGCGTTGCGCCCGGATTCATCGTCACGCCGATGACCGACAAACTCAACGACAAGCAGCGCGAAGTCATACTCGCGAAGATACCGGCGAACCGCGCCGGTTCGGTAGAGGAGGTCGCGGCTGCGGTCGCCTTTCTTGCCGCGAACGAGGCTGGCTATATGACCGGACAGACGTTGCATGTGAACGGCGGAATGGCCATGATTTGAATGCGATAGAGCTCGCGGCGATGACGTGCGGCCGCGCTAGTCAAGGCTTTGGAAGTGTGGTAACCGGACCGTGAGTTGGCTGGGGGAGCCGTTTAGCCGGAGAGCGGGGAGTGAGCGTCCGCCTCTGATCGGTGTCGACCCGCGGCCGTCGCGCCCACGACGGGGCCGAAACATTTTGATCGGGTCGCGTTGAAAGAAGAGGTTGGAAACGATGAGTGATATTGGCGAGCGGGTGAAGAAGATCGTCGTTGAGCACCTCGGCGTCGAGCCCGACAAAGTGACGGAAGCCGCCAGTTTCATCGACGATCTCGGCGCCGACAGCCTCGATACGGTCGAGCTTGTCATGGCCTTCGAGGAAGAATTTGGTTGCGAGATTCCCGACGACGCCGCCGAGACCATTCTCACCGTAGGCGACGCCATCAAGTTCCTCGAAAAGAACGCGAAGAGCTGATACGGCACGGCCTCGCGGTGCTGCATGAATTGCGCGCCCGCGCGTGATCTGCGCATGCCGTTAGAGGCGGGCGCATAACACCGAAGCAGGCTTCGCCGAGAAGGCCATGGGCCATAGCGTCTGGCCGGAGCGCTGATGATGAGACGCGTCGTCGTCACTGGTCTTGGCATGGTGACGCCGCTTGCTTGCGGGGTCGAGCCAACGTGGCAGCGGCTGCTAGCCGGGCAGAGCGGGATCGGACGCATCGAGAATTTCGAAGTCTCCGATCTTCCGTGCAAGATCGCGGGTCAGATTCCGCGCGGGGATGGTTCTGAGGGCACCTTCAATCCTGATCAGTGGATGGAGCCGAAGGAACAGCGCAAGGTCGACCAGTTCATTCTCTTTGCGATGGCGGCGGCGAAACAGGCGCTCGATGATGCCGATTGGCACCCGCAACAATACGAAGACCAGATCGCGAGCGGTGTCCTGCTCGGCTCCGGCATCGGTGGCATTGAGGGCATCGCGGAAACTGCACTGGTCTTGCGCGATCGCGGTCCGCGCCGCGTATCGCCATTCTTCATTCCCGGACGGATCATCAATCTCGCTTCTGGCTATGTGTCGATCGAGCATTCGCTGAAGGGCCCCAATTTGGCGGTGGTCAGCGCGTGCTCCACCGGCGCTCACGCCATCGGCGATGCCGGCAGGCTTATTGCGCTCGGGGACGCCGACGTGATGGTCGCGGGAGGCACGGAATCGCCGGTCAATCGTCTGTCGGTTGCCGGATTTGCCGCGTGCCGCGCGCTATCGACCGGGTTCAACGATGCGCCCGAACGCGCTTCGCGGCCGTACGATCAGGATCGCGATGGTTTTGTCATGGGCGAAGGCGCAGGCGCCGTGGTGCTCGAAGAGTGCGACCATGCGAAGCGTCGCGGCGCCCGCATCTATGGTGAGCTTGTCGGTTACGGCCTCTCCGGCGACGCATTCCACATCACTGCGCCGGCCGAGGACGGCGACGGCGCGCTACGCTGCATGAAGGCCGCGATCAAGCGCGCGGACATTTCGCCCGGCGATCTCGATTACATCAACGCCCACGGTACATCGACGCCGCTTGGCGACGAGATTGAGCTCAAAGCCGTCGAGCGGCTGGTCGGCAATGCCGCGGGCAATATCAGCATGTCGTCAACGAAATCCTCGATCGGTCATCTGCTCGGCGCTGCCGGCACGGTCGAAGCGATTTTCTGCCTGCTCGCAATTCGCGATCAGGTAGTGCCACCAACGATCAATCTCGATAACCCATCCGTCGCCACAGCCCTCGACCTCGTGCCGCACAAGCCGCGCAAGCGCTCTGTCACTCTGGTGCTGTCGAATTCGTTCGGGTTTGGCGGCACCAATGCTTCGCTCGTATTCCGCCGGATGCCGAACTAGTGGCACCGATCACCGTTTCGCCATATTTGCTCCGCACTCGCTTGCAATCAGTAAGAGCCCACCATCCTATCCATGGGCGGACGCGGAAGAAATTGGCGAGCTCCGGTTCGCTGGCCAAGGCTCCTCTTTATTCATGCTGAGTACAAAAGTGGATATGCGGCGGTGACCGGGTCCGATCCACCGCCCAACGGCAGCAACCGCGCTGTAGTGCCTCCGCGCGTGACGCCGGCGCGTGCGCCGGAAAAACCTGACTCAGTGCTCGCAGGCGCGGCGGCCGCAACGGATAAATCTTCGAGCTTGCCGAAATCGCCGCCCCCGGAACAGCCGCCGCGGACCGCCGGCGCGGCAACGAGCGCGGCCGCGCCGAACGGACCCCTCGCGCAAAAACCACGCCCGGCGGCGCCGGCTACCGACAAGCTGAAAGCTGTATCGGAGCGACCGGCGAATGGGGGCAGTGCCGCGATGCTCGGCGCTTCGGCGGCGCGCCAAACTGCCGCGGCGGCGACCACGCGGCCTCCCGCGAACGAACGCGCATCAGCGCGTGGATCTGTGCCATCTTCCCGGGATCCTGGAAAAGCCGAACCGGGCGCGGGCGAGCCTTACCCGCCGCTGTCGGGGGGGTTGGCAAAGGGAATCGGCGCGGCTTCAATGGGTTCAATAAGTCCAAAACACATCACGCCGCGCAGCCCGCGAACGGCACTTGAGCCGGATACTGTCGAGGTGCCGACCACCCGGTCCAAGAGCGCGCGGCATCCTTTTGTCGTCATCGGCAACGCCATTATCAGCCTCTTCATATTGGCGGCGATCCTGGCCGGCGTTGCGCTCGTGATCGGCAAGCAGCGCTTCGACGCTTCCGGGCCGTTACCGGAGGACCGCGTCGTCAATATCCCACGCGGTTCCGGCATCCGCGACATTGCCGACGTCCTCGTTCGTGATGGCGTCATCGATCAGCCCTGGGTGTTTGTCGGCGGCGTGCTTGCGCTCAAGGCGCGTGAGGATCTCAAGGCCGGCGAATACCAATTCAAGGCGCACGCCAGCTTGCGCGACGCGGTCGCAACCATCGTCGAAGGCCGCGTGGTGCCGCACCAGCTTACCGTTCCGGAAGGCCTGACCTCCGAGCAGATCGTCGCGCGTCTCCTCGACGACGATGTTCTGACCGGGAACATCAAGGAAATTCCGCGCGAAGGCACCCTGTTGCCCGACACCTACAATTTCACCCGCGGTGTGACGCGCGAACAGATGATCCAGCGCATGCAACAGGCGCAGCAGCGTATGCTCAAGGAGATCTGGGAGCGTCACTCTCCGGATCTGCCGATCAAGACGCCGGATCAGCTCGTTATTCTCGCCTCCCTGGTGGAGAAGGAGACCGGCAAGCCGGAGGAGCGAACGCGGGTCGCCGCCGTGTTCGTCAACCGGCTGAAACAGAAGATGAGGCTGCAATCGGATCCGACCATCATCTACGGGCTGGTTGGCGGTAAGGGCACGCTCGGCCGGCCGATCATGAAGAGCGAGATTGATCAGCCGACGCCCTACAATACCTACCAGATCGACGGATTGCCGCCGGGGCCGATCGCCAATCCGGGGCGCGCCTCGCTCGAAGCGGCGGCAAATCCGGCGCGCACCCGCGAGCTTTACTTCGTCGCCGACGGCACCGGCGGCCACGCATTCGCGGAGACTTACGAACAGCATCAGAAGAACGTCGCGCGCCTGCGCGCGATGGAAGCGGATCAAAAGGACCAGGCTCCGGCCGACGCGCAGTTGTCTTCGCCGCCGCCGCAAGCCGCCGCGGCTCCGTCTGCTCCGGCGCCGGCGCCGCGCCGCACCTCCACCCGTCACAACAACCCGCAGACGACGCATTAGCGCGTCATTGCACTTGTGACGGCGGGAAGCCGCCGCTAAGTTCGGCGCGAAATTTCTCGCAATTTTCCGGCCGGGGATCGCGTGCCATGACGCTGTCGAGCATGACGGGATTTGCTCGCAGCCACGGCGTCAGTGGCTCGTATGCCTGGGCCTGGGAGGTCAAGTCGGTCAACGGCAAGGGTCTCGATCTGCGGCTTCGTTTTCCGTCCGGCTGGGATGCGATCGAAGGGCCCGTTCGCGCCCAAGCCGCCGGGCGGCTCGCACGCGGCTCCCTGCAGGCGAACTTGACGGCGGAACGCAGCGGCGCCGTGCCGGTCGTCCGCATTAATGCCGCCGTGCTCGACGCGGTGCTGGTCACACTGAAGCAACTCGCGCCGCGCATCGAGGCGTCGCCGCCAACGCTCGATGGCCTCCTTGCGCTCAAGGGCGTGATGGAAGTCGGCGACTCCGAGGAGCGCGAGGAGGAACGGCGCAACGCGGAGGCGGCGGTGGCCGCCGGTTTCGCCGAGGCGCTTGGCGCGCTTGCCGAAATGCGCCAGCGCGAGGGCGCCGCACTCGGTCGCGTGCTGACCACACGGCTCGGCGAAATTTCCGCGCTGGCGCAGCGCGCCGAGGTCGTGCCGGGACGGCGGCCGGAGGCGATCCGCGCGCGGCTCGCCGAACAGATAGCAACGCTCCTGGCTCAGTACGAGCGCTTCGATCCCGACCGGCTGCATCAGGAGGCGATTCTGATCGCCACCAAAGCCGACGTGCGCGAGGAACTTGACCGCCTTGCAGCGCACGTCGCGCAGGCGCAGCGTCTCATCGGGCAGGGCGGACCGTTCGGCCGCCGCCTGGATTTTCTCGCCCAGGAGCTCAATCGCGAAGCCAACACGTTGTGCGCCAAGGCAAACGATGTCGAGCTCACCAATATCGGGCTGGAGCTCAAGGCCGCGGTGGAGCAATTCCGCGAGCAGGTCCAGAACGTGGAATGAGCATGACGCGCGCGACCCGGAATAAAAAGCAAATTGCGCGCCGCGGAGTTATGCTTGTGTTGTCCTCGCCGTCGGGCGCCGGCAAGACCACGCTGTCGCGCATGTTGCTGAAGGTCGATCGCGGCGTCGATCTGTCGGTGTCGGTGACGACGCGCCCGCAGCGTCGCGGCGAGGTCGATCGACGCGATTATCATTTCATCGACGCTTCGCGCTTCAAGGCCATGGTGAAATCGGGCAAGCTTTTGGAATGGGCCGAAGTCTTCGGCCATTCCTACGGCACGCCGCGGCGTCCGGTGGAACAGGCGCTGCGCGCCGGGCGCGACGTCCTGTTCGATATCGACTGGCAGGGCACGCAGCAGCTACGCGAGAAGGCGCGCGACGATCTTGTCAGCGTCTTCATCTTGCCGCCCACGGTCAAGGAGCTGGAGCGAAGGCTTGAGCGCCGCGCGCAGGACAGTCACGCAATTATCGGCTCGCGCATGGCCAAGGCGGCCGGCGAGATGAGCCACTGGCCAGAATATGACTACGTCATCGTCAATCGCGAAAAAGATGACGCCTTCGCCGAAGTGCGCGCCATCCTTGCAGCGGAGCGGCTCAAGCGCGAACGGCAGATCGGCCTCTCCGCCTTCGTGCGCAGTCTGCAGGCGAAGTTGTGAGGTGCTGATAAACGGTCTAAAATCGGCGCGGTGGAGCAAATAAATGCGCGGTCACCGTAATTCCCGTAATTCCGCAATTCTCCATCAACAGCAGAATCGGCGATGTGTTCAACGATACGCCTCAGCAGAACGGTGTCGTCAACGGCACAAGCAATCAATACGATGGGATTACGGTGACAGTGCATTAATTGACACGCCATCCCACCATGAGCGCGACGCTTCCTCCAACTGAAGATCAAATTTCCGCAATTGTCTCTGACTATGTCGATGAGGCAAGACGCGACTATGTTGGTCTTTGGCAAATAAGCATTAGAGTGAGACGGGATTTCAACACAAAATCCGAGGCAGAGAATAAGAAGACAGCTCTCAAGATAGTCGATAAAATGCTCCAGAATGGCTTGGAGGCCGTAACTTTAGCTTCGAGTAGGCCTGGTGCATTCGATGGAAAGACCAAGAAGCCACCTCGATTCTTTCGCGCATATCAAATGAGTGGGATCGCCTCGGTCGGTCGCCGAGCGTGGGCGAAATTGTTTGGTTCGACAACCCTGACACCGACAAGCGTAATTAATTAGTTTACATGTATTACGGTGACAGTGCACTTAATTTGATACTTCATCTGAGCGCTGCCATTCCACGACCTTCTAAACCGTCAGCACCGTGCGCCCGACGACGCGGCCGGCGCGTAAATCATCGAGGGCCGCCTGGGCTTCCGCTAACGGACGGTCCCGGGTTGGGATCGGCGCAATATTTTTTTCGCGCACGAGATCGAGAAGCTCGCGCGCCTCGGCGAGCGTGCCGGTGAGTGTGCCCTCGATGGTCATCGCCTTGATCCCGAACAAGGCCGCCGCGATCGAAAAATTGCCGCCGAGAAGTCCTGTCACCACGACTTTGCCGCCGCGCCCCAGCAAGCCGGTCGCGAATTGCAGCGATTTATCGGAGCCGACGAAATCGCAGATCGCGAGCAATCCACCGGTTGCCGTCATGATCGCCTTACGCGCTTGCGGATCGGACGGATCGTAGGCTTGCTCCGCGCCGGCCGCGAGCGCGGCGGTTCGCTTCTTCGCATCGATGTCGGCGACGATCGGCGCGGTGCGAAACAGCGCGCGGGCAATGGCGAGGCCCATCATGCCCACGCCGCCGAGCCCGATCAGCAACACCGGAGCGCGCTCGGGCCGGCTGGTGAGCCGTTTGAGCGCCGCGTAGGCGGTCAAGCCGGAACACATCAGCGGTCCGGCAAAATCAGGCGACAGCGGCGCGTAATCGAGGAGATAGCGCGG
>Ga0182018_10003339_pt1 | contig 14563 bp, 12 predicted proteins | sample 812P2MmetaG_FD_120490 | JGI IMG/M metagenome (GOLD analysis project Ga0182018, IMG submission 120490) | Permafrost microbial communities from Stordalen Mire, Sweden - 812P2M metaG | ecosystem: Environmental > Terrestrial > Soil > Wetlands > Permafrost | place: Sweden: Stordalen | collected...
GCAGCAGCCATGCCCGTCATGCACATGAGGGGGGCACATTACGGCGAGATCGCCAAATCCCCCGGCGGCTTTTTCTTCGTCTGGACACTCTGGGCGCTCGGCGGGCTGGGGGGCTTCACCTTGATCCTCTCGGCGCGCGGACTGTGGGATCTGCGACGGAGCCGGCCCCAGTAGTCCAGGGCAAAAAACGATGGCGATGCTCGCCCGTTGGGTGTTGTAAAAGTAACGATCAACGGCGAAGGAGCGAGTAGCTGGTGTCAGGTCGGCGGCCCGGCCGATTAATCGCCCCTTCACGACCAGGGAGGCGCAATTTCCTCCACCGCCGCATCCGGCCAGCCTCAGCGTAGGTGACTACCCGTCCGGGTGGAACGTACGTGCTGCTCGCACGATCTCGTTTTGCACGACGGCGTCGCATTGCGTTGGGAGCGCCCTCGCTCGCCTCTGCGGCTTTTGGCTAACACTGGGTAAGGCAGGCTGCAGCCATTTCAGAGCTCTGCCTGAAGGCGTGAGGAGGGCCGGTCGGCGCTACCGGGTCGGTGCGAGTGTTACATCCCTGGCGACATACAGGACCACCGCGATGCGGCCGGTGTCTTCCAGCCAAAGATATTCCAGAACACCGGCGCCCGCTTTCTGCGGTGTGCTTCTCAACGGAACTTCCGTCTGGCCGATCTTGAGGTGTACGGTTTCCACCGAAAGGTGCATGGAATTGATCGCGCCTGAGGCGGACGGCGCGGCTGTGGAAGTGACCTGGCCCTCTACTTTGGTCCCGGCTTTGGCGGCGATGACACCGCCTGCCTCCAGGTCTTTGGAAAGCACGAAGGTAACCGGCCTCGCGGTTCCCGTCGTGGCGGAACGCAGGTCCTCTACGGAAAACAGCGGCACTGGGGTGCCGTCGCGCAGAACGGGCTGCCGCCGCGCCACCGTTTTCGGCACATGGGTCGTCAGCCAGCGGTAGACGAATTCCTGTATCAGATGGTCGGTTGCCCTGCCGCTGAAACCCAGCAGAAAACCATGAAAAGCGCGCAGTCCCGGGCGGGAGGTGTAGGAGTGAAGGGGGGATAAGATCTCCCGCGCGGCAAGTCCTCCGATCATATCGGAGTAGTCGGGCTGCCAGTGGCCGTTATCGCCCTTGGCAACGAATGCGGTCCCAATGGCGTAAAGAAATCGGGAGCGGAGACTGCCGGTTCCTTTATAGAAGTAGCGCGGATCCTGGTGAAACACGGATTGGGTGAGGGTATGGCCGATCAAAACGTGGGTGACGCTGGCGGCGTAGTCCACGCCAAAGCGCTTCCCGTACCCTTCCATCCCCTGGCCGAATTGGCGGTCGGTGGTGTTGCGCCATTGTTCGATTCCGGCGCCGGCTGCGTTGCCCAGGATGGTCTCCGGATCGATCAGGGTTCGCAACCCAAGGTGAAATTTCTGGGCGGCGGTCAAAGGCGCGGCATTCGGATCGTAGGTGACGTAGAAGTTCGGAATAATCCCGAGCAACCGCTGTTTCTCCTCGGCGTGCACCTGCTGGAGGGCCAGTTCGTGCGGCGGCAGAGTCACATCCACTTTGCTGATGGCGGGTGCGATCTGCAGAACGACCGGAGGGAGCGGTGGATTCTCCCCGAAGACCACGGAAACATTGCTCTTCTCGTCCGTGAAACCAGCAGCCGTGATGGTCAGGGTGTAGACCGCGGGCTCGACCGCGGAGAAGTGGAACGAGCCCGTCTGGTCGGTAAGAGTAGTGCGCAGGGCAGTGGACCCAGTCGCCTGTAATCTGACGATGGCGGCCTCCACCATCGATCCGGAGGAGTCCGCGACGGCGCCACGGATGGTCCCGGGCGCAGGGCTATTTTGTGCCGCGCATGACTGTGCAACCAGTAGGATGCAAATCGATGACGTAACAGCACCCCCCCACCCGCCGCGCGTTTGGCCGCGTTGTAGCTGCGCTCGCATGAACTAATTCTCGCACCGCTCTAGTCGGCAGGGGAAATGGGCCGCCAGGCAATTGAGTACCGATACAGACGGGCAACGCCCGACGACGAGAAGTGGCCCGGCACCGGATTGATCCTCCCTGACGCCGTAGCGTTTACCTGACCTTGGGGTCCGCTGGGTTCGCCGGCTGCGCGCGCTTTTCTCAGCTTTTCCGGCCGCCATCCGAACGTATCGGTGACCCACAGATTCCTCTGAGAGGCTACTGATGAAGTCTTCCGGGCGGTTACTGGGCCGGCCTGTCCGGAAGGGCAATCGGCGTTACTCCATCGCGATGCAGATCCAGCGCGAATATCGCGGGCTCCGCCGCTTCTTCGAACTGCAGCTCGCCCTCCTCGGAATTCGCCAGTCTCGTCGCGCTCCAATGGGCGCAGATCGCCATTACAGTAAGCACGCCAACCACCGCGGCATAACCGGCGGCGTGGGCAAACGAATCGCGCTCCAGTTCCGCCGCCTTCACGATCGCCGAGAAGATAATCATGCCGCACAGCAGGAACGATATGTTGAAGTTCGATTTTCCCGGCAGGTACGAACAGGTGAAGGGCAGCTTTTGCATTCCGTGCAGGCAGACTTCGGCGAGGACCGTGCCCAGCAACGCCAGCACCAGAAGGTGTTTCGCCGCCGCCTGCCAGGGCCAGATGGAAAACAGCAGCGCGGCCGCTCCCAAACAAACGGGAACCACGGAAAGCCCGTACAGCGCCCGCCGCCGCGCGATCATACACCCCGGCCCCGCCGGAACCGGCGTGACGCGAAAAATCCAGTTCGCGCGCATATCGATCGGCAAAGAGCACACGACGCGCATTCCCGCCACGACAAGCATCATGATCGCGATAGTCGAGCAGAGCGGCGCAAGTCCCAGCGCATGTCCCAGCGCGTCGCCGGTTTCATCCGCCTTCCTGAAGTAAATCGCACAAGCGAACCCCATGCCCAGATAGAAGGCCAGCAGCAGGCGATGCTGGCGGCTGCGCGATATCGTCCGGAAACTGAACTGGCCCACTGCCGTTGCGAAGCCGTTTCCGAAGCGAGGCAGCCAGCTCCGTCCGCCCGGCGCCGGTGCGATATCGGGCTCTTCGACGATCCTTCGCATGGTGCGCAGGTACGCCAGCGTATACGCCGACACCGTGGCGCCGAATGCGACCGCGATAGCGATCCAGGCGCGTCTCGCCAGTTCCGGCAGTGCCGGCGATCCACTCAGTTGCTGGAACAGTCCCAGGAACCAATATGATGGCGACCACTCCAGGTACGTCGAGTTTTGCGCATTGGTGAGGTCCGCGGGCGTCACCAGCTTCGGCTCCAGAAAATAACCCGCCACAAAAATGCCAAACGCCGCCAGTTGCATCCATGAGGATACGCGCAGGAAGCGCCGCCGCGGCAGCAGTTGCGCGGCCATTCCCTGGGCGCCCAATACGCAGCAATAGATGAAGGCGCCCGCCATGAACATCGTGATCCACCAGGCGGCGAACACGCGGAAGAAATCCAATATGCCTCCACCGCCAGCCGGCACGACCGCGGTATTCAGGGAAATCGCGCGCTCACCCGTCAGTCGCTGGCGTATGTGTTCCCCAAGTACGCCGGCGAACCCCAATAAGTCCGGCCCAACGTTCGTCAGAACGACTACCGCATAGTCGTGCGCCGGATTGAAAAACGCGTAGCTCGTATATCCGGCTGTCGCGCCGTTGTGCCAGTAGGTTCCGTTGTTGTAAAGCCACGAGAGGGCGATGCTCGCGCCAGGCGCAATTTGCGCGCGCAGCTTGTGCTGTTCTTCGATTGCCGCGCGAAGCCCGTCCGCGCCCGCAACTGTTTCGGGATGCAGGTTCACCCTCAGATAGCGGAGCATGTCCGCGGCCGTGGAGCGAATCGCCCCGGCCGGCGCCAGCGCACCCAGCTCCACGGCGCGCACCGGAGCATGGAGTGCGTTATATCCCTGGATCAACCGTCCACGTTGCCGAGGCAAGAGATTCACAACTGTGTAGAACATGCCAAGCGGCTCCGTAATGCCGTGCACCAGGTCCTCGTAGCCGACGCCCGCACGGTTTGCCAGCGCCTGGCCCAGCAGGCCAAAGCCCACATTGCTGTACGAAAAAGAAGGCCGCCGCGGTTTGGCAATTCCCCAATTTTTCAGAAACGCATAAAGGTCTGCCGCACCATATTCCGGAAACACGAGGGGGTTGCGCCGATCGGTCGGGTGCAGATTGTTCGGAAAGCTGGGCAGGCCCGACCGATGAGTCGCCAAATCCAGCAGCGTAATCTCTCTGCCTGCAGGTTGCCGGACCGTATCTTCCGGCAACAACTGGCGCACGGGTTCATCGAGCCGCGCCTTTCCCTGCACCACGAGCTGTGCCAGCGCCAGGGCCGTAAACGTCTTGGTGATGGAGCCGATTTCGAAGACAGAATCCGGCTTCGCGGTTCCGTAAGCGAAGACGCGTTGCTCGCCGTCCTTCCAGACTCCGACCGTGGCGCCGCCTCCCGTGCCCGGCGCGAACACGCCAGTCCTGAGCGCGGGATCGAGGTCGTGTCTGAGAACCGGTTCGAGGCGCGCGACATCGACCGGAGCCACGGCGGCGTCATACGCGATGGAAGGAGCGTTTAGCGCTTCGTGTCGATGATTGAGCCCGAGAGGCCAGAAAAACCCGGGTGCGAAATGCAGAGTGGCTATGGTCACACTCAGTGCCGTCGCCACCGCAGCCACTTTGGCCAGGAAGATGGTCCGCGACCGGACTGGCAGTGGCGCCAGCACCATCACATCGCGCCGATCCGGAAACGTCGAATCCCAGCTCAAAATGGCGAAGAGTCCGACCACCAGCATCGTGGTGGCGATCATGAAGTGCACCCCACTCCATTCGAGGGCCAAGCCCCCTCCCGCGAGGCCGGATCCGAGACACAGCACAAGACCAATGAAAATCAGTAGCGCCGCAAACTGTCCAAACAGTTTGCTCATATCGCCCTTCGCATCGGCGGACAGAAGTTCCAGATCCACCATCCGAAAGAGGAACTGCCGGTATAGGATTCGGAACTGAGTTGTTTTCACGGCGTGCCTATGCCTGAATCAAATCCGCGATCTCGCGCGACATCGCGCCGGTATCCTGCTCCACCGCCAGGCGCGAAAAGATTTTCTCCAGCGTTGGCAGCGCCATCAGATTGCGCAGGTTTTCAATCGAGTCGTCCGCCACCACTTTGCCGCGATGCAGAATCACTACCCGCGACGACACGCGTTCCACTGTTTCGAGTTCATGCGAACTGAAGAGGATCGCCTTGCCGCGCGCCGCCAGTTCCTGAATCAGACTCCGCAAGACCAGGCCCGTCCCCACATCGAGGCCCGAGAACGGCTCGTCGAGCAGGATCAGTTCGGGATTGTGCAAGAGAGCCGCCGACAGCAGCACCTTCTGCCGCATGCCCTTCGAATACGACGAAACTGGTGCGTGCCGGTCGCTATGCAGGGAGAACAAGCGCAAGAGCCCGTCGATCTTATCTTGGGTCGCTTTGGCGGCCAATCCCCGCAACTGCCCCACCATCACCAGGTATTCGAGTCCGCTCAGATGCCCGTACAGATGCGGCTCCTCCGGCACATATCCCATACGCTGCTTCCATGCGATCAGGTCGCGCTGAATCGGAACGCCTTTGAACAGGATCTCGCCCGACGTTATCTCCAGCAACCCGGCGATCATCTTCATGGTGGTCGATTTGCCGGACCCGTTCGGGCCCAGGTAACCGGTCACCTCCCCCGCGCGGGCGCAAAACGACACCCGATCCACGGCGAGGATGCCGATGAATCGTTTCGAGACATCGCGCAGTTCCAACACCTAGGGCTTCTCCTTTTGCGGCCGGCGCGGCCAGCCAACTACAAGCGCCAGGGCCATGAGGACCGCGGTAACGCGCGCGAGCCCGGGCACATGGAGCACCCAAAGGTCGATCGGTGTGGCGCAAAACATGATGGCCGCGATCGGCAATGCGGCCCAAAACCGGAACCTTAGGACCATGGCTGGCGCGCCGATCGGCTTGAGAACGCCAACGAGCGCGAACAGGAGGGCGAGGAAAACTGCCGGAATCCAGCCGATGACGTTTTTCATTGTACCCTATGTAGCAAACTACTCGCGCGATTGTCAAGTAGCATGCTACACAGGTACAATTCAGAGATGGCGACCGAGGTGAAGCTTTCCCACACTGCCGCAATGATCCTCAAGGCCATCGACGCCGGCCACGTCTATGGCTTCGGCGTGATGGAAGTGACGGGCCTGCCCAGCGGCACGGTCTATCCAGCCATGCGCCGTCTCGAACGCGACAGCCTGATCCGGTCGCGCTGGGAGAAACAGTCGATTGCCGACGCCGAACAGCGCCCGCCGCGCAAGTACTACACACTCACGGCGTCTGGCCGGGCGACGCTGGAAGCCGCCGAAAAACGCTACCCGTTGCTCGCGAAACTGATGACCGCTCCCGCTGGAGAAAGCGCATGAGCCCCGCCGCGTTTCATCTCGCGATCCTGCGCAGCGCAGCCCTGCTGGTACCGGAGCCGCAGCGCACGGATTGGCTTGCCGAGTGGCGCTCCGAACTCTGGCATGTCCGGCGTGATCCCCACGGACTGAACGTCACGGCCTTCTGTATGGGCGCGTTCCGGGACGCATTCTGGCTTTGGCGCGACGACCCATCTCCGGACCGCTATGCCCTTTTCGCCGAGTCCCCGGCCCGATGCCTGGCGTTGCTGGCGGCGCTTGGCGCACTTGGCTTCGTTACTGCACTTCTCCTGCCGGCCGCGCGGCATGGGCTGATTTATTCGCCGTTCCGCGGAAATGTTGTTATGCTGGCGCCCGCCGGACAAAGCGGCTCTTCGATTTCGCGGCAGCGGTTCGAAGCGCTGAAGGCTCACTACGACGGCGAGTTTACCGGCCTCGCATTCTACACGCTTGCGCATCTGTCGTTGGAGACAGCGCAGGGAAGACGAACGCTTTCCGTGGCGAGAACGACCCCCGATCTCCTCCGGCTGCTCAACATCCCCGTTGCGCGCGGGAAATCGGGAACACCGGTGCTGATGCCGACCCGCACGGCCTGGCGCAGGTATTTTAGCCGCGATCCTCGAATCGGGGTGGCCGATGTCCGCTGGAACCTTCCCGCCGGGGTGGACGCATGGCTGATCGAAGACCAGCCGGCGATCGCCGCTCTGCCTGCATCCGCCGAGGGCTTTGCGGTGGGGCGGTTGCGTTACACCTCTCTGAGTGACAGCCAATTCCACCTCGTCCCGATCGAGGAGCGTTCGTTCGGGTTCCTGCCTTCGCTGGCGATCTTCCTGACTATGGGCATGCTGTTGGCCATCATGACATCCGATCTGCCCGGTGGCCGTCCGCAGCGGGTGGGGCCGCGCAGTAGTCTGTTCCTCGCCGCGAAGATTCTGCTGGTTCTGCCTATCGTCGTCTTCGGCTCGCTGGATCTGGCGAGTCTGGGAAGCTCGGTGTCGGGTTTGCCCTGCATATCGCATTCTTCAGTGGCCTGTTCGCCGCGCGCTGGATACTTGCCGATCAGCGCAGGCGCTGCCCCGTCTGTCTGAGACTGCTGGCCAACCCGGTGCGCATGGGAGAGCCGTCGCGAATTCTTCTCGAGTGGCACGGCACGGAACTCATGTGTCCGCGCGGGCACGGAATGCTCTATGTGCCGGAGTGGCCGGCGATATGGTCCAGCCGCCAGCGGTGGCTGGCTCTCGGCCCTTCGTGGGGTGGACTGTTTCCCTGAACACGGATGTCCCGTCGTGAGAAACTGACCCGATACCCCGCGAAGAACGCCGTAGCGTTTACCTGACCTTGGGGTCCGCTGGGTTCGCCGGCTGCGCGCGCTTTTCTCAGCTTTTCCGGCCGCCATCCGAACGTATCAATGACCCACAGATTCCTCTGACGAGGCCTATATATAAAGGTTGGGAGGATGCCAGCCGATAAGAAGGGCATGGCAACTGAGACAGCCACCAAACTCGTAACCTGGACCGACCAATACAGCGTTGGAATCGCCAGGATTGATGCCGAACACCAAAAATTGATCGGTCTGGTCAACGACCTGTATTCGGCCATGTTGGGCGGCCGCGGGAAAGATATAGTCGGGCACACCCTCGATGGCCTCGCCGACTATACCAAGTCGCATTTCGTGAACGAAGAGCGTCTCCTGCGGATCCACTCGTACCCCGAATTCGAAACTCACAAAGCGGAACACGATAAGCTGATCCGGCAGGTGAAACACTTGCAGGACGAGCACCGCGCGGGAAAAGCGGTTATCTCCATGGACGTGATGCGATTTCTTCAGCACTGGCTGGTGGACCACATCGTCGGAGTGGATAAGAAATACACCGCGCACCTGCAGACGGCGGGCGTGAAATAGCCTGGCCGGCCATGACGTGGTGTAATGACGCATGGGCGACTTCCGGTATGCGGCGCGGCTGATCAAGCGGAGTCCGGGGTTCACGTTCCTGGTGGTGGGGCTCCTGGCGATGGGAATCGGGGCGAACACCGCCATCTTCAGCGCGTTTGACGCGGTTCTGCTGCGGCCGCTCGCGGTGCGCCATCCCGAAGAACTGGTGCGCATGGTGCAGATTGTGCCGCGGATCGGCACCATCAGCAGCTTCGAGCACGAATTCTATGCCGCTTTGAAGCAGCGCGCCACCACGCTTTCGACGGTGTTCGGCGACGCCGAATGGCCAGTGGCCATGGACGACCCCAAGCCGGCCGAACAGGTGCGGGTCCACGTGGTGACGCCGGAATTCTTCGATTCGCTGGGTGTGCCGGCTCTCTACGGCCGCACGCTGGTGGCGGACGACGCGCGGGAAGATACCGGGACCCCGCCGGCCGTGCTGAGCTATGCCTTCTGGCAACGGCGCTTCTCGGGCGATCCGCGCGCCGTGGGGCGCACGCTAACCCTGCACGGGCACAAGTTCGCCATCGTGGGGGTGATGCCGCGCGCATTCAACGGAATTACCGCCGACACGGCGCCGGACCTGCGCATCCCGGTACGGGTGTTCCCGCTGCTGCGCTTCGAAGGCGCATTTCGCGGGGATGGGATCGCGCTCGAGATCGCGGCGCGCAAGCGGCCGGGCGTCACTCTGGCGCAGGTGCGGGCGGAATGCTTCGCCATCTGGCATGCCACATCGGAAGCCTACTGGAGGAGCCTGCCCAACGCGACGCCCGATCAAATCGAAAGCGAAATGATGCGGGGATTGCAGGTGGAATCGCTGGAGCGTGGCTCCTCGGTATTACGCGACCGCTTTGGGCCGGCGCTGCGATTGATGCTGGGCTCCGTGGCCCTGCTGCTGCTGCTCCTCTGCTCCAATATCGCCGGGTTGCTGTTGGCGCGCAGCGCGGCGCGGCGGGAAGAGATGGCGGTGCGCGTGGCCCTGGGCGCTACGCGGCTGCGCCTGGCGCGGCAGATGCTGGCGGAGAGCCTGCTGTTGGCCGTTCTGGGCGCGGCGGGAGGGTGGCTGGTGGCCGCGGTCTCCCTGCCGCTTCTGGTGCGCGCGCTGCCGCCCATGCGCGACCGCGCCACCACGCAGCTCGCGATTTCGCTCAACCCCACGCCGGATACGCACCTGCTGTTGTACTCGCTGGCGGTCGCGGCGGGGACGGCGTTGCTGTTCGGGATGGCGCCGGCGCTGGCGGCGGCTCGCACCAGCCTGGACAGCGTGCTGCGCGGCGCACGATCGAGCGGCGGGTGGCGCGGCCGCCAGGCCCTGGTGGTGTTTCAAGTGGCGCTCTGCACATTGTTGCTCTGGGGCGCCGGCTTGTTGGTTCGCAGTTTCCAGCAACTGCACGGCATGTACCCGGGATTCGACAGCCAACACGTGGTTACGTTTACGCTCGATCCCGTCCCTTCGGGTTACTCCAAGGAACAATCCGAGACGCTGCGGCGGGCGCTGCTCGACCGCGTTCGAGCCTTGCCCGGCGTGGTTTCGGCCGCCACCGCATCCCGTGCCGTCATGCGCGGGAGCGGGGTGAAAAGCACCATCATGCGCCAGGGGCGCAAAGCCACACCGGCCGATTTTCTCAATACCAGTTTGAACACCGTGTCTCAGGAATACTTCGACACCATGGGGATGCACGTGCTCGCGGGCCGCAACTTCCAGGCGGGCGATACGGGCGCCAAGCCGGCGAGGGTGGTGGTGAACCAGACCTTCGTACGCCAGTTTTTCCCGGGCGAGGACCCGCTGGGGGGGCGCTTGGGCAATGCCCCAAATACCATTTACGAAATCATCGGCGTGGTGAACGATGCCAAATACCGGTCGCTGCGCGAACCGATGATACCGACGCTCTACGGGGTGGGAGCGGACGATTATTTCGTGATTCACGTGCGCACCACGATGCGGCCGGATTCGCTCATTCAGCCGGTGCGCCGCGAGTTAGCGGCCCTGGACCCGGCGTTGCCGATCGTCGAGACTCATACGCTGGCCGAAGAAGTAGACGCCAGCGCGGCGCCGGAGCGGCTCACCGCGTCACTGGCGTCGCTGTTCGGGCTGCTGGCCGCGGCACTGGCGTCGGTGGGAATCTATGGGCTGCTGGCATTCATAGTCACCCAGCGGCGCCGGGAGATCGGCATCCGTATGGCGCTAGGCGCGCAGCCGGCGGACGTGGGACGAATGATCGGCGGCGAGTCGTTGGCGCTGGTGGGGATCGGGGTGGCCGCCGGGCTGGGCGCGGCGTGGGAAGCCGGTCCCGCCGTCCGCTCGCTGCTGTACGGTGTGACGCCATCCAACGGAACGGCGCTCGCCGCCGCCGGCGGCTTTGTACTGCTGATCTCGGCGCTGGCCACGATGATCCCGGCCGCGCGGGCATCCCGGATTGAACCGGCGTCGGCCCTGCGAAACGAAGGGTAAACCCCTATTGAAACCGGAAGGTCCGCGCCAACACCCAGCCGGCCGCCAGGGCCACGGCGACGCTCACGCAGACGTGCGGAATCACGGTGGCCGGCGAAGCTCCGAAGGTCACCAGCTTGTGAAGCGCATCCATGGTCCAGCCGGTGGGCAGGAAGAGCGCCAGCCTCTGCGTCCATAGGGGCGTCACCTCCACCGGCCACCAGCAGCCGCCCAAACCGGCCAGCAGGTTGCTCGCGATCACGCCCAGTCCGATTACCTGCGTGACGCTGCGTCCGAAGTTGCCCAGCAACATCGCAAGTGTCGCGGCCAGGCTGCCGTAGGCTACCATCACTACGATTACCATGGGCAGGTTCGGACCCCAATGAACGCGGAACAACAGGCTGCCCGTGGCCATCGCGGCGGCAATCTGAATGCAGCCGATGGCCATGCGGGCTCCCCATTTCCCCAGCACCACGGCGCCGCGCGACATGGGCGTGTAGGCCAACCGGCGCAGAATCCCGTTGGTGCGTTCCAGCGTCAGGCTCACGGCGCCCGCGGTGAAGAGCACGGTGAGCGTGAACATCACCATGGTGCCGGGCACCGATTGTTCATAGCCCGATGGCGGAACAATGCGGTGGCCCGCGGTGGTGACATCCAGTTGCAGGGTGCGCGGCTGGGCGGCCAGTTGCCGGAACCGCTCGGCAGTGGGCGGAGAGCCATTCTTGCGGAGGGCGGTGAGGTCCGCCATCACGGTGTAAGTCGCCCGCGAAATCCGCGCCCGGTCGAAGTCGGAGCCAGGGTCGTCGCCGGTGCGGGAGAACTGAATTTTCACGGGAGTTCCGGCCAACACCGAATCCGTGAAACCGGCGGGGATTTCGAGGCGGCCGCCGTATTGCAGGAACTTCCCCCGCGTGCCGGGAACCACGATGCTGAAGTCGCGGACGGCCAAACGGCGGATCAGTTCGTCGGCCAGAAAACCGGCATCGGGCGCCAGGCGCACGGCCAAGGTATCCGGCTGGTCCCGCGGAGCGCCCCTGTTGACCATGCCGATGAAGTAGAAGAAGATCACCGGCATGAGGAACGTCCACAGCAGCACATCGCGGCTGTGCAGCAGGCGCCATGTGTCGGTGCGCGCCAGATACCAGGCGTCCGGGAACAAGTGGTTCATTGGAGAAACCCTCGCCGCAAGCGCCGGAGCGTGAGCAGGAAGGCCAGCAAACCGAACGTGCAGAGACCTGCCAGCACCGCGGCCAGATGCACCGGGCTGACGGAACCCGCCAGGAGGTCTCTGAACTGCACGACGGCCATTCCGTTGGGAGTGAGCCGGCCGATGCGCGCCAGCCATTCGGGCATCACCTCGAACGGGAAGAAGCAACCGCCCAGCATGGCCAGCGGAAAGATCAGCAGGTTGCCCCGAACGTCGGCGCCGCGCTGGCCGGCGGAGGACACCGCCAGAGGCAGCAGAAATAAATAAAACACCGTGCCCGCAACCGCGGCCCACGCGGCCGCGGCCGCCATGTTGGACACGTGTACGCCGGCCAGGTATCTGGCGGCGGCCACCGCGGCGATGGCAAAGGCGGAGTACGCCATCGCCACCATCGCCAGACGTCCGGTGAGGAACGCCGCCAACGACGACGGCGACATCAGCAGCCGCCGCAGCGTGCCGTGCGTGCATTCCTTCCAAATGTCTTTCGAAAGGCCGTTGGCCATCAGCAACAGCCCCATGAAAATCATGTTCGGAAAGAAGAGGTCCGCCGTGCCCATGTTCCGCCGGTTGTTCCGTACCGTGGTTTCCAATTGGATCAGGGGCGGCGAGAGATTTAAGGAGAACCCGCCATCCACCGCGCCGCGCAGGACCTCTTCGACAATCTTGGGAAGAATGCTCTGCGCGGCGTTGGCGACCAACTGCAGGTGGTACGGCCGATTGTTCAGAATGGCGTCCTGAAGACCCTTGGGAATGACCACCAGCGCCGACCCGTCTCCGCGGTCGATGCGCGCGCGGCCGGCCCGCGGGTCCACCGTTTCCACGGTGAATATCTTGTCCAGCGGAGGGTGGCTGAAAGAGCTGGTGAGCAGGGTGCTTGCCATGCTGCGGTCCTGGTCGGCCACCAGCAGCAGACCTTGCGGGCGGGCGCCGCCGCCGCCGAAGACCAGTTGAATCAGCAGGCCGATGCACAGCGGGATGCCGACCCAGGTGGCCACGGAGAACGGGTCGCGCCGCAGGATTCGCAGGTCTTTCAACGCGCTGGTCCAGATGAAGCGCATGGCTATTCGCGCAGCTCCTTTCCGGTAAGGCGGATGAACAGGCTCTCCAGACTGGGCTGCGTGAGGGCGGAGCCGCGTACGTCGGCGCCGGAGGCAGCCAGCGCGGCGAAGATGGCAGGCAGCTTGCGCGACGCCTCGGCCACCGACAGGAGCAACAGGCTCTCGTCGGCCTGCAGGACTTCAATTCCGTCGAGGCGCTCCAACGCCGCGCGCGCGGCGGCCGGCGCAAAGATACCGGAGAGGCGCAGCAGATCGCGTTCCGCCAGCATGGATCGCAACTCGGCCAACGTGCCCGCGGCGATGATTCCGCCATGATCCACGATGGCCAGGCGGTCGCACAGGGTCTCGGCTTCTTCCATGTAGTGGGTGGTGTAAAGGACGCAGGTTCCGGCATTGGCTTCGGACCGAACCAGCTCCAGCAGGCGGACGCGGCTCTGCGGGTCCACACCCACGGTAGGCTCGTCGAGCAGCAGGACTTTGGGCGCGTGTACGATGGCGCAGGCCAGGTTCAAGCGGCGTTTCATGCCGCCGCTGAAGCGTTTGACGGGCTCGCGGGCGCGGTCCTCAAGTCCGGTGATCTCCAGAACCGTGTGGATGCGCTCTTTCAGCAGCGGATTGCGCATGCGCTGGGCGCCGCCCCAGAAGCTGAGATTTTCGATGGCGGAAAGCTCTTCGTACAGAGCGATTTCCTGCGGCGCCACGCCCAGCGCCTCGCGCGCCGCCTCACCATCGTGCACGACATCGTGCCCCATCACGCGAACGTGTCCGGCGGTGGGCGTGAGCAGCCCCGAGATGCAGCCGATGGTGGTGGTCTTCCCCGCCCCGTTCGGCCCCAGCAGGCCGAAGATCTCTCCCGGGCGCGCGATGAAGGAAACGCCATCCACCGCCATCAGGCCGCCGAAGGATTTGCGCAATTGTTCGACTTCAATCATCGGGGATTACTCAGTCTATCAACGGTCAGACCTCTTGCTTTTCGGCGCATGCTGTCTTATGTGTACCGATACGGTGATATCGTGAAAAAGAGTTTGATTGCCGGCGCGGTGCTGGTTGGCCTGGTGGGCGCGGCCAGGGACCAACTTCCGCCGATGCTTCGTTCTCTGTTGGCGGACCGCTTCAAGCTGGCCTTCCACCGCGAAACCAAAGACCTCGCCATCTATGCTCTGGTGGCCGCGAAGAACGGTCCGAAGTTCCATGCATTGCAGGCATGCGCCGGCCGGCCGCCGGGCAAACTCAATCACATGCGCCCGAAAGACCTGCCCTTGCTTAGCCAGGTATCTGACACGTTTAGTTGCCGACAGACCGGTGATCGATAAGACGGCGCTCACCGGGGATTTCGACATTGATCCGGATCTGTCGAGGGTCTTCGAGGAGGCTTCGCCAAGCGCCAACCAAAGCTCCCCGTCCAGCCCGATTCCGATGTACCTCCGGATTGTCGAGCAGGTCCGATCAACCCCAGCACGGCCGCTCGCGCCTATCCGGAACTGGAGCGCGAGGGCCTTCTCGGGGAGC
>Ga0182018_10003340_pt1 | contig 14562 bp, 16 predicted proteins | sample 812P2MmetaG_FD_120490 | JGI IMG/M metagenome (GOLD analysis project Ga0182018, IMG submission 120490) | Permafrost microbial communities from Stordalen Mire, Sweden - 812P2M metaG | ecosystem: Environmental > Terrestrial > Soil > Wetlands > Permafrost | place: Sweden: Stordalen | collected...
CTGGAGGCGCGGGTGCCGCTGCTGGCCAACGCGACGCTGGCCGAGCGGGTCGGCAGCTGGCCCGAGTACGTCATCACGTTCCTGGTGCTGGCCGCGCTGGCCCGGGTGATTGCCGGAGCAGCCAGCCGCCGCGCGCGCTCGCGGCGCAGCGGAGCACCGCCGCCGAGTGACGCGGGCCTGCCTTAGCCTCCCGGCTGCTGACCCGATGGTGGCGGAGCTGGCGGGGAGGCGCCGCCGACGCACGATGACGAGGCCCGCGGACGCTCGATGCGGCGGCCCGCCGACGCACGATGCGGAGGCCCGCGGACGCACAATGGGGATATGGCAGGTTGGCTGGACCTTCCGCGGCCCGCCCGGTACGCGATCCTGGTGCTGGCAGGCGCGCTGCCCGTGCTGGCGTTCCCGGCGCCGAACCTCGAGTTCATCGCGTGGTTCGGGCTCGTGCCCGGGCTGCTGCTGATCCGGGCCTCGGCGACCGCCAGGCAGGCGGCATCTGCTGGCTGGTGGCTCGGCGGCGGATACCTGATGGCCGCGCTGTACTGGCTGATTCCCAACCTAGGCCCGGCGCTGCTGCTGGTGGTGACCGTGCTCGGCTTCCTGTGGGCCGGCTTCGGGCTGGCCTGCTGGACGCTGCTGCGCCCGCCGGTCACCGCGGGCCGCGCGCTCGCCGCGCTGGCCGTCCTGCCCAGCTGCTGGCTGGCCGGCGAATGGATCAGGTCCTGGCAGGGCTTCGGCGGCCCGTGGGCAGTGTTCGGCGCGAGCCAGTGGCAGCATCCTGCCGTGCTGGCGCTGGCCGCCGTCGGCGGAGTCTGGCTGATCAGCTTCGCGCTGGTGGCCGCCAACACCGGCATCCTGATCCTGTTCGTGGCCCGCCGGATGGCGGTGCGGCTGATCGGCGCGGCCGCAGCGGTGATCGTGGTCGCGGCGGGCCCGGTGGCCTTCGCGCTGACCTCCGCGGCGCCCATTACCCGGCACATCACGATCGCGATGGTCCAGCCCGGCGTGGTCAACAACCCCCGGCTGCGGGTGGACGCCAGCCAGCGGCTGTCGGCCGGCCTGCGCGGCGACCACGCCGGCCTGATCGTGTGGGGCGAGAGCAGCGTCGGCTACGACCTGGACACGCACGCCTCGCTCCTGCACCAGCTGGAGAGACTGTCGGCCGCGGACGGCGCGCAACTGCTGGTGAACCAGGACTCGATAGCGCCCGACGGCGCGAAGTCAAAGGTCGCTGTGCTGGTCGGCAGCAACGGCATCGACGGCAGGTACGTCAAGACCCGGCTGGTGCCGTTCGGCGAGTACATCCCGTTCCGCCAGCAGCTCGGCTGGCTGGCCAAGATCAGCAAGGCGGCGCCGCAGAACATCATCCCCGGGACCGGGGCGCACGTCATGCGGGTCACGCTGCCCAGCGGCAGGCCGCTCACGATCGGGGTGCTGATCTGCTTCGAGTCCGCGTTTCCCGACATGTCCAGGGTGGACGCCGATCATGGCGCCCAGATGATCATCTACCAGACGTCTGACTCCACCTGGCAGGCCAGCTGGGAGTGGGCGCTGGCGCAGCACGCCGCACTCGGTGCGGTGCGCGCGGCCGAGACCGGGCGTCCGGTCCTGCAGGCCGCCCTGACCGGCGACTCGGCCGCGTTCGACGCACGGGGCAGGCTGCTGGCGTGGGCCGGATCCAGCGAGCGCGGCGTCACCCTGGTCCGGCTGGGACTCCCGCCGGCAGCAGCCCGCACGCCCTATGACCGGCTCGGCGACTACGCTCCGTGGACGGCGACCGGGATCGCCGCGATCGCCGCCGCCGGCGCGCTGATCCGGACGCGGCGCGGGCGGCGCGCGGGGATTCGTCCGGGTCGCCCTGCCCGGATACCGTTGGAACGCAACCTCAGGCACGGCTCGTCCGTCACGGTAACGAGCGGTTCCGCCGGGAAAACCTCGCTGGCGAGGTTGCCGGACCCCGGAGACGGGACAGATCCCGCGCCCAGCACGGATCCATCACGTTAGTCGCTGGCGGGCGGCCAGCCATCGGCAGGAGGAGGCCAGGTGCGGAACGGACGCGAATCACGCTGGCTGCGTGGCGGGCTCGCCGCGACGGCGCTCGGCGGCGCAGCATGCCTGCTCATCGCCGGCTGCCGGGGCGGCTCCGCCGCCCCGGCAGCGAGCGCGACGGGCGCCACGGCCTCGCCGTCCCCAGCGGGCATGCGGCTGTTCATCACCCCGGCCAGCGGCACCAGCCGCGTCAACCCCGCCGCGGGCATCACGGTCACCGCGGCCGGCGGCAAGATCAGCGGCGTCACCGTGCAGGTGGCGGACGGCCAGGCGGCCGGCACCACGACCGCCACCGGCAGCAATGCCGTAGCGGGCACGCTGAATGCCACCCGGACCCGCTGGCGCAGCGCCTGGGCACTGGCCCCCTCGGCGCGCTACACGGTGACCGCGAAGGCGGTCAGCAGCGCTGGCCAGGCAGTCTCGCAGACGAGCTCGTTTCGCACGCTGACGCCGTCCCGGACCTTCCAGACACTCATCTTCGAGGGTTACCACAAGACCTACGGCGTCGGCATGCCGATCATGCTCACCTTCAGCGAGCCGATTACCGACAAGGCGGCGGTGGAGCGCTCGCTGCAGCTGCGGACGTCCAAGCCCGTCGTCGGCGCATGGTACTGGGATGGCGACAAGTCCCTGAGCTTCCGGCCGCGCGGCTACTGGCCCGCGCACACAAAGGTGACCTTCACCGGGCACCTGGACGGCGTCGAGGGCGGGCCCGGGCTGTACGGCATGCACACCCTGACCCAGTCGTTCACCATCGGCCGGTCGCTGATCGTGGTGGCCAGCACGGCCACCCACCACATGCGGGTCTACCGGAACGGCAAGTTGTTCAGCCACTGGCCGATCAGCACCGGCCGGCCCGGTGACAACACCCCGAACGGGACCTACCTGACCATCGATAAGGGCAACCCGGTGCTGATGAAGGGCCCCGGTTACCGGCTCGAGGTGCCCTGGTCCGTCCGGTTCACCTGGACCGGCGACTACCTGCACGATGCGTTCTGGTCGGTCGGCGAGCAGGGCTTCACCAACGTCAGCCACGGCTGCGTGAACATGGCGCCAGCCGACGCGGAGATCTATTACAAGATGGAACTGCCCGGCGATCCGGTGACCGTCACGGGCAGCCCCCGGGCCGGCGAATGGGACAACGGCTGGACGCAGTGGTTCCTGTCCTGGCCGAAGCTGCTGCGGGGCAGCGCCTTGCACGAGGCCGTGCAGGCCGGCCCGGCCGGCAGCACGTTCGTCAGCCCGTCCTCGCTGCCCGCTACGGCCCTCAGCGCGCCGCTCAGCGCGCCGCCAGCCGGGAACTGGGCGCCGTCCTGACGCCTGGCAGTGCTCGGAGCGGACGTCCTGGCGCGGGCCGCCTGAGGCCAGCACCGGCCGTCAGCCGCGGGCGGTGCCGAGCTCGCTGCTGGTCCCGCGGCCGACCGCCACCGCGTCCACGGCCACGGTGATGATCCGGCAGCCGCGCTCCCGGTACAGCCGCGCGGTGCCGCCGTCGGAGGCATGCACGCCGGCCGGCTTGCCCGCCGCGGCGCAGGCGGCCCAGATGCGCTCCAGTACCGGGCGCAGCACCGGGTCGCGCGGATCGAGCGCGCAGCCAAGCGACAGCGACAGGTCCCTGGGGCCGACATAGATCCCGTCGACTCCCGGCACCGCCAGGGTGGCCTCGATCTCGGCGACGGCGCTCACCGACTCCACCATGACCAGGCACAGCGGGCTGCCGCCCTGGGCCATCACCCCGCCCGCTGACCGGTAGCCATCCGGCGGGTAACGGCAGGCCCCGGCCACGGCCGCCGCCTGCTCGGCGGACTCGACGTTCGGCACGATCACGCCGGCGCAGCCAAGGTCGAGCGCGCGGCCGATGTCGGCCGGATGCGCGTGCCGGACCCTGGCCAGCGGGGTCGGGCCCGCGAGGCTGATGGCGGCGGTCATCGCGGGCAGGTCATGCTCGGTCGCGCCGCCGTGCTGGAGGTCAATGGCCACGTAGTCCAGTCCTTCGACGGCCAGGACACGGGCGCTCATGGCCCCGGGGAGCACCGACCAGGCGCCGAACACCACCTCGCCGCGCCGGACGCGGTCGCCGAACACGTCTTGATTCACCGCGCTAGCCAAGCACAGCCGGCCGCCGTCCGTCACGGTGCGATCGCCGCGGGCCGTGCCGCCCGGGACGGTATGTCTCAGTGTGGCAAACTCTCGCTCGTCTGCCTGACGGCCCGGCCGCCGTTCTACAGACTCGGTACCCAAATACACCGATGTGGGCCATCAGGACAGGAGTGTCATGCTTCGTAGCCGCCGGATTGCCGGGCCGCTCTTCAGCGTTGCCGCGGGCGTGTTCGCCGTCACCGTGGCGGGAGCCGCAGCCCCGGCCATGGCCGCCGCCCCGACGGGCCCGGCATCGCCGGTTCCCGTCGCCGGCACGCCTCAGCTCGCGCCCCGGCCCAACGGGCACACGGAACAGATCAGGCAGCTGGTCAAGTGCGGCGACATGATGTACGCCGTCGGCAGGTTCCACAACATCAGCCAGGGCGGCAACAGCTACGTCCGGCATAATGCGTTCAGCTTCCTGGCGGCCCCGCCATTCACCGTGTCCAGCTGGAAGCCGGGCCCCAACGGCGAGGTGAATTCCATCGCGTTCCGGAGCGGCAACTGCTCCAGCGCGTACCTCGGCGGGTCGTTCACCCGCGTGCACAAGAGGTCAGCCAGGAACATCGTCAAGGTCAGCACCTCCACCGGCAGGGTGCGGGAGAGATTCGCCCACGACGCCAGCAGACCCGTCGAGACGCTGGTCGTGCACACGCACCACGTGCTGGCCGGCGGTTTCTTCACGTCCATCAACGGCTCCGGGCGCAATTACTACGCCAGCCTGAACTCCAAGACCGGGCGCGACGACCGCTACCTGCGGCTGAGCATCTCCGGCAGTTATCAATTCCCTGGCGTGATCGGGAACCGCACCCGGATTTACAACCAGCAGCTCAGCCCGACCGGACACCGGCTGCTGGTCGAGGGTGACTTCACCTCGGTCCGCGGCAAGAGCCGCCAGCAGATCTTCATGCTGACCCTGCGCTCGACGCAGGCCAGGGTGACGAAGTGGCGCTCGTCCGAGTTCAAGCAGTCATGCGCCGACAACCATCCGTTCTACGTCGCGGCGGCGTCCTGGTCGCCGGATAGCAGGACGGTCTATGTCGCCGATACCGGCTTCGCGCCCTTCAACCTGTCGAACAGCGCGCCCAGGGCCGGGCTCTGCGATGCCGCGGCGGCCTTCCCGTCGGCGGACCGGGCGGTCAGCTCCGAGTGGATCACCTATACCGGCTGCTATTCACTGTTCGCCACGGCAGCGGACGGCAGCACCGCCTACTTCGGCGGCCACCAGAAGTACTCCTTTAACCCCAACGGGTGCAAAAACGCTGGCACTGGCGCGGTCGTCGAATCCGGCCTGGAGGGACTGTCACCCAGCACCGGGGCAGTCCCGAACCCGCCGGTCTACTCCAAGTCACCCGGCCTCGGCGCGGATGACATGCTGGTGACCAACGAGGGCCTGTGGATCGCCAGTGACAACTTCGTCGACAGCGACGGCGCCGTCAGCGACAAGTGCGGCGGTGTGACAGGTCATGCCGGGATCTGCCTGCTGCCGTACAACTAAGCGCCCTTCGGGCATCTGCTACCGCCCGGCCGCACCCGCGGCCAGGCGGCGGGCGGTATGGTGCGCAGGTGAAGAACCCCGCGCCAGCGCTGGCTCCCGCCGTCCGGGCGGCATACCGCCATGAGCTGGACGCGAGCCAGCGGTCAGCCCTGCTCAGCTGGCTCGCGTTCAGCGCCACCTTCGCTGCGGTGCGCGGCGTCACCTACAGCATCCGGGCAGGCAAGGGGCCATTCCGCAACCTCAGCGTCGGAAGCGAGCACCTGCACCACTACATGTGGGGCATCGGGCTGGTGTCGGGGGTCGGCGCGGCCGCCGTCCGCGGCACAGAGCAGCAGCGCAGGCACCCGGCAGTGGCTATCAGCTACGGCTCCGGCCTGGCCCTCATCGTCGATGAGTTCGCCTTGCTGCTCGATCTCAAGGATGTCTACTGGGCCAAGCAGGGCCGCATTTCCGTTGACCTCGGGATCGGCGGCAGCGCAGTGGCCGGGTCGTACTTCGCGGCTCTCCCGCTGCTGCGCGCGATCCGCGCGGACCGCGCCCGCGGCAAAGACCGGCGATGAGCGTCGACCCGGCCTGAGGACGCTGCGGGGGTTCGCGCCGATCCCGGCATGCGGGATCATGTGCGGATGAGCGACCAGGTGATCCGGATAGAGGAACAGTCCAGGCGCGGGCTGATCTGGGAAACCTGGTTCGTCGAACTGGCCTTTCTCTTTCCCGGCGTTGCCGCCGCGGTGGACCTGCTTGCCGCGCACGTGAGCGGCGTCAGCGACGTCAACTTGTTCTCCGCCGTCGTCCCCGGCCGCCCGGTGGAGAACCTCATCCTCGGCATCTTCCGGTATCTCGCCGTGGGCGCCGTGGTCCCGCTGGCGCTACTGCTGCTGACGCGGACCGGCCAGGGCCCGGCCGCCCTCGGGCTGGGCATGCCCGGGCTGCGCACCGACCTGGGGCCGGCCGCCGGGCTCGCCGTCGGCGGATACGGCCTGACGCTGCTGATCGCGCTGCCTTTCAGCGCCCTGATCGCGCGCCACGGCGGACTGTTCAGCCAGGTCCACATCGGGCACGTGCCGAAGTACTACATCTTGTACGGGCTGGCCATCTCGGCGGTCACCGCCATCACCGAGGAGACCCTGGTCAGCGGCTACCTGCTGACCAGGCTTGAGCAGTTCGGCTGGACCCCGCAGCGCGCCCTGCTGCTCAGCCTGACGCTGCGCACCAGCTACCACGTCTATTACGGCCTTGGCTTCCTCTTCACCATTCCCCTCGGCTACCTCCTCACCCGTTCCTTCCAGAAACATCACCGGCTGACCCGGCCCATTGCGGCGCACTTCCTCTATGACGCCGCGCTGATCACCATCAGTATTCTCGCGTCCTGACGGCCGGGCCGCGCAAGCTGGCCGTTGCCGCGGCCGGGCCGGGGCTCGGTATTGTGTCGTCAATGGCAGACCAGGTGACATTGCGACCGGTGACCGAAGATGACCTGTCATTTGTCGAGTTCCTGAACAACGATCCGGCCAGGGCAGGAAAGCACGAGTGGCATGGCTGGAACAGCCCCGGATCGTTGCGCCGGGGGTGGGCGGAGACGGGCCTGCTGGGCGAGGCCGGCGGCATGCTCATGGTGGTCCGCGGCGCCGACCGGGTCGGCTGCGTGTCCTGGCGAAAGACCCAGACCGGGGCCATCGCGTACTGCTGGAGCCTCGGTATCGGCCTGGCCCCGGAGTTCCGGGGCCGGGGCTACGGCGCCGAAGCGCAGCGACTGCTGGTGCGATACCTGTTCGCGCACACTCAGGTCAACCGGGTCCAGGCAGAGACGGAGATAACCAATATCGCCGAGCAGCGCGCCCTGGAGAGAGCCGGTTTTACCCGCGAGGGCGTGATGCGCGGCGCGGCATTCCGGGCCGGGCGGTGGCACGACAACGTGCTGTACGGCGTGCTGCGGGCCGAGGTTGAGACGGAAGCTGACGGCACGATCTCCGGATAGGACGGCCGTCGCCTACGAAGGACTGATCCTGACACTGGACGGGCTGCTCGGCGGCAGGCACTGGCCATGCCTTGTCAGCAGCTCGATGCCGAACCCGCTGCCGCGGGCAGCATCGATGCCGATCTCGGCGGCCCTGGGGACAGCCGCAGGATCGATATAGAGCAGCGCGCCGCCGGGCCTTCCGGCCGGCTGCTGCACGAAGACCCGCTGGTAGGTCTGCGCCAGCCTGCTGCCGCCCGGGATGACGCAGCCCGGCATCAGCGAGCCGGCCCGGTGAAACCGGACGATGGCCGCGACGCCATGAGCGCGGAGCGCGTGCTGAAGGCCGAGCGGGTCTCGCAGGTCGTGGATGGAGACTGCCACGGTTCCGTTGGGCTCCGTAACCACGGTCCATGCGGTCAGCGTGACAGGAGCGCCAGTCCGGCCGCCCGGGATGACCGCGATAAGGACGGACACCACACCGGCGGTCACGGCGGCCGCGGCGGCGGCCAGGCCCCGTAGCCGCCGGCGGCCGCGCCGGACGGCACGGCCGCGGGTCACGACGGACTCCACCGGCGTGGTCATGAGGATCCCGGCGAACGGCTCCCGCACCGCGGTCATCAGGTCGTTGTCGTCCATCATTGCCTCTCTGCCGGGGAGTGCTGCCGTGGCCGGGGCGGGAACTGGGCGCGCAGCGTGGCAACGGCGCGGGCCAGATGCGCCGTGACGGTGCCCGGCGCTATGCCAAGCGCCTTCGCCGTGCCGGCGGTGTCCAGGTCCAGGAAGATCCGCAGCGCGATGACCTGGCGCTGCCGCTCGGGCAGCGCTGTCAGGGCGGCCATGATCTCCGGGTCAACCGGGCCGGGATCAGTCCGGTCCGCGCCGCCGAGGGCGTCGTCACCGGCCAGTGCCGCCGTGCGCCTGCTCCGGCGCCAGGACGACACCCGCAGATTCAGCGCGGTCCGCACCACCCAGGCACGCGGTGCCGGGTGCCTGCCGACCTTCCGCCAGGACGCCCAGGCCCGGGCGAACGCCTCGGCGACAAGATCCTCCGACGCCGCCGCATCACCGGTGCTGGCGATGACCGCGCGGAGGCAGTCATCGCGGGCCGAGGCATAGAACTCGGCAAAGTCGGCGTCAACCTGTTTCGGGCCCACGTCCTAGTAACGCTCCAGCGCGCCGATCCGCTTACCGCCCGGCTCAGCCGTCTCGGGCACGCAGGGCGCAGGGCGCCGGCACCGAGGTCTCGCCGCAGCGTCGCAGTACGTTGGTCCGATGTTCACACCCGAGGACAGGGAGCGGCTGCGGGAGGTGCTGGTGTCGGCCGCCCGCGCCGACGAGCGCATCACGGACGCCGCGCTCACCGGCTCTGCCGCGCTGGGCGCTGAGGATCGCTGGTCGGACATAGACCTGGCCCTGGGCCTTGCCGCGGACGCCGATCTCGGCGAGGTGATGGCGGACTGGACCCAGGTCATGTACCGGGATCACGGCGCCGTCGACCACCTGGACATTGCCCCGCGCGCCACTGTCTACCGTGTTTTCCTGCTCGCCAGCACGCTGCAGGTCGATCTTGCCTTCTCCCCGGCAGCGGAGTTCGGCGCCATCGCGCCGACCTTCCGGCTGATCTTCGGAACCCCGGCGGAGCGGCCGCAGTCTCCGCCGCCCGGCGCAGCTGAACTCGTCGGCATGGGCTGGGTGTACGCGCTGCACGCCCGGTCGAGCATCGCCCGCGGCCGGGCGTGGCAGGCGGAGTACATGATCAGCGGCGTCCGTGATCACGTGCTGGCACTGGCCTGCCTGCGGCATGGCGTGCCGGCCGTCCAGGGACGGGGCATGGACCGCCTTCCGCCCGAGGTCACGGCGGGCTTCGCCGGAGCGCTCGTCCGCTCGCTCGACATCAGCGAACTGGCCCGCGCCTTTCGCGTCGCGACCGAGGCGCTGCTCGCCGAGGCTGGCCAGGTCGATGCCGGCCTGGCCGACCGCCTGTCCGGCACCTTGCGGGAGCTGGCCGGATGGCCGGTCGTGTCGCCCGGTAAGCCGGCCGGCACCGGCGACGTGGCCGCGAACGAGCCGCCGGCGCCCCGGGCGGGCCCGCCCGGCGTGCCGGGTCCGGCCGGAATGCCGGGTCCGGCCGGGCCCGACGGGGCCGCTCATCAAACTGGCGTAAATCCCTAGATCCGGCGTCTGCCTGAATGCTACGGTCCGGTCAAATGGCCCCGCCCGGAATGCAGGTAGTACGTGCCCCGCCGCTGCCTCCGCCCTGGCGGGGAGAATGGCGCCTGCGCGACGGCGAGCAGATAGTAGGAACGGTCAAGGCGCTGGTCCGGCCGGACAACCGGTGCTTCATCTTCTTCGACTCCTGCCGGGCTGACGCCTACCAGCCGCTGCTGGCCGCGGCCGCTGAGTCCGTGGATTGCGACCTCTACATCTCAGTGGATGAGGCAGATAGCGGGAAACTGACCTCGTATCTGCCGCGGCAACCTACCCGGTCGCCGTGGCCCGGGCCAGCGGGGAGTACGCCGGCCTGCTGCGGGTCTGGAACGACCCGGAGGGACCCTTGCTCGGCCTGATAGCCGCGCTGCCGACGTACCGGCGCCGCGGGCTGGCCAGGGCACTGATCGCGCAGGCGTTCGCGGTGCTCCGTGACCGCGGCGAGACGGAGGTCACCGCCGAGATAGACGACGCGAACGTCGCCTCCATCTCCCTGTTCACCGCTCTCGGCGCCCGCCGCACGGGCGGCTCGGTTGAGCTGATCAGGCGGCGGGTTCAGGGGCGCCGCTAGTCGCGCACCCACAGGCAGAACGGGTGCCCGGCCGGGTCGAGGTAGACCCGCACCTTCTCCTGCGGCTGATAGCCGGCGAGGACCGCGCCAGCGGAGACTGCATGGGCTCCGGCGACGTCGAGATCGTCGACCTCTATATCGAGATGCAGCATCATCTGATGGTCACCGGCGCGCGCAGGCCAAGATGGCCGGACGTAGGCATCCTCGGTCTGAAAGGACAGCCCCGCTCCGCCGCCGGGCGGCCTGAGCGTCACCCAGCCGGGCTCGTTTGCCCCCACCGGCCAGCCGAGGAGCCGCTGATAGAAGTCCGCGAGCGCGCCCGCATCCGGCGAGTCGAGGACCGCGGCCGTCAGCGTCATTGCCGGTCTCTGGGTCATGCTTGCCTCCTTGATCCGGGCGGCCCTCGCGATGATAAGCATTCCTCAGGCCGGGCGCCGTCGTGGGAAGATGTGCCGATGGACGGGCTGACCATTCCGCCGGGATCGCCGGTGGATGTCTTCACTGCCGAGGAGCGGCCTGACCTGTGGCAGCAGGCAAGACCCCTGTTCGCCGGCGTATGGCCCGAGTACAACCTGCACGGCAACAACAGCGGCAAGTACTTCGGCCAGCTGTTTCCCCGGTTCGCGCCGTTTCAGATTGTGGTCTATGACGGCGCCGCCGGGCGCGTAGTGGGACGCGGCCGGGCTATCCCGTTCCGGTGGGACGGGTCACTGGCCGACCTGCCCGCGGGGATCGACGCCGTCGGACTGCGCGCGGTATCGGAGCAGGCGGCGCCGACCGCGGTGTCCGCGCTTGCCGCCGAGGTCGAGCGGGACCGGCAAGGGCACGGCCTCAGCCGGCTCATCCTGCAGGCCATGGCTCTCGCCGCGCGCCATGCTGGCCTCGGCCCGCTGGTGGCTCCGGTCCGGCCCAGCCGCAAAGATCAGTACCCGCTCATCCCGATCGACGCGTACTCCCGGTGGCGCCGCGGCGATGGCCTGCCGTTCGATCCCTGGCTGCGCGTCCATGCCCGGCTGAACGCCACGATCCTGCGTACCGAGCCGCGCTCGATGGAGATCGCGGCACCGGTGGCGGACTGGGAGCAATGGACCGGCATGGAACTACCGGAGCCCGGTGAGTACGTCTTTCCGGGCGGGCTGGCGCCGCTCGCGGTAGCCGGCGGCATGGGGCGGTACTGGGAGCCCAATGTCTGGATGGTTCACCCGGCATAGCGGCCGGCCCGGCCGGCGCCGCGCTGCCGCTGCCGCAACCATGAGCTGATGCGCCATCACCCGGCTCAGCTGGCCGCCTTGACGCATCTGGCGACCAGAAAGACGGGGTAGCGGTCGGCGCCAGCACGCTGACCGCCCCATTGCGGCTGCGGAACGGGCTCGGCTAGCCGGTCTAGCCACAGGCCGTGCTGGCGGGCCGCGTTGAGGTAGGTGGAGAGCATCCGGTGACTCGCGCCGACCTGGCGGCGGAGCCCGGACAGCGCGTCATCAGCGACCCAGCGCCCCTCATCGTAGTAGCGCCCGGCCGACGGCCAGGAGGCTGCGACATCCGTGGCACCCGGGAAGCAAGGGTGCAGGATCGAGAACACGAAGTGCCCGCCGGGCCGGAGGGCGCTGCTGACCGCCGCCGCGGCAGCGTCGAGGTCATCAATGTCGGAGAGCGCGAAATGGCAGGTCACCGCGTCGTAAGGTGCCACGCCCAGGCATCCCGGCGATGCCACGTCGGCGTGGACGTAACTGATGCCGAGCGGCTCGTCCTGCTCGGCCTGCCGGGCCACGGCGATCAGTGCGCCGGAGATGTCGATGCCCGTCAGGCAGGCTCCCCGCCGGGCGAGCTCGCGGGTGATGCGCCCGTGCCCGCAGCCGACGTCGAGGATCCGCAGCCCGGCGGGCGGGCCGAGCAGTTCGAGCAGCGCCTCAGACGGCGGATCGTCCAGGGAATCGAACCCGCTGACGTAGAACTCCGCGACTGCGTCGTACCTGGCTTCGGCCATAGTCCAACCCTAAATCTCCGGGCCGCGGCGGGCTGCTGTGAACCACGAGCGGTCGTCCGTGAGGTAGCGGTCCAGGACAAGCCCCGCCTCGCTCAGCGCCGTCTTGAGCTGCGTCTCGTCGAGGCGCATCGCGGTGAAAGTCTGGGTCCAGACCCGGTCACCGGCCTGATACTCCACGGTCGCCGCGAGCAGGTCCGCGGTGGGTCGCGATATGTCCCGCAGGCGTAAAATTATCTCGCCTCCCCGTTCTTCGGAAGCTGCCGCGCTGTCGAACCAGTGCGGCGGGTGATGCTGGATGATCACGCTTCCGGTGGCCGCCACATGCCGCGCGCAGGTGCGCAGGAGGGCCTGCCTGATGCCCGCATCGGGCACGTTGAGAAGATGCGAGGCGAGCAGCACGACATCGAAAGTCCGGCCTAGCGCAAGGTCCTGGATGCGCGCGCGGACCCTCTCCGCAGCGCGAATGTGCGCCAGCATCTCCGGCGATTCATCGACGGCGACGACCGGATGGCCGAGTTTGACCAGGGCGCCGGTGACCCGGCCGGTTCCCGACCCAAGTTCGAGGATTGAGGCGCCTGCCTGGCCCGCTGCCTTATGGATGATTTCCGCCTCGTGACCTGGCGGCAGCAGCGCATAGAAGTCGACCGCGCATCCATCGGGTGTGATGACGCCCGGCCCGGTGCCCGAGTTACCTCCCGGCGATTCCTGTTCATGGCCCTGCTCGCTCATGATCGATCTCCAGTCGAGTGCATCGCCGGAGTGGTGACGGCTGTCAATCACGGTATCTGCGCGGCGCGATCCTCGCTCGTCTCCTCCCGTCGCCCGGCAGCCAATGCCTACACTTATCGCCGTGAACGGCATTCAGATCCCGCGGCTTGAAATCAACGGTCGTACTGCCACCATCGAGCAGGTATGGGAACTCGATCTCAGTAACTACGGTCACTTCACCGCCATGCAGGTCAGAGGCCGTAAGACGCTCGGCATGGAGTTCCATCTGGCCCGTCTTGATGGGGCCACGCATGAGCTCTTCGGCGTCGGCCTGGAGGGCGACCAAGTCCGCGCCTATATCAGTCACGCGCTCGCGGACGATACCGCGGACGCGTCAGTCCGGGTCAACGTGTTCCGCTCAAGCGCCACCGACGACGTGTCCGTCATGGTCAGCGTGCGACCGCCCGCATCCCTGCCGGCCGCGGCGCAGCGCCTGCAGACAGTTCAGTATCAGCGCCCGCTCGCCCATATCAAGCATGCGGGTGGATTCGGGCAGTCCTATTACGGCAGCCTGGCGCACGGCAACGGTTTCGATGAAGCCCTGTTCGTCGGGCCAGGCGGCGCCGTTTCCGAGGGTTCCATTACCAACATCGGCTTCATCGATGGCGACTCGATTGTCTGGCCTGACGCACCTGCGCTCCGCGGCGTCATGATGCAGGTACTCCAGCGGGAACTGAGAAAGGCACGCCTGTCCTGGCGATATGCGGCGGTGCACGTGGCGGATCTGGCCTCTTTCGCGGGCGCGTTCGTCACCAACTCCCACGGGATGGCCCCGGTCGCGAGCATCGACAGCCTGAGCCTGCGAACGGACCTGCCCCTTATGCGCAGCATGACGAGTGCGCTCGGGACTGCGCCCTACGACATGATCTAGCCAGCGCGCCGCGCCTGCTGGCGTACGGCTGGTGACGTGGGTCTGCCGCGCCCATGCCCGGCCGGGCGCTGACGCCCGCACCGCGACCGTGATATTCAGAACGAGGGCCGGGACGGCATCCGCGCAGCCCAGGCCCCACGGCTCAGCCGCGTCGATCGCGTACGAATGTCTGTTCTAATAAATTTCCTCTTCACATTTGACTCGTACGTATGTTCTAATGACGGGCATGCCGCCAGTCGCCTCCACCGCCGGGTCACGGCCCGATGCTCCCCCCGGGACGCATCCGGCCCTGCTGCCGGGTACCTGGCGCCCGGCCGTCCAGCGCGAGCCACGGCCTCCGCCGGCGACTCGGGCCGCCACCGTCGCCGCGAGGCCAGCGCAATGAAGATCACTACGGGAGCCGGCCGACCGAAGTAGCCGCCGGATGGCGCGGCGGCTGCACGGATAACGCACGGAGGCCGTGACGCCGCGCACTGCCGGGCCGCTGACGGCGAACCTTGGCCGAAACTACCCAATA
>Ga0182018_10003341_pt1 | contig 14559 bp, 7 predicted proteins | sample 812P2MmetaG_FD_120490 | JGI IMG/M metagenome (GOLD analysis project Ga0182018, IMG submission 120490) | Permafrost microbial communities from Stordalen Mire, Sweden - 812P2M metaG | ecosystem: Environmental > Terrestrial > Soil > Wetlands > Permafrost | place: Sweden: Stordalen | collected...
ACCAGGGCAGTCCGGACGCTGCCGCCGGCCACCGCGTCCAGCGCCGCCCGCAGCGCAGTGGTTCCCGAACGGAGCGAAGCACCGAAATCCGCCGTCGCTGTCTGCGCGGGCAAATCACACGCGCCGGCGCGGAACGTACACGGAGTAATTCGTGATCCCGATCATTCGTTCATAAATGCAGTAAACGATGCAATATACACCGCGATTGGGGCGTTCGGGTAAACACGACTGACGTCTCGATCGGACAGTCAATTCAACGCGGCATGCCCGTGACTATGCGCTTCTTGATTATCGCCTCGGCCGTGTCATTTGCCGTGCCGGGGGCCTCGAAGATGTAAGCCAAGGACGTACGCGGCCTGCCCGTGACGATTTGACGAAATACGCGCCGAACCCCTCCTCCTGGTACCAATGACGGACGCCAACAGCCAGGTGTGCAGTCGCGTCATACCTTCCCCTCCGTTACGGTCACCACCCGATTGGCCTTCACGCCGCCGATCCGGTCCACTTGGCCGCTGGGCCAATGGATCTCCAAATCCGCCTTCTGCGCGCCGCCCAAACCGAAATGCACCCGCAGATCGCTCTGTGAAATATAGCTGCTGCCGCTCCGCACCTCGTCCATCAGCCGGCGCCCACCGGCCGGCGTGCAGTAGATCCGCGCGCCGATGCCGGAGCGGTTCGATTTCACCCCGATAGTCTTCACCTTGAGCCAGTTGTTCTTCACCTGGCTGTCGCAGCGCAACAGTTGCGGCATATCGTTGACGCAGTTGATCAGCACGTCCATGTCGCCGTCGTTATCGAAATCGCCGAAAGCGCAGCCGCGCGCCGAGGCCGGCTCCAGGATTCCCGGCCCGGCGTCCTGCGACACATCCGCGAACCGGCCGTTGCCCAGATTGTGGTACAGCACCTTGCGCTCCCGGTAGCCTTGCTCATCGTTGGGCTGCCCCACCTCCGGATACACGTGGCCGTTCACCGCCAAAATGTCCGGCCAGCCGTCGTTATCGAAATCGAAGAATCCCACGCCCCAGCCCATAAAGCGCGTGTTCCGGCCCAGCCCGGCTTGAAAAGTGGTATCTTCGAAGAAGTTGTTGCCCATATTGTGGTACAGGCTGGAAGTGTCGCCGGCGAAGTTGGTCTTGACGATATCGAACCTGCCGTCGCCGTCGTAATCCGCCACGGAGACGCCCATGCCGGCTTGCGGCTTCCCGTCCGGACTATAGGCCACCCCAGCTTCGATGGCGATTTCGGAGAAAGTGCCGTCGTGATTGTTCCGGTAGAGCGCAGAAGATGTGGAATCGTTGGCCACATAGATGTCTGGCCAGCCGTCGTTATCGAAGTCGGAAACCGCTACGCCCAAACCGTAGGTGCCTTGCGTCTTCAAGATGCCGGCCTTTTGGCTGACATCTGTGAACGTGCCGTCGCCGTTGTTGTGAAAAAGAATATTCTTGCCGCCCTGTAGTCCTGGCGGGCCGCACGCCACTACGATCCCCTTGAAGAGGCACGGACCGGATTCCGGAAGCGGCGCGGTTTTCGGATCGAAATCGATGTAGTTGGCGATGAACAGGTCCAGGTGGCCGTCCTTGTCATAATCCAGGAAGGCGCAGCCGGTGTTCCAGCGCCGTTGCCCGTTGCCCGGATCTGTAGCGACCCCGGCCTTTCTGGCGGATTCGATGAACTTGCCGTTGCCCTGGTTGCGCCACAGAGCGCAATCGCCCCAATAGGTGACGAACAGGTCGTCGTGCCCATCGTTGTTATAGTCGCCTACGCAGCAGCCCTGGCCCCAACCGGTGCGCCCAATTCCCGCTTCGATCGTGACGTCGGCAAATGTGCCGTCGCGGTTGTTCTTGTACAGGCGGCTGACCGGAGCTTGCGCTGCCTTCCAGTCGGCCTCGAAGCGCGTGCCGTTTACCAGGAAGATATCTAGCCAGCCATCGTTGTCATAATCGAAGAAAGCGCATCCGCAGCCGGTGGTCTCCATCAGGTATTTGTTCTTCTGCTCGCCGCCAAAGGTGGTCTTGGCATGCAACCCCGCCTCGCGCGCAACATTCACAAACCGCACGCCCAGAGGCAACCCCAGCACGAGTTGATCGAACGAAAACACCGGCACGGCCGCGCACAACGACCGGATGAACTGCCTGCGGTGAATCGCGGTTTGCCGATTATCGATACCCGCCACGTAGACACATTATTACACCCTGATCGCGTTTGGGTCTACGGCTCTCAACTTTCAAAGGCAGCGGGAGGTCCCAAATCCCAATGCTGGCCCGCCCAGGCCTTCGCCAAAACACGTTACGTTAAACGTACGCAATCTGACGGTGTAACATTTAACGCATCGACGTAACGGTTTGTTAAACATATGTAAAATAGGCGGTTATTCCGTTTAACCGTAACAAACGCTCGTGGCACTTGTCTGGCGTCTACTAAAGATCTATTATTCTCTCAATCGTCAATGTCTAGTGCTAAGGAAGCACGAGCTTGGGTATCAAGCACAAAGGTTAGTTTTGTTCGCAACAAATGTGGGATTTTTCAACAGGCTTCAAAAGAGGGAGAAAATATGCTCAGTCTGCGTAAAATGGCTTCGTTCGCCGTATGCATTTCTTTAGCGCTGTTCTGCTTTAGCGGAACCCTCAGCGCACAACAGGTTTTTGGCAGCATTTTCGGAACCGTGACGGACCCGACCGGCGCGGCGGTGAATGGGGCCAAGGTCACCATCACCGAGACCACCAAGGGCACGTCGTCCGACGTGACCACCAACGAGTCGGGCAACTACACCAAGGGCCAACTGATCCTCGGAACGTACCAAGTTTCGATTGAGGCGACTGGTTTTCAGAAGACCATATCGAGCCCCATCGAGGTCACGGTGGACAACGCTGCCCGTTTCGACGCCGCCCTTAAGGTCGGTAATGTGACCCAAGAAGTGGAAGTGACCGCCGCCGCGCCGCTGCTCCAGTCTGATCGCGCCGACGTCGCGCAAACCTTTACGGCTCAACAAATTGAAGAATTACCAAGCATCGGCCGCAATGCCCAAGCCATGGAATTGCTGAATCCGGGAACCGTCCGGCTCGGCTGGGCGCACGCCTCCGATGAGAACCCCCAAGGCAGCGTGCAGATGGAAGTGAATGGCCAACTGTTCAGCGCCATGGGTTACGAACTGGACGGAACCACCAACCAGGATCCCATCCTGGGGATCATCGTCATCAACCCTACCTTCGATTCGCTGGCCGAGGTTAAGCAGGCCAACCAGAACTTCGATGCCGAATTCGAATACGTGGGCGGCGGAGTTGCGACGTACTCGACCAAATCGGGATCCAACGACTTCCACGGCGGCGCCTTCGATTACATACAATCCAACACTCCCGGCTTTACGGACTTCGCCAGGAATCCCTTCACCGGTGTGGCGCCCACCTACCACGACAACCAGTTTGGCGGGTCGATCGGCGGTCGCATCATTAAAGACAAGCTCTTTTTCTTCGGCGATGCGCAGTTGAACAGGCAGGGGCAGGGCGGTTCCGTCCTGACCACGGTGCCCACGGCAGCCGAGCGCGGCGGCAATCTGAGCGACTGGCTGGCTGCCAGTCCCAACTACCAGATTTACGATCCGAACACCGGAAACGCGGATGGGACAGGCCGCACGCCATTCCCCGGCAACATCATCCCCACCAACCGCCTGAGCCCGCAAGCGCTGGCGATCATGTCGTATTTTCCGTTGCCGAACACGAACATTGAGGGTACAACATATACCAATAACTACAGCGCCAGCGGCTCGGTCGGCATCACCGGGAACCTCTGGAATACCCGTTGGGATTATTACCTAAACCCCAAGAACACGATTTTCGGCCGGTACAGCTACGCCGCGTTCACAGAGCAGGCGCCCGGCGCCTTCGGTTTGGAAGCCGGTGGTCCCACCATTGGCAACTATGCCGGCGACTCTCAAGCTCTGAACCAGAGTCTGGCTGTCGGCTGGACTAGTACGATCAGTCCGACTCTCGTAAATGAGTTCCGGCTCGGCTACATGCGGTATCACGTTTTCGACGTGCCTAACGGCTATGGCACAGACCCAGCCACCGAAGCGGGCATTCCCGGCCTGAACCTGGACAAGACCTACACCTCCGGCATGCCGGCCTTCTACATCAACAACCCGACGGGAGCATCGTCGGATCTTGGATATGCGCTCGGCGTCAACCAGTGCAACTGCCCGCTGACTCAAAGTGAGCGGCAGATTCAGTTTGTCGATAACCTGAACAAAATTCATGGCAACCACAGTTTCAAGTTCGGCGCCGACCTGCGCTATGCCCAGAATCTTCGGGTCCCGAGCGACACGCACCGCGCTGGCGAGCTAAGCTTCAACGACCAGCTTACGGGCAACGTGGCAAGCGCCGGCGCCGGCACAAGCGACGGCATTGGCTTGGCGACTTTCCTGCTGGGCGATACCTCGAGCTTCGGTCGCTACGTCAGCACCAGTACCAACGCCCAGGAACGGCAGCCCCGCTTCTTCTGGTACGGACAAGACGAATGGCGCGTAAGCCCCAAACTGACTGTTACGTTGGGCTTGCGTTGGGAAATGATTTTTCCGGAGTCGGTCAATGCCGCGGGCAACGGCGCCACGCTCAATCTGGCCAACGGCTTGATGTACGTGTTCGGCGAGGACGGTGTCTCCTCTCATGGTATTCAGACCATGAACTGGCACCTGTTCGCGCCCAGAGCGGGCATCGCCTATCAGATTACCCCGAAAACCGTGATTCGTACCGGTTATGGTTGGTCGTACAATCTGGGAACTTTCGGCTCCACCTTCGGTCATAACGTAACCCAGAATCCGCCCGTTCTGACTTACCAGAACCCCAGCACACCGGGTGGTGTAAACTTCCTGCCGGTCTTCACGCTGGCTGACGGTCCTCCCTCTCCGCCTACGATCACCGTGGGATCGAACGGAACTTTCCCTCTGCCGAACGGCATCAGCCCGAAGTTCCGCTCGCCCGAACTCACGGTGCCGACAATCTATCAATACAACTTTACGATCGAGCAACAGTTAACCAACAAGATCGTGGTTTCCGGCGGCTATGTTGGGAATCAAGACCGGCACGGTTTCATCGGGACGGGCCAGTCCGTGAACCCGAATGAGGCGATCTTCAATCCCGGCGTGACTAACACAAATCTGGACCAGCCTTACTACAGCCTGTATGGCTGGACGCAAAGCCTGGGATACTATTGCAACTGCTCCAACGAAAACTACAATTCCTTCCAGGCGACAGTCAAAGTGAACGCCTTGCAGGGTTGGACGGTGCAGGGTAATTACACTTACCAGCGGCAGTTTGGCGACGGGTGGGGGTACGATTCCAATTACTATTTCTTGTATGGTGGCATCGGACCTGTACCTGTGACCAGGGCCGAGGGCCAAGGGTATAGTAGCCTGCTGCCGAACAACCAAATAACCATCGCGCAGAACTACGATATTCCGTTCGGCCACGGGCGGAGGTACGGAGCCAGCTCGAGCCGCGTCGTCGATGCCGTCGCGGGCGGATGGACGCTCAGCGGCATCACAACCTTCTATAGCGGGATCCCAATCGAACCGAGCATCGACAACTATGGACCCGGCACGCAGCCCAATGTGGGTCCGAACAATCGACCCAATGTCGGAAGCGGGGCCGTATACGCGGCGTCGCCGAACCGCAACCAGTGGATCACTGGCTGTCCGGACCAGAATTGCTCAACCGGTCCATATTTGTGGCCGTCGTCGAACACTTTCGGCAACTATCCAATCGACACCCTGTATGGCCCGCATTTCATCGACCAGGATTTCTCCATCATGAAGACGTTCCGGATCACGGAAAAAGTTAACTTCGGTTTCCGCATGGATTCAACCAACTTCTTCAACCACACCAATCTGAATACGCCGAACACGGATGTCATGAGTCCGCAGGTCGGACAGATCACCAGCATAGCCTTTGGCGGCAACAACGGCATCGGCATGCGCAAGCTGCAGTTCTCCGGTAACATTAGGTTCTAGTCTAGCGAGCCGCGCACGTAAGCAAGCGGGGGCCGGCAGAGCGCAAGCTCTGCCGGCCTTTTTCATTTCAGAAGCTCTGCGATAATACTTACATGCACCGGCTGCTGACGGCCCCGGCACTGCTGCTCGGTTGCCTTGCGATAGTCCGCGCCGGGGAACCCTGCGCCCGCTGCCACGCTTCCGAAACCGCCGCGTTCGCGCAGTCCCCGATGGGCAGATCCGTCAGCGCCCCATCGGTTTTTGCGGAAGGCCGCATCGTCCACAAGCTTTCAGGGAGCGCTATCGCCATACATCGGAGTGGCTCGCTGCTGGAGCATAGGTTAGAGCGGCGCGGCGTGGTCGCCGAATATCCCGTAGCGTATTCCGTGGGGGCCGGCATCGTCGGTTACAGCTACATGGTCCGGCTGGGGCGATACCTGTTTCAATCGCCGGTCTCCTACTATACGCAAACCAAGAGCTGGGATCTGACGCCGGGCTACGAAACGGAACCCCAGCTTGATTTCACGCACCAGATCTTCAGCGGCTGCCTCTTCTGCCACACCGGCTCTGTGAACCTCATTAGCGGAACCGCGAACCAGTTCGGAGATCCTCCTTTTACGCCGATCTCTTGCGAACGGTGTCATGGTTCGCCTGCCGCGCACCTCAAGAACCCCGTACCGGGCTCTATCGTAAATCCGGCCAAGTTATCCCCGAGCCGCCGTGACAGCGTATGCGAGCAATGCCACCTGGAAGGTGAAGTGAGGATCCTGAATCCCGGCCGCGATTGGTGGGACTTCCAGGCCGGCCAGGCTACCGAAAGCATTTTCGTCACGTATCTGAGGGCAGTTGCGCCCGGCACGCTGCGGGCAGTCAGCCAGAGTGAGCTGCTGGCCCAGAGCCAATGCGCCCGGCAAAGTGGCGGCCGCTTGTGGTGCGGCACTTGCCACAACCCGCATGCCGATGAGCCGAATCGGGCGCAGGCAGTCCGGCAGGTGTGCCTCTCCTGCCACGGCGATCTCTTCGCCGCGAAACGCCATCAGGCAGCCATCGAATGCGTGAGCTGTCACATGCCCCGGCTGCGGCCGACAAACGTAGCGCATTCCGCCATCACCGATCACAGCATTCCGCGCATCTCGCGCGCGCTGCAGCCCGACGGGGGCGCCGCCGATCCCGAGCCGAAAGCCTGGCGCCAGCCGGATCAGGCGCTAATACTCCGCGATCTCGGCTTGGCGTACTTCGATCTGGCGGCAAACACGCACGCCGCGCCGGATCTGCAGGCGGCATATCGGATACTCTCCCAGTTGCCCCCGCCAATGCGCCAGGATCCCGCGGTGGAGGCCGACCTGGGATCCGTCTTGTTGGCGCAAGGCGAGACGGACTTGGCCATCCGGATGTTCACGCGCGCGTCGGCTCAAGAACCCTTTAACGCGCGATATGTATATTGCCTGGGAGCGGCGCTCGAACATGCGGGTAAAATGGAGGAATCGGTTAAAGAGTTAAAGCGAAGTATTCAACTCGATCCGTCCCAGCCGGAGGCTTACCTGGAGTTGGCACAGCTCTATAGGAGAGCCGGCCACGAGGCGGAAAGCCGCAACGCGCTTCGGGAGTATCTGCGCTTCATGCCGCAGAATATCCAACTGCGATTGACAGAGTGAGCGCTCCCGATGGCCGGCCTTTTCATTCTGGGATAATGTGTTCATGCACCGGCTGTTAGCCGTGCTGGCGTTGGCCGCATGCGCCGCACAGGCCGAGCCCATTACGTTCTACAAGCACATCGCGCCCATAGTTTACCAGTCTTGCGCGCCTTGCCATCGTCCGGGCGAGCCGGGACCCTTCCCGCTGCTCACCTACGCCGACGTGCGCAAGCATGGCCAGCAGATCGTCTCCGTAATCCAGCGGCGCTACATGCCCCCCTGGCTACCCGAGGCAGGGTACGGAGATTTTCAGGAAGAGCGCCGCCTGACTGACGAACAGATCCGGACCATCGAGGAGTGGGTCCGGCAGGGCGGTCCGGCCGGCTCGCAGGCCGACGCTCCGCCACTTCCACCGTTCGTTCCCGGCTGGCAGCTTGGCGAGCCGGACCTGGTAATCGAGGCCACTGCCCCTTACACCCTGCCTGCCGGAGGTCCAGACCAATACTGGAATTTCGTGCTGCCGCTGAAAGTGTCTGGCACGCGCTGGGTAAGGGCCATCGAGATCCGCCCGGGCAATATCCGCGCCGTACACCACGCGAACGTGCTCATCGATCGCAGCCGTTCCGCGCGCATGCAGGAAAAAGCACCGGGCGCCGGTTTCCCGGGCATGGACCTGAACGTTGAATCGGACGCATTCGATCCCGATAGCCATTTTCTGTTCTGGAAACCGGGCGGAACTCCCTGGGTCGAGCCCGCCGGTATGGCTTGGCGCGCAGACCCCGGCGCCGATCTCGTCCTGAATGTCCACATGCAACCGACGGGTAAGCCCGAACAGGTGCAGCCTTCCATCGGGTTATACTTCACCAGTGAACCGGCCACGAGGTACCCCATGCTATTGCAGCTCGAGCACGATGGCGCACTGGATATTCCCCCCGGCGATGCGGACTTCCCGGTAGGCGACAACTTTGTGGCGCCCATGGACATGGATGTGCTCGCGGTCTATCCGCACGCGCACTACCTGGGCCACCTGTTGGAAGGCTATGCGACATTGCCCGGCGGGGCTCGCAAGTGGCTGATCCGCATTCCGGATTGGGACCCGAACTGGCAGTCCGTCTACCGCTACAAAGAACCCGTATTTCTTCCGAAGGGAAGCGTGGTTTCCATGCGCTATCATTACGACAATTCGGCCGCGAATCCGCGCAATCCCAATCGGCCTCCGCGACGCGTGCGCGGCGGGAACCAAGCCACCGACGAGATGGCGCACCTCTGGCTGCAGGTTCTGCCGCGCGGCGGCCAGGACCATCGCATGGAACTCCAGGAAGCCATCATGCTCCGCCGCCTGGAAAAATATCCGGGGGACTTCACCTCGCAGTTCAATCTGGGCGCGCTCATGCTCGCGCGCGGCCGTAATGCGGATGCCGTCCCTTACTTGCGCGGCGCGGTCGCGGCGCGGCCGGACCATCCGGTGGCGTTGAACACGCTCGGCGCGGCGCTACTTTCGGCGGGAAATGTGAACGAAGCGGCCGGGTTCTTCGCGCGGGCGCTCCAGGCCAATCCGCGTTATACCAACGCGCGCTATAACCTCGCCAACGCGCTCGCCGAACAACAGCGCTGGGAACAGGCGGCAACCGAGTTCCGCAAAGTGTTGGCGGACAATCCGGACGACTCCGGAGCGCGGCAGCATCTGGGCGAAGTGCTGCGGCTGTGGGGCGACGAGCGCGCCAGGCAGGGCAGTCTCGAAGAGGCGGCCGCCCACCTGCGCGAGTCGCTGGAGTTCCGGCAGGACGACGCCGTGCTGCACAGCGATCTCGGTTCGGTGCTGGCCCGCCTCGGCCTTATCCGGGACGCCGTGCCCGAATTTGAGGCCGCGCTGCGTCTCGATCCGAAACTGGAGACGGCCAGGCACAACCTGCAGGCCGCGCGCGCGCGACTGGCGCAGTTGGAGCACTGAGCATGACGCCGCTGCTGCTCTTATTTCTGCAAGCGAGCGCCTACCAGTCGGGCGTGCAGGCGTATAGCGCGCATCGCTATGAAGAAGCCATCCCATGGTTTGAAAAGGCCGCGGCAGGGGGTTCGCAGGCGCTGGTGGCTCAATTCATGCTGGGGAATGCCTGCCTGCAAGTGCATCGGGATGAGCAAGCCGTGCGGACCTTTGCGGCGCTGTTTCAAGTGGGATCCGATTCCGCGGCGGCGCACTTGTTGACAGCCGGGATGATGCTGCGCGCGAAGCTGCCGCCGGGTGCGGCAACCGAAGCCGGCCGCGCGCTGGAAATCGACCCGCACATCCCGCAGGCGCACTTCATTCTAGGCGAGGCCGCGCTGTCTCGGGGTGACGACGGCAAGGCAGTTGAGGAATTTCAGCACGAGATCGCCTCCAATCCCAGCTTCTTCATGGCTTACTACCGGCTCGGCGCGGCGTACGAGAATCGCGGCGCGTGGGATGACGCGATCTCGGCCCTGCAGCGCGCCATATGGTTGAATCCCAACCACAGCGGTCCCTACGCGCTGATCGGTAAGGCCTATCTCAAGCGCGGCAACCTGGATGACGCGGCTGGCGCCCTGCGCCATGCGCTCCAAATGGACCCGCAAGACCAGGCGATTCGCCAACTGCTGGACCAGACTCTGAGCCGCGACGGTCAGGGAGCGGTAGCTCCAGCCCCCAGCCCTCCGATCGTCGGGCGCAGCGAGTATCTGGCGGGGCACATCCAAGAAGCCATTCCCTTGCTCGAAAAGGCCCGCGCGGCCGGCGCCCGGAACAACGATCTGTTCTTCATGCTGGGCAACAGCTATCTGCAAGCGCATCGGGTCCCTAAGGGCCGCGCCGCGTTCGCCGATCTGTACGGCGTGCCGGCCGAGTCCGCCGCGGCCCGCTTGTTCACCGCGCACATGCTGATGCGGCTGGAGTTCGAAGATGATGCCCAAGCCGAGTTGGAGGGCGCCCTGGCGCGCGAACCGAAACTCCCGGAAGCGCACTTCATGCTCGGCGAAATCGCCATCTACCGCGCCCAACTCGATCGCGCGGCGGACGAGCTCGGCCGCGAAATCGCGCTCAATCCCGGCTTCGCGATGGCCTACTATCGGCTGGGCGACGCCTGCACGCGGCACGAGGATTGGGAGCACGCCGTTCCCCCGCTGCAGCGCGCCGTGTGGCTGGACCCCACCTATAGCGGGCCGTACATCCTGCTAGGCAAAACATATCTCAAGAAGGGGGATTTGGCCGAGGCCGAACGCATGCTGCGCCGCGCCCTGCAGATGGACCCGAAGAATGCCTCGGCGCACTATCTGTTAGGCCGCACTCTGATTCAATCCGGCCATGCGGAAGAAGGCAAGAAACTGCTGCAACGCTGGGAAGAGCTGCGGCAGGAATCCGGTCAGTAGCTAACCTCCCCCGCCCGCAGCCGTCTCATGGTCGAGGGACTTCCATGCGCATCTTGCTTCGGGACTCTGTCTTCGCCTTCCGGCAGTTGCGGAAAAGTCCGGGCTTCGCCCTCACCGCCATACTTTCGCTGTCCCTGGGCATCGGCGCTACCACTGCCGTCTTCAGTGTAGTGTACGGCGTTCTGATGAATCCATATCCGTATAAGGACCCGGACCGCATGGTGCACTTGGTGCTCAAGGACAAAGCCGGCAACAAGCACTGGCCGGGATTGAACGGTTCGCAGATTCGCCAGGTCCGGCAGGCGCGCTCGATCGAAAGCGTGGTGGGCGAGAATCAGTGGAATCTCACCACCACGGATGAAGATCTTCCCGAGGATGTAGCCGGGGACTATCTGACGCCCAATGCAACCAGCCACTTCGGCGTGCCGCCGCTGATCGGCCGCGGCCTCATTCCCTCCGATGCGCCCTTCGGCCAGGACCCGCAGCCCGTGGTCGTGCTCAGCCATAAGTTTTGGCAGCGCCATTACGGCGCCAACCCCGACGTGCTGGGGCGCACGCTCCGGCTTGTGCATAAGAGCTACACCATAGTGGGTGTCATGCCTTCGCGCTTCACCTGGGGCGATGGGGACGTCTATCTGCCGCTCAAGATGACTGAAGATCCGGCGATGCAGTACGGCGCATACTTGCGGCTCAAGCGCGGGGTCAGCCGCGCCGCGGCCAATGCCGAGCTGCAGGCGTTGATCCAGCAGTTCGCCAAGGATACGCCATCGCACTTTCCGCCTAGCTTTCGCGTAGCATTGCAGGGTCTGAACGATCAATTCGTGGAGCGGCTCGGCCCCACGCTGTTCCTGCTTTTTGGAGCCGTCGGGCTGCTGCTCGTTATCGGCTGTGCGAACGTTTCCATTCTGCTGTTGGCTCGCGGCACCGCGCGCCAGCACGAATTGGCCGTACGCGCGGCCATGGGCGCCGGCCGTGGCCGCATACTGCGCCAATTGCTGACGGAGTCTCTCCAGTTGTCCGTCGCCGGCGCCGCACTCGGCGTCCTGCTGGCGTATCAAGGCGTACAGCTCATCGTAAAATGGCTGCCGGAGAATTCTTTTCCCCACGAAGCCGCCATCAGCATCAATCTGCCCGTGCTGATCTTCAGCGTGGCACTGGCACTCGTGACTGGCGTGCTCTTCGGTCTCTCGCCGGCCCTGCACCTCTCGCGTCCCGACTTGGCTGGCGTCATGCAAGCCAGTACCCGCAGAATGACGGCCGGCGTGCGCGGCAAGCGCATCCATGGCATCCTGGTGGCCGCGCAGGTGGCGCTCACACTGTTGCTGCTCAGCAGCGCAGGCGGCGCCATTCGCGGATTCGTCCGGCTCATGCATACCAACCTGGGCTACGATCCGCACAACACCATGTCGGTCGGCATCCCGGTGCATGACAACACTTACATGACCTGGGAAGCGCGGGCGCAGTTCTTTGAGCAGATCCGCCAGCGGATCGCCGCCATGCCCGAGGTGATTTCCGCCGGCATCTCCACCAACGCGACGCCGCCCAGCAACGGCTGGAACACGCACTTCGAAATCCTCGGCAAACCGGTGCCGGAAGAGCGGGAGTTGCGCACCAATTTCGTCAGCCCCGAGTATTTCGAGGTGCTGCGCATCCCTCTGCTCCGGGGCCGTATGTTCGACCGCGCGGAGACCATGCGCGGCGCGCGCCTGGCGCTGGTCAATCAGACCATGGCCCACCAGTATTGGCCGCTTGGCGAAGCTATTGGAAGCCAGGTTCGCGTGCCGCAGCTCAAGGGTGAGTCTGCTTATTCTCCGGCTGCCCCCAATAGCGACGGCTGGCTGCGGATCGTCGGCATTGTCGCGGATGCGCGTGACGATGGCTTGCGCGAACCCGTGAAGCCGGCCATCTATGTGCCCTATACCATGATGATGCCCATGTTCACGCAGATTTTGGTGCGCGCGCGCGTCGAGCCGCTCACCGTATTGCGCGCCGTCCGCGCGCAAGTACATGCCGTCAACCCCGACCAGCAGGTGATGGGAAAAGTGCGCAACCTCGAGCAATGGATCGCACGGCAACAGGAGTGGGCGCAGGAGCGCCTGGTCGCCACGCTGTTCAGCGCCTTTGCGGTTCTGGCGCTTTTGCTGTCGGTGTTCGGCCTCTATAGCGTAGTGTCCTACATCGTTGCCCAGCGCACCAATGAATTCGGTATCCGGATGGCTTTGGGCGCCGGCCGGACCCATGTGCTCAAGTTGGTGTTCGCGTCCACCTCGCTCAGCGTGGGGGGCGGTCTCGTCTCGGGCGTGGTACTGAGCTTGGCCCTCAAGGGCGCGCTGTCCCGCTGGGCCGAAGGCAACTCCATGGATGCCACCGTCGTGCTGGCGGTGGCCGCCCTCTTGCTGGCGGCCGCCACCGTCGCCTGTGTGCTGCCTGCGTACCGGGCTTCCTCGATCGATCCGGCGACGGCCTTGCGCTACGAATAACCCTGGAGGGCGGGGCCTTGTCGCTCGCTTTGCCTTCGTTCACGAGCACAGTCACCAGCACGAAGTCCCTATGCCGGCAGCGCCGGCGACCGATGCAGAGCCTCGCATTGCAAGCCTCCAGTTCGCCTGGCAGCCCAATCTAATTGGGCAGGCCTTTCACCGGCCATTGTTCTAACAGCTTCTTGGCCTCCGGATATCTCACTTCCGCGTACTGCAGTTTGGTTTTGGCCTCATCGCTAAATTTGTTTTCGTTAACGAGCAGGCTCCCCAATACGTAGTTGGCCGTAAACGAATAGCTATGAAGTTTCACGCCCTGGCGCGCCACAGCTTCGGCGTCCGCGTACCGCTTCTGATCGCTGAGCACCGAGGTCAGATTCGCGAACACCAGTACGTGCTCCGGGTTCGATTGCATGAGGCGCCGGAACACCTGCTCTGCCTCATCCGTCTTGCCGACGGCCCTGAGCTCAAGCCCGAGGTTGTTCCAAGCCTGAAAGTACAGAGGATCGATGGCCACCGCGTCCCGATACCGCGCGATGGCCTCCTCGTGCCGTTTCTTCTTGGCCAGATGCTCGGCTTGATCGGCAGCCTTCAGTGCCGCGCGGAGAGGCTCATGCAGGGGAACCGGGTGAGGGGCAACGGTCGGATCGTCGTTCTTTTCGAACGTCAACATGTCCGGGCCTTCGGTCCCCAGGGTCGATCGGCCCATTTCAGTGACACCTAACAGTTCCTTCGTCTTCCAAACGTCAATGCCGGCGCTGCTTTGTGCCGGCAACAGCGGCGCGAGCAGCAGGCTCCCTGAGATAAGGGCCAAGACGTATCGCATTCAGCGTTCTCCCGATTCCTATTGTAACGTGTCCTTCTTCTGCAGCATTCTGCCAAGTTCGGCTTCTTTCGTCTGCTTCACGTGCTCGCCCTTGGCGAAAGCTTCCTTGCTGCCCTCCACATCGCCTTTCTGCCGCAACAACTGGCCAAGGGTATTGTAAGGCCCCGGGTCGCCCGGATCCAACCGGATCGCCTCGCGCAACGCGGTCTCGGCGCCATCGCGATCCCCCTTCTGCTTCAGCGCCGTTCCCAGCATGAAATAGGC
>Ga0182018_10003343_pt1 | contig 14555 bp, 14 predicted proteins | sample 812P2MmetaG_FD_120490 | JGI IMG/M metagenome (GOLD analysis project Ga0182018, IMG submission 120490) | Permafrost microbial communities from Stordalen Mire, Sweden - 812P2M metaG | ecosystem: Environmental > Terrestrial > Soil > Wetlands > Permafrost | place: Sweden: Stordalen | collected...
AAAAGGCCGCGCCGAGCGCGGCCTTTTCCGTCCCAGGAGGAATCCCGTGGCTGTCCTGCCACAACCCGGCTGCCTGACCCGCGACGCCCTCGCCGCCGCCACGTCTGTCACCCGACGCGGCCGCCACTGTAACAAGAGCGGCCGCTTGTATGACACAGACGGCCGCCTGTGTAGCAAACACGGCCGTCGGTGTAACACAGACAGCCGTTGCCCAATTGATCCACTTTCAACTACATGCAGCCGCGCGCAGGTTGTCGAGCTCGTCAACCCCCAACCCAACCCCAGCCAAATCAATCGCGGGCCCGCAGAAGGGGGTGGGGGGGAGGGGGGTGGGGGTGGGCACACTTCAGTTTTTTTGAGAGCCGCCAGCTCCGGGCTCCCAGCTACCGGCTGCCTTTCGGCGTCCCTATCAAATACCGGATCGGCACGCGTCCACTGCGCTCGTCGCCGATCTGCCACTCGTAATCCGGAGCCGACAAACCCGCAGTCAGCTCCCGCAAATCCTCGAGCGAGTAGCTCCGCAGACACGACAACAACCCGTCGATCCACAGCACCGCCGGAACCGCCGGGAGCACGCAGCTCCACAGGATGCGATCCCAGCGAACGGGACGTGCCCGAACCGCTTCCCGAAATCCCAGGAACGGAACGGCCGTCACCGCCAGCATCGTCCAGCCGCTGCGCCTTGCGCCCTCGAAGATGCCGATCCCTTGCCGCTGCTCGAAGGCATCGGTCAGCATCGCAAGCGCCGCCTCAGGATCGAAGTGATGAAAGGAGGAGAAAATCGTCCGAAACCCGCGCAGTTCCGCCGGCACATGCCGCGCGTCGACGGATTTCTTCCACGCCGCCACCGCGCCGCCAGCAGTTCGGCACAGCATGCGCGCATTGGGATAAAAATCCGTCATGCACAGCGTCACCGCGCCACCGTCAGCCACTTCTTCATACAGTCCAGCCCACGGTCCGCCACCACCCGAGCACAGATCGATAATCCGATGCGCGCCCGATCGACGCACCGCTTCGCGCAATCGCTCGGCAATGGGATGGTAGGTCCGGTTGGCGATCCACACCGCTTCCAGCGCCTCCGTTGTCAGGTCGCGGAGAAACGCCGGAAACCATGGTTGATCGTGAATCTCGAACCAGCGCTGCCGCTGCATGCCTTATTTTGCCGGAATCACGGCAGGATCAACCGGCCCATCGCCTTCGGACCACCGGCTCGGGCCAAACCATGAGCGAAAACAGCGTATCCTCCGTCTTTAGAGCAGACGGTTTTTCCTCGAGCCGGGTCGAACCGGCAGAAGGATGCCAGGATCAACAAGGATGACTTGCTTTGAAGGCCAGCTCGCCTCCTGGGTGGCGCCTGCTCCCGAACGAATCGTGGATAAGACCCAGACGATCGCCCGACTGGTGGCCGAATACTCGACCGCGCTCTACCGCGTAGCCTTTTCCGTCACGCGCAACGCCGCCGAAGCCGAGGACGCCGTGCAGGAAACCTTCCTCCGCGTGCTCCGCCACGAGTCTCGCCTCGGCGAAATTCGCGATTACCGCGTTTGGCTCGTCCGTATCGTCTGGAACATCGTCCTCGACAAGAAGCGCCGCGCCAAAACGCGTCCCGAGGGCGAAGACATTGCTGACCACGCGCGCGCCTTGCCTTCCAGCGATCGCCCAGCCGACGACTCGGCGATCTCGTCGCAGGAGCGCAATCGCATCCTCGCGCTCATTGACCGTTTGCCGGCCCGCGAGCGCGAAGCGCTGCTTCTCTCCGCGGTCGAAGAGCTGACCACCGCTGAAATTGCCGAGGCTCTCGGCACGACCGAATCTTCCATCCGCTCGCGCATCTTTCGCGCCCGCAAAGAGCTCGCTGTTCTGCTCGAGAAAGAAGGGATTCCGCGATGACCGCCGACAGGATGAACAACACAATGGATTCCGGAATGGATTCCGGAATTGACCCTCGCACCAAGGCCGCCATCGACGCAGCACTGCGCAGCGTCGGCTCAGCCACGCCCGCAGCAGGTCTCGAAGGCCGCATCCTTACTCTCCTGGCTTCCGAGCGCATCAGGCTGGAAGCCGCACCACCGCTCTCACCTCTCGCTCGCTTCGGACGGCTGCATCGTGTTCCGGCGCGCACGTTCGGACTGATCACCGCATGTCTTCTGGGATTCGTCATCGTCGCTGGTTCCGTCGTGCATTCCCGCAGGATCAGGCCCGGAGTCGTCGCGCCGCCCGTTCTGGTCCTGCCCGGCAACGGCATCGGAGCCGCCTCGGCAGTTCATCCTGCCGCGCCAGCTTCTGCGCCTGTTCCCGCAGGCCAGGGTTCGCGAGGCCGATCCGCGCGCCGATCCGGTCCCGGACGCGCCCGCATCGCTCCTCACTCCCGCAAAGCTCCGGGAGTCGCCGTTCCTGCTCCATCGACCAACCCGTCTCCGAATTCTCCAAACTAACGCGCTCGCTATACTCTGTTCTGTGCGAACGGTCCTCACTGCGAGTCGCCTCCTCACGCCGGATCACGTCGTCGAGCAGCCCATCGTCGCCATCGAAGACGGCGTCATCGCCGCCATCGCCTCGCAAGCCCACAGCGAGCTGCCAGCCGGACAGCACGTCGAGCTACCCGACGCCACGCTGATTCCCGCTCTCTTCGACGTCCACATCCACGGATCCGGCGGTCACGACGTCATGGAAGCGACCGACTCCGCGCTGAACCACATCGGCGCCTTTCTCGGCCGCCACGGCGTCGGCGCGTACTGCGCCACCACCGTCACGGCGCCGCTCGATTCGCTCCTCCGCTCGCTCAGCGGCCTTGCGAAACTCATGGACGCGCCTCTTGACGGCGCGCGCCCTGTCGGCATCCATCTTGAAGGCCCGTTCCTCTCGCCGCACAAGCGGGGCGCTCACGCCGAGAGCCAGCTCCTCACGCCTTCTGTCGCTCTTTTCGACCGCATCTGGCAGGCTTCCGAAGGCAACATCCTCATCATGACCATCGCTCCCGAACTGCCGGGAGCAGAAGAGACGATCGCCCACGCCACGAAGCTTGGCGTCCGTGTGAGCCTCGGCCACAGCGATGCCGATGCTCAGGCCGCTCGCCGCGGCGTCCTTGCGGGAGCCGTCACCGCAACCCACACCTTCAACGCCATGCGCCGCTTCGACCACCGCGATGCATGCCTGATCGGCGAAGTGCTCACCAACGACAATCTGTTCGCCGAAATCATCTGCGACGGATTGCACGTCGACCCCACCGTCGTTCACCTTTTCTGGAAGGCGAAAGGTCCGGAACGGGCGCTGCTCATCACCGACGCGATGGCAGGCACCGGCATGCCCGACGGAACCTACTGGCTCGGCGAACTGGAAGTCCGCGTGAAGAATGGCCGCGCCATCATCGGTGAAGACACTCTCGCCGGCAGCACCCTCACCCTTGACCGCGCCGTCCGCAATTTTGCAGAGTTCACCGGTGCCGGCCTCACTGCGACTGTTCCGCTGGCAACGCGGAATCCCGCCCGCATGGCCGGACTCGACTCCGAAATCGGAATCCTCGCGCCCGGCCGCTCCGCCGACATCGGCGTCCTCTCCGCAAAACACGAAGTGATCGAGACTTTTCTGCGCGGAGAACCGCAGATGGCTCCATCCACGCAGGACTTCTTCAACGGCTGACCTTCAGAGCCGCGCCGGCTCAGCGCCCAGCATTATTGGGCCGCCTGCGTCGTCAGCGCGCCCGCCAGCACGCCGAGACTGCCGTCGACCGGCTGCGAGTCCAGCCCGAGCAGTTTCACCAGCAGCGGATACACATTGACGTTCTCAAACGGCTTCAGCTTCACGCCCACGCGAATATCGGGCCCTTCCGCATAAAAGACGGCCTTCATCGTCGGCATCATGTACGGGTCAAATCCGTGATTCCCGACCGTCGGCGCTTTGTCCTCGCGATCCGGCGGCGGCGCATGCGCCCGAATCGCATACGGCCCGCGTGCCACAGTGATCGGATCGCCCTCGCGCGGATTGTCATTGAAGTGCAGCTCCGCCGGCACGTTCGCCCGTCGATACACCATAAACGCCGGATCCGCCGCCTTCAGTTTCTGGTACACCGCGTTCGCCGCCTCTTCCGTCGGCGCATACAGGTACTCTCCCACCGTGATCAGATCGCCGAGCGGCGCATACTTGTCCAGATCGATCCAGCCGCCCTGAATCTTCTCCATCCCATGATCGGAAACGATGACCAGATCGAGCGGCAGGTGCAGCGCCTTCAAATCCTCTTCCAGCGTCCCCATCAGCTCATCGACGTGCTTCACTGCCTCCGCCGTCTGCGGTGAGTCCGGACCATACTCATGACCCGCGTGGTCCACATTCGAGTAGTACAGCGTGATGAAATGCGGCCGCTGCTCCGGAGGCAGCTTCAGCCATGCAATCACCTGATCGATGCGCTTCTCATCCGGAAACTGATTGTCGAAATGCAGATAATACGTCGGCCGCTCGCCGGCAATCTCGGCTTCCGATCCCGGCCAGAAGAAACACGCACTGCGCATCCCCTGCTTCTCCGCCAGCGACCACAGCGGCGTTCCGCCATACCAGGAACCATCCGCGTTCGTCTTCGGATCGGTGTACGAATACCGCTCCTTGCGCGCCGGATCGAAAAACGAATTCCCCACGATGCCATGATGCTCCGGATACAGCCCCGTCACCAGCGTGTAATGATTCGGAAACGTCAGCGATGGATACGCCGGAATCATCCCCTCCGGGACGCTCGCGCCCCGCGCCGCGATTCCCAGCAGATGCTTCGCCCCATACTTCCGCGCATAGTCGTAGCGGAACCCGTCGAGGGAAACCAGCACCACATAATGCTTGCTCTGCTGCGCCTCTGCATTCGGCCCGTGATCGACGGTGATAACCGCCTGCTGGGCCTGCGCGCCGCCGAGCAGACCAACGGACAACAGCGCCAGCAACCATGTTCTTCGCGCCATCTACACACTCCAGCTTGTTCCGCGATTCAGCTTTACCGGATCGATAGCGAACCGGCTCCGACGCTTCCGGTCGGCTCATCCGTAAGCAGCGCTCATCGCCTGGAACTCCTCACCGATCCACTCCGTGAACGCCTCGCTCGATTGGCTGCGTCCCAGGAACCGCTGCACAATCTCCTTGCCCGGCATCGATCCGCCCGGCTCCAGCACCGTCCTGCGATACCGCATCGCCGCCGGCGAATCGAGCAACGCATGCCGCGGAAACTGCGCGAAGAAATCCAGCGCGATCACCTTGTCGTAGAGATACGTGTAGTAGTTCGACGAGTAGCCGGTCAGATGCGTGAAGCTCGCGTACATGCGATTGCCGTCGATCCACTCATAAGGCAGAAACCGCTCGTAGAGCCTGCGGAACAGCGCATCCGGATCGAGCGACGCGGGATCCAGCCGGTGCGTTTCGAGCGAATACGTCGTGTAGAAAATCTGGCTCCGCACCCAGTCCGCCCGCCCAAACGCACCCGCGCGATTCATGCGCAGCACCAGCTCGGCCGGAATCGGCTCATCCGTCTCGTAGTGCAGCGCGAAGCTCGCCAGCAGCCGCGGATCGCGGAAGAATTCCTCCAGCATCTGCGACGGGACCTCCACAAAATCGCCTTCCGTCGCGATGCCGCTAATCCCGGCCCACGCCTGCCGGCCGCCCAGCAGCGCATGCATCAGGTGCCCAAATTCATGGAAGAACGTCACCACGTCGGAATACTGCAGCAGTCCGGGATTGCCTTCCTTCGGTTCCGGAAAATTGCAGATCAGTGCCGCTTCCGGCAGCTGCCGATCCCGAATGCCGGGAATCAGCGGATGCGCCGAAAACCATTTGTCCTTGCCCTCGCGCGGATGCATGTCGAGATAAAACCGCCCCGCCAACTCCGCCCCGTCCCACACCTCCCACGCGCTCACCGACGGATGCCACACATCCGGATTCTCAATCCGCCGGAATTTCACCTGGAACAGCTTCTCCGCCGTCGCCAGCACGCCCGGCTCGACGCGCGTATACGGAAAATATGGCCGCACTGCCTGCGAATCGAAGTCGAACGCCGACCGCCGGTACTGCTCCAGCCAGTACGCGCGGCTCGCGGCATCGATCTGGCTCAGTCCCAGCTCCCGCGACTGCGCAAACTCGAGGATCATCGCGTATTCCTTCTGCGCCCCGCCCTTGCTCGCGTGATCCAGATCGTCGAGAAACGCCTGCATGTTCGCGGCCGACTCCATCATCTGATCCGCTGTCGCCAGATCGGCCCAGTGAGCGAAGCCCAGAATCGTCGCAATCTCCTGCCGGATGCGCAACAGATCCAACAGCAGCTGCCGGTTCGCAGGATAGGCGCGCGTGTTGTAGGCGAGAAACATCCGGCGCCGCAAATCCGAAGACCGTGCGAACGTCAGCACTGGCAGATAATCCGGAAAATCCGTGGTCAGCGTGATCTTTCCGTCATCTCCCGGCTGGTGCGCCTCCAGGAAATCCGCCGGCAGCCCTTCCAATTCCGCTGCATTCTCCACCGTGACCGTGTTGCCGCCCTCCTGCACATTGCGCCCAAAGCTCAGCGAGGTCAGCGTCGCCTGATCCTGCAGCTCCTTGATCCTCGCCCGCGTCGCGTCGTCCTTATCCACGCCGGCCAGCCGATACTGCAGCAGCGTGCGCTCCAGATAATGCTTCGTGGCCGCATCCGCCCCGCTCGCGTTTATCTTGTCGAGCGCCTGATACACATCGCGGTTCAGCGAAAGCTCAACCCCCGCCTGTGAGATTTTCTGTAACAGTGCCTGTGCCGTATCCCGCACCGCCTTCTCCGGATACACGCTGTGCACCAATCCCGTCAGCGATCCCACCGCGGCCAGCTCGGCCACCGCGTCATCATAGGCCCGTAACGTGCCCTCAATCGTGCGCGGACCCTCCGCGGCCAGCAGCCGCCCGATCGCCTCCTGATGGCGGCGCAGGCGATCCTCAACCCAGGCCTCCAGCCCTGCCGCATCGACAGAGCCGGTTCCGGCGGGGTTCCAGGGATGGATAAAAGCGGACGAGACAGAATCGGAGACCGGCGCAGACATGAAAAATCCTCTTACTGGCAGACTAACGCACCGCCGCTTCGACTGGCTGCATTCACATGTTCCTGAGAGGTGACGCAGCCTTAGCTGCCGACGGCTTCCTGGCCTCTGCGCAACGACGAGGCAGCGACCTCGCGCTCTGCCTCGGAAGGCGTCCGGCCCTTTTGCCGGTACAGCCGCACCAGCAGCGCCACATAATCGACAGCCACCCGCATCGTAGCCTTGCTGGCGCCCGCGTAGCGCCGCCCAAAGTTGAACGGGACCTCTACCACGGAGCGAATCTCCGCGCGGGCCAGAATCTCGAGCAGAATCTTGAAGCCGGACTTCTGTAGCTCGATGCGGTCAATGCAGGCGCGCCGCACCATGAAGAATCCCGACATCGGATCGCGCGCGCGAATGCCGGTCCGCTGCACCGGCAGCGTCATCCATATCGCGATTCTTGAGATCAGCTGGCGCACCAGCTTCCATCCGCGCATGCACCCGCCGTTGGCGTAGCGGCTCCCTACCACCAGATCGGCGCCGCGATCCAGTTCCGCCCATAGCTTCGGCAGCAGTTCGGGAGGATGCTGCAGGTCCGCATCCATCACCGCCAGCAGCTTCGCATCGCTTTCCGCCCAGCCTCGCAACACAGCGCCCGCGAGTCCTCGCTCGCTCGTCCTCACGATGAGCCGGATGCGAGGGTCTTCGCTGGCCAGGTCCGCAATAATCTCGTCGATCCCGTCGCGACTGTCATCGTCCACTACAATCACTTCGTAGGCAATACCTGAGGGATCCAGCGCGGCCCGCACTCGCCCCATCAGGGGCCGTATATTTCTCGCTTCGCGGAGAGTGGGGATGACAAGAGCCAATGCGGGCGAGCATGGGACCGCTTCGCGGAGGTTCGCCTTTTCTCCGCCCTGCACCAGAAACGGAGCATTCTTCCTGCGAGAATCCATGCTTACAGGGAGTGACGCCAAACGGTTTTGAAAAGTTGCTTTCAATACAGGAACTTCATCCTGCTCGCGACGATCAGCGCGGGGGCGCTGCTCGTCGAAGGATACCATCCCGGCGTCGAAGATGACGCGGTCTACCTTTCCGCGATTCAGCGGCGCCTCCATCCCGCCCTCTATCCGCACGATTTTCGCCTCTTCACGCTCCAGATGCAGGCCAGTGTCTTCGACCGGCTCATCGCTGCCTGGGTTCGGCTCACCCACATTCCCGTCTCGGTCTCCGAGATGATGGGCCAGTGCCTTGCCGCATTTTTTCTCCTCTGGGGCTGCTGGGCGCTCGCCCGCCGTTGCTTTTCTGCCCCTGCCGGTCAATGGGCCGGCGTCGCCCTCGTCGGCGTGCTCTTCACCCTGCCCGTGGCGGGCACAGCGCTCTACATCTTCGATCAGTACCTGCATCCCCGCGCCATCGCGACGGCATTCATACTCTGGGCCATCCTCCTCGTTCTCGACCGCCGCCTTGTTCTTGCCGGCGTGCTGCTCGCGGCCGCCGTCGTGGTCCATCCCATCATGGGCGTCTTCGGCGTCTCCTTTTGCATCATCCTCTGGATCGACCCAGTGCGCTCCCGAACCTTCGCCGAGCAGCCCAGCGCCACGACCGTCGCCCTGGGCATCGTGCCGGTATGGATCTTCGAGGGCCCCTCCGCTGCGTGGAAGCAGGCGCTCAACACGCGCGACTACTACTTCATCTCGCGCTGGACCTGGTATGAGTGGCTCGGCGCGATCGCCCCAATCTTCATCCTCTGGCTCATCGCCCGCTACGCCCGCCGTGCCGATCGTCCCATCATGGCGAGACTAGCCGGATGCACCGCTGTCTTTGCAGCCTTCCAGCTCGCAGCCGCCTGTGTCGTGCTGCTCACTCCTGCGCTCATCCGTCTCACGCCGATGCAGCCCATGCGGTACCTGCACCTGGTCTATATCTTCATGGCGCTCCTCGGCGGCGGCCTGATCGGCGAAAAGATCCTCCGCAATCACCTCTGGCGGTGGGTCGCCCTCTTTCTGCCCCTCGCCCTCGGCATGTTCATCGCCCAGCGATCGCTCTTCGCGGGAACCGAACACATCGAACTGCCCAGAGTCGCGTCCCACAATCCGTGGTTGCGAGCCTTTGCGTGGGTGCGCACAAATACACCTGTCGACGCGTACTTCGCCCTCGATCCGTACTACATGCAGCTTCCCCGCGAGGATTATCACAGCTTCCGCGCCCTCGCTCAGCGCAGCGAGCTCGCTGACGCCGTCAAGGACGCGGCCGTCGCCACCCAGGTTCCCGACCTCGCCCCGCTCTGGCAGGAACAAGTCCAGGCCGCATCGGGGTGGCAGCATTTTCACAAAGAGGATTTTCTCCGCTTGCAGCACAAATTCGGCGTCAACTGGATCATCGTGCAGAGTCCCGGAGTCGAAGGACTGGACTGCCCCTACAGTAATGAAACCGTCGCCGTCTGCCGGCTCTGAATTGTAGCGCTGTCTGTTACAGAATCTTCTTCCCGAACGCCGAAGAAATCAGCTCCACCGCCAGATCCGCCGTGCGGTTGTGCTCGTCGATCACCGGGTTCACCTCGACCACCTCCAGTGACACCATCCGCCCGTGGTCCGCGATGATCTCCATCGCCAGATGCGCCTCCCGATACGTCGCTCCGCCCCGCACCGGCGTCCCCACCCCGGGCGCGTCCTCCGGATCGATCCAGTCCATGTCCAGCGATACGTGATATCCCGCCGTCCCTCTTCCCGCCGCGCGCAGCGCCTCTTCCATCACCGACCGCATCCCGCGCTCGTCGATGTCGCGCATCGTGTAGACCTCGCTGATCCCCGCGCGCCGGATATTCTCCTTCTCCGCCGGATCGATGTCGCGCACCCCGATCAGCACCGCGTTTTCCGGCTGCACTTTCGGCGCGAAACCCAGAATATTCGCCAACGGCGAGGGCTCAAGTCCCAGCAGCGCCGCCAGCGGCATCCCATGCACGTTGCCGCTCGGCGAGCTCTCCGGTGTATTCATGTCCGCATGCGCGTCGATCCAGATCAGGCCGATTTTCTGCTTCTGCCGCCTGTAAAACTCCGCAACGCCCGCGACACTCCCCGCCGCCACCGAGTGATCCCCGCCCAGAATCACCGGCGTCATGCCTTCGGTCAGCGATTTCACCACCATCTCCGCCGCCCGCGTGCAGGTGTCCGTGATCTCCTTCAGATACCGCGCGCTCTGATGCCCCGACGACTTCGTCTCCGCGATCGCCACGCTGATGTTGCCGCTGTCGCGCACCTCGTGCCCTAAAGCTTCCAGCCGCGCTTCGAGCCCTGCCACCCGCACCGCCGACGGTCCCATATCGACGCCGCGTCGCGAAGCGCCCAGGTCCAGAGGAACCCCAATCACCCTGATCTTGCGCGGCGGCAGCGTCTGCACGCCGCCATACACGGGTGCAGCGGAACGCACAGAGGCCGGCGATCCGGCCTGCGTCGATGTCTCACTTTGTCTTGGCATAAAAGAGCTACGGGTAGATGCGATTCAGCGTCCGGGCAAAGGGAATCGTCTCCCGCACGTGGTCGAGCCCGCAGATCCATGCCACCGCGCGCTCAATCCCCATGCCAAACCCCGAATGCGGAACCGAACCGTACCGCCGCAGATCGAGATACCACCTGAACGCATCGATTGGCAACTGGTGCTCCTCGATCCGCTTCTTCAGCAGCTCGTACGAGTGAATACGCTGCGACCCGCCAATCACCTCGCCGTAGCCTTCCGGCGCCAGCACATCCACGCACAACGCGTAATTAGGATCCAACGGATCGGGCTCCATGTAGAACGCCTTCACCGCGGCGGGATACCGGTGCACCATCACCGGCCGGTCAAATTGCGACGAAATGTACGTCTCATCCGGCGACCCAAAATCGTTGCCGTACTCGAACGCCTGCTCCAGCTCGCCCTTCGCATGCGCGTCGTTGAGCATTTTCACCGCTTCGTCGTAGCGAATGCGCGGGAACGGCGGCCGCACCGCTTCCAGCTTCGTCGTGTCGCGGTTGATCGTCTTCAGCTCCGCCGCGCGCTTCGTCAGAACCTGCCCCACGATATAGCTGATGAAGTTCTCCGCCAGTCCCATCAGATCGTCGAGCGTGGCAAACGCCCACTCCGGTTCGACCATCCAGAACTCCGTCAGATGCCGCCGCGTTTTCGACTTTTCCGCGCGGAACGTCGGCCCAAACGAATAAACCTTCCCCAGCGCCAGCGCCGTGCTCTCGATGTACAGCTGTCCGCTCTGCGTCAGATACGCCTGATCCCCGAAATAGTCCACGGGGAATAGCGTGCTCGTCCCCTCGCAGGCCGCCGGCGTCAGAATCGGCGGATCGGTCAGCACAAATCCGTTGTCGTCCAGATAATCCCGCCCCGCCTTGATAATTTCAGCGCGAATCCGCAGGATCGCCGCCTGGCGCGGCGTCCGCACCCACAGGTGCCGGTGCTCCATCAGAAAATCGGTGCCGTGTTCCTTCAGCGAGATGGGGAACGGATCGTCTTCCGGCACCCGCTGCAAGACCTCGACGTTCTGCACATCCAATTCGTAACCGCCGGGCGCACGTTTGTCCGCTCGCACCTTGCCCGTCACCACCACCGACGACTCCTGCGTCAACCCCTTCACCGTCTGAAAGACTTCCGGCGTCACCGCAGCCTTCGGCACAATGCCCTGAATCGTCCCGCTCCCATCGCGAAAAATGGGAAACAGCAACTTTCCGCTTTCGCGCAGGTTGTAAAGCCACCCGTGCAGCGTCACCGTCTGCCCTTCGTGCTCGCCGATATCGGCAATCGTCGAAAGAGGAGCTTCTGTCGCCGTCTCCGTTACAATTTCTGTACTTTCGTCTGCCATAGCCTTCCCAGCCTCTACTTCCCGGTGGCCGCGTCCATCTTGTCGAACGCCCGTTTCGCCTTCTCTCCCACCGCCTCGATCGAATCCCCCAGCGTGTAATGAATCTCCAGCACGCCCGCCGGGGTTTGCGGAGCCGCCTGCAGACCGCTGAGCGTCTCATCCCAGTTGATCGTCCCGTCGCCCGGCCACAGATGGGTGTCCTTGTCCCGCTTATTGTCGTGCAGATGCGTCGAGCGAATGTGCGCGTTCAGCTCCGACAGAGCCGCCGCCACACCCTCGCCCAGATGCGCATGACCCACGTCGAGGCACACGCCAATATCTCGAAAATGACCCGCTGTAAGAATCTCTACAAGATGGTCGGGCCTCGCCACGTCGCCCTGCAGATTCTCCACCAGCAGCTTCACGCCCAGGGGACTCGCAAAGGCGCGCAGATGTTCGAGCGCGCTAATGGAATGCTCCAGAGCCCGCGGACTCCAGGTGTCTTCGCGTTCTCCCAGATGAAGGATGAGATACCGGAACGGGATCTGCTCGGCAACCTCGAGCGCCCGCTTGATCTCATCCATCGCATCGATGCGACGGCTCTTCTCCGGATGAATCACGTTCACCGCCGGCGACCCGCCCCGCCCCATCTCCGCATCGGAATAAAGCGGTGCGTGCATCGAGAACGCCTCGGTCGAATTCGCCCCGAACCATTCCGCGAGTTCGCGGATGTGCGGCCGACTGGTGTAATCGAAGTGCTGCCGCGCGGCAAACAACTCCACGCCCTGTGCTCCGGCGCGGGCAAAAATGTCCAGCAAGCCAGGATGCAGCCTGTGATCGAGAAAAACGTGCGAAGAAATGGCCTTTAGCATGGATGAGAGCCGGGAATTGGCTACGCTCCTATCTTCTCACCCCGCGCGGACCGTCCCGCCAGGCGCAGCCGCCGGGCCCAGCAACGCCCGCTCAGACTTACTCCGCCGCTGCCTCTTCGCCCTTCACCGTCACGCTGATGTGCGCCGTCACCTCGCGGTGCAGCTTCACGGGAACGTGGAACTCCCCGGTTGACTTCAGCGGCTCGTCCAGCTGCACCTTGCGACGGTCAATCGTGAAGCCCTTCGCGGCAAGTCCCTGCGCGATGTCTGACGATGTCACCGAACCGAAGATATGGTCCTCTTCGCCCACCTTGCGCTCGAAGACCAGCGACACGGTATTCAGCTGCGTTACCAGCTGCTCCGCCTCCGACTTCTCCTTCGCGGAACGCCGCACCGCCGCCGCCTTCATCTGTTCGATCACCGCCTTGTTGGCCGGCGTCGCTTCCATAGCGAGATGCTTCGGCAGCAGGTAATTGCGGCCATATCCATCGGCGACCTTCACCACATCGCCCCGGTTGCCGAGGTTCGAGATATCTTCTCTGAGAATTACTTCCATTGCACAATCTCCTGAAAAACAGCGGGCCGCTTTCTCGTCGCTGACCGCTCTTTAGCTAACCGGTTCTTAGCCAACCGATCCTTAGCTATCTAGAACCTCGCCGCAAACGGCAGCAGAGCAATATTCCGCGCCTGCTTGATCGCCTTCGACAGCCGTCGCTGGTGTGTGGTGCACACGCCGGTCAGCCGCCGTGGCACAATCTTGCCGCGCTCGGCCACAAATCCCTGCAGTAGCCGCACATCGCGATACGAAATGGCGTCGATCTTCTCCGTGCAGAACTTGCAGACCTTCTTGCGACGGAAAAATTTTCTCCCGCCCGGACCTCCCGGTCCACCAGGGCCGCGCCCGCCTGGCCCGGAAGGGCGTCCAGCCGGTGCGTCCGGCCTTGAGGGTGTTGTCGTTGCTTCGTCAGCCATATTCATTCCTCCGGCCAGCCGCCGCTACCGGCGCCAGCCAAATTTCAAATCCCCAAATCGTGCCGAACGCGTTAGGCGCTGGCCGGTGTTGCGGTTTCAGCAACTGGCGCCGCGGGCGCCGGTGTAGCAGGCGCAGGCGCCGCTTCCGCCGGAGCTTCAACCGGCGCGGCAATCGGAGGAGCCGGCGGAATCGCGCTCAGCTTCTTCTTCGTCGCGCGAATCGCCCGGACCTTGGCCAGCCGCTTCTCCTCCTCATCCATCCGCACCGTGATGAACTTGATCACCGGCTCTGACACCCGCAGCCGTCGCTCCAGTTCCGCAATCAGCACGCCGTCGGCGTCAATGGTGAGCAGCACATAGTTACCGTCGTTGAATTTCCGCACCATGTACGCCAGCTTCCGCTTCCCCAGCTTCTCCGTCGAGCGGATCTTGCCGCCGCCGCCCGTCACCGTCTGCTCCAGACCGGCAATCAGCTTGTCCAGATCCTCGTCGGCCACATCCGGCCGCACGATAAACATCACTTCATAGAAACGTTGCATCGTCTGCTTCTCTTCCTTCCGAACCCGCGGGCCCGGCAACAAATTCGCTTCCGTCCATCTTTACTTCTCCGCCGGAGTGTTCCCGGAATCTTCCGGATCCCGGCGGTTGAACTCGTTCATGGCGGCCGAAATTCCCTTCGCCACCACCATCTCTACGGCCCGCGCTACCCGATCCAGCACTGGGTCGATTGCCGTCAAATCCCGTTTGCTCATCGGGGTCAGCAAATAATCCTTGCCGCGACGAAATGCTTCCTGCTGCACTCCCGGCTCTGGCCCAACTCCGATCCGAATCCGCCACCACTCGTCCGTTCCCAGACCGCCCGAGACCGAACGCGCTCCG
>Ga0182018_10003344_pt1 | contig 14549 bp, 13 predicted proteins | sample 812P2MmetaG_FD_120490 | JGI IMG/M metagenome (GOLD analysis project Ga0182018, IMG submission 120490) | Permafrost microbial communities from Stordalen Mire, Sweden - 812P2M metaG | ecosystem: Environmental > Terrestrial > Soil > Wetlands > Permafrost | place: Sweden: Stordalen | collected...
CGTCGCTGAGTTAGATCGGTTGCTTGAGGAAAGGGACAAGACCTTTTGAACTTAAGAACTGGAAAAAGTCGTCCCCAGTTGATGGAACGCTCTTAGCACAGATCATTTGCCCTAATGGATCTTCATATAAATTTTCGGTTAATTTCGTGCCAGCTGATTGACCGAGATGCGCGTGGCCTTTAATCTGCGGTTGTTATGAGTAAAGCGGATCTAGATGAACTGCGCCTGGCCTACAAAAGCGCTGTCGATGACTGGGTTAGTGCGATTCGCGCGGAGGAATCATTGGCCACTCCCGATCACTCTATGATTGCCATGGAAAAGTGGGATGCTTCACACTTCGAAGAAGAAGACGCACACGCGAAAGTCACGAAAGCGCGCGAAGCCTACAAGGCCGCACTTCGTAGCATGAACTATGGCATCTAGAACCGCGTCCGTGGGAAAGGAAAGCTAAATTTTCAAATCTGACTTGCGTCTCTCTCTTTTCCGCGTTTATGTCAGCAATTAGCAAACTCCGCAAGCCACTGCGGAAATCACGTTGAGTTGGTTTCGACTTGTTTGCAACAAAATATCCCCCCATTGGAGGCAAAAGTGACATCCCAAACGAAAATAACAGGATCTTTGTTCCCGGCTCTGGGTTTGCTTGTGCTTCTGTTTCTACCCAGCCGCTTGATCGCTCAAATTGATCGCGGAGAGATCACCGGGACGGTCGAAGACCCTTCCGGCGCGGTGGTTCGGAACGCAAACATCGTACTCACCAACGATGCAACAGGCGTAAGCGCCGCAACAAAATCCACGGCCACCGGCACCTATGTGTTTGACAACCTGATTCCCGGCACCTACAGCATCATGACGGAGTCGAGTAGTTTCGAAAAATACGTCGTGAACGGAATTAACGTTCACGTGCAACAGGTCCTGACGGTCGATTGTCATCTTGCCACAGGCAGTACGCAACAGTCGGTCACCGTGACAGCCGCGGCTCCGCTCCTGCAGACTGAGAATGCTGCGGTGGGCCAGACCATCGTCAACCAGGAGCTGAACGATTTGCCGCTTGCAACTCGCGACTGGGGCTCGTTGGCGCAAATGTCCGCCGGTGTTCAAGCGGCCGCAGCTGGAGGGGTTACGCCGGATGCGGGCAGCGCTGAGAGCGCCTACTTTTCCGTAAATGGTACGAATATTTGGCAAAACGACTTCCGCTTGAACGGGATCAACGACAACATCGAGTTCTATGGCGGCAACTATACGTTGACAAATGCTGCGATTGTCCCGCCACCCGACGCGGTGCAGGAATTCAAGCTGCAGAGCGGCGATTTCAACGCCGAATTCGGCCACTCCACAGGCGGTGTCGTCAATGCATCCATCAAATCGGGAACGAATCAACTCCATGGGGACCTCTGGGAGTATGTGCGCAACAACGCCTTGAACGCCAATTACTACTTCAACAACGTAAATGGCGTCGCAAATCCCGTTCCCGAATATCACCAGAACCTGTTCGGAGTAACGGCAGGGGGCCCGGTTCTTATCCCTCACGTCTTAGACGGCAGGGGTAAGACCTTTTGGTTCTTCGACTATCAGGGAGGAAGATATGTTCTGCCGGAACCGGCGGGAGGAGAGACCGTACCGACCCTGGGCATGGTGAACAGCGGCTTTACCAATCTTCAGGACAACATCACTTACAACAGCGGCACGGCGAACGACGCGCTGGGGCGAACATTTCCACACGGGACGATTCTCGACCCGGCCACCACGCGCCAACTCCCAGCCACCGGCGTAGACCCTATCACCGGCCTAGTAGGGACGCCGGGAGCTTACGTGCGCGATCCCTTCTACAATTGCACCGCGGGCGGCTGTCCCAGCTTTGCCGGCAACAACACGACAAACTTCACCACCCCCGGCCAGGAGGCGCTGCTGAATATCATTCCCACGTCGCGCGTTGACCCGAACGCGGTCAAGCTGCTTGGAGTTTATCCGAAGGCCCTTTCCTCCGGCATAGTCAACAACTTCTCCAGCTACGTCCCACTCGAATACAAAAACACCGATACGTGGGATATCCGGATCGACGAAAACATCAACCCCAAAAACATTCTGTTTGGAGTCTTTGACCGAAGCCTCTATGCTGTAACCGTTCCGTCGAATCTGCCCGGCGTGGCCGTGGGAGAAACGGGAGGCCGCAACGACAGCCTCCCCGCCTACGCGTGGGCCGTGGGTTATACACGCATCTTCACTCCCACGCTTACCACAGATATGCATGTTGGCATGGTTCACAGCGACAAGCTGCAGCGATCTTTCTACGGAAATACCTTCGGCATTCCCGCGCAGTACGGCATCCAGGGAGTTCAGCAGGTGGCCAATAAAGGCGGTCTTCCCCCGATCACGATCAACGGGCTGACCCACCTCGGTGTGGGCAACTTCACTCCGACGCTGCAGTACGTCTGGAGCCTCGAGGGTGTAGACGCGGTAACCAAAGTGTACCGCAACCATACCTTCAAAGCCGGGATCCAAGTCGACGACCTGGAAGGTGACATTTCGCAGCCGCCGCAAGGACGGGGAGACTTCAGCTTTAACGGACAGTACACCGACATTCCCAATAAAAACAGCAATCTGAACGGGATCGGCGATTTGCTGCTGACCCCGATACCATCGACAGTCGGCGCCGCCAACGGGGGCGTCGATTACGTGGGTGGAATGAACGGCTTCTCCGCATCCAATATCGCCGCTACCGACGACCATCGCTGGTACTGGGGCGCTTATGGCCAGGACGATTGGAAAGTCACTCCCGGGCTCACTCTGAATCTTGGACTGCGGTGGGATTACTTCACCCCGTATGCCGAAACCCGCGGTTTCCAAGCGAACTTTACACCGAACGGCGGAAACGGCACTCCTGGGACCTACTATATGTCGAAACAGGGTTGCGCGGTACCGCGCTCCACTGCATTCAACACCTTGCTCACGAGCAGCAACATCACCCTGGACGGTGTCTCAAGCCTTACTCTCGGAAACGCGCAGAAAACCAATTTCGCGCCGCGCGTCGGATTAGCCTACAGCCTCAAGCCAACACTGGTCCTGCGCGCAGGGTTTGGCACAGCGTACGGGGCGCTGGGTAATCTCGGCTACGGAGGCACGCTGGGGACAAATTACCCGTTTGTGTATACCCAGACTTTCCCCAGTCCGGATTCCCAACACCCGCTCCTACTCCCTAACGGCCAACCGGCGACCATGGAGGCAGCATTTACTCAATACAATTTCCAGAGTCCCACCGTCAGCACCGGATTGGGATTGGATCTTTATGGCCGTCAATACAATTTCCAGACGCCTTATGTGCAGACCGAGAATTTGACCGTTCAGGATATGCTTACGCCGCATGATTCCTTCCAGGTTGCGTATGTGGGGACCCAGGGCCGTCATCTGGACAACCTGGGATATAACAATGCGAACACAGAGATTTTGCCGCCAGGAACGAACCCACAGCTTTACATCCCTTTCCCCAGCTTCGCCCGCAATGCCACCTACGAAACCACCAACGCAAACAGCAGTTATAACTCCCTGCAAGCCACGTATGAGCACCAGCTTAGCGCAGGCCTTTATCTGCTCGGAAACTATACCTGGAGCAAGTGCATGAGCGATCAGCACACCCAGGCATCGCAGAACCAGCAGTATCGAGCCGAGTGGCTTCCCGGATTCGGGATCAATCGAGACTACGCCCTTTGCGACAGCGATGCTGCAAATATCGTTCATATTGCCGGCACCTACAACCTGCCGTTCGGTCGCGGACGCGCGTTCATGGCCAATGCCAACAAGGCCGTGAATGCGATCCTGGGAGGATGGGTGATCAATGGTTTTTACACACATCAGAGCGGCCAGCCGTTTACAATTAATTGCCGGTGGCGACCACCGCCGACTTTGGCTGCTTTGCCAATGTGGTGCCTGGGCAGGGTCTCTATGCCGGCGGGCACACTGTCAAGCAATGGTTGAACCCAAGCGCTTTTGCGGAACCGCCCGCGGCGACCACGATCGGTCAATCCGATTACTCACCGCTGGGCGGAGGCCAGGAACAGGCGCGCGGGCCAAACTTCTCCAACATGGACTCGTCAATTCTCAAGGAATTTCCAGTCACTGAAACGGTTCATTTCGAATTCCGTGCAGAAGCCTTCAACACCACGAACACGCCGCCCTTCGCACAACCTACAAGCCAACTCAACTTTAATACTGCAAAGTTCAGTAATATCTCTAGCACGAAGAACAGCAACGGGAACTTCGGTGCGCGCACGCTCCAGCTTGCGCTCAAATTGTTCTACTAGACGAGTGACTGTGCGCCCTTGACTTCAACCCATCCCGCATCCGCCGGCGAACCAGCCACGGATGCGGGGAAAGCCACACCGTTTGCGGCTCCTGCTATACACGTGGACCAGGCTGCGGCGAAGGAATCCCCTTGGCGACAATCAATCGATTGATAGCAGCGGCCGGTCTTCTTGTATTGATGTTCGCGCGCCAAGGATGGGCCCAGGGCTCGCCTGCAAATGTCGTGCTCACCGGCGATGTCGTTGGCACGCAGAACAAGACGTATTTTGATCTCCCCTTTACCGTACCAGCCGGCACGCATCGCATCAGCGTGGATTTTCAGTACACGGGCAAGGAGCAGCGTGCAACGCTCGACCTGGGTATTGCCGATCCGGAGCGTTTTCGCGGAGAGAGCGGCGGCAACAAAAGCCATTTCACTATCAGCGAAACCGACGCTACCCCGTCCTACCTGCCCGGCGCGATTCCCGCCGGCGTATGGCGTCTGTTGATCGCCGTGCCAAATATGCGACCTCAAACCGTATCTCATTACAAGGCCGAGATTCGCTTCAATGCGCGCGATGAGGATGCGAGCTTCACGACACACCCCCTCGATACGGGCAAGCGGTGGTATCGCGGCGACCTGCACATGCACACCGCGCACAGCGACGGCAATTGCCCCAGCCAGAGCGGCCGAATGGTACCGTGCCCGCTCTTTCTTTACGCGCAGACAGCGGCTGAACGCGGGCTGGACTTCATCGCCATCACCGACCATAACGCCGACTCCCAATACGATACGATGCGCGAGTTGCAGCCCTACTTCGACCGTGTCCTGCTGATTCCTGGACGTGAGGTAACCACTTTTTATGGCCACTTCAACATCTTCGGCGTAACGCACTTCATCGACTACCGCGTGACTCCCGGTAGACTGGATTTGAATGCCGTGCTGCAAGACGCCCTGTCGAAGGGCGGTATCGCATCTGTCAACCACGCCGAAGCGCCCGATGGCGAAACCTGCATGGGCTGTCGCTGGGAACCGCCTCCGGGCGCAGATGTGGACCTGTTCGCGGCTGTCGAGGTCATTAACGGCGGCAGGAATATGTTTTCGAGCGCAAAGTATTGGGATGCACAACTGCGCGATGGCCATCAGCTGGCTGCCATCGGGGGTAGCGACAGCCATAATGCAACCAATCCGCCGGGACCGCCCGGATCGATCGGTTGGCCCACGACGGTTGTGGAAGCAGCCGATCTCTCGGTTCCGGCGATTCTCAACGGCATCCGCACGGGGCGCACATTTATCGATCTCACTGCTTCACATGACAAACAGGTCGATTTCGAAGCCCGGTCAGGCGGCGCCCATGCGCGCATGGGTGAAACACTCCACACTGCCGCTGGAGCCTCCATCCGCGTACAGATTTATACTTTCGCCTGTGCAGGTTCCGTCGTTCATCTGCTTCTGGATGGCGAGGAGGTCGCCGCCGCGCCGCCCACGCGTGTAGAGAGTGGAAATTCCACGGTTGCAGCTACGCTCACCACCGGCGCCGGCCGCCATTGGCTGCGTATCGAGGTACGCGCCACAGACGGCACACTTCAGTTGATGAGCAGTCCTCTCTATGTCAACTTCCGAGTATTGTGATCAGTCGAGTCAATAGCCGGGAACTCGTAGGAAGTCCGCGCTGATAGAAAAGCAGTCGGATCAGCCGTTCACCAGGCGATGCTAATCCGCCTGCGACCCGCGCGACAAATCGTAAATGGCGTTTCTTGATCTATAGGGAAAATCAAAACCAATTCGGAAAGGTCGAATGACGGCTGTCCTCTGATTGTGGCTCGTAGACAGGTGCCCTATTGACCCGCAATTTTGCGAAAAGTCTCGACGAACCGAGTGAAGAATCCCATGCGCCCGACTTTTGTCGAGGGATGCTTAAGGCAAACCCGCAGGCAGCGGCCATCCTGCTGTTAACGGCGAATGCAGCAATTCGTAACTGTCGGTCTCCCCGAGTGGGCTCCCATCCAAAATTCCGCCTTCACCGCACGGAGTGGGTATGGGTTCTGGAACCATCGGCATCGGCAGCGCCAGCACGGATGTGTTCGGCGTATCGAAATCCAGCGCAAGCGCCAGATTGTTCATAGCGGCATCGCGCGCAGTCAGCGGCTTTAGCCCCCAGCGCCATTCAATCAACTTCAAGATGGAAGTGTGATCGTAAAGTTGTGAATCGAGCCTCGGACTTGAGGGATTTCCGCGACGGAACGGGGAAGCCACAATCACGGGAACTCGGCATCCCAATAGCGCCGTGCCATTGACCAGATCCGGGTCGACTTGTTGGGCGCTATCACACGTGGGGGCACGACGTGCTCGAAGAATCCTCCCCACTCATCCCGAGTGACAACGAGCGCCGTGTTGGCCCAGATGGGACTGCTCGTCAAGGCTTGATAAATCTGTCCAAGAAAAGCTTCGCCCGCGCGAAGGTCGGCATGGGGATGATCGTCATTGCCCTCGCCATCGTCGATTAGCGTATATCGCGGGTCGACGTCAGCGACCGCCGGCAAATTCCCGGCAGCGAGATCTACAAAAAACTGGGGGTACGCGCCGAAATCGGAATGTATTTTGCCCCCCATAGCGCAAGAAAAGGCACGTTGGAGTAGTAATACTTGTTGCTCACTCCAGCCGCAGCCAGGGAGTCCCAGATGGTCGGCAAGGTGGAAATTGTGACCGAGTTATCCAACCGGTCCGTTTGCGCGGCGTGAAAGAAAACGCGATTCGGGAAGGTAGAGCTGAGGATGGAGGGGAAATAGTAATCGAGCGTTGTGAAATTCCGCGCAAACGCGCTGAAAAATGGCAGATCCGCTTCCTCATAATATCCAATACAAAAGATGTCGTTGGTCGTGGTTTGCAGCCATCCATTCATCTTGCCGTCGTTATATTCATCGCGGCCCCCCTGGTAGGAATGATCGGGATCGGGATGCCCGCAATTCACGTAGTTGGTCAAGCGGTACGTGTCGAACCACACGCCGCTGCTGTCTTGATATTTGAGTCCCGCTTGACGACCGTTGGCTCCCGGTAACCATCCTACCAAGTGGTCGAAGCTACGGTTTTCCATCATGACCACGACGATATGCTCGATCCCCGATTGAGCCGGGTTGGGCAACGACGACGCCTGGACCAACAGATCTTTGCCTAATAGCGATCCAGCTGCGACGGCGCCCGAAGTGCCCGCGACTCCGCGTAAGAAATCTCTGCGGTTAATAGACATGATTTCAGCTCCCAGACAAATCTCGAATTTGCCGAAATCAGATGCCATCCCAGCCCGGCGGGTTTGAAGGACTAGGTTAATGTAATGTTAATTTCGCAAGGGGAGAGTGGTTTAATTCAGCCAACACGCGAGCCCTGAGGAAACTGACTAGCAGATGTTGAAGTTGAAGAGGGCTTGCTTTACCCGACGGATTTGGCACAACTCTTACAACGATAATGTCTCTGCCAATTCCGGTCTCTCCTGCTTCGTAAGCGTCGGAACGGTATCAGACAATCTCTACGCCGAACAGGACAATTGGAATAAACCCCGGAGCGCACTCATTGATCACAAAAGCCCACAGATTGAGACTGTGGGCGCTTTGGTTCCGCTTCACCCACTGTCTTCTCGCTCTAGCTATGTCGAGAAAAAGACTTGCGAGTGCGCAGTGCAGGCTGCTCGAGTCGCCGACACTCCTTGGACAATCGGAGCTGGTTTGGAGGAGATAGGTTTCACCTTAGAGAGTTTTACGAGCAGTTGCTCAATCCTGCGCTGTTCGTGAGGCTGGGGCAGACTGTTCTGTGTCATGGATCCATTTTCGCACAGCGTTGGGCGAAGGAGAAGTCCCTCTCCAAACGCGTCATTTACCAGCTACCCTCCGTCAAGTGCGTTTTGTCTGTCAAGTTTTTGAGGATAGTCAGAATCTATAGTCCGCATGTTCGGCTCCTTTGCCGCGAGTCTTGGTCGCTTCCCACCACCAAAGCTTGACCTTGGCAGCGTAGTCGTGAGAATTCGAGTCAGCAATCAATTGACTTCGCTGTCTCTTCAAGGAAAAGAAATTGCATTCCTGCGCTCGTCACAACAAAACTCCGTCGATTCCAAATGGCTGACTACAAACAAAGAACCTGTGGCCTCACGCGGGAAGGTCTAACCACCTGCTAAAGGAACATTCCTTCACATCAGCCCTTGAGGGTCACAAGACCCCCAAGAGCCGGATCTGAGAAGCTATCCCTTCCGGTTTCAACGTGACCTGCAAGCCGATAATTGAAAGTCGGGTCTTCAGCAACTGTCACGATCAGGTCATACCAGCCATAGAACTGTTGTAGCCACAACTCACCTTCAAACTTCCCCTGCGGGCGGAGACGCCGCGTGACGGAGTTGCCCGTGTAGGCAGCCAGCACGCTAACTCCGGCTTGAATGCCAGGGACATTCGCAATACTCCACGTGATTGAGCCAAAATCGTCCCTCTTATATTTGGAGAAAACATCGAGAGCTGCCGCGCTGGAGCCGATGCTGCCCTTGAAATAACGCACGAAGCCATTGGGGCCGTAGACCGAGAGATCATAGGATGAAGCCACGCTCCACGTATCCGCCAACTGCTTGCCCTGTTCCACCGTGTAGGTGCGCACCAGATCCGCAGCATTGCCAGAGCGCACCTGAAACCCCACAGTCGCACCGCCCTTGTTGAAAAACCTCAGGACGATGCTACTTGTAGAAGCATCGAATGCGGCGTGAACATTCAATTCATACGGCAAAGCATGCGCAGGCCGGACACCTTGTTCCTGCTGCGGAACGCCAAGGATCACGCTGCCCAGAGAGGGGATGAAAGTGTTGACGTTTGCCCCAGCGAGTTCGTCCACAGGGGGCAGGAAAGACGCGGTGTTCGGCAGACTGAACGTTTTGTCATTCGGGTTGGCAAAGTTAAACATTGACGTCAAGTCGCCGACCAGCGCACGCCGCCATGGGGAGATATTGGCCTCGAACACTCCGAAACGCTTCTCGATAAACTGGATCACCGACGTTTGATCGAACACCTGGGAATTGACGTATCCTCCCTTGGTCCACGGCGAGATCACCAGGAACGGAACCCGCGTGCCGAGTCCGATCGGGCCGTTCGGGGTCGACGTGGTAACGATCTCGTTTTCGATGCTGACCGTAGAGGCCCCATAAGCAGGTGTGTATGGGGCTGTTGGTGGCAGAAGATGGTCGAAACTCCCGTCGGCCTCGTCGAAGTCGATGATGAAGACGGTCTTGCTGAACACCTCCGGGTTGGATACCAGGATGTCGAAGATTTGTGAGATGTACCAGGCGCCATAGTCGACCGGCCAATCCGCGTGTTCGGTATAACCGGCGGGCCCCACAAACCAGGAAACCTGCGGGAGTTTTCCGCTTTGCACGTCACTTCGGAATTCATCAAACAGGTGCTCGGCCCAGGCCAACCAGACCGACTCGGGCGACCCCGCCGACGGGATAATGTTTATGATTTCAGTTCCCGTACAGGCCTCTTCAAACAACGGCGACCCCGGCGAAGAAGTCGCCTACTGGTTGAAGTAAAGCACTGGATTGTCGGTGAAGTTCCCGGCGAAGGAGTTGCCGGTGCCGTCTCCGAAATCAGGCGAAAAGGTCTGCCCGGCGAGGTCTTGGTAGATTTTCCAACTCACGCCAGCCTTCTGCAGTGCTTCGGGAAAAGTCTTCCAGACCCAGTACGCATTGTTGACGCTTAGGCCGTTGTCGGTGGCCGGCCGGGCGCCTTGGCCGTCGGTGCCCCCGCTGCCCAGATAATTCACATTACCGATACAGCCCGGACCACAGGTACATGCGATTCGGGTTGGTTGGACCCATAGCTATCTCGAAGTGATGCGGCACTGGGACGCGGTGCTTCCCAGTCGGGTACTGCGAGTGTGGTACAAGGACATTGTGGAGGATCTGGCGGTAAACGTGCGGCGCATCCTGGAATTTTGCGGCTTGGAATTTGAAGCCGCCTGCGTCGAGTTCTATAAGCTAGAAGGTAGTGTCTACACGGCGAGCTCAGAGCAGGTGCGCCAGCCGATTTTTCGCACGGGGCTCTCCCAGTGGCGGAACTACGAGGCTGGCTCGGGCCGCTGAAGGACGCTTTAGGATGCAGCGATCCGCTATCGTGAATAGGCACGTCAGTCGATCAGAACCGATCTGCCCGATTAAATGCGACACAAGTTTGCCGAGCCACCTCATCCGACGTGAAAATGAATACGCGTCTTTCTCGTATCCTTAAAGTAGCTCTGAAGGATTTCGCCAAACACGCGCTCACGCAGAGCAGAATTCTCGATGGGAAACATGACTTCGCAGGGCTGCGTCCAAGTCCACCCGCAGAAAGCGCCCGAGCACGTGATTCGTCAGAATAGCGAAGCGGAGCGGTCGTGAACGTCGAACGTCGGCATTCCAACCGCTACCCCGTGACTGCCAACCCGAGTACCAACTTCCCCTCAGGATTGTTGACTATCTGTGAAACTGTTCACTTTTGAACATATTCCAAGATGCACCTACGTCACACTGTAGTTAGTTCGTGAAGAGAAGGCGGTGCCGTATGACTCCGACCGAACCCCGTATTTCCCACAAGGTTCTGCATGTGGATGATGACGAAGCCATTCGCGAAATGATGACGGCCACCCTTGCACACAAGGGATTCGACGTGGTCGCTGCCGCCAACGTGACAGAGGCTCTGAAACTGATCACGACACAGAGCTTCGATGTTCTAATCACTGATCTCCACATGCCAAACCCTAGCGACGGGTTTGCAGTGATTACCGCGATGCGCCACATTCAACCGAAAGCACTTACGCTGCTGGTCAGCGGCTATCCCGATGTGAAGAGTGCTCTGGACGCTATCCTTCTGGAAGCGGACGAAATCATCGTGAAGCCTTTCGAGACTAAGAAACTGGCTGATCTCGTCCACGATAAGCTGCTCAGTCATAAAGCTTCTGTCTCGACGCCGAAGGAACGAGTGGCCGGGATATTACAGCATTGCACAAGCCTGATCGTCGAAGACTGGTTGGCAAAGGTCAAAAAGAGCAAAGAACTCAGCTACCTCTCTCTTAGCGACGAAGAGCGCACTGGATATCTTCCGAAACTGATTGAAGACCTCATTGTGCGCCTGAGAGCACCCCACAACCCCGGAGAAGAGAGCGAATCCATCGCTTCCGCCGCTGCCGTCGCCCATGGCAAGATGCGGAAGTTGCAAGGCTACACTCCTGCCATGCTGGTGCACGATTCGCGAATATTGCAAGTCACCCTCTTCGGGACGTTGCAGAGAAATCTTAGTGCGCTGGACTTCAGCTTGCTGTTACCGGATGTCATGACGATTGCGGATGAAGTGGACTCCCAGTTGACACAGGCGATGGAGAGTTTCACCAATGTTGCGGGGGCGGCAGCGGCGGCATAGCCCAAGGAGCAGGAAGATCGTCCTATGTGTCGCTGTTCGATTTGCGATCCATGAACGGCTACGCGCAATCTGGAGCCCACTGGAACGCAGCCATTCGTTGCAACCCCTCTTCGATTTCAATCTCAGGGGACACGGATTACTTTTGTTAATTAGCTCTGGATGGGACCAGCGAATGTGTGATCGCATGTACCGAGAGCATCACGCGATTCGAAACTCCAACCTTTCGCAAAAGTTTGGCTACGTGTGCTTTTACCGTGCGCTCCTCGATCCCCAGAGGAGCCGCGATTTCCTTGTTAGAGCAGCCCGCCACCAGCATCCCGAGCACTTCCTTTTCACGACTCGTGAACGGTCGTCGGTTCGCAAAAACACCATGCTCCGAGGATCGGTATGCCTGATCCACGAACATCGAGAGAACTCGCCTTGGAGCCCAAACCGATCCCGTCAACACGGTTCGAACCGCCCGCACGAGTTCGCCGACCGACGCGGCCTCATCGACACAGCCCTTTGCCCCTGCTGAGATCGCATTCAGAATTGCAGCGTCATGTAGGTGACATCCTGTCACGATGATATCCAGTCGCGGACAGAGTGCCTTCACGCTAGTCAGCACGTCGATGACACTCTTGCCGGGATGACTGCCGAGCAGAACAACGTCTACTTCGTGATTTGTGCCGATTTCAGCCAGCGCGACCGACTGGAGTTCGAAATCCGACTCCGCACTCAACAACGCCCGAAACCCGACAAATCGAACCGGATCGCTGTCGATCACCGCGATGCGTACCGTTGCCTTCCTTGCCAGAGAGATTTTCATGGATTTATTAATTTGCATTAAACTCTTGCCCCTAAGTCGATTCGCATCATTCATATATACATTGTAATGGGGTTGTTGTGTTATTTGACCTAAAGAGTAGACAACTAGGTACCCAAAGTTCCGCCTTCGACGTCGCATCAGAAAAGCGAGGTGGTCAAAACAACGGTGCCGGAAGAGGCGGCGGTGTTGTCATGGAGAAGCCTTCCGGGCCTTTGTGTTATCGTCTGCCGGAGTCTACCTATATTTGACCGTGGTCGCCATTTGCGGGCCGGAGTAGAAACTATCCTCACAACTTTTCCAGTCGGTGAGCGCTGCAGGAGGACCTTGTGCGACGAACAAGCGAGCGAATGCGGAACAAGAGAAATTGGTCGACCACTGGAAACCGAGCGACTATGAGCCGTAGGAGGAGCGCGCACCATTGACCGCGAGCAATTGCTCCGATTGTTGCAACTGTTTCCACTTCCTAAAAGCGGGCGGACCCGTTTGGTGTGCTGGACTGCGCTCATTGCTCGCAATAGTCCTCACTTGGTCTTGGGATTATCGTTGCCGTAGCCAGCGCGCACTTCGTTCTTGTCAACTGACCGCACTTCATTACTGCCGACATCCACGTTCACGTCTTCGTGGCTCACCACTGTGGAGCCGTGCGGAACCACGACCGCCCCATCCTTCGGCACGGTCATCCCCACATTCGCCAGTCCCGTTAGACTCGTGGCCAGTGCGTGCAATTCGTTCATGGTTTCTTTTGTTTTCCCTAGCGCTCTGGTGTAGTCCTCCATTTCCAAGTAGCCGCTTATGAGTTGCAGATGGCTCGTCATTCTGTGAACCGACTCCTTCACAGCTTTCAGCATGTCAGTTCATCCTCTCCGTTCTCGATAAGGAAACGGAGGGGCTAAAGACCCTGTTGGCGTTCGCAGTCCGCGTGCGACAACGGTACCGAGCCTCGGAGGCACGCAGCGCATCTTCCGCGTGTGCGCGCTTCAATTTGAGATCAGCTGTCATTGAAGTTTCCCTTCGCGTGGTGGCTAAACAAGCACAGAACTCTCGCAAGCGGCTCAAAGGGGAGAGGGCCGGGGACTATGTATCGCTGAATCTATGCGCTAAACGCTTTCTTGCCTGTGCTTCGCCTTTTGATTGCGGCTGCAAAGCTCAGCAATCATTGGCAACAACTGTTGGCTGGCTTCAAGTTTGGGCACAAAAGCATCGACCAAAGCCAACGCCTGCATTGGGACTTCGCGCCCGGACAACAGGATGACCCCCAGTTCCGGCTTCACCAGTTTTATTTCGGAGGCAACTTCGTGTCCGTTCATCCCCTGCATCTCGTAGTCGAGGAGGACTGCATCAACCTTGCGCGTAATCGCAACCTTGAGTCCTTCTTGTGCCGAAGATGCGGTCAGAACTTCGTATCCAGACCTCTCGAGCAGAGCCTTCTCGTAGCACAAGATGGCCGCATCGTCATCGATGCAAAGGATCATCTTCTTGGACGGGGAATCAGTAGGGATCATTGTGGCCTCCTGCCAACTTCAGGCCCTTCCGACTATTTAACTATCTCGTGAGTCTGACGCATGTTATGACAAAGTTACCGGATCGTTCGAAGGATGCACTCGTGCACATGGCTCTGTCTGTTCAAAAGTGTACACTTTTGATCGTTTCGGGACGGCAAAGAGACCCTTCTGACCGAGAGAATCAGCAAGGTCTCGAAAACAAAGAGAACCGAAGCGGGAGATGATTGAAAAAGGTGAGCGATGTTTTCCGAATCTCCGCCGGATGGGCGAAAAAACGGTGTAATCCGCTCCCAGTGCCGCCGCCGGGCTTCCTCGATCAGCGAATCAAGCGTCTCTGTTGCAAGCCGTTTGCCTATGTACTGTCATACCTGTTTCATGCCCAACAATGTCGACTCCATTAGGATTAGGTTTGTCCATTACTATTGCCAGCGAATTGAAGGGGTCGGTCATCATAAGATTCTGGCCCACAGGACTCCAACATCGAACTGGGTACCAACATTCGTGGTATCAATCGTTTCAGCCCGAAGACGAAGAGCCCTTAG
>Ga0182018_10003345_pt1 | contig 14542 bp, 8 predicted proteins | sample 812P2MmetaG_FD_120490 | JGI IMG/M metagenome (GOLD analysis project Ga0182018, IMG submission 120490) | Permafrost microbial communities from Stordalen Mire, Sweden - 812P2M metaG | ecosystem: Environmental > Terrestrial > Soil > Wetlands > Permafrost | place: Sweden: Stordalen | collected...
CGCAACCGAGATCATCACGACCCGGTCATCCTTAAGCTCGAGAACCGCAGGAAGGTGGCCTGAGCGGTGCAGCAGTTACCGGCGGATCGATCCGCGCCGGCCCACTAGACGACGAGCGGCGAACACTTCTCTCCGGTCAGAACAGCGGATCTGGGAAGCCGAACACGCTGGCGAGGTCCACGACCCTGATTGGTTTCTGAAGAACGTTCCGCCAGGCCTGGCGAGTGTCCCGCTCTCAAAGATCGCCAAGGCGACCGGCATGTCGATTTCGACAGCATCAAAGGTGCGGGCTGGAAGACGGGTACCCCACCCGAGGCACTGGGAAAAGCTGGCCGAAATGGGCGAGTGGTCGAACGCTTGATGGTGGGTCGGGGACCGGTACGCCCTATCCCTCGCAATCCCTTTCGATGCAACCCCCGCCGATCCGAGGTCGGGCGCACCTTGCGGCTACTGGAAGTCAGTAGCGACCGAAGACTCGTAAAGGGCAGTTACCTTGCCGCCCTCAAACTCTCTAACGGCAGAACGGACCGTCGCATCAAGCAAATCAAGCGACCTCAGCCGTCCGTCAGTGACCTTGGCGATGGACTCAATGCGAATATATGCGGGGCCGTGCGCTTCGGCGTAGTTGGCCAGCCCTCGCAGCTTCGCCTTCGCATCGGCAAGGTGATCACCGTGAGGGTCGACGATAGATGCGGCAAGGGTGCCGTCATCCCGGCGTGAGACGATCACGAAATCAACCTGAAGGGATCCCCACTTGCCAGAGTCATCCTCATATGCAATTCGAAGCGCTGACAGTTGAGCCCGCGACGGATTGCGATACCACGCGACAGACGACGGTCGCTCTAATTCAGTTTCGATAACCGCCGTTTCCCAGTCATTGAGCTTCGCGGGAAACTTGCCCTTGCCATCTGAATAGAGATGCTTCGCAAGGCGAGGAAGATCCTTGGCGTCCTCCTTATTGGAATCTTTGGTCGCTGACTTCAGGTTGCCCGTCAATTCGACACCGGTTACCTCAGTAGTCGACGTTTGTTCTTTGACCTTCAGATACGCATCACGGGTTGCGCCAGTGGTGTTCTTGATCTCGACCGCGAATTTGGATAGTTGATCTTGCACCCACTTCGTAGCTGTCGCCTCGACTGCACTTGTTACCCCGTCCACCATGAGAAGCGCAGCTATCTCCGTACGGATGCTGATCACGTCAGCGTTAGCACCAGCCCTGTCAACCCTGTACCGGGCGTAATCCTTGGCAACGCCCTCCTTCATGGCCGCCACGATTCGGCGAGTATCTCTGTCGATGTCACGAATCGCTGTGGCCTCAGTTCGGACGCCGTTGCTGACGAACTCGCCACCAATCGATACGGTGGTACGGCGGATCTTTGCCGTCTCGATCTTCTCCACGTTTACAGCGACCGCGCTTGCGTGCTCCGCCGCGAGCCCGTCCAGGCGCGAGTTCAAAACCTTTGTCAACTTGAGACCAGCGTCGGCCAGCAAGGCTCCACCGGGCGCACCGTCGTCGGTCAAAAGCTTGGAAAGGGCTTTCGCTCGGCGAAGCGGACTAGCAAGCGTGTCGGGGGCCGGCAACGACGGCAGCGCTTCCACAAAGTCCCAGACCTCGGGAGGAATCGCCGCATTGCGTTCGAACAGTTTCGAATTGACTATGACATCCGATCCCTGGCCCGGCTCGCCCGGCTTCGTTAGCTCATCTGTGATCTTCGCGAGAGCCACACGATTGAATCGCGGCAAGAAGCATTTCACGGAGTTCAGGGCATCGTCAGTCGCTATCCGTCGGGCGAGGGGTGACCGGACCATGCGTCCGATTACCTGGGCGATATGGGTCGCATCCGTCGCCGCCCGCTCTGAATAGAGCACTTCCGCCCGAGGGCAATCCCAGCCAGTCGAAATGGCCTGCTTCGCCAAGACGACCCGGATCCCATCCTCATCTTGAATGGACTCAGGTGCAACCCACCGAACCTTTCGAGCGCCGATGACAAGGTCATCGTGCTCGCCAAAGACATTGACGATCGCGTGGGAACCCAAGTCCTGCCACTTCTCTTCGATGATTGATATGAACTCAGCGAGTTGCGGATCCGTCGGTTTGTCCCCGACCTGCACCACAAGAACAGGGAGAACCAAGGGCTCATTCTCGGCCGCGGCATACTCCGCCCAACGGTTCTCGTAGTCAAGGACTGAATCCACGGCATTTCGCAGCAGAGTCGCCAAGACCGTCCCCGAATCTTCTGGCTCGTCCAGATCAATCTGGTCCTTGACAATGCCGGACGCCCGCACCTTGTCGATGTCGATGGAAACGGGCGGGTAAGTAGTCCGGTCCTTTGCCCCTTCCATCGCAGTGGTGAATCGCTCGATCGTTGCGGAAATTCCCCAGGTGATCGGAATCGGTGGATTCGATCCCAGTTGACCTCCAATGATCCGGTGAACAATCGTCTTTCGCTCAGTGGCTTGCTTCATGCCTCGATGGGCCTCATCCAGGACGAGATAGGGATGCGTGCCTTCCGCTTGGATTGTGTTACCGATGATGTCCCACATTGAGTATTGGCGGAGGTTGTTACCACCGTGTGCAAGACCACTCGTCTTCGACAGCTTCTGGATGTTCAAGAAATAGACGTGTCCTGGGTGCAAGGTCGAGTCGAGATAATCGTTTTCAAGGATGATCAGCCGCACCGGATCGAGAAGGTCTGAGGCAGCGAGCATCTTGTTCCGTGTCTGCCGATTGAGCGCAGGGTCGTCCGTCACCCACAAAAAGGCTGCCTCTGGGTCCGGGTCACAATTCAAGTCCGCTGAACCATGCAAGACAGCCTCGATGACGGCCGTTGCGATCACGGTCTTGCCAGCCCCAGTGATGGCCGAGAGGGCGAAGGCCGACAGGCTTCCATACTCATCCCAATCGCGTCTGCCCCGCTCCAAACTTTGGAGGACGTGGCCCGCCGCTTCCCTCTGATAGTCAAAGAGGTCGTATTGCATCTCAGCGCCCGTTCGCTGCGAAGGTCGTCACATACCGCTCGTATAGGCGAACAATGTCAAGGTTGCCTGGCAGTTCGCCAGCGATGTGTGCGAACTGAGTAATCGAATCGGTAACGATGTAGGCGGTCGACGCTGTGTCAGGAAGATTGGAAACGAACTTTCTCCAGCGATCCGTGTTGAAGAGCACCCCATATTGACGGGTCCATGCGTAAGGCTTGCGTCGGCCCGCTGAGTCGATGCACTCGCGAATCATCGGCCCTCGACCACCGGCTCGCAGCCAGAGCAACGGAGCGATCCCAGCAAATGCCCGATCAACCTCGATTTGCGCGGCATCAAGATACGTAAGCTCAAAGAGTTCGACACTCTCGTCAAAGCCGTCCGACATTGGGAACGGGTCCACGAACTTGTATTCGCCCTTTACCGGACCCCCCTCAGGTGTGCAGCCAGTGATAGCGGCTTCGACTCGAGGGCGGGTGATGTGCTCGAAGATCCCTAACGATTCCCATTCGGGATCACCCGGCTGGTACCCCTGCTTGCGCAGCGCATCCGCTTCTTCGGCCGACACTTCGTTGTTTGTGATCAGGATGCTCTGCCGATGGCCGTCATCCTGATGGTTGAGTCGAGCCACTGCGTGTGTCGTCGTGCCCGAGCCACCGAAGAAGTCCAGCACGACAGCAGCCGGTTTGTCCCGCACGAAGAATCGGATTGCGTCCTCTACGGCATAAAGCGACTTCGGGAAGGGGAAGGATCGACCTGGGACTAGATCGCGCAATATCCATGATCCGTACGTGCGCGAGTCGTGGGACGGCTTATTCCAGACAGTCTTCGCGTAGAGTCGGCGCTTCTGATCGGGGGAGTAGTCGAGATCCAGATATCGCTGAGGTTCGATGACCCCCTGACAGACAATCTCGCCTGAACCAATCCGCTCGATCTGAGCGTTCCGGAGATACTGGATCATCCACTCATTGCCACCTCTGGCAGGAACTGCTCGAATCTGCCCGGCGTCGAGTCGACTCTTGAAGCTCGCCAGGTTGAGTTCCCAGCGGGCGTCACTACCGTTAGTGAGTTCGGGCCACACCGCGTCGGCACCCTTCGGCGGTGAATACTCGGAACGGTTCGCGGCAAGGTCAAGAACCGGACCGGAACCCAGAATCCTCCCCGTACTGCGTTCGACAAGGACTGGATAGAATTTTGATGGTGAGTCCTGTCGACGTGGTCCCGCTCCGAGTCTGCGGAACGAGTTCCAAATCGGGGATCGGTTCTTACCTTCCTCTCGGCGGTCCGTAAAGAGAAGATCATCCACCGTCTTCACCGGTGCCGCCGAGCCGAGCATTACGAAGAACAAAAACTCGTTGACCCGAGTGAACTCCCTATTGCGTGCTGCGCCACTCGGACTGATGACTGTCGTAATCATCTGGATCTTCGCTTCGGGAAAGAGTTGTTCCAGCAGAAGGCCGAGCCGCAGGTACTCCTTCTCGTCGATTGCGACGATCAGAACGGAATCGTCTGGGTTCAGAAGCTGTTTCGCCAGTTTTAGGCGGCGCTCCAGGAAGGCCAGCCATTTCGAATGGCGGTACTTGTCGTCCTTGTCAACATAGTCGTTGCTGTACTTCCAATCCCGGGCGCCGCTGTTGTAAGGAGGGTCGAGATAGATGCAGTCGATCTTCCCGGCATGAGTGAACTTCAAGGCTTCCAGGACGTGGTAGTTCTCTCCCTTGATAACCACATGGGGGGGCCGGCCTTCCCCACGTTGGACGGACCCGAGGTGAGACATGCCGGGATAGATGGCTTCTCCAAACTCAGTCACGGCCACTAGAGATGAGAGGGGGACCTTCTCACTCGTTTGTTCGGCGGCTTCCTGTTGCGACAGACGGGACCCATCTGGATGACGGAGACGGCGAATGGCGGCCGATGTCTTGTCTAGGGAGACGACCTCGAAGATGGATTGGTCTTCAAGATCGCGGAGGGTCACCTTGGTCCCCCGTCTGATTGGGTGGTGGGGTAGCCGGACTGTCTCCGGGATATGGGCTTCGAATACCAGACCGAAGTCCGTGATCTTGCGCAGGTCGCTGACAGCGGCACGAATGTCGGCGCGAAGTTGATCGTCAGGAATCCGACCGATAAGGGTGTCGAGAGTTGATGGCATCAGTGAGGTCCCGGCGAGGGGGCAAGGGAACCTGAGCGTAGCCAGGGTCGGCCGAGTGCGTCCGAGCGTGGCTACGCTCAGGTTCCCTTGCCCCCTGTCGAGGCTGCGCAAGTGCCGGACAGTGGTTCGATTGGGCTACCACCCGAGCCGCGACGGCCTACCCACCCATGACCAATCTGAGGATGCCAGCCGATCCCGACCCGAAAAACGCAGATCTGGGCCCCGTTCCTTCATGGGTGGAGCCCCTACGGACCGGACGACCGATTCGGTCGGTAGATCGTCGAGTGTTACCGGCTGTTGGCCTTCGCAGCACTCAGAACGAAGAAGTAATCTTCGTCTTGCAAGAGGTGGCCAGCAAGTGGCCCCGTTCGGGCGCTTAGCTCAGTTGGTTAGAGCGCATCGTTCACACCGATGAGGTCGTGGGTTCAAGTCCCGCAGCGCCCACTTCGGAATTGAAGGCCAGGGCATCGTCAAAGTTAGGCTGTTGTCCAATGCGGCTTTTGAAGTTCACACTGTCCGGTTATCGCCGATTCGAAGAGTCGACTTCGATCAATGTTGAAGATCGGCTCGTTGCGATTGTTGGCCCAAATGAATCTGGCAAGAGTTCTCTCCTAACTGCGATGACTCGACTCAACGACACCGCACCGTTTGATCTTCAACGTGATCGACCGCGAAAATCGACTAAACAACCGGAACTTAAGGCACAATTCTGGCTTGATGAGTCGGACGTAGAGCTCCTGGCAAATATTCCTGGTGGCTCCGCCGTCCGATGGGTTCGGCTCGAGAAACGAACGAGCGGAAGCATCCAATGGATAATCCATCCCTACCCAAGTCGGGACATGAATCCCCGGATTGAAGCCAGAGACGTGGTTGCTGCACTACAGGACGACCCGGCACTCAAAGACAACCCGTATGCCGACGAGCACCCATGGGACCAAGATCGATTCGACCGAGTACTCGAATACTTGAAGAGCGGCGACGAGACCTTGACGCCGGAAGTGATCTCAGAAATCAACGAGCTGGCTTCGGGTCTGTCAGGGATCCCAGATGCACCTCAGGACGACGAAGACGCCACGAGCGACGAGGAGAACGCCTCCTCGCATAAGGACCGCATCGAGGCGCGGTCGAAGGCAGTCGAAGTTCTTCATGGGCTCGTCGCGCACGAACGCAGTGAGCGTCCTGCGAACCAGGTGGTAAAGGCTCTCGGACCCGTTGTTCCAACGTTTCTCTCGTTCGATGAACACGCTCGCAGCCTTGACCGCGATTATGACCTCAACACACTTCCCGAACCCAAGCCACTTGCGCTACAGAATCTCGCCAACCTCGCGCAACTTGATCTAGACGAACTTCGCGAACAGGTGAAAAACGGAAACGCTCCGGAGGCAGAGGCCCTGCTCGAACAGGCCAATTCGGTACTTAAGGAGGACTTTGAGCACTCCTGGGGTCAGTCGGAGGTTTATGTCCGCCTATCGATCGACGGAAGCGTGCTCCATCTCTTGGTGTCGGTTGAAGGGGGCGCTACGTATTCGTGGATCGATGAACGCAGCGACGGCCTACGGACATTCGTTGCCCTTCGAGCGTTTGTAGCAGGACACAAGGACCCGAAGCCGATCCTTCTGGTGGACGAAGCCGAGACCCATCTTCACTATGACGCCCAAGTGGACTTAGTCGAAGTTCTGCAACACCAAACCCTTGCGGCCAAAATCGTCTATACCACCCACTCAGTGGGGTGCCTCCCACCAGACCTGGGATCGGGAATACGGGCCGTTGTACCAATTCCCGGCCAGGAACGCAGCAGAATCGACAATTCATTCTGGACCGCTGGGCCAGGCCTGACTCCTCTATTGTTCGGAATGGGCGCTTCATTGCTCGCCTTGGCAATTCCACGTCGAGTGGTGCTGACTGAAGGATCATCCGATTGCGTCTTGTACCCAACTCTGCTTCGGCAGGCCACGGGAGAATCTGAGCTCGAATTTCGCTTTGCCCCGGGTCTGTCGAGCGCTAGTGACGCGACGTTACGAGAACTCGATTCGGAAGGTGGGCGAGTCGCGTTTCTAGTCGATGGTGATGAATCAGGGGATCGAATTCGCACTCGATTAGAGAAGGCTGGCGTCGCACAAGCTCACATTATTTCGATTCGCGAACTAACTGGATCACCTGTCACGATTGAGGACTTTGTGAGTGCAGAGGTATTCGCAGCAGCGCTAAACGCACTTCTACACCGATGGAACGATCTGGATTCAGAGATCCAAGTTTCTGAGTTAAGGGACAACAATCGATGGACCTTGTGTGAAGAGTGGTGTGAACAGCATGGGGTTGCACCCCCCAGCAAGCTTCAGCTGGCTCAGGAGGTCGTCGATCGAAGGCGTTCACCTGATGCCGTCGGCGACGAGCCCTCGGAGCCCTTCAAGGTAATCAGTGACTTTTACCAACCGGCCTTGAGCGAACTCCTCGGGCGAGTCAGGAACATCGTCAAACCTTCATAGCGCGTCTCATTTGCTACCAAGTCCGACGGCGCGGGAGACGGTCGCCGTCGTGCATGCGGCGTTTGGGCGGCCCTTATCTCCTATCCCGTAAGCGATCGGAACACCGATGCCATCCCTGAGCAGGCAAGACGCGCGAAATCTGCCAACAGAGGTCGGTGGAGCTGATCGCGTGCTATTCAAACCGCGCTCTGACCCCTGTACTGGAATCGCTCCTGCAGGCCTCCACAGAGGCGTAGGTCCGTTTCGCCGCCAGCAGGTCGGTTCCTACTGGCTCCTTTATGCGCCTCGAGCAGGGCATTTGTCAAGGCGCAGGTCAGTCGAGTGTTCGCCCGCGGCCGAAGCTACCCCCGTCGTCTCTCCGGAGAGGCGCTCCGGCCCGGGCGTACTGGCGGCACGTCTCGGAACCGGACCACCCCTTCGGTCTGTCGGCCCTCCACACTGGCAGTGCGGCTAGGCGTAAGCTGGGGGCTTGGACTCTCCACATCTACCCCTACTTGGAGGATCCTAGCACTTGATCTGGATTACACAAGGGCTACTCTGCTAGGATAATCCAGGTGCCGGACAAACATCCCACCTTCCGCCCATTGTCAGAGGTCATCGCCGAGAACATTCGTGGATTTCGAACGGACCTCGGCTGGTCCCAGGCCGAGCTGGCTCAGGCCATGAGTCGATACGGGTTCAACTGGACCCCCATCACCGTTGCTGAGGTGGAGGGCAAGCGCAGGCGGCGAGTCAACCTTGAGGAGCTTCTTGGGTTGACGATCGTTTTCGATACAGCGTTGGCTCACTTCCTCCTTCCTTTTGACGCTGGAAACCACGGTTCGCTGATCGAGGTCTCACCGCTCATAAATCTTTCGTTCGTAGAGCTCATTCACCTTCTCGGTCAATACTTCAAGCCACAAGCCCGGGGCCAAGATGAACCCACTGGCCTGGTTGGGGATCTTGTTCGCCTGCGGCGGGAACGGGATCGTCGGGAGCGGCAAGCTGAAGATGCGCAGCGCGATCTAGAGAGACTGACGACACTTCACCTCAACGCGATGGACCAGGTCATAGGGCAGAAACGCCGTGTGGACGACATCAGCAGGAAAATCCAGGAAATCGAAACTGCCATCGCTGAATCCGGCGATGATTTGGATGAAGCAAGAGCTGCTATTCGCCATGAGGAACAGCTTGAAGCATCATTCGAGGCTGACCTAATGCGCGTGCCTCTATTTGAAGCCGACAGGTTTCAATACTTGATTGAGGCAGCGTTGGCTGAGGAACTTGGCGTCCCAGTCGAAAAAGTCATCAAGATGTCGCTTTGGCTTTGGCACACCCCAGCGCGAGATGAGGTAAACCGCCGGATCGAAGACGACGAGGACTTTGAACAGAACCACGAGAACGCCTGGACCGAAATGAGTGGACGCATCGCGCACGAGTTGACGCAAGCCATCCGACGCGAGGCCGAAACTTCAGAGGTCACAAACAGCACGACCACCTGAGGACAGGAAGCCGTCCGTTTCGCCAATCGTTTCGCCAAACCCTCCTAGGGCAATAACTAGAACAGAAACCTCTACGATCGGGACCGGGACAGCCCCTTCCAATAGGAGATTTGGACGAATGACCGAATCCGAGATGCAAAACCGGATCTACTCGATCATCGGCGACCGGTCGGATGGCGTCGAGAACGCCGTCGCTGGCTGGCGCAACGCTTTCGCCCTGTTCCGTCGAACCGCCGCCCCGGTGGACTGGCTGGGCGTGGTCCGTGCCTGGGACCTAGTGATAGATCGTCTCTTGGCGTCCGGCCGTTTGCGCCCGACGATTCTCTAGGGACTTTCGGAGTAGGTACGTAGAAGGACGGTCTTCGCCTGCCCTCACAGGTGACCGGCTTGCACCTCGGCCCGAATGAGGCTGTTGACCGTACCGAACCGGACTAACTGCTGATCGAGCCAATCGTTAGTGCAGGGCGCGAGTCGCATTCCACGGAGCCAGCGATCGACTCGGGGCTGCAGAGCACAGAAAATCGGTCGGTGCGGGTCGGAGACGTCGGGTGGAGGATCGTTCACGGACGCGTCTGAGAAATACGGGACCCGTGCCTTCGCGTAGTTGACCGCCCGCTGGTGGTCACCCCACTGATGCTTGGCGATTTGGTAGATCATGACGCTGGCCACGTTGCACGATTCCAAGAGGCGTTCGCGCTTGCGAAAGCTGATGTTGTACCAATGGCGGATATCCTCGACCGTGATGCCGTCAACTGCGCGCAGATGGACAAAGCCAATGGAGCTTGGATCACCGGCCTGAAACCTTGAGACGATGAGGCTGCCTTCCTTCATCAAACGCCCAGCGTAGGGGCGGTCCAGGGGCCGAATGTGGATGGCGAACGCACCCCTATATAAACGTGAAACCCCGGCGGATACGGTCCGACCTGAACACCTCGTCTGTCCGAGGCTCGATGATTAGATTCGCATTACGTCAGGTGCAGGCAGCTAGAGCCCAGTACAACGGCCGTACATTTGTTGACGTTCCGTGGGTTGAGCCGTAAGTGGCGACCAACTTCCTCGCCGATATGCCTGCCGACGACCGAAGAGCCGTCATGACGCACCCGGTCCAGCAAGCCTGTGTTGAGCTGCTTGGGAAGCTCATCAGGGAACTGCGGGGTTGTCGCACTTTTGAGCAGTTCGACAACTTCCAGCGGCGGCTCTTCCAATACGTGCTCGAGGTCGAATCTCACTGGGGTGAGGTGCGACGATGCCAAAAGCGGCTGCTGCGCGGCAAGGCCCTCACATTCGATGCTACGAAGCTCCCGGAAGGGTCCGACCCCCAAGATCCATGGATGTGGCATATCGAAGATCTCGTGGCGGAGCGTATGTGTCGGCAGTTCCGAGCGATCGGTGATGCCCTGGCTTGGCGGGCATCGGGCAACGATCGCAGCTACATCCTCGCCTTGAACTACAACGCCGCTCCCGGACCGATGACCTCAAAGGAGGGTGTCGGTTACGAACTTCGAGCTGTAACTGACATGCGAGCGCGGGGCCAGTTCGGCCTGCTTCACGACCTCACCAACTGCCTCCGAATCGCCGACATTACTGAGTTTGACACTGACGGCGGCAAGCTCCTATACGAGATCAAGAAGAACCCGAACGCCAAGAGAGGACCTCAGCTGCGGCGAATGGCAGCCGCCGTTGAAGCTGTGATGAGCGGTGGCGAGCTCCCCAACCTCCCTGGATCGGCCTTCGCGCGCCCGTCGACGCGTTGTAGGACCCATATCCGGTCGTTCGCGTCTGTCATCCGCGAGGCCCAACAACACGCCATCGCCTCAGTTCCGCTGCCTGGCCGCCGTGCCATCGTGGCCATGTCCGCTTCGCCGGTGAATCAAAGCGGCAAGGACGTCCAAGGTGTGCTGGACGAGTGGACGAGGAGGCGCTTTGAAGCGTTGCAACTGGCCGGCGCCCTCCACACCGCCCATCACATCACGCTGAGCAGCGCCGTCCGCAACCACAACCTCGTCCCCTGGATCATCCCGTTCGCGCTCTATCCCCTACCACCCGAAGATTGTGCGCTCCTGATCTGCGACTACATCCTCTTCGAGGTCATTATGGACCTGGAGTCGCTCGTTCAGGCCCTGGCTCGGCAGGACATCACCGCCGAGAGCCACTTGGAGCATGCCGCCGCGACACTCCAACCCACCGACACCGTCCTGTCTCTCAGGAAAGGATCGCGTGGCATGACGCTCACCCAAGGAGCACTCTACGAACTGATGATGGAGTTCTACGAAGTCAACACCTGGGCGGCCGCTATTGCCGAAGTCTTAGACAATCCGGCTTCGCCAAAGCACCCCGTGCTGGCGTTCAGCACGACAAGGGTGTGGCGTTAGCGTCATCAATCGCCCTTCAGCTTGTCGAGGAGTGGGGTCAGCCGCCGATAACCGGACCGCTCCAGCATGTCGCCCAAGAGATCAGCGATCAGACTGGCAACGGCGCTCGAGGACGAGCGTTCGGGCAGGGGCCACGGTGTCGCGCTCTGCCCAGTGGACACATCGGTGCTTTCGGGCAGTCGTTCAAGCTGCTGCAGGTTGATGACCCGGCCTAGTTGCTGCTGGACCACCATCCACATGGCAGCTTCGCCGTGCAGCTGTTTGTCACCCGGCAAGAGCGCTTGGGCCAGCTGAGGAGCCAGATCAGTGATGAGCCAGAGGTTCCCGAGGTAGGCAGCCAGTTCCTCGACATCAAGTGCAGCTGGAGCTGGTGGCGGAGTCGTCTGATGCCGGATGGAACCAGGCTGACGGTCGACGTCTAGTTCCAGGACGTTGATCATCAGATCGCAGGCGATCTGGACGGCCGGTTCAGATTCCATATTGGGCCGAACATGCTGTCCAGTAACCACTCCGCACCGAGCGTAGAAGGGCCGTCTTGGCCGATTGACCAACCACTGCGGAAGGAAGCGCAATTCGGTCAGTTCGACGTTACTGTTGCCGTGGACCTGCCAGCTTGGCTCATCGGTCCAGTGCCAGGTTTCGCGCTGTTCGGTTAGCCACCTGGTGAGCTGAGAGCCATCAAGTACCCCCCTGATGAGGTTCTCTCTGGCTTCACCACGCAGCTGGGTGATCTGCTCGGGTCCACCACCGCCCATCAACGGCAGCACGCCAGGCAGCGCAATGAGCACGCGCAGCGTCAAACTCGTGCTCCCGCTTGGTGGTGCGGGTCCACTTGGCGAAGGGAGTGGAGGCGGTGCGCTGGCGCCGGAGTAGATCGGCGTACGTCCGACACAAGGCTGCCCGCATCTCGGGATCCAGCCGTTGCGTCCCCGAACTGCTCATGGCCGCCTTGATCTCCTCCGGCCACTTCGAGGGCCTCTTGGTTCAGGTTCGCCCAGCGTACGACCAGGGTGGATCGAACGACCAGGGGAGGCGAGGTTCAGTCTTCGGTGGCGGACGGCTGTTCGCTCGGACGCTCAGCACGCGCGGGCCGTAGTCCTCCACTCGTCGGGAGCCGCCGTCAGGTCCCCCGCCGACACCAACCCTCTTGGCGCAGTCGGCTGGGCCGCGGCTGATTAGCTGCCGCGCGCCGGTCGACAAGGAGCCACAATCCGTACACATCGGCGGCTTACTAAGCGCCAATTCTGGGGATCAGGTGGTCATTTCCTTACGGAACCGCTCCCGGTAGACCATCGGCAGCGCGTTCAACCACGGTTCAATTGCCGGGTAGCGCCACTTCACGTGGACCCGTTCGTTCAACGCGTCTAGCTGGGCAAAGTACCTCTCCGTCATCTCGTCCAGTATCTCCGGATCCTGAGAAGAGAGGCCTTCGTGACCCGTAAGAGCGATCTTCAAGTCGGGCAATCTCCCACCAATCCTCTTGGCTCGATTGACTGTCACCGACTCAATCAGCGCGCTAATCACGGCACGATGGGTATCTTTGCGTTCCTGTTCGTCGGCACCGAATGTCGACGTCTCCCATTCCGAACCCTTGCCGGCGTATCTGTCGAGGAGTGATGTCCCGCGGATCCCAGTAATGCGCTCAGACCGCTCAGCTATTCGCTTCTGTGCCGTCGCCGATGCTGCTCGATCGAATGCCAGAGTCTCCGGCGTCGTGTTCGCAGCTAGTTCCGAAATCATCCTTTGGTCCGCATCATTGTCGGCACGTAGCTGTTTGGCCTCGGCTTGCTCGGCCTCGGTCACGGTATGCACCGCGTCCAACATCGCCGGATCATCCAGCATGGCGATCACTTTGTATGTAACAACAGCCTCTATCCATGCAGCGGAGACGCAAAGACCGCAACCCGGTAGCAGGCTCCCGGATTTGCATTGGTATGCCGTTTTCATCTTCGCCCCACCACCGCCAATGAGGTGTCTGCCGCAGTCGCCACATACGAGCACGCCCCGCAGCAGATAGGAGCGTTTCAGCGGTCGGACCGATGTAAAGCTCGCAGCATTCTTGGTCAGCTGGCCACACACGGTCTGCCACTGTTCAACCGGAATGATGGCCTCCCAAGCCTTCGCCTTTTCGAATTGACCATCATCATCATCGATAGCTACTTCCCGCCCATGGGTCATCAGACCGGCAACGCTTGGGGTAGTGAGAACTCGGCGAACGCTGACGGCCTGCCATCTCTTCGCCTTGCCATGCGTGGCCACACCATCGGCGGTCCACTCACACGCGATCGCGTAGGCCGTCTTCCCGTCGAGTACATCGCTGACAGCTTGTTTGATGAGATTCCCTTCTACAGGGTCAATCTTGCGAGTCCAGTAGCCCTTGTCCCTACCAATAGGGACGTACTCACCCTGCCGATAGCCAAACGGAATGACGCCGCCCGAAGGTCGACCTTCCCGAATGTGCCGCTTCTTCGCGGTCTTAGTGTTCTTCTGCAAGGTCTCGACATACTCAACCGCAACGTTCAAGGACCGCCGAGCTTCCTTGATCCCACGACCGGTGGCGAAGTCGATGCCTAGCCCATAGTCCTCCTCGCCGAAGTACCAAACCTGCAGCCTTCCGTTCCGCTTCGCCGCCTCCGGCCAGGTGTCGGACAGCAACGTCATGCCCTGCAGCGGATCACGCGTCCATCGAGCCAGATCTCGGCAAACGATTACGTCGACCTCGCCCCGCTCCACGGCTGCTAGCAGCGCGGCAAAGGCGGGTCGTTCCTTCGCTTTGCCGCCAGGCAGCCTGGCCGCCGAAATGTCGTTGTCCGTAAACGTGTCATCGGTCTCAGTCGGACCGACCACGTGCCAGCCCTGTGATTTACAAATGCTGAGACCGGCCCGTCTCTGATCGTCGACACCCTCGTTCTCCCTGTCGGCCTCACTGATCCGGCAGTAGATCGCCCCCCGTAGCGGACGAGTTATAACCGAAACCTGTGGATGCGCCACCTGAACGAAGGCGCGACGTACCTTCCTGTTTGACCAAAACAAGTTCGCCGGCGGTGACACGCTGGCAGGAAGGGACGCCAATGTTGA
>Ga0182018_10003346_pt1 | contig 14540 bp, 4 predicted proteins | sample 812P2MmetaG_FD_120490 | JGI IMG/M metagenome (GOLD analysis project Ga0182018, IMG submission 120490) | Permafrost microbial communities from Stordalen Mire, Sweden - 812P2M metaG | ecosystem: Environmental > Terrestrial > Soil > Wetlands > Permafrost | place: Sweden: Stordalen | collected...
AGTGGCGCGGATCAACCGGCCCGGAGTGACCGTGTGGAGCGTAACCCGAGGTGCCCAAGCCACGGGACGGGAGACCAGCCCGGTTTTACCGTGGCAGGCGCCCGCCTGGGCTCTTGGGCGCACCGTTGTTTCCGAGCACGCGGAATTCTGGGGAGGCATGGTGGATCTCGATCCGGCCGCGGCTTCTGCTGAGAGCGCGGATTTCCTGTGGCGGCATCTGGCTGCATTCGACGGAGAGGACCAATCTGCTTTTCGAAACGGTCGCCGCCTGGTCGCGCGCCTGCAGCGGTACCTCCCGCCCCCGGCAGAGAACCCCGAATTCCATGCGGATGCAGCCTACCTGATTACTGGCGGCTACGGCGGGCTCGGTTTGGAAATAGCCCGATGGATGGTTCGGCATGGGGCCAGGAGAGTCATGCTCATGGGCCGGACTCTGTTGCCGCCACGAAGTGAGTGGGGTAAGGTGCGGCCAGAAGATCCCCGCAGCCGAGCCGTTTCGACCATCCGCGAACTGGAGGGAATTGGCGCCACCATTCAAACCGCGGCCGTGGATGTCGGAGACGCGAAAGGTTTGCAAAGATTCTTTCAGTCCTACGAAGATGAAGGTGGGCCGCCCATTCGAGGGCTAGTACATGCCGCCGGGGCCATGAGGCATGCTCTGGTTTCGCAAGCGACGGCGGACGACTTTCGTATTTCATTCCAAGCGAAGGTGGACGGGACCTGGCTGCTGCACCAGGCGCTAAGACGTGCGCCCCTCGATTTCTTCGTCTTGTTCTCGTCCGCTTCAGCGGTATTAAGTTCGCCGCGTCTTGGTCCCTACGCCGCGTCGAACGCCTTTCTGGACGGGGTCGCCGAATACCGCAGCAAGGAAGGCTTGCCGTCACTGAGCGTGAACTGGGGAATCTGGACCGGCGTTGGAATGGCTGCAAGGTCCGATGAACCCGTTGCTCGGACGCTGGCCGAGCGCGGCATGGCCGGCATGAATGTCGAGCAAGGCCTCGCTTGCCTCGGGAGGCTCATGGCAGGCTCCAGCGGCCAGGTTTGCGTCTTGCCGGTTGATTGGAAGAAATGGGACGAGCTGTATCCGGCATACATGGCCAAGCCGTTTTTCTCCGGACTGATCGGCCAGAATTTGGCGGACTCGGCTCCGGTCGGGCGTTCTGAGCCAGCCAACGAACTTCTCCAGCGATTGAAAGACGCTCCCGAAACGATCCGTTTGGACATGGTTAGAGAGTTCGTACAGAAGATTGCCGTGGGTCTTCTTGGATTTCCTGCCGGCCATCGGCTCGACCCGCTGCAACCGCTCAACGAACTTGGTTTGGATTCCTTAATGGCGCTTGAACTCCGCAATGCGATTGCTGCCGGGGTTGCACAGACCTTGCCGGCGACCCTGCTGTTCAACTATCCGGCCGTGGAGGACATTACTATGTATCTCGCCAGACTGCTCTTCGACGCCCCGGCCGGGGCGGAGCAGGTTGGAGCATTGTCCGGGGCAAAACGGAACGCGTTGGATGATATCGAAGATCTCTCCGATGAAGAAGTGGATCGCATATTGACTAAGAACTGGAATCCCGTCAATGAGTGATTTTCAGAAGCGCATTGAGAGCCTCTCTCCCAAGAGGTTGATGCTGCTTGCGTTGGAATTGCAGTCGCAGGTCGAAAAAATGGAGCGGCAACAGACCGAGCCGATCGCGGTCATCGGGCTCGGGTGCCGTATTCCGGGCGCCGAAGACGGACCCGACGCCTTCTGGCGGCTTTTGCAGGAGGGAAGGAGTTCGATTGGTGAAGTGCCCGGCGACCGCTGGGAGGCTGAAGCATATTACGACGGCAATATCGACGCCCCAGGCCGAATGTCCACCAAGTGGGGCGGATTTCTTTCTCATATCGACCAGTTTGACGCTCCGTTTTTTTCCATTGCGGGTCGCGAAGCGAATGGCATGGATCCCCAACACCGCATATTGCTTGAGGTCTGTTGGGAGGCCGTGGAGCATGCCGGCCATTCCCCGCGAAAGCTGGCCGGTACTGCCACCGGGGTTTTCGTGGGAATCTGCGCCAGCGACTATCAGACCATGCTGCTGGCGAGGGGGGAGAACGCGATTGATGGCTATCTTGCCAGCGGCACGGCTCCGAGTATTGCGGCAGGACGAATCTCCTACACGCTCGGGCTGCAAGGTCCCAGCATGGCTATCGACACCGCTTGTTCGGCATCGCTGGTAGCCGTCCATCTCGCCTGTCAGAGTCTCCGTACGCGGGAGTGCTCCATGGCATTGGCCGGCGGAGTAAACGCCATTCTGTCGCCGACAACCACGATTGCGCTTTCGAAAGCCCATATGATGGCGCCCGATGGCCTATGCAAATCCTTCGACTCGCGCGCCGACGGTTTCGTGCGCTCTGAGGGATGCGGCATTGTCGTGCTGAAGCGGCTCTCCGACGCGGTGGCGGATGGGGATCATATTCTGGCCCTGATCCGCGGTTCAGCGGTGAATCAGGACGGGCGAAGCAGCGGCATGACGGCGCCCAACGGGATGGCCCAGGAAGGCGTGATCCGGTCTGCGCTGGCTCAGGCGGGGGTGCAGCCGGAAGAGATTGGCTATGTGGAAGCGCACGGCACGGGGACATCGCTGGGAGATCCGATCGAAGCGCACGCGCTGGTGGAGGTGTTGGGGGCGGGGCGGGGAGCGGAGAATCCATTGGTGGTAGGGTCCGTGAAGACCAACCTGGGACACATGGAATCGGCCGCCGGGATCGTGGGTTTGATCAAAACGGTGTTGGCGCTGAAGCACCAGCAGATCCCGGCGCACCTGCATTTTCAGCAAATGAACCCGCACATCGACTGGGGGAATGTGCCGGTCGAGATCCCGTTGGCAGCACGGCCGTGGCCGCGAGGCAAGAGGCGGCGGTTGGCGGGGGTGAGTTCCTTCGGCTTCAGCGGTACGAACGCGCACGTGATCGTGGAAGAAGCGCCTGCAGCCGGGGAGCGGAAGCGCGGGCCGGAGCGAGGGCAACATCTACTGGCGCTGTCGGCCAGGAGCAAGGGAGCACTGCGGCAACTTGCGGAGCGGTATGCAGCGGAGTTGGCACGGGCAGAGGTGGACTTAGGGGATCTTTGCTACACCGCCAACGCGGGGCGGGCGCACTTCGAACAAAGGCTGGCTGTCATAGGCAGCACGCGAGATGAAGTACGAAGACGGCTACTGGATGCTTCGCTGGGCGAACCGGAACGGGCGCGGGCAAGGGTTCGCACGGCGTTCCTGTTTCCCGGTCAAGGCGCACAGTACGCGGGAATGGGGAAAGAGTTGTATGAGACGCAACCGGTGTTTCGGGCGACGCTGGAGGAATGTGCGGAATATCTGCGCGGCGAGTTGGATAGACCGTTGCTGGAAGTGCTATGGGGAAGCGCGGCGAAGTGGCTGGATGAGACTGTCTATACCCAGCCTGCGCTATTTGCCGTGGAGTACGGTTTAGCGCGGCTGTGGCAGAGTTGGGGGATTGAGCCCGGCTGGGTGGTGGGTCACAGCGTTGGGGAATATGTCGCGGCGTGTGTGGCGGGCGTTTACAGCCTGGCGGAAGGATTGAAGCTGATTGCGGGACGGGGCCGCCTGATGCAGGGAGTGAGCGGGCTTGGGGGAATGGCGGCGCTATGGGCTGGGGAGGACCGGGTGCGGGAAGCGTTGCGGGGCCTGGAAGAGAGGGTAGTGATAGCCGCGCTGAACGGGCCAGAGAGTGTGGTGATCTCCGGATATAAAGAGGAACTGGGGAGGGTGGAAGATCGGCTGCGGGATGAGGGGATCCGGGTGCAACGGCTAAGGGGGTCGCACGGGTTTCATTCGCCGCAGATGCGGGAGATGGAGGAGGCGTTTGAGGCGTTGGCTGCAGAGGTGCGGTTTGCGCGACCACGGCTGCCGCTGATCTCAAGCGTAACGGGACGGCCCGTGGGGCCGGAGGAGATGAGCCATGCCGGGTATTGGCGTCGGCAGGTTAGCCAACCGGTGCGATATCGGCAGGCGATGGAAAGCCTCCGGGATCAGGGCGGCGAGGTGTTTCTGGAGGTGGGCCCTGGGACCACGCTGGGGCTCTTAGGCCGGGAGAGCCTGGGCGAGGCAGGACAGCTATGGTTGTCTTCCTTGCGGCGGGGCCGGGGAGAATGGGAGCAGACCCTGGAGAGCCTGGGGCGGCTCTATACGCGGGGAGCAGAGGTAAACTGGCCGGCATTCGACGAGCCCTACGCGCGCCGCAGAGTGCCGCTGCCCACCTACCCCTTCGAGCGGCAGCCTTACTGGATGGATCGTGCGCACCTCCGGCGAACTCCTGAATCCGGGCGGGAAGGTGCGCGTGAGATTCGCGATCAGGCACCTAAAGATATCCCCCCGGCGGATTGGTATTACGAAGTTTCCTGGCAGCCAAGAGCGGCCGGCGGGACCGCGGCCATGGAGCGAGACCGCGTAGCACTGTGGCGCTGGCTCATCGTGTCCGATGGCAGCGATCTCGCTTCGGAACTGGCAACTCAAATCCGGGGACTCGGCGGGAAAGCGACCTTGGCCACTTTGCCGGACGCCGCCGGCGCTGAGCTCCGGAACGGAGCGTACGATCTGGTTCTGCACCTGGCGTCCTCGACGGCGGATGCTTCTGCCCACGCTGATCGCGAAAGGGATCTTTCCATTGCCGGTGAGGGTGGGTGCCTCTCCAGAGCTCTCCGAACCGCGCAGGCGGTACTCGCCGAAGAACATGGCGCGCGTCTCTGGATCGTCACCGCCGGAGCCCAGTTCGCAGCGGCTCCTCAGTCCGCTCTGAACCTGGCGCAAGCCCCCCTTTGGGGTTTCGGCAAGACCTTCGCGCTCGAGCACCCGGGGTCGTGGGGAGGTCTGGTGGATCTCGATCCAACCACCTGTGCCAGTCAGAGCGCAACCGAACTTCTTTCCGCGATCGAGAAGGATGACGGCGAGGATCAGGTCGCTTTCCGGGATGGCCAGCGATACGTGGCTCGTCTCACCCGCGCGGTGGCTCCCTCCGGCGCGACTCAATCCTTTGCCCCAGACAAAACATATTTGATTACCGGCGGGCTCGGCGGGTTGGGCCTGAAGGCTGCGGCATGGATGGCCAGTCACGGTGCACGCAATCTGGTTCTGGTGAGCCGGAAGGCTCCATCAGAAGAGGCTTTGGGGGTGATTGAAGATCTTCAGCGCGGCGGAGTGCGCGTAGACGTGTACGCGGCGGACGTGGGCTCCATGCCTCAGATCGAAGAGGTTTTTCGGAAGGTGCAGGACACTCGGCCCATCATCGGTGGGATCATTCACGCCGCGGGCGTGCTGGATGACGGCATCATCGCCCAGCAGACATGGGAGCGCTTCCAAAAGGTGATGCTTCCGAAAGTGGCCGGAGCATGGAATCTTCACCGCCTCACGGCGGGAACGCCACTGGAATTCTTCGTGCTGTTTTCGTCGGCCGCATCGCTGATGGGCTCCACTGGCCAGGCAAGCTATGCCGCCGCAAATGCTTACCTGGACGCGCTGGCTTGCAATCGCAAAGCCAGCGGATTGCCGGCGCTGTCCATCAATTGGGGTGGGTGGGCGGAGGCTGGGATGGCGGCGCGCGTCGTAGGTCAAGGCCGGCGCCAAACCGAATTTCAACTGATGCCGCCCCACTTGGCGCTTGCGGCGTTGCGTCAAGTCCTCTCGACGGGAGCCGCTCAGATTGGCATAGCCCCGATCAATTGGGCCATGCATAAGTCTCTGCACGGGAGCCAACCGTTTTTCCAGGATCTCATGGCGGAAACGGCCGACGTCAACGTCGTCGGCAGAGACGTCCGGCAACCAGAAGAGCAGCGGTTGCACGAACTTGTTGGCGCGCCGCCGAACGAGCGCGGAAGCCGGTTGATTGGATATCTCATCGAGACACTTGCGCCTACGCTCGGCGTCGAGGCGCGCACAATTGACCCCTCCAAACCGGTCACGGATTACGGGTTGGATTCTCTCATGGCCCTTGAGTTTCGAAACCGCATCAACTCCCAATTTAGAGTCCAGATTCCAGCCGTGCATCTTCTGCAGGGCTTGAGTCTCGAAGAAGTTGCGACGCGGATCGAGAGGGAATTGCCAGAGCCCAAGACGCACGAATCCGACACCGCAGTTTCCTCTCAAGAGGTCGAATTCCCGTTGTCGTTTGGGCAGCAGCAGGGGTGGTTCGGGCACAAGTTTATGCCGGGCTCGGCTCCTAACAACATCGGACTGGCAGCTAAAGCGTGTCCTTGCCTGGACTGGCCAGCCTTTGAAAGGGCGGTTGCAAAGTTGACGGCTCGACACGCGGCATTGCGCACCGTTTTCTTCGAGAATGATGCGGGCATTCCGATGCAGCGGACCTTGCCGTCGCCGCGTCCCGACGTCGTTCTGGTCGATGCCAGCTCGTTGAGCGACGAGGAAATCAAGCAACAGATTCTCGATGATTTTCGCCAGCCGTTGGCGCTCGACAAGCCCATGTTCCGAGTGTCTGTATTCCGCCGCGGCGACGAAGACGTGCTCTTCTTCAAGCTTGACCACATCATTCTCGACCACTGGTCCGTACGTCTCTGCATTGAAGACCTGAGAAAGATCTACACCGCCGAACTCGCTGGGAGCGAACCCGACCTGGAGCCGATTGGGGCACCGTACCGGGAGTTTGTGGAATGGGAGAGCAAGTTTGCCCAGGGAGCTGAATCGGACAAGCTTTGGGAATATTGGAAACAGAAGCTCGGTGGCGAATTGCCAGTCCTGAAGCTGCCATCTTCGCGGGAACGACCGGCAATCTTAGTTTCTCGTGGCAAGGCGCTTCCCCTTTCGTTCAGCGCCGAACACTGGTTGGGCATACAGCGGGTTTCACGTGAGTACCGCGCGACAGGATATTCTCTTCTTCTCGCTACATTCCAGGTACTGCTGTATCGCTATACGGGGCAGACCGACATAGTTGTCGGCACCTCGGTATCGGGACGCGAAGATCCTCGGTGGGCAAATACCGTGGGGCTTTTTATCAATGTGCTCGGATTGCGCTGCGATCTTTCGGGCAATCCGAGATTCGCCGAATATCTCGTTCGCTCGCGCGACACGGTGTGGGAAGCCCTTGAGCACCAGGCGTTTCCGTTGTCGTTACTCCTAACAAGGATACGGCAACCGCGCAGTCTGGAGCGAATTCCGATTTTCCAGTCGTTTTTCAATTTTCTGACGGATCGTTCCGGCGCTCTGCGCACCCTATTCATGGGAGTTCAGGATCGCGCCGTCGAGTTCGGCCGTTCCAACCTGCATCCCTACATGGTTGTGCCGCAACAAGAAGGAAGGCTTGAAGTCTCGCTCCAGTTGGCTGAGGTGGATGGCCTACTGATTGGATACCTCAACTACAACTCCGATGTTCTGGATCCTGCGATCGCTGAAACGATGGCTGCCGATTACTGCCGATTGCTCGACGTCATCATCCACGACCCGAACACGCCCATTGACGATTTGTTGCCTGGTACCTCGGGAGAGGCGTCGGACCGCGAGGAGATCTTGCTCTAGGATTCCGGCGGCCATGGAAGCCGACAGGGCGTAAAGTTCGCTGGCAGGCGAACACGGAAGCTATTTCTCCCAGGTCGCGAGAGCCTATTTTTAGCGGTCGGCCAACTCGCCGTAGAAGGCCTGGCGTGACCGCTGGGACCATCCGAAATCTGCGGAAAGCATACCTCAGGGGCTAAGAGCCCACATTGATTACATTGCGTTTACGCCGGGGATAAATCCCCGGCCTACCCCAAAGCCGACTTTTTCCGCAGCCTGGAAGCCCGTACCCTTCCTTGATAGAGCTTTTCCGTAGCCCGTCAGGACCCTGTGCGGGCACAACGGGAAACAGAAAGCGCCCGTACCGGTGGATTCAATGATCGCGAGGAGTTTGTTTGGTGCTGGGTCCGAGGCCCACAAGTGGTCCTTACAGCAACCGAACGGCCAGCGCAAGAGGCGGCAATCATCTGGGCGGGAAGCAGGGGTAACGGAGTCGTCTACGCGGATTTCCCGGCGGTAACTTAAAAAACATTACTACTTAGCACTGGCATTTGGTGCTTTTGTGGAAACGGAAAACCCGTTCTTCCTATATTGTTACTTTGACTCGATGTCAGGACGACTTTCGTGTCCATGACAGTGCTGGCTTATTATCCGCTGTCAATTCTGACCGGCGATAGAAAAAGGCTCTGAAAGTTGAGCCCGAATGCGCCCGTCTCAAACATTTCGATCGTCTTCGGTTCTGCCTCCCCCGGTTGACTAACTCACACCTGTCCCTGGGGTACGCTCGCCCATGAGAACGGCCGATTTTTTGTCCCACCTGCGGACGCTGGATATCGTCATACGGGCAGAAGGCGGCCAACTCCAGGTCTCCGCGCCCAGGAAAGCCCTGACGGCGGAGTTGCGAGAACAACTGGCGAGCCGAAAGCCCGAGATCCTCGGCTTTCTCAGCGACTCTAACCAGTTGCCGCAGTCTGATTTCGCGACCATTGAGCCGGTACCACGTGACGGCGATCTGCCATTGTCGTTCGCTCAAATGCGACTGTGGTTCCTCGAGCAAATGGCCCCGGGGAGCGCGGCGTATATCATCCCAGTGGCTTGGCGATTGCGTGGAAAACTGGATTTCTCCATATTCCGGAGGTGTCTGTCTGAGATTGTCCGGCGCCACGAGGCGCTGCGTACGGTTTTCCCATCTGCCAATGGATTGCCGAGCCAGGTAATTCTGCCGCCAACGCCGGTTTTGGTCCATGTTTCCGATTTGACCAACTTGCCCCCGGAAGAGCGTGACCCCGAGGCCGGGAGGGTCTTAGCAGCCGCGGCCGAAAGATCCTTCGATCTGACTAACGGACCCCTTGTGCGCGCCCAGTTACTGCGCATGCATGAGGATGAGCATGTTCTTCTGCTCACAGTTCATCATGCGGTTTTTGATGGGTGGTCCCTGGGCGTATTCTGGCGCGAGTTCGCGACCTTGTACCGCGCCTTCCGCGACGGCAAGCCGTCGCCATTGGCTGAATTGCCCATCCAATATGCCGATTTCGCGGCCTGGCAGAGACGGCACCTGGAGGGGCCGGTCCGCGCGTACCACTTAGCTTTCTGGAAAAAACAACTCGATGGCTGCCTGCCATCGCTGGATTTGCCGACGGACCGGCCTCGGACAGAGATGCAGTCGCGTCAGAGCGGAAAAATGACGCTTCACACAACCCCGGCGGTCTACGAGTCCCTGAAGCTTTTATGCCAGCGGGAGGGGGTTTCCCTCTTCATGGTCCTGCTCGCCGCTTTCAACGTCCTCCTTCATCGTTTGAGCGGCCAGGATGACATTCTGGTGGGCACACCAATTGCCGGCCGTAACCGGACCGAGTTCGAGGGAATGATCGGCCTCTTTGTCAATACGGTCGTGGTGCGGACGCGTCTGTCAGGGGAGGGTTCCTTCCGCGATCTGCTGGGACAGGTTCGCAACACCGTCCTTGACGCTTATGGTCATCAGGACATGCCATTCGAGGAGGTGGTCGCTGCGTTTGATGTGAAACGCGATCTCAGCCGCTCGCCGTTTTTCCAGGTCTTCTTCAATCACTTGAACGTCCCAACTGTTCTGGATCCGATTCCAGGATTAGAGACCGAGACATTTTGGACCTCGGAGTCAAAGTTCGACCTTACCCTCTATAGCACCGAGCAAAACGGCGCGATCCATCTTCTTTTGCTCTACAACGCCGACTTGTTTGAAGAACGCAGAATGGAGATCCTGCTCGATCAATATTCGGCGCTCCTCGATCAGATCTGCATCGATGGGTCTCGGGCGGTGGAAAGCTACTCGCTTCTCACCAGGTCGAGTTCCCACAGTGCGCCGGATCCCACCGAGCCACTCGCCGTGCAGTGGTTCGGTTCCGTGCATGCGAAATTTGTGGAACAAGCCATTCGTGCGCCCGAGAAAGTGGCGATCATTGCGGGAAGCTCTCGGTGGAGTTATGGACGGCTCGAGAGTACCAGCGCGGGTTTGGCGGAATGGCTTCGTCGTCAAGGAGTCGGTTCGGGCGACATTGTGGCCGTTTATGGGCAGCGGAGTCCGTCATTCGTCGCGGCTTTGCTTGGCGTCCTCCGAGCCGGCGCAGCCTTTTGTATTCTCGATCCTGCCTATCCTGCCTTGCACCTTATCCGTTTCCTTCGCGCAGCCAGACCCAAAGCCTGGTTGCAGATCGAGACGGCGTCCGATCTGCCAGACGCTCTGGAAACTGCAGTTGAAGAGATCGTCGGCAGTTGCCGTCTGATAATTCCCGAAGCAGTTGAAGCGATGACCAGGCTTGACCTCGGTGCCGCTTCTGACGTAGACCCGGAATGCCCGGCTTACGTGACATTCACCTCTGGAACCACAGGCGATCCGAAGTGCATCCTCGGCACACATCGGCCGCTTTCGCACTTTGTAAACTGGCATCTCCGCGAGTTCGATCTGAAAGCCACAGACCGATTCAGTATGCTGTCCGGGTTGGCGCACGATCCGCTGCTCCGAGATATCTTCACGCCACTTTGGATCGGCGCCACACTCTGCATCCCATCACTTAGCGACATCCTCCTGCCAGGGGCCCTGTCATCCTGGATGAAACAGCAGAAGATCACCGTCGCGCATCTTACACCCGCTCTGGCAGGCCTGTTGACCCAGCCGTCCGAATGGGAGAGCGACGAACAGTCGCTGCCCGCGCTCCGTTATGTATTCTTTGGCGGCGATGTGCTGAGGCCGCGGGATGTTGCACTTGTGACCGGGTTGGCGCCCCAGGTCGCGTGCATCAACTTCTACGGCGCGACCGAAACGCCGCAAGCCGTGGCTTGGTGTCCAATCGATCCGATTCAACCCTTGCACACGGATGATCGCACCACCATCCCAACCAGGCCCATTCCGGTCGGAAGGCCGATCGCCGATACGCAACTCCTGATTTTGAACCGCGCCGGAAATCTGAGCGGCCCCGGCGAACTGGGTGAGATTCATGTCCGCTCGCCATATTTATCGCGTGGCTATGTCAATGACGAGGCCCTCACTCGTGAACGCTTCGTGAAGAACCCATATACCGGGAAAAGCAGCGATCTGCTATACCGGACAGGCGATCTGGCACGGTACCGCCCCGATGGACTCATCGACTTCGCAGGCCGCGCCGACCGGCAGATCAAGATCCGGGGCTATCGCATTGAGCTTGGGGAAATCGAAGCAGTCCTGGCTGATCATCCCGGCGTTCAAGACTGCGCAGTAGTCGCACGCGAAGCGCGGTCGGGGGACAAGAAAGTGGTCGCCTATGCCGTCGGCCGAAATGGGCAACACTTAATTCCGGAAGAGCTTCGGACATATCTGAGGAAACTCTTGCGCGACTGCATGATCCCGGCTGCGTTCGTGGTGCTTCACGCCATGCCGCTCACTCCTAATGGCAAGGTGGATCGCCGCGCTCTCGCCTTACGCGAAGAAGACCAATTACAACCGATTAAAGGGTACCTGCCGCCCAGCAACCAAATCGAGCTTCTAATGACTGAGATTTGGAGCGAAGTGTTGAGCGTCGGCAAAGTTGGAGCGGCGGACGATTTTTTTGAATTGGGTGGGCATTCACTCTCTGCCACGCGACTCATCGCGCGGCTGCAATCCGCCTTCGGCATAGATCTCCCTCTGCGTTGCCTCTTTATCGAACCAACGGTCGCTGGTCTGGCCAAATACATTCGCTACGATGCGGCTACAAAAACCTACCGATATGTCGGCGAGGCTCCGCGGTGGATCTGCCTGGTACCGGCGCAGCCTAGAGGGAATCGTCGTCCGCTTTTCATGGTGATGGGATACCTTAGCCCGGATCGCACCCTGCTGCTGCTGTCGCGAATAATTCCTCACCTGGGTTCCGACCAGCCGGTATATGGCTTCAGGCCTCGCTGGGTTGAGGGTAACCGGGAGAACTACTCCAGCGTCGAGGAAGCGGCACGCGAGCATATTGCTGAACTTCGGACCGTCCAGCCGAAGGGACCTTACCTGCTGGGTGGATACTGTCTAGAGGGCATCGTGGCATTCGAAATGGCCCAGCAGCTAATGTTGGAGGGTGAGGAGGTCGCGTTACTCGCACTGATCGATACAAAGCGGCCTACGCCCGCGCGCGCCTTTCAGGAGAACCTCCGGATTGCATCGCGAAGAACGAGACATATACTTGGTGGCATCTCCAAAATCATACGATTGGATGGTCGCTCGAGAGCGAGCGCTGTCCGGGATCTTCTTGGCCGCAAGTTTAGAACCATTCACCCGAAGAGCGCGGTGGGTTTCCTTCCGGATGATCTTCATCGTCTCACAATGATCATGAGCTACCGTCGCCTTATGTATAACTACCGCCCCAAGCAATATCCGGGTCGCATTACATTGATCGTGAACGAGCAGCAGAATCGCCCTGCAAAAGAAATGGGGTGGAAGGCGGCCTCTACCGGCGGTTTGGCTATCCACAAAACGGCCGGCAACCACATAACCCTGATGACGCACCACGGCAAAGAGCTTGCTCAATTCCTTCTTGAGTGCATTGACGACGCACTTTCGAGGCACGGCCGCCAGGCAGACCATCGGGGGGACGACGTACCGTGACAGAAACGCAGGAAATGAATTGTCCGGTCTCGGTTTGCCAATCGACAGAGCAGCCGATTATATCCGTTCGCGACGTCACCATGGCTTTCCCAATCGCCAAGCGGTATCGTGAGTTACTCCTGCATCCCTTCCGGCCGCGGCGCGTGAAAACAGCGTTAGCTGGAGCTTCCCTCAGAGTCCAAAGGGGCGACCGGATCGCGATTATGGGGCCTAACGGCGCGGGCAAAACGACCTTGCTCAAGCTCATCGGAGGCCTGTTGCTCCCAACCGAAGGAGACATCGTCGTCAACGGCTTCAGCACGCTCGTGCAGAATTCGGCGGCGCGAAAGTCCGTGGGCTTCGTCCTCAATGAAGAGCGGAGTTTTTTCTGGCGCTTGACCGCCGTGCAGAACCTCGAGTTCTTCGGCGCATTGGATAACCTCTGGGGCGTAGATCTCCGTGATCGTATTCGCGAGCTGATCCACCTGGTGGGTCTCGAGGAGGCCGATGAGCAACTCTTCTCTACATATAGTTCGGGGATGAAGCAGCGCCTGGCGTTGGCGCGCGGTCTGATTGCCGAACCCGAAGTGCTCATTCTGGACGAACCAACCCGCGCGCTCGATCCCATCGCCTGCGATGAGCTGACCGAGTTGATCATGAGCCGCATTCACAATGGCTCCCGCAAGACGCTTTTGATCGCCACACATCGCTTGGAGGAAGCCATGAAACTCTGCAATAAGGTAGCCATCGTCGACAAGGGCCGCCTGAAGGCTTTCGACTGCATCGCGGATCTGACCGCGGATGGAATCACGCTTGCGCAATATTACCGGCGAAGTCTGGCCATGGAGAAGCATGATTACGTTGTTGCGTAAAGCCTGCGCTTTCGTGCAGCGGGATTTCCGTATCGAATCCGGCTATAAGGCCAGTTTCTTCATGACCATCTTCCAATCGATGTCGCTTCTGGTGTTTTTCTACTTTCTCGGAAAGCTCATTACTCCCCGCAACTCCGCCGCGTTAAGTGGATTTGGCGGCCGCTATTTCCCGTTCGCAATCATCGGGCTGGCCTTCGCCCGTTACTTCGATCTGACGCTGAAGATGTTTTCAGAATCGATCCGCTCTGCCCAGGTGACGGGCTGCCTCGAGGCGATGCTGAGCACCCAGACCGGGTGCGTGTCGGTCGTGTTGATGTCGTCGCTTTACGCCCTTATTTCGGGAGCCGTGCAGTTGCTTGTGATTCTCGTGGCGGGGGTGCTCGCATTTGGCGTAGATTTAAGCCGGATGAACGTCCCGGCGACCCTCCTGGTCCTCGTTCTTTCTATCGCGATCTTCGTAGCCTTCGGGGTTCTCTCGGCAGCGACCGTGGTCTGGCTTAAGAGGGGCGATCCAATTACCTGGATTCTCGGCGGTTTCAGCGGCGTCCTTGGCGGGGCCTATTTTCCCATCGATGTTATGCCCGCCTGGATGCAGAAAGTCTCATTGGTGATTCCCATCACCTACTCGCTCGACGCCTTACGGCTGACAATGCTCAAGGGCTATTCCGTGATTCTGGTGGCGAAACCTGTCGCGATACTGGTAGCCATCGCGGTGATTCTCATGCCGGCTAGTATCGCCCTTTTTGCCGCCGCAGTCAGGAACGGCCGCAAAGAAGGAACGCTAATGCAGTATTAGAGCGGTTTCGCAATTACTGTGGTCTCATAAAGGTCGCGAAGAGTGGTCCCGGCCAGCCGGGACCACGAAAGGCGACGTGGCTCCCCCGGATTTCCTGCGCGCGGCACTTACCGAGAGCAATGATGTGCGGCTTTCTTCACGGAAAGCCGCATGCAGTTCGATGGCACCACGAAGCTCAACAGGAAATCCGGGTTCGGTCTACACCAATTGCGAAACCGCTATACCGGCGATCGCCGCTTTGCTCCGTGCGGTCGATCGCAGCCCACTTTTGAAGTTAGAGGATCTCCAGCAGTTTTTCGATCAGTTGCGGGTATCCGGTG
>Ga0182018_10003347_pt1 | contig 14535 bp, 15 predicted proteins | sample 812P2MmetaG_FD_120490 | JGI IMG/M metagenome (GOLD analysis project Ga0182018, IMG submission 120490) | Permafrost microbial communities from Stordalen Mire, Sweden - 812P2M metaG | ecosystem: Environmental > Terrestrial > Soil > Wetlands > Permafrost | place: Sweden: Stordalen | collected...
AAAGGCTCCGCTCGCATCCGCGCGCGGCTCAGTAACTCCTGCGAAATCAACGCGACTGTTTGTGAGCCGCGACGGTAACGGAAGCGGTTCTTGCCCGGAATCCCGAAAACGTGCAGGCACCCGGCGGCCGGTACGTCTCTCCCCGTGTTCCTCGTTAGAGTTAAGATGAATTGGATCGGCTTATGCTGCGTCGAATTGTATGGCTGGGTTTCACCGTGGCTCTCGCCGCCTCGGCCCAAAAATATGACGGCCCGCGGCCGGCCAAACCCGACCTGCCCTATCTCAAACACGCCGACAACCTGATTCCCACCGAGGCCGTCACCGCCAAAGAGGAGAAAAAGAAGGACGACTCCACCTACATCATCGAGGGGACGAGTTCCTCCGCCAAGACTCCTCTCGCCTCGCCGACCTTTCTCATGAAGGCGGCCAGCGTCGTGCCCGGCAACTTGCAGCTTTTCAAGCTGGAGGTGAAGAGTGGGCAGCGGCAGCTTTTCTACCCCGCCAAGAAGCCGCCTCAGGCCATCCGCATCGTGGTCACGCGCCTTTCGGCCGATGGTGTTTGGAAGATCGAGGTGGACGAGAGCCTGGAGCCCGGCGAATATTCTCTGAGTCCCGAGGGCTCCAATCAGGCCTTCTGCTTCCAGGTGTTTTAGCGGCGCCCGGAGGGCTTCGCTAAAAAATCCGACCCCTTCGCGTCTCTCTGTCCTGAGTTCTTCCGCGTCGGCTTGGCGGATTCCGGCTGATGCAAACACCCGTGCCTTGCTTCGGCCGCGTGAGCGCTGCCATCGACAATGGCGCGTTCGCCATTGGACAGCGTAGCACAGTGATGGTCTGCTAACCAGGAAAGACGGTTTTGGACTTGTTCGACTCGGGGGCCAAGCAGGATCCGGGCTCCCCGGGTAAGATTCGGATCAGAGTACTGAATTGAAAAGAATGGAAGTTATTCGTTTTACTGCAACGAGTCCACCGCATTTGCACAAAAATACCTAGATTGGACAACCGATTTGTCACATGCAACAGATTTTATTTGAGACCGGAACGTCGGCCCCCGTTCGCAAAATCGGCATCCCGCGCGATCTGCAGCGCCCGCCCGCGCGCCCGTTCGGAGAGATCTCCTTCGGCCAGGGCCTGCAGACGCCAGGCAATCCGCCGGAAGAGATGCTACCGGTACCGAGTCTTCGTGACCGACATGGGCGATCCGATCTATTTCGTGGTCTGGTTTTACGGCCAGCGCGGCGGCGCCGAAAACCTGAATCAGAGAGGCGAACAGCGATGCCGGGCTGGCGGCGCATCCGTCCGGCCGGTTTGACGTGAACGGCAATCACTTCCAGTTGGCCATGCTGGCGGACAACCTGAATTGCTGGCTGATGCTGTTCAACCGCGAGCCGCAGGCTGATGCCACCGAATTGAGGCACACGACGCTGGCGACCTCGCGGCTCCGCTTCCTGTTCGTGGCGGCCAAGATCTGGCGTCACGCAGGCCGCACTACCGCCGAAGCCATCCCCGTCCTGGACGTAAACCGGCTCCTGGCTGAAGAACCGAGCGAGGAACCGGAGTATCGCGCGCATCATCGCTTGGCTCCTTTCTCATCTGCATAGACGTCAGCGCGGTCGACGAAAGTTTCAGCTTTGTAACATTCGTGCAACATCCATGAGCTACACTGCGACGTCATGCACAGACCTCTGAGACTACTCGCTTTTATCCTGCTGCCAATATCTCTTATTCTTGCCCAGCAAGATAAGCTTATCGGCCGATGGCGTTCCAGTGAAGCATCACCCTCCGGTGTGAGTTCGATCTTCGAATTCCATGCCGATAACCAATTGGAATCTTTTGCGGCGAGATACTTCTTCAACTCGCGCTGGAGCGGGCTATCGGAACCTGCCAGAATCGCGTCGGCGGCCACGCTCTCCCGGCCCGGCCAGGGCAACTCGTTGCCCAGGAAGTAGCCCAGCAGGTAGGGATCGTCCTTACGAGCCTCGGCCGCGACAGCGGCGCGTTCGGCCGCCGGTTCAAACTCGGGGGCGTAGACCGGATTGAGAAGGGAGCCCGCACGGAGGCGGCGCGATGTGGGCTGGCCGCTATGGACGCCTTGCATATGGCTGCGGCATTCCTCCTGGAGGCGGTCGAACTCATCACGATTGAGAAGCCGGGTAAGCCGATGTATCGGACGAAGCTCGTCAAACGAAGGGAATTTGCTCCGTTCGACGAGGACATCGACGGATAGAAGTACCTATCTTTCAATGGGTTCCGGCAAAATGCTCTTCTGGATGATCGCCCCTAGGCGTACCCTTAGGCGGCCTGATTGACAGGTTCGTGGTGTAACCGCATCAGTTGTTCCGCCTTCAATGCGACCATAGCGTACGCTTTGCCGTTGTCGTCGCAGAACTCGACCTCATAGACGCCTGGAGCCCAACTCTCTACCACGGTGCCGACTTGGCCGCGGACCAATCCTTCTTCGGGCAGGTCTTCGAGCACCGCCACCACCGAAAGCGTTTCCATGTCTGACATCACGAACCCTCTTCCATCCTATAGTAAATAACAACTCGTCAGTCGCGGCAAGTCCTCGCCGATTCGAACGATCCAGGTGCTGCGGACTCTCAATGTCCTGTCTCGGCGGACCAAGTCGAAGTCGACGATGTAGCGCTGTCCGTACGGATTCGCAATTCCCAGCCGGGCTTCCGCGTTGCAGGCTGCTGCGAGGAGGGCTGTCCCGAGTTCTTCCGCGTCGGCTTGGCGGATTCCGGCTGACGCAAACACCCGTGCCTTGTTTCGGCCGCGTGAGTGCTGCGGGTTCAGGCAGTACCCTTGCAGCTTCCGAATATCGACAATGGCGCGTTCGCCATTGGGCAGCTTCATCTCGTTCGAGCGTAGCAGAGTGATGGTCTGCTAACCAGGAAAGAGGGTTTTGGACTTGTTCGACTGGGGGGCAAGCAGGATTTGGCTCCCCACACTGGACACGTTTCGAACTTTCGCCACCCGGTTAGCCCTCTGATCGAACCCATGCTCGCCCATTGTTTTGAGAGCGATCCATGCGAACTGCTGGCCCGTGTCCATGACAGGCACCCAGTCTGGACACGTCTCGAACTCGCTGTTTTCCGGACCCACTCGCCTGAGGATGCGCCCAGGATTCGGCCGTTTGCGGGGCGGAAGGAACTTTCGGGGCTCCGTCCTCGTATTCATCTCCATGGCGAAGCAGCGTTCTGAGATGGGAGAAGCAGGCCAACGCAGCAGGATGGTCCATCCGCACATGAAGGCCGCTGTCTCTGGCAGAGGCGTTGTCCAAATCAACGACGTCGAAAAGCCGGCCCCCAAGGACAACGAGGTTCTTATTCGCGTACACGCGACGACAGTCTGCGCCGCGGACTACAGGCTAAGAAACATGCCGTACATCGTCGGATGGATCATCGGCCTCCGGAAGGGCAAGATTCTGGGCATGGAGTTGGCCGGGACCGTTGATTCCGTGGGCAAGGCCGTGACCCGGTTCCGCGCAGGGGACCAAGTATTCGGAGGGACCGGGTTCAAATTCGGCGCGCATGCCGAGTACGCATGCGCGCTCGAAAGCCGGCTGGAGATGAAACCGGTCAATATGACGCTGGAGGAGGCCGCCGCGGTTGCGTTTGGCGGGCTCACGGCGTTGTACTTCCTCAGGAAGGCAAACATCCAGACCGGACAGAACGTGCTTGTCTACGGCGCATCCGGGAGTGTTGGCGTCTACGCGGTTCAACTGGCAAAGCACTTTGGCGCGCGCGTCACAGGCGTATGTAGCACCGCTAATCTGGAGTTGGTGAAATCGCTCGGCGCTGACCACGTGATCGACTACACTAAGGAGGATTTTTCGAGGGTCGGACGGGTCTATGACATGATCTTCGACACAGTCGGCAAAGCCGGGTTTTCGCGCAGCCTGAAATCCCTTAAGCGAGGCGCTCCCTTTGTTCGGATCGCGCCTTCCGGGGGACTGTCGTCGATACCTGGAGACACTCTTCGAGAGATGTGGATTTCCATCACGGGCGCCGCGAAAGTTGTCGGCGGACTGCCGCGCCCCGCCCCCGGGGATCACTCTTTCCTCAAGGGTCTTATCGAGGCCGGAGCGCTTAGGACCGTGATCGATAGACGCTATTCACTGCAAGAGATCGACGAGGCTTTCCGGTACGCGGAGGCGGGACACAAGAAAGGACACGTGATCATCCTCCTCGAAACGACATCCGTGTAGGTTGGCCCGGTTATTGCGCGTTCTGAACTTTCGAGAACACGAACAAATGAGAGCAACGGTTCAGCGCGGTTCGCCAGATAACTTCTCGAGGCTCGAAGAGGTCGGCAGGCCGGCGGCGAGTTCGAATCCCGACTGGAGCCTTGATATTTGGCTCCCCAGGTAGGATTCGGATCAGAGTACTGTACTGTATTGAAAACAATGGAAGTGCCGTTTCTAGGGTTATTGGTTTTACTGCAAGCAAATCCGGTCCCACGGCTGAGCAATCTCCGCCACTCAGCGGCCCCGGCCCTCTTCCTCACCTTTCCGGCGGGGCATTTGAATTCGTGGCACACCCGGCTCCCCCGGCGCACTGCCTTGTTCGCGCGGACGGAAGCGGTGGATCGGGAGCGCCGTTCCTGTGGGCTACCCGCCCAGACGTTTTTCGAGGATCGCCCACACCGCCGGGTCGCACCCCTTCCACTCCATCACCGCTTTGTTACCGAGGTAGGGCAGGTCGGCGATACCCGTCTCGCTCGAAAAGAAACCGCTCACCGTGAGATCGCGAAAACGGCTGAAGAACGCCACCCAGCGATGGTCCTCCGCGGCGGCTCGCTCAGGCCAGGCGACGCGATCCAGCAGTTCCTTTTGTTGGGCGGGCGCGGCGGCGGCGAAATCCTTGCCGGCCTTGCGATTCGACTCCTGGTCGAGCCATGACAGGCCTCCCAGAATCTGCGACACCAGCACGTCGTTGCCGTCCTCGCGTTTGCGGAAGTCCAGCCAGTCGTCGATAAACTCCGGAACGCCCGCCTGGCTGGCGCTGCCGCTACGCTCGTCGGCTGGCAGGACTAGGTCGCAAAGCACCTCGACCGTGCGCCACTGGTGAGGGTCGAAGACCTTGCGGCGATAGACCGGCTTGGCCTCGTTCTGCGGGGAAGCCGCGGCTGCCGTCGCGGTGACCAACGCCGGAGCCGATCCGATTGCACGAATGATTTCGCGGCGGCTCATGCCCTCCGGCTCCTTAGTCTTTCCCATGTCAGAGATTCCCCTTCTTCATCTGGTCGATGATGTAATCGGAGGTTCGCCAGCCGAGCGCCGTGATGGTCAGGGTGGGGTTCTTGTCCGCGTTGCTGATGAAAGGTGCGGCGTCGGCCACGAAAAGGTTCTTGCAATCCCAAGCCTGGCAGTAGGGGTTCAACACGGAAGTCCCGGCGTCGTCGCCCATGCGCGCGGCGCCGACTTCGTGGATGATTTCCCCGCCCCGCGAAATACCCCAGTTCTGCCCGGCGCCGGCGCTGGAGAACACCTTGCCGCCGGCGGCGGTAACGATCTCCTGAAAAGTCTCCTGCATGTGTTTGGCCTGCAGGATCTCATCCTGGCTCCATTCGAAATGGAAGCGCAGCACCGGAATGCCCCACTGGTCGACGGCATTGGGGTCGATTTCGCAATAGCTCTTCTCGTTAGGGACCATCTCGCCGCGCCCGGCAAAGTAGACGTTGGCGCCGTAAATTTTGCGCAGGTTTCGCTTCAGATCCACTCCGTAGCCGCCGCCCAGCACGCGCTCCGAACCGCCCAGAACGCCGGCCCCCGGCAGGGAGCGTCCGCCGCCGATTTCAATGTGGTAGCCGCGCGCAAACGGCAACTGCCCGCTCTTCTGCTCCCGATAGAGCCACCAGGGCATGTACAGGTGCATGCCGCCCACGCCGTCTTCGTTGTGCGGAGGCAGGTCTTCGAGAATCGGCAGGTACCCGCTGACGGACGATCCCACCGTGTCCATCAGATAGCGCCCTACCAGGCCGCTGGAATTCGCCACGCCGTTCGGCGCGCGGCCGCTCCTCGAATTCAGCAGAATGCGCGCCGTCTCGCAGCAACTCGCCGCCAGCACCACCACCTTTCCGTACACCGTCTGCTCGCTGCGGTCCTTCTTGTCGATGTAGGAAACGCCGCGCGCCCGGCCGTCCGCGCCCACCACCACTTCGCGCGCCATGGCGCCGGTGCGGACCTCCAGGTTGCCGGTCTTCATGGCGGGCAGGATGTGCACGCCGGGCGAGCTGAAATTGGCATTGACGGCGCAGCCTCGCCCGCACTCCGCGCAGTAGTGGCAGGCGGGACGCCCGTGGAGCGGCCGCGTGAGAATGGCGAGGCGCGACGGCACGCACGGGATGTGAAGGCGCTGGCTGGCGCGCTGGATAACCCGCTCGTAGCCGCGCGGCGCGGGCGGTGGCAAGAACCTGCCATCGGGCGTGTTCTCGAGGCCCTCGGCACTGCCGAAGACGCCGATCAGTTCCTCGGCCTTGTCGTAGTACGGCGCCAAGTCTTCGTAAGCGATCGGCCAATCGAAGCCCCTGCCGTCGCGGCTGTACGGTTTGAAATCGTAGGGCCCCATGCGCAGCGAGATGCGGCCGTAGTGATTGGTCCGGCCACCGAGCATGCGTGCGCGATACCACATCCAGTCGCTGCCGCGGGCGTTGGTATACGGCTCGCCGGGCACCTCCCAGCCGCCCAACAGCGTGGCGTCGTAGTAGCCGAAGGGCTTCTCCTTGCTGCCCGCGGCCCGGTGCGGCGCGTGATAGGGCCACTTGAACATGTCCGACTGTTTGGCGGTGTCGTACCAGCCGCCGGCCTCGAGCATGCAGATCTTGGCCCCGGCCATCGCCAGAACGTGCGCCGCGACGCCGCCGCCGGCTCCCGATCCCACGATCACCACATCATACGTCTTCGGGCTGGTTCTCACTTGCATGCGATTGTCATTCTATAGCAAATTGTCTCCGGCAGGTTCTTGGAGTCCAGGCCGGCGGCCCTAACGATATTCACTGGTAACGGACCTCCGTGGCTTGGATCCGGGACTTCACGCTCACGCGGGAAAGCGGCGGTACGAGTTCCCATCGCAGGCGGACTCCATCGCTGCGGGAAGCCGCCGCGCCTCGCAGTCCTCGTAGTATTTCTTGACCGCGTTCTCAACCGTGATGGGTTCGAGCTTCGGTTTACCTTCCCAGCCTTTTATGATCCGGTCGATGGCGGCGAAATAGACGTTGCCCTGCGCATCGACGGCCACCACGATCCGGCCATCCAATCCGGGGATCGGGTACGAATACATCAACCCGGCGGTCGGATTGATCTTGGCCAATTATTTCCGGGTGTTGGGCGTGGAACCGGCGCTCGGTCGGCGACTTTCGCCCGGATGAAGATCGAGCCGAAGGCCGCGATGCAGTCGTCATACTCAGTCACACTTTTTGAGCCGGCCAGTTCGGCCAAAACCCGTCGTTTCCCGGTACCCGAATCCGGCTGAATGGGATCGATTGCTCGGTCGTCGGGGTGTGGCCCCTGAGTCCTTCACGGGCATCGACGTGGGACCGGCGGTGTACATTCCGCTGGCCATGTCGCCGCGCATGGCGCACGCGGACCTGCATAGCCGTGGCACCGGATGGACGTGTAGGCGCGGACGAGAGAACGCGCCCGCGGGTTTCCTGGCGCCGAGCCGGCGAAACGCGAGCGCGGGCGGCGACGAAGAGCGCGAGCCGGCATTGGACAATACGCGCCGAATGCACATGTGCGAATATTGAAGCACCTGCGGCCCGCTCCGAAGAGAAGACAACAGGAGAAGGAGAATAATTCAATGAGTTTGAAACTGACAACCCACCAGAAGGGAGAGGTGATCATCGTCGTCGTCAGCGGAAAGCTAACGATGGGCGAAGGCACCAGCACCCTGCGCACGAAGATCCGGGAACTGGTGGCGAGCGGTTCCCGGCGGATCGTCCTGAACATGGCAGACGTTTCCTACATGGACAGCTCCGGTATGGGTGAACTGATCGCCGCGCATACGACTGTAACCACAGCCGGAGGCGAGATAAAGCTGTTGAACCTAGCCAAGCGCGTGCATGATCTTCTGAAGCTCACCAAGCTGTACACGGTCTTCGAGGCGTTTGAAGATGAGGCCTTGGCCGTAAACAGCTTCTCAATGGCTAAGCCGGCTGAGAGCCAAGCCTAGAACGAGTCTGCCCAGGTTTCACCCGCGCGCACGGGAGTTTCGTACCCGCGGTGCCGCGCGGTTGGAATCGTGGTCGCCGGCGCGGCCACCCTGATCGGCGGCGGAGGGATGGCCACCAAAGTTCGAAACGCGTCCACGACGGAGCCAGTTCCGATCATTTCTCCGCGTTCTCTTTACGGCAGGTCTGACTGCCGCAGTGCCCGGCGGAACTCCCGGAAGACCTGATCGAATGGCGGCAGCATGGCCATCTGGTTTGCAAGGCGCGCGGCCCACAGCGCCTTCAGTCGCGCTTCTTTCTTACAGATCGCTTCCTGGATTCCTGTGGCCTCCTGGCCGCGAAAAGCGAGTTTCCGGGTGATGGCCGGCACCAGTCGGGAAAGCTCTACGCCTTCGCGAGAGATGAGATACCAGAGGTCGTAAAGGTCCCGCGGCTCGTTCCGGGCGCGATCCGCCAGTGCCATGACTTTCTCACTGGCGGTTTCCGCGAGCGAGTAAGCCTGCACGACTCGCCCATCCGGCAGATCGGAAAACTCCTCATAGGCTCGCAGCACTGGCCGGGCTTCGAGCGGAAATACAAACTGCTCGCGAATCGTGATATCCACCTTTACGCTGCCCCCCGCCGGCAGCGGCCCGACGTACCGCAAGTAGAAAGTGTGGCTGTTGGTGTGCGAGCGGCGGTCCTCGCGGTCGAATGCGAACTCAATCCCGGAGGCTTCTCGCACGCCAGCGTACACCGGCTTTAGTCCCAGGCGCAGTTCCTCAAAGGGCGTTGGCTCCAACAGCGTGAAATCCAGGTCTTCCGAAAAACGATAGTCGCCGAAGTAGCAGCGCTTAAGCGCCGTGCCTCCCTTGAAGGCGAGCTTGCCTCGGAGATCGCTTTCCGCCAGAGAACTGAGCAGCCAGGCGAGACAGTAATCCCGTTCGAGGACGCTCTCCGGGATGCGGCGGCTGCCCGCGCTGGCGAGCCGATTTGCCAACAGAGAAATGTTCCGTTGCGGAATCAATCAGGTGCTCCGGATTGCTTCGAGTTCTTCGGCGGCCACGTTCAGGCGAAGCCGCCACGTCGCCATGCGTGGACCTTCCTTCGGCATGACCGGGTCGAGAAGCGAATAGGTCACGGTCAGAGTGGAGCGCAGCCGCTGCAATTCCGGTTCGGGCGCGAGATGGTAGAGTTCGAGCAGATATCCAAGTCTTCTGATGACAGATCCCACCCGCAGCCGGAGCGCGTACTCGATAGCTCGGCTTGTTTTCAGATCCTCGCGTCGCATCCACAAACCCTTGGCAACCTCCGCGATGCCGCCGCAGTACTCTGGTTGGCGCAAGCCGTCGATCAACGTCCGCTCAAGGTCGCTGATTCGAACCGAATCCTGCTTGGTAATCCAGTGCGTGCCCACACCGAAAAGGTGCTCTGCCTGCACGAACACAAACCGGAACTCCGTGCCGTGAATAGTCCGGGCCCTGAGCCTCTTCGGCGTGCTCGTGAAAACCGTGAATTGCGGCTGCGTGACCATCCGATGCAGTTCCATGGCGGACGAGTGGGAGATGTAATAATCGGCGTCGCCGGCCATGGCTCGCGCGGTCAGGTACGGGTTTCCCGAAAACTCGGTTGCGCTCCCAAGTTCGGGGGGAACCAGCACGAACAGGCCCGGCTTGAGGCGCGTGACCAGGCCGCGCGCCTCGGCCTTGCGAACCAGGCTACGGGCGGAATTCGCTTCGAGGCCAGTGATCGCCGTAACGTCCGAATTCGTAAAGGTAGTCTGGGCGCGGTCGTAGAGTGCGCTGATCAGGTGCGCCGTTTGCGGCCCGACAGTCTTCAATTGCTGAGTCTGCCTCATGTACCAAGCGTGCCCCAAAAGGGCGCGTCCTGCACATAGGATATCACTCTTGCGGATGGGCAAGACGGTCCCACATAGGAGATGTTTCGAGAGGAGTTGAGAGGGGGACGCAGGGTCGCAGCGAGAAGTCCTTCACGTCGATGTATTGTTTTCAGCAACTTGCGAATGGAGAACTAGTTGGAAAACCGCGTTTTTGCGGAGCCAAATCACTCCCACTACGAGTTCATCCGCACTTTCGGTTGACAGCCCGCGGCCACGTTGCATCGGAAAGGGCCAATATCGGGGGAATTGGGCTCTCTTGAAGAGCGCGGCGGTGGCGGCAAAAAGAGCGGTATGGCTCCCTGCTGCCCGGCGGCGGCCAGTCTCTCACTCTCTCCGACTTGGCTTGCGCTCTTGGTTAACGGCAAAGATGGCGGCTCGGTGGCTCGCGATGAAGGCCTCGCCGGCCTACCGGTGCCAGTCCGGGCAATCATCCGATTCCGTCGTTGATCCGAAAAACGGCAGTTGACCCGCGGTACGGTCGGCAAGTCCGCGACCTGTCTGGAATTTCAACTGCCGCGCAGTTCACCCAATGGGTGACAACTGCCTTCGCTGCAAACACTTGCGGCCGAACGAGAAGACTATTCCGGCGGCGTCTCAACCGCCGGTTTTAGGTTGATCGTCCGCATAGGAAACTCCGAAGGTGCCGGGCGAATGGAGGAACTGCGGCGCCGCGCCGAGGCGAAGGGGACCGGACAGTCGGGTTACTCCGGTATCGTCACTCCCGCATCGTTACTCCCGTATTCGGGGGAACGGGTATCGCGAACGCACGGCAAGAACCAAATCGTGCTCCCCGCCTGGTTTGGCGCCACTATAGAATCCGACGGTCGCATTCAGCCGGATAAAGAACGCATCGCCGGCGCGCACGGGATAACGGCCTTCGTTGCCATCCGCGCCACCGCCCGCCACCATGTCGCCGCTGCCCCTGAGAATGTAGTAGATCTCTTCCTCCATTTCATGGTGGTGTGGAATGTTGGTCCCGCCCGGAGCGAAATCCATGATAAACAGGCTCACCATCTGGTTGGCCGCGGGCAATTTGTCGCGCTTGCTCTCGGTAGTGCCCATCAGCAGCTTGAATTGCGTTGTCGGTCCGTGTGATGCCAGCGTCGTCAGGGGAACTTCATCGGCATTGGTCAGCATGAGCTTGGGTGTTGGAGCCACATTGGTTCCGCCAGGAATCTTGAACCCCATCACCAGCAGCCGCACCGGCTGACTGGACGTATTGGCCATGCCGTGCTTGATGCCGATCGGAAAGTACATAAAGTCGTCTTTTTTGACCGGCACCTTCTGGTCTTCGTAAAGCAACGTCCCGGTTCCTTCGAGAATATAGTATATCTGCTCCTCGGCGGGATAGCTAACCAGTGCGCTGGTCCCGTCGGCGGCTACGGTAAGTTGCCCGTAGCGGGCGATGCCCTTGAGTTGTTTCGCCTGAGAATCGCCCACCCCGAAAACCGGCCTATAGGAGGCGCCTTGGCCGCCCGCCGTCAATTCATCCGCCTGCGGTTGGACATCCGGAATGAAGCGCCGCAGAAATGTCGGGTCGGCCGCAAACATGCCGGACGCGGCCGCCAGCATGATGGCGATCGGTTTATGCCAGCGCACGAAGCCTCCGGAAGTTATTCGTAAGTAACACAGTTGCACCACTTGCCCGTTTCATCGAAATGAGGCCAAGGGCCCCCGGTGCGGAATCCGGAGACGATCGCGTCGTCGAACATCGGCGTGGGCTCGAAATATCCGGGACGTCGCAAGTGTTCCTTCACCACCGCATCGTTGAGTTCCAGCCCGAGTCCGGGCTTCTCGGGAACCGTCACGTAGCCTTTGTCGATGATAGGGTTGGGCAAACCGGTAACCAGATCCTGCCACCAGGGCATATCGAGGGCGTGGTTTTCCATCGCCAGGAAGTTGTTGCCGAAAGTGGCGGCGCAATGGTAGCCGGCGAAGCCGCCGATGGGCGATCCGGCATGGTGCATGGCTACGCGGATACCGCACCTTTCCGCGTAGTCGGCAATCCTCTTGGTTTCGAGCAGGCCGCCGGAAGTCTCGATGTCGGGATGGATCGCGTCCAGGGCGCGGTTGTCGAGCAGCGGCTGAAAACCGCCTTGAAGCCCGAAAATATCCTCGCCGGTCAAGACGGGCGTGACGGTGGCGTCGGAGATGGTCTTGTAAGCCTGCCAATTGAGGTAGGGATACTGAGTACCTTCCGGTACCTGGAGGAGGTCTTCGGCCCAGGAAAGCTGGTACGGTTCGAAGGCCCGGGCGTAGCGGATCGAATCGTTGACATTGAGCGGGCCGAAGTGGTCGGCGGCCAGGGGCGTGCCCGGACCGATGACATCGCGGATGGCGGCGATGTATTCGCACAGGTAACCCAGGCCCTTTTCGGTGCAGACGCCGCGCTCGTTGAGCGCGCCGGGACGGTCGCTCAGCATGCTGGATTGCAGGTCCATCTTGAAGAAAGTCAACCCCATTTCCTTGCGCTTCCGCATGCGCTCCGCGTAAACCTTGGGGTCTTTATGAGAAGTTGTGTCCGCATAGATACGGACGCGATCGCGATTCTTATTGCCAATCAGCCGGTAGGCGGGAACGCCATAGACCTTGCCGGCAATGTCGTGGAGGGCCATATCGACCGCGCTGTAACCCCCGCCCATGCGGCCGTGGTTGGAGAATTGGCGCAACATTCTCAGGTTGCCCTCTATGTCCAGGGGGTTTCTGCCCACTAGGTGCGCCTTCAGAACGAGGGCGATGCCTTCGACTCCCGCATCGCGCACCTCGCCCAATCCATAGACGTCCTGGTTGGTGTACATTTTGATCAGCGGATAGTCGTAATTCGCGGCCACCCGGCACGCGCGCATGTCCGTGATCTTCAGCCCACTTGGGGACGAGTTGCGGTTGACCCTCTCCTGCGCGCTCACCGAACCCTCGGTGGCCTTGAAAAGGGGACCGAACATCGCGCTGGCAGCGGCGCTTCGCAGCATCGCCCGCCGGCTCAGTATTGCTTTTTGTGCCTTACGTAGTATTGTCATCGTCTCCTCGATTCCCGGCCCGCCGATTCTTAAGCGATAGCACCTTTCCTTCTAGAATTCAATCCGCGGCACTCCTTGCCAGTTCGGATTCGGTGTGTACCACCCGCTGTCGGTGATGGGCGATCTCCAGGAACTCTTCGTCAAGACGCGGCAGGCGGCGACGCCGGTGTCGTGGTAGCCGATGTAGCCCACGGCGCTGATGGCGGGGTTGCCGCAGTAGAGCGGTCGGTACCGATGCCGCCAGTCGATCTCGGGAAGCCGTCTCCTCGAACTTCGCGCCCGTTTGGCCCACTTCCGCGGTTTAGGCGCTCACTCCTAAGTGCTGTGATGGGGACTTATCAGGATCTATCGCCCAGGCCCTCCATTACCAGACCGGGATCTCGACCTTCAGTTAATCCAGGTAGCCGTTCCATAATACTATATAGGCATGGGAGTTGAATTCCCTCAGTCAATAGTCGTCGAACTTCTGATGGCTTGCCACAGGCGATGTTGTGTCTGTCATCGGTTCTGCGGGTCCAAGATGGAAATCGATCACATCGATCAGGCCGCGGACGACGGTGGTAACAACCGCGAGAACGCCATCCCGGTCTGCTTCGACTGCCACGCAGAGATCCACTCCTACAATCCTCGGCATCCTAAAGGTCGGAAGTTCACGGCAGAGGAGACTCCGCGGCCACCGCGATCAGTGGTTCGATCTCTGTCGTACCCGCCCAGAGATCCTCGTCGCAGCTCCGCGCGATATGGATGTCGGACCCCTTCAGGCACTTCTCAACGAACTGGAATTCAACGCGGTGGTTTCATCGAAAGTCACACAACAGGAGCGCGGCTGCCTTTTCAAAGACCAGCAGTTCGACCGGGCGATCCGTCAGGGTTCAATCGGGGTCCTTGACGAAGCGCTGAAACGAGTAGTTTTGGAGGCTTACGCTGCTATTGGAAGAGCGAACGGCCTGTTGGCAGTCGAATGGCAGCAAGCGCCTGGCATGGTACTGACAGGACAAGTTGCGGATGAGGCGCAGCGAGCCGTCCGAGCGGCTGGTCCGAAAATAGCTGAGGCCCTTAGCCAGCTTGCCGCCTACATGGATTTCGACGTTCGACAGTGAGGTTCTGCCATGCCAGGGCTTCTTGCATAAATGAAAGAACGGGCGGACGCGCGTGCAGATAAAGCCAATGACACGACAGAATGAGAGTCTCCGTGACCTGTGCGGCAGACTTCGGCCCGGCTGGGCGAGGGAATTGATCGGGACTTCTCGGGAGTGATGGCTGAACGGCGCCTGGGAAGGTTACCATTCTCCGAGTGGGCGACGATGCCCTCGGAGCTGGGCGAGTTGTGCGTCGTCGCAGCGCAACAGAATCATTATCGAAGAAACTACTGCAGGCGACCCGACGAGTCCGCTCAGGTGGAGCAGCAAGTCGACTCGGACGAATCGGCCGAATTCGAGGACTTACGGCGCTTGATTCTTTGGAAGG
>Ga0182018_10003348_pt1 | contig 14534 bp, 13 predicted proteins | sample 812P2MmetaG_FD_120490 | JGI IMG/M metagenome (GOLD analysis project Ga0182018, IMG submission 120490) | Permafrost microbial communities from Stordalen Mire, Sweden - 812P2M metaG | ecosystem: Environmental > Terrestrial > Soil > Wetlands > Permafrost | place: Sweden: Stordalen | collected...
GACCACGCAAGGCCTGCGCTTTGCTCCGATCGAGACCGTCGCCGACGTCGACCGCAATGGAACCGTCGCGCTGACGATGGCCCCAAAAGAACCCGTGCCGCCGGAACAAGAGGAGCTCTATCTGGTCGCCGATCTGCTCGATAAGCAGATCGTCGACGTCGACGGCCGTAAGGTCGTGCGCATCAACGATATCGAGGTTGCCAACGCCAACGGGCGGCTGCGCGTGGTTGCCGCCGACGTGGGAATCGCCGGACTTCTGCGCCGCCTGGGATTGCGATCGTTTGGGAAACGTTGGCTCTCACGGATCGGCAACGTTCCGCGCTCGATGATCGCCTGGGATTCCGTCGCGCCGATCCGCGAGGTCAATCCCTCACAAGTGCGCCTCTCGGTCAAAGAGAACCGGCTGGCGCGAATGCATCCCTCCGAGCTGGCCGAGATCATCGGCGACCTTTCCGCCCGCGAGGCCGCCGCCGTCGTCGGACAGCTGGATGACGAAACCGCCGCCGATGCGTTCGAACATCTCGACGCGGATACGCGCAAGAACCTGATCGAGGATATCGGCACCGAGCGCGCCGCCGACATCATCGAAGAGATGGATGCCGACGATGCAGCCGACTTCTTAGCCGAGCTTCCGGAAGAGCAGCAGTCGGAACTGCTCGCCGAGATGAACGCGTACACGGCCGGCGAGCTGCGCGAACTGGTGAAGTATTCCGAAGACACCGCCGGCGGTATGATGACGACGGATTACGTTTGGATCTATCCGCACCGCACGACCGAAGCCACTATTCGTAAAATTCGCGAAATCGCGCCGGTTTCAGAGTTCATCTACTACCTCTACGTGCTGGACAAGAGCGACCACATCTTGGGCGTGCTTTCCTTGAGGACGCTGCTGCTCGCCTTGCCGACCGCGTTCATCGAACGCATCATGGATACGGACCTGGTGACGGTGGCTCCGGACACACCGGCGGTGGATGTCGCGTCGACGATCGCGAAGTACGATCTCTTAGCGGTCCCCGTCGTCGACGACGCCGGCAAGCTGCTGGGCATCGTCACGGTTGACGATGCCATCGACGCAATCATGCCCGACGACATTGCGAAGAAGCTGCCGCACCTGCGGGCTCGCCATCATTTGCACGCCACCGCGCCGTGAGGCCGGAGGAGATCGTCGCTTTCGCCGAGGCTCTCGCGCGCATTACCGCGTCGGGAGGCGGCCCGAAGGCGCTGGCGGCGCACTTGGCGCAGGCGGTTAGCGGCGGCGTGCTGCTCGAAGACGCGCAGTGGCGTCACCTCGCCGCCGCCGGGTCGCGCCACGTTCCGCCGAGCGCGCGAAGCGTCGTCGAATCGGGCGCTGGGGGAAAAGTGCTGCGCGTTAACTCGGGCGATCTTCACGTTGGCTGGCTCTCGCTCTTCGGCACCGACTCGGAGCCGGAGGCCGAGCTGATGCTACGGCTCACCGCGGCGGCGATCGGCGTCGAGCTCGCGCGCGACGCCTTCGGCCCGCGCGCGAAGAAGGGAACGCTTTGGAGCTCGCTGCTATCGGAGAGTTTTTCCGACATCGCAGCGGCGCGCGAGGAGGCCGCCGCACACGGCATCGCCCTCGCCCAGCAGTATTGCATCGTCATCCTCGAATGCGATGCGACCGGCGCGGTGCCGGCGGTAATGACGGAGCTGCGAGCGCTTGCGGCCGACGCTTTTCGCCCGATCGATGCGGAGCTTGGGTTTTTGGAGCGGGAGCAGTCGCTCTTCGTTTTCGTGCCGGCCGCCCGCGCCATCGATGCGGCCAACGCCAAAACGGCTGCCGGCCTTTTGCCGCGTACGACCGCGCGGCGAAAGCCACAGCTGCGAATTTCCGGCGGCGTCGGCACCGTCGAGGCCGCAACGGCACTCGCTCGCAGCGCGGCGACGGCTGCGGCCGCGCTGACCATCGGGCGGCGCCTCTTCGGATCGGCACACGTGGCGGCGTACGAAGATCTCGGCGCGTATTCGTTGTTATACGAAGGTGCCGACGCGCAACGCCTTCGAGCCTTTGCGGCCGGGGTGCTCGCGCCTCTGCGCTCCTACGACGAGAAGCATCAGACGGAGCTGGAGCGAACGCTCAAGCTGTATTTCAACGTCGGGCAGAACGTCAAGACGGCGTCGCTATCCTTGAACGTTCACCGGCATACCGTTTTCTATCGCCTGCGGCAGATCGGCGAAATCACTTCGCGAACGCTGGAAAGCCCGCACGATCAACTGACGTTACGCATGGCCATTGCAATCGATGAACTCCACGTCTAAACCACAGTGGCCCCGCCCCTCCAACAAACGCGAAGTCGTTAAACTTGCGCGCGAAGAGGACGTGCGCTTCGTCCGTCTCGTCTTCGCCGACGTTTTCGGCGTTAGCAAGAACGTTTCGATCCCGGTCGAACAGCTCGACGACGCACTCGAGGGCCGCATTACCTTCGACGGCGGCTCGATCGACGGTTTCGTTCGCGGGGAAGAGCTCGACATGGTGCTTCGTCCCGACCCGGCGACCTTTACGATCTACCCGTGGCGCGCCGCACCGCAAGGGCGAGAGGGGCGGTTGATCTGCGACATCGCGATGCCGGACGGCACGCCGTTTGAAGGCTGCCCGCGAACGACGCTGCGCCGCGCTATTGAGAGCGCTCCGTCGCTGAGCGGCACGCGAATCGGCCTCGAGATCGAGTTTTATCTCTTCGAACGCTCTGCGGCCGGCGAGCCCTCGACCACGACGACGGACGTCGGCTCGTATTTCGATTTCTCGGCCAACGACCGCGGCGAGGAAGCACGCAACGCAATGGTCTCTGCGCTGGGTTCGATGGGCGTTCCGATCGCATCGGCGCATCACGAACATGGCGCCGGCCAGCATGAGATCGACGTCGCGCACGACGACCCGCTCGCCGCCGCAGACCATGCGCTTACGCTGCGCACGATCGTCAAACACGTTGCCGCCGATTTCGACCTGGATGCAACCTTCATGCCAAAGCCGCTCGAGGAGCGCGCCGGCAGCGGGCTACATGCGGATTTTCGCCTGGCCGATGAGAGCGGCGAAGAGACCGCGCTCTATGTCGTCGGAGGATTGCTCGGGCATGCGCCGGCCCTTACCGCGATCTGCAATCCAACGGTCAATTCGTACAAACGGTTGGTCGCCGCGTGGGACGCGCCGATCTACTCGGTCTGGTCGGAGCGAAGCGCGAACGCACTCGTGCGGGTACCGCCCGGACAGAAACCCTCGCGCATCGAAATGCGCAGTCCCGATCCGGCTTGCAATCCGTATCTCGCGCTCGCGGTCTTGATCGGAGCGGCGGCCGACGGGATCGCCTCCGGGACGCTCCCGGGAGCTGCGTTCGCCGGATCGACGTACGATTTGACCGAACGCGAACTCCGCGAGTGCGGTATCGGCACGCTGCCGAAGTCGCTGCGCCAGGCTATCGCCGAGCTCGATGCGGATTCCGTCGTGCGCGGATCGCTAGGCGATCATCTCTACCATGCCTTCCGCGATGCTAAGCTCGAAGAGTACGAGCGCTATCGCCGGGCCGTCCATCCGTGGGAACGCGAACGGTATCTACGGCTGTACTAGCTTCGGCGTTACGCGCCCCGGCCGGGGCGAATTCTTTCATTAACTCTTTAGTTTAGATTTAGCTAGGCCTTGGGAATGATGCGTCTCGAGGTATTATGCATGGCTGATGATAGAACCGTAATAGTTGATGGTCGCGGAAACTCGGCAGGTCCGGTCGCCTGGCTTGCTGGGGTCGTGGTAGTCGTCGCGGCGGTACTGCTGGTGATGTTCTACTGGCATCCGTGGAGTACGACGTCGACCACCAACACCACGACCGTCACCCAACCCGCCAACGGTAGCGCCCAAAAGAGCGATATCACTACGAATACGAACACACAGCCTCACTGAGAGGAGGGGAGCCGGGCTTCTCGGCCCGTAAACTTGCGAAGCAAGTTCCAGGCGTGCTCGACGTCCGCGCGCTGCGTACGCAGGTTGCCAATCGCAAGCCGAAGGGCATAGCGCCCGTCAACTTTCGTATGTGAGAGGAAGACCTCGCCGGTGGCATTGATCGCGTGCAACATTTCGGCGTTGAACGCGTCGCGTCGCGCCTCGTCGACGCCGGGCGGCGCGTAGCGAAAGCAGACGACGGAGAGCGGATGCGGTGCCATGACTTCCCAGCCCGGCTCTGCGCTAACCCACGACGCAAACTCTTGCGCAAGCGCGATGTGCCGGCGGAGCTGCTCGCGGATACCTTGCGCGCCGAAATGACGCAGGACGAACCAGAGTTTAAGCGCCCTAAAACGCCGCCCCAACTGCAAACCGTAGTCCATATAGTTGACGACACCGGCCTCGGGTGTCGTGAGATACTCCGGCACGAGGCTAAACGCGCGGCGCACGATGGACTCGTCTTTCAAAAACAACACGGAGAGGTCCATCGGAACGAACATCCACTTGTGCGGATTGAGCACGAGTGAATCCGCGAGCTCGACGCCGTCGAGCATCCAGCGAAACTCCGGGATTAGCGCAGCGGGCCCCGCGTATGCCGCATCCACATGCAGCCAGATGTTGCGTTCGCGCGTCACGTCGGCAATCGCGGCAACCGGATCTACCGACGTCGTGGACGTCGTTCCGACCGTAGCAACGACGGCGAGCGGCCGCATTTCGGCCTTTTCATCGGCTTCGATCGCGGCGCGAAGCGCTTCCGGGCGCATCCGATATGCGTCATCGCACGCAACTCGCACCACGTTCTCTTGCCCGATGCCGAGCGCGATCGCTGCCTTCTCGACGTGCGAATGCGTTTCGCCGGTGATGTATATCCGTAAAGCCGGCAAGTCGCGACCGCTCATGCCCCGCTCGCGGATTTGCAGCCCGAGCGCATCACGCGCCGCCGCCAGCACCGTGAAGCCGGCGATCGAGGCGGTGTCGTAAATCACGCCGGTCCATTGGGGCGGTAGCTCGAGCAAACGCCCCAGCCACCGCATCATCACTTCTTCCAGCTCGGTGGCTGCAGGCGACGTGCGCCAGAGCATCGCCTTCACGTCGAGCGTTGCCGCCAACGCCTCGGCGACGATCGCCGCGGGTGCCGAGCTCGTCGCGAAATAGGCGAAGAAACGCGGATGATTCCAATGCGTCGTGCCCGGTACGACGATACGCTCGAAATCGGCGAAAATCTCCTCGAACGGCACGCCCTCCTCTGGCGCGGTCTCCGGCAGCAAAGCCGCGATTTGCCCCGGCACGACCGCCGGCATCACGCGATGCGTTTCCGGCTGCGCGAAGTACTCCCGGATCCAGGCGCCGGCTCGGTCGAGTCCATCTTGCAGGGCCTCGTCATCCATACTGATGGAGTGTTGGCGCATCAGACGGAGAAGGCCCTGGCATGAAGTATCGGACGTATCCGCACAGCGACGTGACCGTCAGCGAAGTCGGCTTCGGGCTCTGGACGACCTCGACCGGATGGTGGGGCGACAAGAGCGACGACGAAGCCGTTTCTTTGCTGCGTGAAGCCTACGATTTAGGCATCACGTTCTTCGATGCCGCGGACTCGTACGGCAACGGCCGAAGTGAAGAGCAGCTCGCCAAGGCGTTCGGGGACCGGCGCGAACGCGTCGTCTACGCCACGAAATTCGGCTACGATTTTTCCGACGCCGGGCAAGCGCGGCGCGGCCAGTCCGAGCTGCCGCAAGATTTTTCTCCCGCCTTCGTACGCGAGGCGCTCGAGGCGTCGCTGCGCCGTTTGCAAACCGAATATATCGACATCTACCAGATGCATAACGCACGCATGGCTCAAATCGACGACGATGCGTTATGGGAGCTGCTCGAATCGTTCAAACAGGAGGGCAAGATTCGCATGTACGGGGTCGCGCTCGGCCCCGCGATCGGTTGGCTTGGCGAGGGTGTCGAAGCCGTCCGCCGCCGCCACGTCGCGACCATGCAGATCATCTGGAATATTCTCGAACAGTATCCGGGTGACGAGCAAATCCGCGTCGCCGGCGATGCCGGCGCCCCGACCGGATATATGATCCGCGTTCCGCACTCCAGCGGAATGCTCGAGGGGCATTACACATCCGAGACGACGTTTCCGAAGAGCGATCACCGCCGTCACCGTCCTCGCGAGTGGCTGCTCAACGGCGTCGAAAAAGTTGCGCAGCTCCGTTTCCTCGAGCGCCCAAACCGGACGCTCGGTCAAGCGGCAATCCAATGGCTCCTGGCCGAGCCGCGCGTCATGACCGTCCTGCCGAACATCTACGATCTCCAACAGCTGCGCGAGTTTGCCGCCGCGCCCGAAACGCCGGCCCTAACCGCAGCGGAGCTCGACCAAATCGACGCCCTCTACAAGAAAAACTTCGGAATTGAGGAACCGCCCATGGCTTTCAAGGGAACGATGGCTCCGCTGGAACCCATGTCATCCCCCGCCATGTCATCCTGAGTGCAATCGAAGGATGAAACCGCAGCAGATTCATACGCAACACGCGCCCGCGCCGATCGGACCGTATAGCCAAGCGATCCAAGCCGGAAACGAGCTCTATTGCAGCGGCCAGATTCCGTTGGATCCACGGACGGGCGAGCTGGTCGGCGGCGACGCCGCAACGCAGGCCGAACGCGTCATCGAGAATATCGGTGCCGTCCTCTGCGCCGCCGGCTATCTGTATGCCGACGTCGTCAAGACGACTATCTTTTTGATCGACATGAACGATTTCGCCGCGGTCAATGCCGTGTACGAAAAATACTTCGGCGCAACCAAGCCCGCGCGCTCGACCGTCGCCGTCGCGGCGCTGCCACGCGGCGCCCGCGTCGAGATCGATTGCATAGCTAGAGCCTAAGAACGAACGGGCGGCTACTGTGGGGCGCTGTCCGAAGATGTCATCAGGCGGGCCGTCTCTTCTTTGGCGATCTGCGCGACGTCGGGATCGAGCGAACTCGCTGCCGCTTTGAGCTGCTGCAAGGCGAGTTCTCTTTGTCCCTGAGCTGCGTAGGCCCGCGCTAGCAAGTAATGCACGCGGCCGTCGTACGGCGCGGCGGCAACGCCCTTGAGCAGCGACGCCTGAGCCAGCGGATAGAGGCCGTTCTTCTCGTAATCGATCCCTAAGTTCACGTACGACTCGGGAACGTACGGATCGACGGCGATCGCTTCTACGTAGTACGCGACGGCGCGCTTCCAGTCGCCGCGAAGGTCGGCGAGGTAACCAAAGTTCACGAGGGCTTCGGGGCGTTCGGGCTCCAACCGGCGCGCGCGCATAAAAACCCCGACTGCGTCGCCGTAGAGGCCGGCCTGTATTTTTGCCACTCCGACATTGTCGAGGCAGGCATAGTTCGTTGGATCGGCGTTGAGACAGTTGTTCAGATAGCCAAGTGCGGTGGCGTGATCGTGGATGTCCAGGTACGCCATGCCGGCACCATTGAGCGCGGCGATCGACTTCGGGTCGGTATCGAGCGCTCGCCGAAAATAGATGATTGCGTCGGTCGGGCGATGGACCGCCTCAAAAACTTCGCCCAGCTCTTCCTGTAGGTCTGAATCGGTTGGCTCCGACCGAGCGGCGCGTTCCATCTCCGCTTGATATTGCGCCAGATCGCCCTTGCGTAAATGAAGCAGCACTAAGTCTCGAATCGAATCAGTCCCCGGCAGCGCGCTTTGGAACTGGAAGATCGCGTCGTCCACGCGATTCTCAGTGGCATAGACGACGCCGAGGCGATTGTGCGTCTCTTTATCGTGTGAATCGCTGGCGAGAAGCTGCTGATAGATCGCTTCGGCGCGATCGAAACGTCCCTGCCGGTAATAGAGATCGCCGAGAAAACGCGCTGCCTCGACGCCTTTGGGATGAGTCGCGACAAAACTCGCGAGTGCATCGACCGCTCGATCGAACTCCCCAGCGGCGATCAGCTGGCGCGAATAGAGGATCGCTACCTGTTGGTCCACCGTGGCGTGGGCCTCATTCGTAATGATGTCCGTGTCCTGTGCCCTAAGCGGCCCCGCGAACGTCGCGGTCAACGGCAGAACTGCGAAAACCAAGGCAGCGAATGAGCGTCGAATCATTGTAGGCACCTCTTCGAGAGGTATAGCGCACGGCCGCCGGGCGGCGTGACGCGGCGCTATCGCACGAGGGGCAGCACGTTGCTGGGCGTGAGCGGATAGAACGTCATCGCGATGACGACGGCGGCGCAGAGTGCCGCACTGGCCCACGCCAGCGGGACGAAGGGGCGCAGATCGTCCCCATGCGGGGCTTCCTCCGGGGCATACATCGCGCGGATCACTTTGGCATAGGCATAGAGCGAGATCGCCGTGCCGACGATCAGCGCGGCGGCCAGCCAGATATAGCCGTTTGCCACCGTCACGGCAAGGATCAAAATCTTTCCTAGGAAACCAGCGGTCGGCGGCAAGCCCGACAGCGCCAGCAGAAAGATCGTCATCGCCGCCGCAAGCCACGGCCGCCGCCGCCCGAGCCCGCGATAGCTGCTCAGGCGCGAGCCGTCTTCGTCGGAACCCGATATTGAAGCGGCAACCGCAAACGCGCCCAGGTTCATAAACGCGTACGCCGTCAAGTAGTAGATCGCGTAACGCAGCCCAAGCGGCGTTCCTCCCGCCAGCGCAACGACGATATATCCGATCTGCGCGATGCCCGAATATGCCAGCAGCCGCTTTAGATCGACCTGCGCGAGCATGCCGACGTTCCCCACGATCATCGAGATGGCCGCCACGATCCATACCGGCAGCAAGAGCTTTGCGGCGACCCCCGGCGGCAACGCGTCATACGTGAAGCGTGCGAAGACGGCGAGCGCTCCGGCCTTTGTCACCACACTCATGAAAGCCGTCACCGGCAATGGCGCTCCCTCGAAGACGTCTGGCGTCCAGGTGTGGAACGGCACGAGGCTCAGTTTAAAAACCAACCCGATGAGGAACATGCCGGCGCCCATCCAAAAGAGCGGGCTCGACGCGAGCGACGGATTGATGAAATCGCCCAGCATGACGCTTCCCGTCGCACCGAAGAGCAGCGCCGCACCGAAAAGTAAGAAGGCCGTGGCGGTCGAGCTCAGGATCAAATACTTGAGCGCCGACTCGCGCGCCGTCTTTCGGTCCACGGCAGCGCAGAGCGCATACAGGCCCAGCGAGAGCAGCTCGAGACCCAGAAAGATCGCGATCAAGTTCGCCGCGCCCGCCATCAGCATCGCACCGCACGCGCTCCAAAGCATGATTGCCGTCGTACCGGCCACGCGCCCGGCCGGACCGATCGTGCCGTAAAGCAGCAACGAACCGGCCGTCCCAATCAGCACGATCTCCTCGAAAACGGTGGCGAATCCACCGGTCATGAAACCGCCGAAGAACGCGTCGTACTCATGGGCGAACTGCCGTCCCGCAACGATGCCCGCAGCCACCACTCCCAGCAGCCCAATGACGATTGAAACATAACGCCACTGCTTGCGACCGGAAAAGAGATCGGCGAGGAGTACCGAAAGGCCCGCCGCGGCCAGGATCTCGACGGGAAGAATCGCGTTCCAGTCGGTGATCGTGAACGAAAGCGTCACGGAAGAGTTCCGCTCTGGGCAGAGGTGATTACGGCGTTGTCCAAGAGCGGCTTGGGAAAGACTCCGACCAACAGCAGCGCGGCCAGCAGCGGGGCGACGGCAAGACCTTCGAGCCACGTGAGATCGGCACGAATCGGCAAGTCCTCCCGCGCAGGACCGTTCATGATGTCCTGGTAGAGGCGCAGCATGTACGCCGACGCCAGCACGATCGCTACGAGCGCGACGATAACCGGCCAGATATATCCGGCTTGATAGACGCCGATCAAGATCAGGAGTTCGCCGGCAAAACCCGCCAAGCCGGGCAGACCCAAAGCCGCGAGCGCCGCAATGCAGAGCGCGCCCCCGAGGCGAGGATTCATCCAAGCCAAGCCGCCGAGTTGAGGCAGACCTCGCGTCCCTTCGCGCTCCTCGACGTAGCCCAGCAATAGAAATAATGCGGCGGAGAAGAGCCCGTGGGCGACGATGTAAACCAGTGCGCCGTCTAGCGCAAGCGGATTCGCCGACGCAATGGCGATGACGATGAGCCCAAGGTGCGAGAGCGAGGAATAGGCGACGACACGCTTCGCGTCGTTCTGCGTCAATGCGACGACGGCTCCGTAGATGAGCGAGATTCCGCCCAGAACCATAAGCGGCGTGGCGTACTGATGCACGTACGCCGGCAACAACGCCGTGGCGATGACAAGAAATCCGTAGAGTCCCGCCTTCGACTGCACGGCGGAAACCACCGAAACCATCGGCGAGGGAAGCGCGCTGTAGGTCGGCGGCATCCACGTATGGAGCGGCCACACCGGCGTCTTCACGAGAAATGCGAAGGCAAACCCAGCGTAGATCCAAGGAGCCCACCCGCCGGCCAGCTGAACGCCTCCGCGCCCGATCACATCGGTCGAGCCGTAGATGATGCCGAACGCGGCAGTCGCGAGCAGCAACGTCAAGCCACCCGCGAAATTATAGATGAAATAGCGCCACGCCGTCGCCGGATGTTCGCCCCAGCCGATGAGCGCAAAAAAGACGGGGACGAGCATTAGATCCCAAAAGAGAGCGAAGACGAGCAGGTCGCGCGCGAGGAAGAGGCCCAGCATCGTCCCCTCGAGCGCGAGCAGAAGCGCAACGAAGTCTCGCGTCCGCTCGACCCGGCAGGCGGCGATCGCGCACGCCGTACAGAGCGCTAACAGTAATGCGATCCAGTACGAAATCGGCGTCGCACCGAAGTGGAACGCGGACTCGAAGGGCCGCGAGAGCCAGCCCACGCTCCAATCGCCGGTGCCGGCCGCCAAAACCGTCCCAAACGTAATCGCCCCCACCACGCTCCCAATCGCTCGTGAGAGCACGCGATCGCCGCGCGGCAGCGTCACGAGCAAGGCACCGGCAACGATCGGAAGCAGAATGCTGACGAGAACGAGTGGCATCAGTGCGCGGCTCCAGCGATGGCGTAGTACGCGATAAAACAGGCCGCTCCCAAAACCAGAATCAAGGTATACGTGCGCAAGAGACCCGTCTGGAGCGAGCGCACGAGCGTTCCGAGCCAACCGGCGGTCACGACGATCTCGTCAACGGCGCCGTCGAGTACGCGGGGATCGAACACCTGTCCAAAAAATCTTCCCAACGCTTGCGACGGGCGCACAAAGATCGCATCGATCGCGGCGTCGAAATAAAAGAGGTTCGTCAGAACCGCCGGCATCTTCTCGGTCTCGACGCGAAGCCGATCGACCGCATTGCGTTGCGCGGTCGCGGTGGCGTAGCGCTGCCAGGCGATAGCAAAGCCGATCGCCACGACGATCACTACGATCACGGAGGTGAGGTTCTCGGAGATCGCCGGTGCCGGAGTTTGGGCCGCGGCGAAATGCGCCTGCGCCGCGAAGAGCGGCGCAAAAAAGTGCGCCCACGGCGATGCGTCGCCGCCAAACAGCAATGCGCCGCCGATCGCGACGCTCGGAACGACCAAGATCGCCACCGGCACGTTCATGATCCAGGACCCGGCGCCGCCCGTGTGCACGGGCGCCTCGCCGCGATACTCCCCCAAGAAGGCGACGAAGAGCAACCGAAACATGTAGTACGCGGTGATGCCGGCCGTAACGATACCGATTGCGTCGAGCCACGGATGCCCGTGCTGCAGCGCACCGTAGATTACCTCATCCTTCGAAAAGAAACCGGAAAAGCCGGGAACTCCGCTGATCGAGAGGACGCCCGTCAGCATCACCCAAAAAGCAAACGGCATTTTTTTCCACAGGCCGCCCATGCGGCGAATATCTTGCTCGTCGGAGAGCGCGTGAATCACCAGCCCCGCGCCTAAGAAAAGCTGGGCTTTAAAGAACGCGTGCGTAAAGAACTGCGCGACGCCGGCCTCGTAGGCACCAACGCCGACGCCCATGATCATGTAACCGATTTGCGACATCGTCGAATAGGCGAGGATGCGCTTGATGTCCCACTGCGCCGTGCCGAGAATCGCGCCGAGCAACGCCGTCACGCCGCCGACCGTCCCGACCAGCAGTTGCGCCTCGCGGCTCGCATTCCACAACGGCGCGCAGCGAGCGATGAGATAGACACCTGCCGTCACCATCGTCGCGGCGTGAATCAAGGCCGACACCGGCGTCGGGCCCTCCATCGCGTCGGGCAGCCAAGTGTGCAACGGCACCTGTGCCGACTTGGCGGCCGCGCCGATAAAGAGTGCGATGCAAATCGTAAGAACGACCGCGGCACTCAACGTTCCAGCGGCCGCAAAGGTGTCGCCGAAACCGATCGAGTGCACGTGGGCGATGATAACGAAGATCGCAAACATCACGCCGACGTCTCCGACGACGTTGATGACGAACGCTTTGCGCGCCGCGGCAACGGCGGAGGGCCGGTCGAACCAGAAGCCGATGAGAAAATATGACGCCAAGCCGACGAGGCCCCAGCCGACGAGCAGCCCGATGAAATTGTCGGAGAGCACGAGCGTCAGCATCGCAAAAACGAAGAAGCTCATGTAGGCGAAGAATCGAGCGAATGCGCGATCGCCTTGCATGTAGCCGATCGAGTAGAAGACGATCAAAAACCCGACGCCGGTGATGATGAAGGTCCACAGCAGCGAGAGCGGATCGAGCAAGAGTCCAAAATCAAATCCCGGCATCCAGGAAAAGAGCGGCTGATTCGCGCCGGCGGCTCCCGCGACGTTCTGCGTCCCATCGTGCCACGAAAGCGCCGCCAGCACGAACGAAGCCCCGACCAGCGCCGATACGAGCCATCCGGCCATCGCGCGCAACTGCGGCCCAAACGCCCAACAAATCACCGCACCCGCGAGCGGCAGCAGCCACAACGCCAGCAACATCGGATACGACCCGGCGACGCCGAGCACGTGGTGCGTCACGACATCACCCATGCAGCGTCCGAATATCGTCGACGTCGACGTACTTTTCGGGGCGGAAGGTCGTCACGACGATCGCGAGGCCAATCGCTGCCTCCGCGGCGGCGACGGTAATCACGATGAAGGCAAAGATGTGGCCGACGTTATGGAGCCAGAGGCGTGCGTAGGCGATCAGGAGCAGGTTCGCTGCGTTGAACATCAGTTCGACGCTCATCAGCATAATGAGCGGATTGCGCCGAACGATAACGCCGATGACGCCGATAAAAAAAATGACGGAGGCGAGGGTCACGTAGTCATTGATCGGAACGCTCATCAGCCCTTGCCCTCGCGCAAGATCGCCTCGCGCACCGCGCGATCCGCCCGCATGCGGCTCTGCTGCGCTTCGGCGTCGCTCATCTGTTCGCCGCCCAAAGTTATGACGCCGATTACGGCCACCATTAAGACGAGTGCCGTCGCTTCGAAGGGAAGCAGTTGCACCGTAAAGAGCGCTTTACCAAAGTCGGCGACGCTGCCGAAAACGCCGGCATTTCCAACCGCTCCAGTTGCCGGGGCCGCGGCCATTTTTACGTTAGAGACGGCATAGGTGAGGAATCCGAACGCGGCGAGCGTGAAGAATCCGGCGGGCAGCCAGATCTTCGGCAAGCGATTTGGGCCGGTGGGAAAGGGGGCGACCCCGCTGCCCAAGAGCGCGATCACGAAGACGAAGAGCACGAGGATCGCGCCGGAGTAGACGATGATTTGGATGACCGCCAAGAACTCGGCCGAGAGCGTGACGTAGAGCACCGCGAGCGTGGCAAAGTTGAGCAACAGGGCGACGACGCTGTAGACCGGCTTCTTCGCCGAAATCGTCCATACGGCGCTGGCAATCAGAATCGCTGCAAGCACCCAAAATGCGATCATTTGTCTGCCTCGGGTTTCTTGAGGATAGCCAGCCCCTCGTGCTGGTTCTTAAGAATCTCTCCTCGCCAGGTTGCGCTGTAGCCGCTATCGACATCGGTCGTCGATTTGATCTCGGCGACGCGGCCAAGATCGCCGGGGATTCCGCCGGGACGGTCGTCGGGAGCCGTGCCGACCCCGGCATCGGGCGGCACGAGCAGCCGGTCCTTATCGTAGATAAACGACCCCCGGCGATAATCGGCCATTTCAAAGCGCGGCGTGAGCACGATCGCATCGGTGGGGCACGCCTCTTCGCACATTCCGCAAAAGATGCAGCGAAGCTCGTCGATCTCATAGCGTGCGGCGTAGCGCTCACCCGGCGATCGGCGATCGTCCGGCGAATTTTCCGCCCCGATCACGGTGATGGCGTTGGCCGGGCAAACGCTCGAGCAAAGCTCGCACCCAATGCACCGCTCTTTGCCGTCGGCGTAGCGGCGCAACTCGTGCAGGCCGTGAAAGCGCGGCGAGTGCTGTTTTTTGCGCGACGGATACGGGATCGTCGGGCGCTTCCGAAACATGAACCCGAAGGTAATCGATAGACCTTTCAGGATTGCGCCGGGGTTATAGAGGTGCTTGCGTGAAGCCATCGATGGCCTAACCCGTATACGCCACGACGACTGCCGTGACCACGAGGTTTAGCGTCGCCAGCGGCAGCAGAACCTTCCAGCCAAAGGCCATCAGGCGATCGTATCGAAGCCGCGGCAGCGTCGCACGCAACCACATATAAAAGAACATAAAGCA
>Ga0182018_10003349_pt1 | contig 14530 bp, 12 predicted proteins | sample 812P2MmetaG_FD_120490 | JGI IMG/M metagenome (GOLD analysis project Ga0182018, IMG submission 120490) | Permafrost microbial communities from Stordalen Mire, Sweden - 812P2M metaG | ecosystem: Environmental > Terrestrial > Soil > Wetlands > Permafrost | place: Sweden: Stordalen | collected...
ACCGCCAACCCCGTTGCCACCTCCGGCAACTCGGGCAATGGTGGCCAATCCGGTTCGGTGAGCACCTCGTCGAACTCGACCTCTGGTGCCGAGTCTGGGAACGCCAACACCACTGGCGTGACCCAGTCGGGCAACACCGGTGCCACCGGGCCGGCCACCGCCGGCAACAGCTCCACCAACAGCACGGGCAACAGCGGGCCGGCTCAGGCCAACCCGTCCAGCGGTCCGGCGTCGAGTGTGAGCAGCACTCTGCAGAGCTTGGGAATCTGAGCGACGCATAGCAACGCATAGCAACACGTAGCAAACACGTTGAGGTGCGGGAGCCTCTGCCGGGACAACCACCGGCAGGGGCACCCGCCTCAGCGGAGGGAGCGGGAACGTGCCCCCACGGGCGGGCCCGCCAATGACGTCAGTGGGTGTCTTCTATAAGCGGCCCACCGGATCAAGGGAGGTAATGAGAACGGACTGATCGGACAACGTCTCATCGATGCGGTTTCCGATGGGCCAGAACTGGCACCGCTCGACATCCGCCCGATCACGGAAACGTCACCCGAAGGGGCCGGCCAAACGTGGCCCTTTGGGGAGGTACCGACCCGAGGAGGGATCGAACCGGGGATAATCCCTGGCCGGCCCCTCTTGTTGTCGCGCCCGGACCGCCCGGTCGTCCGGCATTCGAGCGACGGGGCGGCACCTAGTGTGCACACAGTGATTCACAGACTGAGGAGATCAGAATGAAGACCCGACTCACCGAAATTCTCGGCATCGACCACCCGGTGATGCTCGCCGGCATGGGGGGCGTCTCCTACGCACCGCTGGTCACCGCCGTCTCCGAGGCCGGGGGGTTCGGGTGTCTCGGCGCCTCGACCATGAGCAACGAGCGCATGGTGGCCGAGATCGCGGCCGTGCGCCACGCCACCGACAAGCCGTTCGGTGTCGACCTCCTCACCGCCATGCCTGGCGACCTGGTCGGACAGGTGGAGCAGATCATCGACGGCGGGGCGTCGGTCTTCGTGGCCGGCCTGGGGGTTCCCGCCGACGTCGTCGATCTCTGCCACCGCCACGACGTGCTGGTCATCAACATGTGCGGCAAGGTCGACCATGCCCGCCGCGCCCTCGACGCCGGATGCGACATCGTGGTCGCCCAGGGGACCGAGGCCGGGGGGCACACCGGCCTGGTCGCCACCATGCCGCTGGTCCCCCAGATCGTCGACGCGGTCGGCGCCCAGATCCCCGTGGTGGCGGCCGGCGGGATCTTCGACGGCCGAGGGTTGGCCGCGGCCCTGTCCCTCGGCGCCGACGGAGTGTGGATCGGCACTCGGTTCATTGCCACGCCCGAGGCCAGGGCGGTTTCCGGGTACAAGGACGCGCTGGTACGGACCAAAGAGGACGGGACGACCATCAGCCGCGCCTTCTCGGGGAAGACCATGCGGGTCGTCCGCAACGAGTACACCACCTTCTTCGACGACAACCCGGGCGAGCTCAGCCCCTTCCCCGCCCAGCTCTCCCGTTCGATGACCGACGGCGCCTTCCACCTCGGAGGTGGGGAGGGGACCGCCGGCATCGACCCTCAGCGCGAGTGCTACCCCACCGGCCAGGGAGTTGGTGCCATCCAGACCCTGATGCCGGCGGCCAGTCTGGTCGCCCAGATCGTGGACCAGGCCGAGCAGGTGCTCAGCGGTCTGGGCAGGAGGGGCAAGGACTGATCCCCGACGCGGCGGTAGAGGAGGCCGGCCAGGGTCGGCCGCTCACTCCTGTACGAGCACCGACCGGTCACCGGCGCGCAGTCCGGCGATGATCCGGCGGTAGGCGCCGGCAGCGTCGTCGCCCAGCGAATCGGTCTCCAACCATCGCATCCCGTTGGCGCCGCGATGACGGTCGACCCCGTAGAGGCCGAACCGGGGCTCGTACGACCCCCATTCGTAGTTGTCGACCAGCGACCAGTGCCAGTACCCCTCGATAGGGACGCCGTCATCGATGGCCCTCATCACGGCACCGATGTTCTGGCGCAAGTAGCGGATGCGATCCCACCCGTCCCCGCGGGGGTGCGAACGACCGTGGTGGACCCGATTGCACAGGCCGTTCTCGACCACCCAGATCGGGATCCCGGGGGTGAGGGTCGCTTGCACCTGCAACCAGCGGGTCAGCCCGGCGGGATCCGGAACGTCGTCCCACAACTCCCGGGTCGGGAAGCGGTTCCGGCCACCCGCCGTGCGATGGCCGGGAACCCGGAAGTGATCAGCGGCCCCTGGGTTGTAGTAGTCGAGGCCGATCACATCGAGGGTGCGCTCGTAGGGGCTGTCGTAGACGGCGTCAATGGCCCGGCGGGCGACCAGGAGCGACCCTCCTCGTCCCCGGCGTGGTCTGGAGCCCGACCGGGCACCGAGAGGTGACCGTGACGCACTGAACTGGCGCAACAGACGCTCGGTGGCTCCCTCGGCGGGCAGGGCCAGGTTGTGCTGGCGACGGCGCTCGGCGAGCCACTCGCCGACCCCGCCGCCATCGACCCCCATGCTGCGGGCCAGCAACAGGTCGGTCAGCATCCGGTCGTGCTCGTAGATGCTCAGGCACGAATTGTTGGTGGTGACCACGGCATCGGCCCTCGCCCGGTGGATGACCTCGTAGCCGGCGACGTGGGCGGCGAGCAGATTGTCCTCGGCGATGAGCACGTCCTCCACCGCCATGATGCGACCGGGGGGGAACATCCCGAGCAGCCACGATCCCGTGGCCAGCACGTTGATCTCATTGACCGTGATCCAATGCCGGACCATCGGAGCCAGCGTGTCGACCACCATCTCGGCCCATCCCCGGAATCGTTCCGGGGCGTCAGGCCGCAGCCAGAAGTCCTCGCCCAGCCACGATGGATGGGTGAAGTGGTGCAATGTCACCAGCGGTTCCATGCCGCGATCGACACAGCCGCGGACCACGTCCCGGTAGCCGATCAGGGCGGCAGGATCGACGTGGTGGTCGTCAGGGACCACCCTGGCCCACTCGACGCCCAGGCGGAAGCTGTTGCAACCGAGCCCGGCGGCGCGATCGAGGGCCTCCTCTGGTCGTTCCCAGAAGCTCACCGCGTTGCCGGACGGCTCGACTCGGCCCGCCTGCTCCCAGGCGAGCCAATTGTTCGCCGGTTGGCCGGGGCCGTTGAAACCGCCCTCGATCTGGAAACCGGCGGTGGCCACCCCGGCCAGGAATCCCTCGGGAAGGGCGCCCCCGTGCATCCCACCAACCGACGGTGACTCTCCGTTCGAGGACAACGTCCCCACCTTTCCATGTGCGAGTACTGGTCTATCGGGGCGGGCAAGGGCACGCTGGCCCGACGCGTCGTGCCGGGTGGCGATGGTAGCTTGCGCACCGGGACGAGCCCTTGTCCAACTCCCTCCGATGAGCGCCACCGCCAACGATCCAGAGCGCATCCCGGTAGTGATCGCATCGGGCCAATCCATCGAGCGCACCGAGTTGGTCACCCCTGTCGACCTGATGGAACGGGCCTGTCTCGCCGCCTTCGCCCATGTTCCCGCGCTGCGGGGTCGGGTCGATCGCCTCTCGGTGGTGGACGTCATGACTCACACCGGCCCATCGCCCGCCTCCGAACTGGCCGGCCGGATCGGCGCCGGCGCGGCCACCTGCGAGGTGACGTCCATCGGGGGGAACAGTCCGCAGTGGCTGGTCAACCGGGCTGCCACCGACATCGCCAGGGGCGCCATCTCCGTATCGGTGATCGCCGGTGCCGAGGCCATCCGGTCGTCTCGAGACCGGCGAGCGGCGGGCCTGCCACGGGAGCCCGGGGAAACCACGTTGCCGCCGGATCCAGTGGTGGGAGACGATCGTCCGGGAGTCGGCCCCGGGGAAGCCGCCATCGGCCTACTGGCACCGGTGCACATCTACCCCATGTTCGAGAGCGTCGTGGCCGCTCGAGCCGGCCACGACGCCTGGCAGCATCGCTCGGCGATGGGGGAGCTCTTCGCGCCGTTCACCACGATCGCCGCGGCCAACCCGTTCGCATGGTTCCCCGAGGCCCGTTCCGCCGAGTCGATCGCCACCGCCTCTCCCGACAATCGCATCGTCTGCGAGCCCTACACCAAGCGAATGACCGCCTTTCTCGGATCGGACCAGGGAGCAGCGCTCATCGTCTGTTCGCTGGCCGCGGCGACGAGGGCCGGGGCGGCCGATCGGGCCGTCTTCATCTGGTCCGGGGCCGAGGCCGTCGACGTGCGGTTCCCGACGGCGCGTCCCGATCCGGGTCGCTCCCCGGCCATGGCCGCGGCCGGACGGGCCCTGTTCGAGGCCGCCTCGACGGCCGCTGGAGGCAGCCGGCGGATCGGTGTCGACGAGATCGACGTCCTCGACCTCTACTCGTGCTTCCCGTCGGCTGTCGAGTTGGCCACGGACGCTCTCGGCATCGCCACCGACGATCGGCGCGGGCTGACGGTGACCGGCGGGCTCCCCTACTTCGGGGGGCCAGGGAACAACTACACCACCCACGGCATTGCCACGGTGACCGATATCCTCCGCGACCCATCGGCAGGCGTCGACGGGGTGAGGAGCGGCGCAGGGGCGTCCCCGGTGCGCATGGGTCTGGCTACCGGGCTCGGCTGGTTCATCACCAAGCACGCCATGGGTCTCTACGCCACCGCCCCACCCCCGGGCGGATTCCAACCAGGCGACACCACCGCGGCCCAATCGGAGATCGACGCCTCGGCGGTGGAGGTGGCCCTCGAGGTCGACACCCCGACTGCGGCCGTCGTGGTGGCCGCCACCGTGATCCGCGACTCCCAAGGGGACGCCACCGGGGCACCGCTCATCGTCCGCCTCCCTGACAACCGTCAGATGGCAGTGGCCCCGGCCCACGACGACGTGGTCGCCGCCATGGGCCATCTGGACGTGCCCGGGCTGGTGGGAAGCCCGGTAGTCGTCGAGGCCGGCGCGCCGCGCTACCGTCTGGCCACAGGCTGACACCATCCCGGGAGACCACATGTCCGAACTGCTCCGCGAACGCCAGGGCCACATCGAGATCCTCACCATCAACCGGCCCGAGGCCCGCAATGCCATCAATGGGCCGGTCTCCCTCGCCTTCGCCGCCGCCTTCGACGAGCTCGAGGACGACGACGACTGCTGGGTCGTGATCGTGACCGGCGCCGGGGACAAGGCCTTCAGCGCAGGTATGGACCTGAAGGCCTTCGCCGCCGGCGAGGCCGGCGACATCATGGGCGCCAACGGGGGATTCGGGGGTATCGCCCAGCGCGACTTCCCCAAACCGATCATCGCCGCCGTCAACGGGTCGGCCCTGGCCGGGGGCTGCGAGATCATGCTCTCCTGCGACCTGGTGGTGGCGGTCGAGGAGGCCAAATTCGGTATCCCCGAGGTCAAGCGCGGCCTGATGGCCGCGGCCGGTGCCCTCATCCGCCTCCCAAAGCGAATCCCCCCGACCATCGCCATGGAGTTGGCCCTCACCGGCGACCCGATCGACGCCCAGCGCGCCCTCGCCCTCGGCCTGATCAACCGGGTGGTCCCCGCCGACCGGCTGATGGAAGAGGCCCTGGCCCTGGCCACCACCATCGCCGACAACGCGCCCCTGGCCGTCCGGGCCTCGAAGCGGGTGCTGAAGCTGGCCGGCGAGCTCCCCGACGCCGAGGGTTGGGCCATCAACAACACGGCCGTGCCCGGGGTGTTCGGTTCGGCCGACGCCATGGAGGGCCCGATCGCCTTCGCCGAGAAGCGCAAGCCCAACTGGTCGGGCAAATAGCCAGCCCAATCGGGTCCGGTCGCTTCATGCTGCCCCGATGAGCCGAGCGCGACCACACCATCATCCAGGCTGTCGCCGACACCGAATACCCAGGTAAACCGCTGCGCAGCGAGTCAGGGCGGACGGGTCTAACCTGGTAAGCGCAGCCGACAAGGGAGACACCGCCATGCATTTCAGCTCGCCAGCAGACATCTTTGGCATGGACGGCATCATCGTGCTCGTTGTTGTGGTGCTGGTCCTGTTCGGTTCGACCCAGATCCCCAAGCTGGCCCGTTCCCTGGGCTCGGCCCAGAAGGAGTTCAAGAAGGGCCTCGACGAGGGTTCCTCCGATGACCCCAAGGACGCCAAGTCGCTGGCCCAAGCCAGTCCACCAGCGGCGGTGAACCCACCCCTGCAGACTCCGTCCGCCATCGAGACCAATGGCGACGGGTCGGCGGGCTCAGCGTCCTGATCGACCCGTTGCCGCGCCGATGAGCGAGGGGAGTGGTCGGAGCCCGGCCGCCAGGGCGGGTAGACATCGCTGGATTCCCTTTTGGGTGCTGCAGGCCAGCGAGGTGGCGATCGCCCTGGTCTTCATGGAGCTCCTCATCCACGTCAGCAACGGCGGGCTGCTGGTGGCCGCGGCCGTCACCTTCTTCGCCTTGGCCGTCACCGCACGCGGTCCCCTCGGCATCTTCCGGATCTGCGGCCAACGGCTCCACCTGACGCTGGCCACGGCCGCCGCTGCCGCCGTGGCCGTGGCGCCGGTGATCCCTGCACTCCGCCCCGACATCCAAGGGATCATCGTCATCGAGTTCGGGGCCGTCGGCCTCGTCCGGTTGGCCACCCTCACCCTGGCCACCGACTACCCACGAGCGACGGGGACCTCGCCGCGACGTCGCCGTGGATCCGTGATCGACACCACGGCCACGGTGGTGGACGCCACCACTGCCGGCCGCACCCCTGCGGGCCCCACCACCGCCGGTCGCCAACCCGGGGCGGCTGCCCAACGGGCCACCGCCCCACCACCGGGTGCCGCGGCCCGTTGGGCCGGACGCACCACCGGGGCGGCTGCCGCATCAGCCAAGAAGATGACGGCCCGCTACCGGCCCGAGGCCGAGGCACAGGTCAAGCGCACGATCAGGGAGGCAGGGAGGATCGCCGGTCGGATATCAGGTCCGAAGCCCCCCGACGATCCCACCGATTGACAGCGGGCTCTGTCCGCACCGCCCGTCGGCGACCACGGCACGGTCAGGGCTACATTGCCGCCATGCCGAAAGGGGGACTCGATGCCGGAAGCCCATGATGTGCTGGCGGTGGCCGACCGACTCTGGCGGGGCGAGGTCTCGACCGCGCAGATCCACCCCCTCCGACCCTCGACCGGACTCGCCGAAGTGGCCGACGGGGTGTCCTTCGTGCCCTCCTTCGCCAACGTGTCGGCCATCAGCACCGACGACGGCTTGCTGCTGGTGGACACCGGGAGCTCCTTCATGGCCGGCGTGGTCCACGACACCCTTCGCGGGTGGTCACCGGGCCGGCTCAACACCGCCGTCTACTCCCACGGCCACGTCGACCACGTCTTCGGCGTGCCGGTGTGGGCAGCGGAGTCGGCGGAGGCCGGCTGGCCCGAACCCGTGGTAGTGGCCCACGAGGCGCTACCCGCCCGCTTCGACCGCTACATCATGACCGCCGGCTACAACGGCATCATCAATCGGCGCCAGTTCAACATCGACTCGCTGGAGTGGCCTACCGAGTACCGCTATCCCGACCGCACCTACCGCGATCATCTCGATCTCGACGTCGGGGGAAGGCGCGCCGAGCTCCACCACGCCAAGGGGGAGACCGACGACCACACCTGGACCTACATCCCCGACGCCCGGGTGCTGTGCTGTGGCGACCTGTTCATCTGGGCATCGCCCAACGCCGGCAATCCCCAGAAGGTCCAGCGCTACCCGCTGGAATGGGCTGACGCCCTGCGGCAGATGCTCGCCCTCTACGACTCCCCCGGTGGCGGTCCCGAGGTCCTGCTGCCCGGCCACGGGTACCCGGTGATCGGGGCGGACCGGGTCCGCCAGGCCCTGGGTGACACCGCTGAGCTCCTCGAGTCCCTGGTCGAGCAGACCCTCGCCCTCATGAACCGGGGTGCCCGCCTCGACGAGGTGATCCACACCGTCACACCCCCGGCCCGACTGATGGAGCGCCCGTACCTCCAACCCGTCTACGACGAGCCCGAGTTCATCGTCCGCACCGTGTGGCGCCTCTACGGCGGTTGGTGGGACGGCAATCCGGCAAGCCTCAAGCCGGCGACCGAGCGGTCATTGGCCCTCGAGCTCGCCGACCTGGCCGGTGGGGCCGGGGCCCTGGCCGACCGGGCATTGGCCCTTCTCGACGCGCCCGAGGGAGCAGCAAGCCCCTCGGGGTCGTCCGCCGGCGATCCCGAGGATGCCTCGTTGCGCCTGGCCGGGCACCTGGCCGAGCTGGCCTGGTTGGCCGCGCCCGACGACCCCGGAGTGCAAGAGGTCCGCCGCACCGTGTTCACCCGACGGGCCGATGCAGCCTCGTCGACGATGGCCCACGGGGTCTTCTCGTGGGCGGCCCGGGAGTCGGCTGGCGGGCATGGTGACGGCCGCCCCTGACCACCGCTCTCGCCGTGGCGTGGACACCCCGCTGAACTGGGAATTCACACCGCCGGAGTTAGCCCGGTGCTCAACTTCTAATTGTGCTCCCGTGCCCACTAGTGTCATCGCCGTGAACGCATTCACAACCGCTTCCCCACCCCGGGCCCGGATCGGAGATCCGTGCGCCAGCGAGGGGTGCGAGGAGTCGGGCCCCGACCACCGACACCCCACGCAACCGCAGCGCCGGTGGCGGCGATGGGCGGTTGGCCTGGCCGTCGGTGCACCGTTGGCGCTGGCCGGGTGCAACTTCTACCCGAGCTACGGCGCCAGCCGCGGGGCCACCAAGCAAGGCCAGGAGACCTTCAAGCTCTACTCGGGCATGATGACGACCGGCGTCATCGTCGGCGGCATCGTCTTCCTGCTCATCCTGTGGACCATCTTCCGCTACCGGAAGCGCTCGGACGAGATGCCTCGCCAATTCCACGAGAACGTGCCCATCGAGGTGCTCTACACGGTGATCCCGATCCTCATCGTCGGGGTCCTGTTCGCGTTCACCGTCCTCACCGAGAACAACGTCGACGCCACCGTGCCGGTCAACGCCACGTTCACCTCCACCGGCAAGCCGGTGGTCGACATCAGGGTGACCGCCTTCCAGTGGGGCTGGCGGTTCGACTACACCGGCCTCAACGTCGGTGTGGCCGGTGAGACTACCAACGGTCCCAATAACCACGGTCCCCAGATGGTGGTGCCGGTGGGCCAGACTGTGCAGGTCACCCTGGTCTCCGACGACGTCATCCACGGCTTCTACGTACGCGACTTCAACTTCAGCCGCTACGCCCTCCCCGGCGTCACCAACCTCTTCGACCTCGATGTCCTGCATGCCGGCACCTACAACGGCCAGTGCACCCAGATCTGCGGGTTGTACCACTCCGAGATGCTGTTCAGCGTGCGGGCGGTGAGCCCGGCGGCGTTCTCGCAGTGGGCCAGCAGCGAGGTGGCTTCCGGCCATACCTTGCTGGGCTCGGGCGCATCGGCCCAGGACACTCCGCCCCCCGACACCCACCAAACCAACGGAAGTGGGTACAACACCCCTGCTCAGGCAAAGGGAGATCAATGACCACCACGATCGAGCCCCCTGAGCTGATCTCGCCGGAGGAGCCGGGCGGTCCCGACGGCCACGCTCCCGGTTCGCTCCACGGCGAAGGCGAGCACGCGCACCACGAGGGGCCGACCGGGATCATCAACTGGCTGACCTCCACTGACCACAAGGTGATCGGCAAGAGCTACATGATCACCTCGCTCATCCTGTTCTTCATCGCCGGGATCATGGCCTTGGTCATGCGGACCCAGTTGGCCACGCCCACCTCCTCGCTGGTCTCCTTCCAGACCTACAACGAGCTGTTCACCATGCACGGCAGCATCATGATGTACCTGTTCGCCGGCCCCTTCGCCTTCGGCGGGCTGGCCAACTACATCGTCCCGCTGCAGGTGGGCGCCCCCGACATGGCCTTCCCCCGGCTCAACGCCCTCTCCTACTGGTTGTTCCTGAGCGGCTCGATCACCATGATGTCCGGCTTTCTGGTGGCCGGCGGGGCGGCCAGCTATGGCTGGGTGTCCTATGCCCCCCTGTCCAACGCCACCAACTCCCCGGGATCGGGCGCCGACCTGTGGCTGATGTCTCTGGCCCTCACCGGCTTTTCGGCCATCTTCACCGGGGTGAACCTGTGCGCCACCATCTTCTATCTGCGGGCCCCAGGGATGACCATGTTCCGCATTCCCATCTTCTCGTGGAACATGCTGGTCACCGCCATTCTCATCCTGATCGCCTTCCCCGTGCTGTTCGGCGCCGTGGTCCTGCTCTTCTGCGACCGCCACTTCGGCACCCACATCTTCACCGTGCAAGGGGGAGGAGTACCGGTGCTGTGGCAGAACCTCTTCTGGTTCTTCGGCCATCCGGAGGTCTATATCTTGGCGCTTCCCTACTTCGGCATGGTCACCGACATCATCCCGGTGTTCTCGCGCAAGCCCCTCTTCGGCTACAAGGGCATGGTGTTCGCCACCATGTCGATCGCGGCGTTGTCCACCGGCGTGTGGGCCCACCACATGTTCACCACCGGCGTGGTCCTCCTGCCCTTCTTCTCGCTCCTGTCCTACTTGATCGCCGTACCCACCGGGATCAAGTTCTTCAACTGGATCGGCACCATGTGGGGCGGGCAGGTGAGCTTTCAGACACCGATGCTCTTCTCCATCGGCTTCCTCCTCGCCTTCTTGATGGGCGGGGTGACCGGCGTGTTGCTCGCCTCGCCCCCGGTCGACTTCATGACCCACGACACCTACTTCGTGGTGGCCCACTTCCACCAGGTGCTGATCGGCACCGCCGTGTTCGCCGGGTTCGCCGGCTTCTACTTCTGGTACCCGAAGATGTTCGGGCGCATGTTGCGTGAGAGCCTGGGCAAACTTCACTTCTGGGGTCTGTTCATCGGTTTTTGGGTGGCCTTCATGCCGCAGTACGTGCTGGGCCTCGACGGCATGCCCAGACGGGTGGCCGCCTACCTGCCGAGCAACGGCTGGACGACGCTGAACGTGATCTCGACGGTCGGCGCCTTCATCATCGGGGCCTCGTTCCTCTTCTTTCTGGCCAACCTGTGGGTCTCGTGGCGCGATCCGATCCCGGCCGGCGACAATCCCTGGGACGGCCACGCCCTGGAGTGGTTCACCTCCTCGCCACCACCCCACCACAACTACAGCCAGCTCCCCCCGATCCGCTCCGAGCGTCCGACGTGGGACTACAACCATCCCGAGCACCGGACGCTGGTCACCGGGCATGCCAAAAAGACAGCGGATGACCTCGAGAACGTCGGGGCCGGGTCATGAGAACCTACGCCCTCTTCCTCGCCGGCCTCGGCGTCTTCTTTGCCATCATCGGTAGCATCTATTGGTTCTCCAGCTACGAGGACGGCGGCTTCCTCATGCTCATCGGCTCGGCGCTGCTCGGCCTGTTCCCGGGGTCGTACTACCTGTGGTGGTCCTACAAGATGAAGCCCCAGGCCGACGACGACCCGAGCGCGGAGGTGGACGAAGGGGCCGGTGCTGTCGAAGCGTTCCCCGGATCGAGCATCTGGCCGTTCATCTTGGGAATGGGCGCGCTGTTCACCGTCCTCACCTTCGTCTTCGGACTGTGGCTGGCGCCGCTCGGGGCCGCCCTGTTCCTGTCCGGGGCCATCGGGGGCACCGTCGAGAGCCGGCGAGGCGGGGCGATCTGACGCATTCCCGGTGGTCTGGGGCAGCTCCAAGTCAAGGTGTGGTCTTCTCGGAGTGTCAGGGTCAATGGCTGGGTCTGAGGACACAGATTGTTCGAGGTATTGTCGGCTTCCATAAGAGATCCGGTCGTCTTGGCATGGTCGAGCTGGAGTGGCGTTCCAACTATCGCCAGATTTTCCAGCCAGACTGAGCGGCGCCTGGATGCCGGCATAGTTGGGCAGGTCAGCTGGCCGAGAAGACTGGTTGAGCTGAGCTGAGCTTGCATTCGACCGATATCGCGGACATGCAGGCTCACGGGAGGCTGGCTACTCAGTAGGCCGCGTCGGTCCTCACTGTTTAGGGACGCTCATACCACGCTGTATCGGCATCCCGGTCGCCCTGCTGCCTAAGTCAGCCTGAGCCCGCTCAAGCTCACGGTCACAAAGGCCGATGCCTCCAATGATCTGCACCAATTCCACTAAGCGGGTGGAGGTGACGAAACGAGGAGTTCCACATGCACGAGACACCGGCCGCCTCCAAACGACCGGGCAGTGGGCGACGAGGTCACATCGTCACCGCCCTGCTCGGAGCCGTGACCCTCTGGATGGGATTGGGGACCATGCTGATCGCAAGTGGCCCTGCGGGTGCTGTCAGCACGACGTTCTACGTCGCCCAGGGCGCAACCGGAACGACATGCTCGTCCACCGCCCCTACCAGTGCCTGCCCGACCGTGTCGGATGCCCTTGGGGTCATCGGTGCCGCGACTGGAGACGTCATCGACGTGGCCGGGACGATCACCGACAACGCCACCGTGTCCACGGCGGTCACTATCCAGCAGTGGCCCGGTCAAGCGCCGGCCCAACTCGACGGGGGCGGCAACGGCTCGGTCATCACCATCAGCGGCAACGGCGACCTGGCGCTCGATCAGGTGACGGTCACCGGGGGAAACGCCAGCAACGAAGGCGGTGGGATCAACAACGGGAACGGAGGCGGCCTCCAGGTCCAAGACTCCACCATTGAAGGCAACACCGCCGCCGTAGGCGGGGGCATCGCCAGCCAGACCTTCGCCACGGTCACCATCGACGACTCCACCGTCTCGGGCAACTCCGCCACCACGGCAGGTGGCGGCATACTTTCCGCTGATGAGAATCTGGTTATGGACAACTCCACCGTCTCGGGCAATACCAGCGCACGAGGCGGTGGCATTTACACCACCGGTGCACCTGGAGGCCTGACGGTCGACGACTCGACGATTGTCGGGAATGTCGCCACCTTATCGACCCCCGGTGACGACGGAAGCGCCATCGAGAGTGCGTTCACTACCACCGCCCTGGCCGGGGACATCGTGGTCACTCCGAGCGGATCGTCCCAGCCGGCGTGTGTCAATGCCGACACTACCGAAATCGACGGGGGCTACAACGTTGACTCCGATGGGTCCTGTCAGTTCTCGGCGGCCAACAACAGCGTTTCCGACTCATCCACGATTCGCAACTACCTCGGCCCACTGCAAGACAACGGCGGTCCCACCCAGACGATTGCCCTGACCGCCGGCTCAGACAACCCCGCCCAGGCGGCGATCCCGGCGTCGTTCGCGCCTCCAGGTGAGTCGTCCCCCTCCTGCCAGCAGCCCGACCAACGCGGTGTCGCCCGGGCCACGCCGTGCGACATGGGTGCCTACGCCTTGAGCGTGCCGATCTCCAGTGCCGCCTCCACCACCTTCACAGCTGGCACGCCGGGTTCGTTTGTTGTGTCTGTGAACGGAGTGCCCTCCGCTACCTTTACGGAGAGCGGAACCCTCCCGGCCGGGGTGAACCTCAGCTCGGCCGGCCTCCTCGCGGGCACCCCGTCCCCGGGCACGGCCGGCGTCTACTCGATGACGATCACCGGCTCCTTGGGTGGCGATGCCTTCACCACTCAATCGTTCACGCTGACGGTGCAGAACGTGGCGGCCCGTTCCGCCGGGTCCGAAGTGGCTGCCACCCCTGACGGCACCGGCTATTGGGTCGTTATCGCTTCTGGAGCTGTCACCGCCTATGGAACGGCTGCCAATTTCGGATCGGCGGCCAGGCAACAGCTCAACGCCCCGATGGTGGGGATGGCCAGCACCCCCGACGGGAAGGGCTACTGGTTGGTCGCTTCGGACGGCGGTGTGTTCTCGTTCGGCGATGCACCTTTTCTGGGGTCGATGGGGGGTAACCATTTGAACCAGCCGGTGGTGGGGATGGCCAGTACCCCCGACGGGAACGGCTACTGGTTGGTCGCCTCGGACGGTGGTGTGTTCAGCTTCGGAACGGCGCAGTTCTACGGATCGGCAGGCAGCATCCACCTCAACAAGCCCGTCGTGGGCATCGCCGCCTCTCCAGACGGCCATGGATACTGGTTGGTCGCCTCAGACGGTGGTGTGTTCACTTACGGAGATGCGGCGTTCTATGGATCCGCGGGGTCTATTTCTCTCCACGAGCCGATGATCGGCCTCGCGCCGGCCCCCAACGGACTCGGCTACTGGCTGGTGGCTTCGGACGGTGGGGTATTCACCTACGGCGACGCAGGATTCTTCGGCTCGGGCGTGTCTCCCGGCTCCTCCGCGCTCGGTCTGGTGACCGATCCTGACGGACTGGGTTACTCCGTCATCCATTCCGACGGCAGCCGAGCAATGTTCGGAGCGTAGCCACACCTTCGGGCGGCAGGTGCGCCATCGACATTCCCGTAGGGCTCGATCTGGGCGAACGGTTCTTCGGGGGTCTGTAATGCAGAATGAGTTCGTGCCGGGTTTACGGCAGCAGGATACAGACCTCGACATATCGTCGGTCTCGGTGGAGTCTCTGACCTACTCCGTGAGCAAGGAGCATCTGAACCACCACCTCGGAGCGTTCGACTTCCACTACTCCTCTCCGAAGATGGACGCCGCAGTAGCATTTGGGCAGTGACACCCCGTGACGCCTTCTCCGGC
>Ga0182018_10003350_pt1 | contig 14529 bp, 12 predicted proteins | sample 812P2MmetaG_FD_120490 | JGI IMG/M metagenome (GOLD analysis project Ga0182018, IMG submission 120490) | Permafrost microbial communities from Stordalen Mire, Sweden - 812P2M metaG | ecosystem: Environmental > Terrestrial > Soil > Wetlands > Permafrost | place: Sweden: Stordalen | collected...
CTCACCCCCACTCTCTCCCCCAAGGGGAGAAGGGGCTGCCCAACAAGTCGCTGCACCGAGTATCCAACCGGGGAAGACACCGACACCGCCGCAGGCGCTACCCGCTCTATCTCCCCATCGCACACCGGACCGTGTCTTCTCCTCGCCGCTGGCGCGACGTCTCGCCAAAGAAGCCGGCGTCGATATCGGCCGTATCGCCGGCTCCGGACCGCATGGCCGCGTGGTGGCCCGAGACGTTTCGGCTGCGAAGGAAGGCAAGGGCCTGCGCGCTCCGGGCGTGACGCCGGCGGCAGCGGCAGCTCCGGCGATCGCGCCTTCGATGTCGGACCAGCAAATCCGCGCGCTCTACGAAGAGGGCAGCTACGAGCTTGTGCGGCACGACGGCATGCGCCGCACCATCGCGCAGCGGCTGACCGCCTCGGTGCAGACGATTCCGCATTTTTATCTCACTATCGACTGCGACATCGGCAAGCTTCTCGCCGCGCGCGAGGAAATCAACGCCGCGGCGCCGAAGGACAAAGATGGCACGCTCGCCTACAAGCTCTCGGTCAACGACTTCGTCATCAAGGCGCTGGCGCTGGCGCTGCAGCGCGTGCCGGACGCCAACGTGAGCTGGACCGAAGCCGGCATGCTCAAGCACAAGCACTCTGACGTCGGCGTCGCGGTGGCGATGCCGAACGGCCTGATCACGCCGATCATCCGCAACGCTGAAACGAAATCGCTGTCAGCGATCTCCAACGAGATGAAGGACCTCGCATCGCGTGCCCGCGCGCGCAAGCTCAAGCCGCAGGAATATCAGGGCGGCACGTCGTCGGTTTCGAACCTCGGCATGTACGGCATCAAGGATTTCACCGCTGTGATCAACCCGCCGCAATCGACCATCCTCGCGGTCGGTACCGGCGAGGAGCGCGCCGTGGTGCGCAATGGCAAGATCGAGGCGGCGCAGATCATGAGCGTCACCATGTCGTGTGACCATCGTTCAGTCGACGGCGCGCTCGGCGCGGTGCTGATCGGCGCGTTCAAGGCGCTGATCGAGAATCCTGTGATGATGCTGGTGTGAGCGCACATGGCTGATACGAATTTCGACGTCATCATCATCGGATCGGGACCCGGCGGCTATGTCTGCGCCATCCGCGCGGCGCAGCTTGGTTTCAAGACCGCGATCGTCGAGCGCGACTATCTCGGCGGCATTTGCCTGAACTGGGGATGCATCCCGACCAAGGCACTGCTGCGTTCGGCGGAGATTTTTCACTACTTGCAGCACGCCAAGGATTACGGGCTTTCGGCGGGCGAGGTGAAATACGATCCGTCGGCGGTGGTGAAGCGTTCGCGCGCCGTGGCCAAACACCTCAATGACGGCGTTGGCTTTCTCATGAAGAAAAACAAGATCGCCGTGATCTGGGGCGAAGCGGTGATCGAGGAGCCGGGCAAAGTCACCGTGAAAGCCGGCAAGAGCGAAGGGCCCAAGGGCGCGCTGGGCGCCGGTGCGTATCAGGCTAAACACATCATCATCGCGACCGGCGCGCGGCCGCGCGTGCTGCCCGGCCTGGAGCCGGACAAGAAGCTCATCTGGACCTACTTCGAGGCGATGGTGCCTGACAGCGTTCCCAAATCGCTGCTCGTCGTCGGCTCCGGCGCCATCGGCATCGAATTCGCGTCGTTCTACCGCACGCTCGGAGCCGAGGTAACCGTGGTCGAGGTATTGCCGCAGATTTTGCCGGCCGAGGACGCCGAGATCGCCGCCTTCGCGCGCAAGAGCTTCGAGAAGCAGGGCATCAAGATCCTCACCGGCGCCAAGGTGACGAAGCTCGACAAGAAAGCCGACGGTGTCAGCGCGACTATCGACGACGGCAAGGGCAGCGCGCAGACGCTGTCTGTCGATCGCGTCATCTCAGCCGTCGGCGTCGTCGGCAATATCGAGAACCTCGGACTTGAAAAACTCGGCGTGAAAACCGAACGCGGTGCCATCGTCATCGACGGCGCGTGCAAAACCAATGTGCCGGGCATCTACGCTATCGGCGACGTGGCCGGCCCGCCGCTGCTCGCCCACAAGGCCGAGCATGAAGGCGTCATCTGCGTCGAAACGATCAAGGGGCTGTCTCCGCATCCGATGGACAGGCGGCTTATTCCCGGTTGCACCTACTGCACGCCACAGATCGCGTCGGTCGGGCTGACCGAACAGGCGGCGAAGGACAAGAAGCTCGACATCCGCGTCGGCCGCTTTCCCTTCGTCGGTAACGGCAAGGCCATCGCGCTCGGCGAGGATCAGGGCCTGGTAAAGGTCATCTTCGACAAGAAGACAGGTCAACTCCTCGGTGCCCACATGGTCGGCGCGGAAGTGACCGAGCTCATCCAGGGCTACGTGATCGCGATGAACCTCGAGACCACGGAAGAAGAATTAATGCACACCGTGTTCCCGCACCCGACGCTTTCGGAGATGATGAAGGAAGCGGTGCTCGACGCTTACGGACGCGTGCTGAATATGTGACGGAGCTCACGTCACCAGTCCCGTCAGCGGCCTCACGGCCTTGCTGCCGGGGAACATATTCTCGGCAAGCACGCGATCGTCGGCGCTCAGGTGATCTTTCAGGAGACCTTTGAGCACGGCGGGTAAGCGGTTCACTCCCTGTTCGGCTCCGCGCGGCCTTGCGATGCCGCACACCGCCTCGTAAGTATCGCGTGAGGGCAAACAACCCCTCGGAGCCTTCATGGCCGTTATTATCGACACTGTGACTGGCGAGTTCGGCCGACCCCGCCATCCGGAAAAAGCGCATCGGCCGGACCAGCCCATGCTGCGCAAGCCGGACTGGATCAGAGTCAAGGCGCCGGTTTCGCCGGGCTATATCGAGACGCGAGAGATCGTGCGCGCCAATGGCCTGCACACGGTGTGCGAGGAGGCCGGCTGCCCCAATATCGGTGAGTGCTGGGAGAAGAAGCACGCGACCTTCATGATCATGGGCGACACGTGTACGCGCGCGTGCGCCTTCTGCAACGTCAAGACCGGCCTGCCGGGTGCGCTCGATCTCGCCGAGCCGAATCACGTTGCCGAGGCCACGGCAAAGCTCGGCCTTGCCCATATCGTGATCACGTCCGTAGATCGCGACGATCTTGAGGACGGCGGTGCGGCGCATTTCGCCGCGGTGATCCGCGCCATCCGGGCGCGCTGCCCGCGCACGACGATCGAGGTGTTGACGCCCGACTTTCTGCGCAAGCAAGGTGCGGTCGAAGCCGTCGTCGCCGCGCAGCCTGACGTGTTCAATCACAACCTCGAAACCGTGCCGTCAAATTATCTCACGGTTCGTCCGGGCGCGCGCTACTTCGCATCCGTCCACCTGTTGCAGCGCGCCAAGGAGCTTGATCCGCTGATCTTCACCAAGTCGGGGATCATGGTGGGCCTCGGAGAAGAGCGCAACGAAGTGCTGCAGGTGATGGATGACCTGCGTGCCGCCGATGTGGACTTCCTCACCATCGGGCAATACCTGCAACCCTCGCGCAAACATCACCCCGTCATACGCTTCGTGCCGCCGGACGAGTTCAAGGAGCTGGCGACGATTGCCTATGCCAAGGGCTTCTCGATGGTTTCCGCAGGTCCGCTGACACGCTCCTCGCACCATGCAGGCGAGGACTTCGCTCGGCTGAGGGCGCTGCGGACGGCGCGTTGATCCATGCCGCAACTGTCCTCCACGAGGCGCGTGCAGCACGCCGCGTCCGAGATGTTCGATCTCGTCGCCGACGTCGAGCACTATCCAGAATTTGTGCCGTTGTGCCAGTCGCTCACTGTGCGCAAGCGGATGCAGGAAGACGGCAAAGACGTCATCGTTGCCGATATGACCGTCGCCTATAAGCTTGTTCGCGAGACATTTACCAGTCGCGTCACGCTCGACCGCCCTGATCTCGAAATTCTGGTGGAATATCTCGAAGGCCCGTTTCGCCGCTTGACCAACCGCTGGAATTTCCGGCCGGTCCAAGATCGCGTCTGCGATGTCGAGTTTTTCATCGCTTACGAGTTTCGCAGCCGCACCCTCGGCCTGTTGATGGGCGCCGTCTTCGATGCGGCCTTCCGCCGCTTCGCCACCGCCTTCGAACGGCGCGCCGACCAAGTCTACGGCACGCGCCCGGCATAGGCCCGGTTAATCGTTTTCCGCCAGCTTCCGCAGAAGTTCAAATGCCTCGGCAACGGAGCGCTGCCGCACACGGCGACGCCCGATCTTGCCATAGCGCCGGCTGCTGGCGATGCAGCGTCCGTCGCGGCTTGCGGCGGCGAAATGGACGAGCCCGACGGGCTTTTGTTTCGAGCCGCCGCCCGGACCGGCGATGCCGGTAATCGCCACCGATACATCGGCTTGCGAATTTTTCAGCGCGCCGGCCGCCATGGCTGTCGCGGTTTCGCCGCTGACCGCGCCGTGGCGCTTAAGTGTTGCCGCCGGCACGCCGAGCAAGTTCTGTTTCGCCTCATTCGAATATGTGACGAAGCCGCAATCGACGACGTCGGAAGAGCCGGCAATTTCGGTAAGCGTGGCGGCGACAAGTCCGCCGGTGCACGATTCCGCGGTCGCAAGCTTCAAACCCCGCGCGCGAAAGAGGTCGAGCACGCGCGTTGCCGTCTCGCGCAGTGCGTCGTCGATCACGAAGCGCTCCATGGCAGCCGCACCGTCGCCGTCGCCATCGCCACGATGCCCTCGCCGCGGCCGGTGAAGCCCATCTTCTCGCTCGTCGTCGCTTTGATGGCCACGCGGCCGATCGGAATGCCGGCGATCTCGGCGATGCGTGCGCGCATTGCATCGCGATGCGGGCCGACGCGCGGGCTCTCGCAGACGATCGTCACGTCAAGGTGCGCAATCATGCCGAAGCGCGCACGCACGCGTTCGCAGGCGAAGGCGAGAAAGCGGTCGGATGACGCTCCCCGCCATTGTGGATCGCTCGGCGGAAAGTGCACCCCAATGTCGCCTTCGGCGAGCGCGCCCAAAATGGCGTCGACAAGCGCATGCAGGGCGACGTCGGCGTCGGAATGTCCCGTCACGCCGCGCCCATTCGGGATACGGACGCCCGCAAGCATGACGTGATCGCCATCGCCGAAGGCGTGCACGTCAAAACCGTTTCCGGTGCGCACGTCCGACAGCGCCGCCATGCGCAGCACTTCGGCGCGTGCGAAGTCGTCCTGGGTTGTCAGTTTCACGTTGGTGGTCTCGCCGGCGAACACGCTGACACGCTGACCGGCCCATTCTGCGAGCGCGGCATCGTCGGTGAAATCCTCGCGGCCGGCCGCTGCCGCGCGGCGGTGCAGATCGACGATGAGGCCGAAGTCGAACGCTTGCGGTGTTTGTACCGTGCGCAAGCGGCTGCGATCGAGCGTTTCGCTCACCATTTCTTGCTCGTCGATCTTCTTTACAGTGTCGGTGATGGCGATGGCAGGCACCGCGGCGCCGTATTGTTCCGCGGCGGCAATGGCGCGGGAGATCAGGTCGCCGCTCAAAAACGGCCGCGCCGCATCGTGGATAAGGACGAAGTCGGGCGCGGTGGCTTGGAGCGCCTCAAGTCCGGCGCGCACCGAGGCTTGCCGTGTGGCGCCACCCGGGACCGGGGCTAGCAGGTTCTTCAGTCCAGCGGACGCGGCGGCAAAGGCGCCGCCATCGTCCGGGTGAATGACCGGCTGCACGGCGTCGATCCGCAAGTGGCCAAGAAACGCAACAAGAGTAGGGCGGATCACCGGCTCTCCAGCGATTTTTCGATATTGCTTCGGCACCTCGCCGCCGGCGCGATAGCCGCGTCCGCCCGCGACGATGACAGCCGCAACTCTCGCCGTCATGAAACCTACTCCGCTCACGTTTCCGGCATCGCCTTAGCGCATGTGCAGCGACGCGGCCTAGCGCTGCCTAAGCCTCGGATTTGCTTCTACTTCTAAATCCACAAGCCAGCTATGCAAAACACCCCGAATGGGTGCATATTGCACTGCAACACTTGCGCCCTTCGCAGTTTTGGCTAAACTCTATGCAGAACATAGGCGACGCCTAATTCGTGTGCACATTCCCCATTGGACCCCTTTTCCCGGCCAAGTCTCCCTTAGCTCAAGCGGCTTACCGCGGGGACCGGGCCTGCGCGCGACCCCCTTCGGGTCCAGCGGCGAGGATCAAGGTATGAGGACCGCCGAGCCATTGCTGATGGCAACGGCCGCCGATGCGGTGCTTAACGCGCTGCCGCATCCCGTGATCGTCGTGTCATCCGACGGCAAAGTGGCCGACGCCAACGTGGCGGCGGAAGCCTTCTTCGAAGTTTCGCTGCCGCTGTTGCGGCGCCACCTGTTGAAAGATCTCGTTCCGTTCGGCAGTCCATTGCTCACACTTGTCGAGCAAGTGCGATCGACCGGCGCGGCGGTCAACGAGTACAAGGTCGATCTCGGCACGCCACGAAATCCCGGCGATCGGGCAGTGGACCTGCACGTCGCGCCGCTGCCCGAACGGCGGGACTACGTCGTCGTTATGCTGCAGGAGCGGTCGATCGCCGACAAGATGGATCGCCAGCTCACGCACCGCGGAGCGGCGCGCTCGGTGATTGCGCTCGCCGCCATGCTTGCCCATGAGATCAAAAATCCACTGTCGGGCATCCGCGGCGCGGCCCAGTTACTCGAGCAATCGGTCGACGACGACGACCGCACGCTGACGCGGCTGATCTGTGACGAAGCCGATCGCATCGTGAAGCTTGTCGATCGCATGGAGGTCTTCGCCGACGAACGTCCGGTGGAGCGTGAACCGATCAACATCCATGTTGTGCTCGATCACGTAAAACGGCTCGCGCAATCCGGCGTCGCCCGCCACCTCAAATTTGTCGAGGACTACGATCCTTCGCTGCCGCCGGTGCTGGCGAACCGCGACCAGTTGGTTCAGGTTTTCTTGAACCTGGTTAAGAACGCGGCCGAAGCGGTCGGCGAAAACCCCGGCGGTGAAATCGCGCTCTCGACCGCCTTTCGTCCCGGCGTGCGCCTGTCGGTTCCCGGCGCGAAGACCCGCATTTCGCTGCCGCTCGAATTCTGCGTGAAGGACAACGGGCCCGGCGTGCCCGAGGAGTTGATGCCGCATTTGTTCGATCCATTCGTCACCACCAAGCCGACGGGCTCGGGGCTCGGGCTCGCGCTCGTCGCCAAGATCGTTGGCGATCATGGCGGCATTATCGAGTGCGAGTCGCAGCCGCGACGAACCATCTTTCGGGTTCTCATGCCGATGTACACCGGCGACGGCGCCGAGCCGGATGCGGCCCTTCAGCCACGAGAGGATCATTGATGCCAGCGGGAAACATTCTCGTTGCGGACGATGATGCGGCGATTCGGACCGTGCTCAATCAGGCGCTCTCGCGCGCCGGCTATGAGGTCCGCTCGACCGGCAATGCCGCAACCCTTTGGCGCTGGATCAGCCAGGGCGACGGCGATCTGATCATCAGCGACGTCGTGCTGCCGGACGAAAACGCCTTCGATCTGTTATTGCGGATCAAAAAGGCCCGGCCTGACCTGCCGGTCGTCATCATGAGCGCGCAGAATACGTTCATGACGGCGATCCGCGCGTCGGAGCGCGGAGCTTACGAGTATCTGCCGAAGCCGTTCGACCTCAAGGAGCTTATAGCTATCGTCGGCCGCGCCTTGTCGGAACCGAAGGAGCGCACCAGGCAGCCGGTCAAGGCCGAGGATTTTGAATCGATCCCACTTGTGGGCCGTTCGCCGGCGATGCAGGAAATCTATCGCGTGCTGGCGCGGCTGATGCAGACGGATTTGACCGTGATGATCAGCGGTGAATCCGGCACCGGCAAAGAATTGGTCGCGCGCGCGTTGCACGATTACGGCAAGCGGCGCGCCGGCCCGTTCGTCGCCATCAACATGGCGGCGATTCCGCGCGACCTGATCGAATCCGAGCTGTTCGGCCACGAGAAGGGCGCTTTCACCGGCGCCAACTCGCGTAGCGCCGGTCGCTTCGAGCAGGCTGAGGGCGGCACGCTTTTTCTCGACGAGATCGGCGACATGCCGATGGAAGCGCAGACCAGGCTCTTACGCGTGCTGCAGCAGGGCGAGTACACCACGGTCGGCGGCCGCACGCCGATCAAGGCCGACGTGCGCATCATCGCGGCAACCAACAAAGATCTGCGGCAGCTCATCCAGCAAGGCTTGTTCCGCGAGGATCTGTTCTTCCGTCTCAATGTGGTGCCGTTGCGATTGCCGCCGTTGCGCGAGCGCACCGAGGACGTTGCCGATTTGATCCGGCATTTCTTCGCGCAGGTCGAGCGCGAAGGCTTGCCGCCGAAACAGATCGATCAGGCCGCTCTGGAACGGTTGCGGCGACATCGCTGGCCCGGCAACGTACGCGAACTGGAAAATCTCGCCCGGCGCCTTGCCGCCCTCTATCCGCAGGAGATGATTACCGCCGCGGTGGTCGACGCCGAATTGTCGCAGCCCGCCCTCGTTGCGCCCGGCGAGAGTCAGCGTGGGGATGAAAACCTGTCCAACGCGGTCGAGCGCTACCTCGCGCGCTATTTCTCCGGTTTCGATGAGGGTCTGCCGCCTCCGGGTCTTTATCATCGCATTCTGCGCGAAGTGGAGGCGCCGCTCCTCGCCGCCGCGCTAGCGGCAACCCGTGGCAATCAGATTCGCGCTGCGGACCTTCTCGGGGTCAACCGCAATACGCTACGCAAGAAAATCCGCGACCTGGAAATCCAGGTCTATCGAAGCGGCGGTGGCTGATCGGCCATTCCGCGGTGTGCTGGAGGCGCGCGAGCCCGGCGTCTAATTTCTGCGGCTTGGAATTCGCTATCGGCTTCGCTTGAAAAGAACGCCGGCTTTGCGCCCGGACGGCGAGACGACGCCTAGGAATTGTCGCAATCGGGCAACATTGTTGTATAAAAGCATCAGTGGCGCGAATGGTCGGGCTCCATTCGTTATGCGCCGACCCAAGTCCCGAATCTTAAGGCGTCCATGACGACTGTCGATCAGGTCGCCTCGCTCGACCCGGCCGCGACCGCGACGCTGCCGGTCGCCGCGGTTACGGCGCTCGACCCCGAAGCAGGGGCGCCCATGCCGGCCGCCTCCCGGCTCATCGGCGCTATTGCCGTCGGCCTCGCGCTCCTCTGTGCTACGGCGACCTTTGTGGTGCTCGCGGGACTGACCCCGATCGCGCCCGTGCATGAGGTCGTGGTCAAGCTCCTCCTGGCCGATCTTGCCGCCGGGCTTTTGCTGCTCGCGATCATCGGCCGCGAAGTTTGGGTTGTCGTGCGCGCGCGCCGGCGCGGCTACGCGGGCTCGCGGCTTCATGTGCAGATCGTCGGCCTGTTCGCCGTGATCGCCGCGGTTCCGACCGTGCTTGTCGCCGTAGTCGCGAGCACGACGCTGGACCGTGGTCTCGATCGTTTCTTTTCGACGCGCACGCGGGCCATGATCGAGCAATCGCTGATCGTGGCCGATGCCTATGTGAGCGAGCACGCCCAGACAATCCGCGGCGAGATCATGGCCATGGCCTTCGACCTTGGCCGCGCCAAGCCGATGTTCGACCAGGACCGCGAACGCTTTCAAAAGTTTTTCACGGCGCAAGCGACCGCGCGCGGTCTATCCGCCGCCATGATGATCCGCGCCGATGGCTCGACCGTGGCGCGCGCCGACGTCACCATGGACAAGGCGATCGTGCTGCCGTCCGCAAAATTGCTCAGTCAAATCACAGAGACCGAGCCGCAGGTGGCGCTTATTCCGGAGGGCGATCACGTCGCCGCCGCCGTGAAACTACACGGATACGACGATATGTATCTCTATGTCGCGCGGCTGCTCGATCCGCGCGTGGTTCAACAGTTGCGCGCGACGCAGGAAAGCGTCGGCGAATACGCCAATCTCGAAGCGCGCCGGCTCGGTATTCAGATCGCCTTCGCGCTGATGTTCGCCGTCATCGCGCTTATCGTACTTCTCTCTTCGGCGTGGATCGGGCTCGATTTTGCCAACCGGCTGGTGGCTCCGATCCGACGTCTGATCGGCGCCGCCAACCTGGTGTCCACCGGGAATCTCCAGGTCCAGGTGCCGATCCGCCGTTCTGAGGGCGACCTGGCCCAGCTCGGCGAAACCTTCAACACCATGACGCGGGAACTGCGCACGCAACATGACGACATCGTGCGCGCGCGCGACGTGATCGACAGCCGACGGCGATTCACCGAAGCGGTACTGGCCGGCGCCAGCGCCGGCGTCATTGGCGTCAATGCCGAGGGCTGCATCACCATTCTCAACCGTTCAGCCGAACGGCTGATCGCGCGACCGGAAAACGAAGCGCTCGGTCGTCCGCTTGCCGAGGTCGCGCCGGAGCTTGCCGAAATTTTTCAAGCGGCGCGCAACGGCAATCAGCGCCTCGTCCAGCGTCAGGTAACCGTCAGCCGCGATGCTCAGGAGCGGAACTTTTCAGTGCGCGTCACCAGCGAACAGGCCGCGGAGTCCGAGCACGGCTACGTCATCACCATCGATGACATCACCGAGCTGGTGCTGGCGCAACGCTCCTCGGCTTGGGCCGATATTGCCCAGCGCATCGCGCACGAGATCAAGAACCCGTTGACGCCGATCCAATTGTCCGCCGAGCGGCTGCGCCGGAAATACGGCAAGGTGATTGTCGAGGACGCTGCCGTGTTCGAACAATGCACCGAGACCATCGTGCGCCAGGTCGACGATATCAAACGCATGGTCGACGAGTTCTCGCGCTTCGCGCGTATGCCGAAGGCGGTCATCGCCGCCGAGGACGTGGCCGATACCGTCCGCCAGGTCGTGTTCCTGATGCGCGTCGGCCATCCCGATATTGATTACGAGGTCGGCCTGCCGGCCGAGACAATGCCCGCGCGCTTCGATCGTCGGCTCATTTCCCAAGCGCTCACCAACATCGTCAAGAACGCGACCGAAGCGATCGGAGCGGTGCCGCCGGCGGAACTTGGACGTGGACGCATCACCGTCAGTGCGCGGCACGACGGCAAGGATGTAGTCATCGACGTCGTCGACAATGGCATCGGGCTGCCCAAGGAGAACCGCGCGCGGCTCTTGGAACCCTATGTGACGACGCGCGAGAAGGGCACCGGGCTCGGGCTGGCGATTGTCGGCCGCATTCTCGAAGAGCATGGCGGACACATCGAGCTGCGCGACGCGTCGGAAAAAGTAGTCGGCGCGCGGGGTGCGTGGATGCAGCTGCGCTTCGCCGCGGAGATGATTGACGCTGCCGCCGCGCCGGCGGAACCGCAGCGTGCGACGGTGTGATCATGGCTTCCGATATCCTGATCGTAGATGATGAGGCAGATATCCGCGAGCTGGTAGCCGGCATTCTCCAGGACGAGGGCCACGGCACCCGTACGGCTGCCGATAGCGAGCAGGCACTCGCCGCCGTTGTCGCCCGCCGGCCCAATCTCGTGTTCCTCGACATCTGGCTGCAAGGCAGCCGCCTGGACGGCTTGCAACTGCTCGACATCCTCAAGCAGGAACATCCCGAATTGCCGATCGTGATGATCTCCGGCCACGGCAACATCGAGACGGCGGTTTCCGCAATCAAACGCGGCGCTTACGACTTCATCGAGAAGCCGTTCAAGGCCGACCGGCTGCTGCTCGTGGCCGAACGGACGCTCGAAAACTCCCGGCTCAAGCGCGAGGTGAGGGAGCTCAAGCAGCTCGGTCCGCTTGCGACGACGCTCGTCGGCCACTCACCGGCCGCCAATCAATTGCGCCAGACCGTCGAGAAAGTTGGGCCGACCAACAGCCGCGTTCTCATTGTCGGTCCGTCGGGCAGCGGCAAGGAACTCGCGGCGCGCACTATTCACACGCTATCGGCGCGTGCCGACGGACCATTCGTCGTGATCAATGCCGCCGCCATCATGCCGGAGCACATGGAGGTCGAACTGTTCGGCGTCGAGGCGGGCAACGGCACGCAAAGCCGGAAAGTCGGCGCGCTCGAAGAGGCCCATGGCGGCACATTGTTCATCGACGAGATCGCCGATATGCCGCGCGAGACGCAGAACAAGGTTTTGCGTGTGCTGGTCGATCAGACGTTCCAGCGTGTCGGCGGTGGCACTAAGGTCACGGTCGATGTCCGCATCGTCTCTTCCACCAGCCGCAATATCGAATCCGACATCGCCGCCGGAAAATTCCGCGAGGACCTCTATCATCGACTGTCGGTAGTGCCGATCCGCGTGCCGGGACTTGCCGACCGCCGCGAGGATATCCCCGAACTCGTCGAATATTTCATGACGCAGATTTCGCAGAACACGGGACTGCCCAAGCGGAAGGTCGGCGCGGATGCGCTGGCGGTCCTCCAGTCGCACGACTGGCCGGGGAATGTCCGGCAGCTTCGCAACAACGTTGAGCGGCTTATGATCCTCACTGGCGGCGATCCTGAGGCCGTGATCACTGCGGCGATGCTGCCGCAGGACGTCAGTTCAATGATCCCGGCAATGCCGAACGGAAAAGGCGGGGATCATCTCATGACTCTTGCGTTGCGGGAGGCGAGAGAAGTATTCGAGCGCGAATATCTCTTGGCGCAGATCAACCGCTTCGACGGCAATATTTCGCGCACCGCCGAGTTCGTCGGCATGGAGCGCTCGGCGCTCCACCGTAAGCTCAAGGCGCTGGGGATAGACTGATTCCCGACCGGTCATGTCGCGCATAGCCTACGTCAACGGCCGCTACCTGCCGATGCGCGTCGCCATGGTGCACATCGAGGATCGCGGTTATCAGTTCGGCGACGGCGTCTACGAAGTGTGCGAGGTGCGGGGAGGGCGGCTCATCGACGAGCGGCGCCACCTGGCGCGGCTCAAGCGCTCGCTCGACGCGTTGCGCATCCGGGCACCGATGTCGCCTAACGCGCTCGGCGCGGTGCTGCGCGAGACCGTCGCTCGCAACCGCATCGGTTACGGCATCGTCTATCTTCAGGTCACCCGCGGCGTCGCGCGTCGCGACCATGCCTTTCCGGCGCCGGACGTGCCACCGAGCCTGGTGGTAACGGCGCGGTCGCTGAATATGACGCGCAACGAGGCGCTGGCGGGCAAAGGCATTGCCGTCATCAGCGTGCCGGACAATCGCTGGGGCCGCGTCGACATCAAGACCATCGGCCTCCTCCCCAACGTGCTGGCACGGCAGGCCGCCGTCGAGCAGGGCGCGCGCGATGCATGGTTTGTCGACAAGGACGGCGCCGTCACCGAGGCGGCTTCCGCCAATGCGTGGATCGTGACCGATGCCGGTGCGCTGGTCACGCGACAGGCCGATCACGCCATTCTTCGGGGCATCACCCGCACCGTCCTGTTTGATGTTATCGAGGCGCAAGGCCTCCGCGTCGAGGAGCGTGGTTTCACGCTCGACGAAGCCTACGCGGCGCGCGAGGCGTTCGTGACATCGGCAAGCCAGATCGTTCTGCCGGTCGTGCGAATCGATGGCCGCGCGATCGGCGACGGCAAGCCCGGTCCGGTCGCGATCGCGTTGCGGCGCGAGTTTCACCGCTAAACCGAACGTGGATGACCAGGAGGGCAGTGCGCTTGTTCTCCTTACGGGGGCGGTTGCAAGCACGATTCTTCCTCACCAGCTCCCAACCGGGGCTTGCATCACCTCCCGCCGTGCCCTCTAATGATTGAGTTGGCGTTGCCTACTGGGATTGGCGGCGCGCGGTAAATCTGTAGGATGGTGGGGCAGAGCGAGGCCCGTTGTCCTACGGCAACGCCGCTTGCGGTGGGTTTCGTTTCGCTCACTCACCCCGCACTAAGGAAGCAAGAAAAGACCCGCGGGGCAGGGGCCCGCGGTACAAAAACGGAAACAACGGCCATGGCAGCCGACCGCGCACAAAATCTGCAAGACACCTTCCTCAATCACGTCCGCAAAGCCAAAATACCGCTCACCATTTTTTTGGTGAACGGCGTGAAGCTGCAAGGCGTGGTGACCTGGTTCGATAATTTTTGCGTGCTGTTGCGTCGCGACGGGCATTCGCAGCTGGTCTACAAGCACGCCATTTCGACCATCATGCCGGGTCATCCCGTCCAGCTCTTTGAGGGTGCCGAAGATGCGCCGCCCGGGGACAAAATCTGATTGGAGCCGCGCCGTCGCGACACGCAGTCTGACCGGCTAAGCGCAACGGGCTCGGCTAGCGGCCGCGCGCTTGTCGTCGAGCCGGCGCTGCGGCGCGCAGCCGCGCACTCCGCGCCGAGCGAGCGCACAGCCGAGGCGAAGCTCGACGAGGCGGTCGGTCTTGCGCGCGCGATCGATCTCGACGTCGGGCAAGCCGGCATCGTCATGCTCCGCGCGCTGCATCCGGCGACCTATCTCAGCAAGGGCAAGGTCGAAGAGATTGCCGGCCTAGTGCGAACATTCGAAGCGGGCATCGTCGTGATGGATTGCGCGCTCTCGCCGGTGCAGCAGCGCAATCTGGAAAAAGCCTGGAACGCCAAGGTGCTCGATCGCACCAGTCTTATTCTTGAGATTTTTGGGCGGCGCGCCCGCACCCGCGAAGGCGCGCTGCAAGTGGAGCACGCGCATCTGACCTACCAGAAGGGCAGGCTGGTGCGTAC